>Ga0194111_10006812_pt1 | contig 12918 bp, 9 predicted proteins | sample TA2KigC300mmetaG_FD_146194 | JGI IMG/M metagenome (GOLD analysis project Ga0194111, IMG submission 146194) | Freshwater microbial communities from Lake Tanganyika, Tanzania - TA2015033 Kigoma Deep Cast 300m | ecosystem: Environmental > Aquatic > Freshwater > Lake | place: Tanzania: Lake... | reverse complement strand
GCTCCCGAGCCGGGCAATGCCGCTTTTCGATGTCGGAGCCTTTTTCCAACATCAGGATGTCCAGCTTCGCGTGTTTAGATAGCTCCAAAGCGGTGAAAATCCCCGCCGGCCCGGCGCCGACGATGATGACGTCGTATTTCGTATTTCGTATTTCGTATTTCGTATTTCGCATTTCGGACCCTTTGGCTACCCCTTCGCTTTCCTCAGGGCTTTGGCTCAGGGCAGGTTTCGGATTCCGGACGGTTGCTCCCCTGCTCCCTTGCCCCCCTGCTCCCTTGTTCCTTGCTCCCTTGCTTTGAGCGCCTTCTCGTAGACCTGATAAGCGCTGTGACCAAACAGAACGAAGCGCACCAGCTCGATGTCGGTGCGCGACTCGAGATAGCTGATGACCGTCCGCAGGGCGATGGGGGCGGCCTCTTCGATGGGGTAGCCGTAGGCGCCGGTGCTGATGGAGGGAAAGGAGACTGAGCGAACGTTGTTCTCCGAAGCCACCTCCAGGCTGCGGCGGTAAGCGCTGGCCAGCAGCTCCGGCGCCCGCTCGCCGTCGCGGTAGTAGACCGGCCCTACGGTGTGGATAACGTGCTTCGCCTTGAGCCGGTAGCCTTTGGTGATCCTGGCATCGCCGGCCTGGCAGCCACCCAGGGCGCGGCACTCCTCCAGGAGCCGTGGCCCCGCCGCGCGGTGGATGGCCCCGTCCACGCCACCCCCGCCCAGCAGACTTGGGTTAGCCGCGTTCACGATAGCCTCCGTGTCCTGCTTTGTGATGTCGCCCTCGACGAGCTCAAGCTGTGATTTGTTGATGGTCACCTGCATGTCCTGTCCCTCTTTGCTTCCCCTGCCGTGGGCAAGTTAGGGAAGGGCTTACTTCTTCAATTTCTTTTCGAGAAATCTATTGACTTCACGGGCCATGATAACAACATCTCTGGCCGGAACATTGGTCAGGGAAGAAGAGACAACCTTGCCTTCTGCAGAATGAAAATGATGGGGGAAGTTGTCCAGTTCTCTATGGTGAGGAGCGTTGTCCCAACCAATGACTCTCTGCCTGCCCTTAAACAAGGTGTAAGAGTAGCCGCCGGTCTTCGAGCGATAGAAAAGATCGAACTTATAACCGCCTTCCAGGGTAAATCTGACCTTGGTGGGCAATCTTTCCGACGATATAACATGGATGCATTCTCTCTCGAAAAGAGGCGCTAACTCAAGAAGTTGAGGGTCCATCCCAGGGCCTCTTTCATCACTCGCAGCTTCTCCAGTTCATCGGTCGCTACACCCCATTCTATTGAGGTCTCCCAAGAGGGATGCTCAGGTATCTCTCCTTTTTGCATCCTCCACTCAAAGGTTTCCAGGTCACATCCGTGCTCATTCTCAAACTCTTTGATAATGTTTTCATACGTTCGAGCTTGCATTTCGATGTCTGTCAAGGCCCGGCGGAGCTTATCCGCTTCAATTCGGAGAGGGTACCTTTCCATTACCCGGCTTGCTAATGTCATCGCCATTACCTCCTGGTCTTAATGCTTAAGGTCTTTCTCGCTCAACACTCGTTTCAACAATTGCCCTGTGTACGACTCCTCCACTTCCGCCACCTGCTCAGGAGTGCCCTCGGCCACGACCTCCCCACCGGCGTCGCCACCCTCGGGGCCCAGGTCAATGATCCAGTCGGCCACTTTGATGATGTCGGGGTGGTGCTCGATGATGACCACGGTATTGCCCCTGTCCACCAGGCGATGGAGGACCTTCAGCAGCTTGTCCACGTCGGCGGCGTGAAGCCCCACGCTGGGCTCGTCCAGCACGTACAGCGTGCAACCGGTGGCCTTCCTGGAGAGCTCCCGCGATAGCTTCACCCGTTGGGCCTCGCCCCCCGACAACGTGGGAGCTGGCTGGCCCAGCCTGATGTAACCCAGGCCCACGTCGTAGAGGGTCTTGAGCTTGTGCTTGATCCTGGGGATGCTGCCGAAGAACTCCATGGCCTCCTCGACGGTCATGTCCAACACCTCGGCGATGTTCTTCCCCTTGTAGCGCACCTGCAAGGTCTCGCGGTTGTAGCGCTTTCCTTTGCAGACATCGCAAGCGATGTAGATGTCGGGCAGGAATTGCATCTCGATCCTGACCGTCCCCTGTCCCTGACAGGCCTCGCAGCGCCCCCCCCTGACGTTGAAGGAGAAGCGCCCCGGCGCGTAGCCCCGCACTTTGGACTCGGGCAATTCGGCGAACAGCTCACGGATGTAGGTGAGGACGTTGGTGTAGGTGGCCGGGTTGGAGCGGGGCGTGCGGCCGATGGGAGACTGATCAATATTGATGGCTTTATCAATGTTCTCCACCCCCAACACGGCATCATGGCGGCCGGGTTTGTCCCGACTGTGTTGCAACACCTGGGCTAATCTCCTGTAGAGGATCTCCACCAGAAGGGTGCTCTTGCCAGACCCCGAGACCCCGGTGATGCAGACGAATTTCCCCAACGGGATGTGCGCGTCTATGCTCTTCAGGTTGTGCTCCGCTGCCCCTTTGATGACGATCTCCCTGCCGTTGCCGTTCCGGCGATGGTCGGGGATAGGGATGCGCCGGCGGCCAGCCAGGTAGTCGCCGGTGATGGATTGAGGGCAGGCCATGACGTCCTCTAGCGTGCCTGTTACCACCACCTCCCCACCGTGCTCGCCGGCCCCAGGCCCCAGATCAACGATGAAATCGGCGGCGCGGATAGCCGCTTCGTCGTGCTCCACGATCAGAACCGTGTTGCCCAGATCGCGCATCCCCTTCAGGGTGCGGATGAGGCGGGCATTGTCCCGCTGGTGCAGCCCGATGGAGGGCTCGTCCAGGATGTAGAGCACCCCCATCAACTGAGAGCCGATCTGGGTGGCCAGGCGGATGCGTTGGGCCTCCCCACCCGCCAGGGTCACTGCCGTGCGGTTCAAAGTCAAATAGTCCAGGCCCACGTTCTCCATGAAGCTCAGGCGCGCCTTGATCTCTTTCAGAATCCTCTGGCTGATGATCCGCTGGCGCTCGGTGAGGTGGTTGGGCAGTTCCTCGAAGAACCGCTTGGCCTCGGCCACCGACATCTCTGTCACCTCGGCGATATTCCTCCCGGCCACGGTGATGGCCAGGGCTTCGGGACGCAATCGCTTGCCCTGGCAGGCCAAGCAGGGGGTATGGGTCATGTAGCCGGAGATTTTGTATTGCACGTAGTCCGAGGTGGTCTCGTTGTAGCGCCGCCACAGGTTGGGGATCACCCCCTCGAAGGTAGTCTCGTACTGCCAACGCCGCCCCTCGCGGTTGCGGTAGCGCACCGCAATGCGCTCCTGCCCGCTGCCGTAGAGTATCACGTGCAATTGGCTCCGGGAAAGCTCTCGCACCGGCACGTTCATGGGAATGTCATAATGCTCGGCCACCGCCTGTAGAAGCTGAGAGTAGTAGCCGTCATCTTTTCCGCTGCTCTGCCAGGGCTGGATGGCCCCGTCCCGCAGGGAGAGGTCGGGGTTAGGGATGACCAGGTCGGGGTCAATAGCCAGTTTAGTTCCCAGTCCCTGGCACTCCGGGCAGGCCCCGTGGGGGCTGTTGAAGGAAAAGGTGCGGGGCTCGATCTCCGCCAGACTGACTCCGCAGTGGATGCAGGCGAAGTGCTCAGAGAAGAGCAGGTCTGCTGTCTCCCCCCCTAATTGGGGGGGGGCGGAGGGCTCGGCAGAGAGATTGTGGACGATGACCACCCCTTCGCCCAGTTGCAGCGCCATCTCCACCGATTCGGTCAGCCGGGAGCGAAAGTCAGCCAGGTCATCTACGTGGGGAATGACCAGCCGATCAACGACCACCTCGATGGTATGCATCTTGTAGCGGTCCAGCTCGATCTGCTCGTCCACCTCGCGCACTTCGCCATCCACTCGCACCCGCACGTAGCCCGCCTTGCGCACGTCCTCGAAGATTCCCCTGTGGTGGCCCTTGCGGTCCTTGATCAGCGGAGCCAGGATCATGATGCGGCTGCCCTCGGGCAGGTTGATGATGGCGTCCACCATCTGTTCCGCCGTCTGCCGACTGATCTCCCGCCCGCACTGGGGGCAGTGGGGCACCCCGATACGGGCGTAGAGGAGGCGCAAGTAATCGTAGATTTCGGTCACTGTGCCCACGGTGGAACGAGGGTTGTGGCTGGCCCCGCGCTGATCAATGCTGATGGCCGGGGAGAGGCCCTCGATTTGATCCACGTCGGGCTTCTCCATCTGGCCCAGGAACTGGCGAGCGTAGGCCGAGAGGGACTCCACGTAGCGGCGTTGTCCCTCGGCGTAGATAGTATCGAAGGCCAGGCTCGACTTGCCCGACCCTGAGATGCCGGTGATGACGATGAGCTTGTTGCGGGGCATCTCCACCGTTATGTTCTTGAGATTGTGCTCTCGCGCGCCTTGCACGATGAGCTTATCTTGAGCCATTCTCCGACCTCAATTGCCAGAGTAAGCGTTCAGGTGCCAGGCACTTTCACCGCAGATTTCACGGCAAAAGTGGTTTTCAAATTGCCTTCGGCATTGGAGTAGATAGCTTTTTCGGAAGTGCCTGGCACCTTTTACGAGATATATTCTTCGGCAATATACTATTGTAGCACGAAAGAGGCTCTTAAGCAAACAAGCCAGGGTATCAGGGGACCCTAGCTCGTTGGACTGGCAAATCCTTTGGTGGCGGTTCATCTCACGTTTCACGTTTTACGTTCAGTTTCTTCGTTTGCTTCCTCCGGTATATCGAAGCGATAGCCCACCCCGCGCACTGTGCGCAAATAAGTCGGCGAGCTCGGGTTTTCCTCTATCTTTTCTCGCAGCCAGCGGATATGGACATCCAGGGTTCTGGTATCGCCCATGTAATCGGTTTTCCAGACCTTCTTCATCAAGAATTTGCGACTCAACACTCTCCCTGGGCTGCGCATAAACACTTTTAACAGCTCGAACTCCTTGGGAGTCAATCTCCACTCTTTGCACCCATTGTCAACACAGTGCGTCCCCAATTTTAGCGCTAGCCCTCCTGCCTGCATGATCTTTCCCGTGCCGCTCGTCAAGACCCACTTGATGCGGTTGAACAACTTTCGAGGGGTGAAAGGGGGAATCAGGATAACCGTAGCTCCCACCACATCATCGTCTCTCTCTCCCGCGGCCAGGATCAAAATAATGGGAATCTCTCCGACTTTCTCGTGCAAGGTGTGGCAGATTTTTGGTCCATCTACCTGGGGGGATGTAGCGTTCAATATAATTAGATCGGGCGTCTCGGAAGTCGCCTGTTGGATGGCTTTTTGCTTGCCACGAGCCAATGATACGGTGTACCCCTTCTTCTCCAGACTTTGGAAAATCCAATCTATGGGGGACTTAGCTTTTTCGATGAGCAAAATGCTTGCAGCCATTGCTTTGTCCTATGCGGCTACTGAGATATTCCCCACGAGCTTTGGTCGGCAACGGTATGCAGCAAGAGGGCGGAAATGGACCGGAAGAGTTTGGTCAAAGAGGGAGAGCTGTAGACGGATATATTATAGCGCATTACCCTTTTTAAGGCAACTATGCGGGAATCCCCGGCGGACTAACAGGCATGCCTCACGATGACCACTACTTGTCGTAGATTCAATTCATTAAGAAACCCTATATGTTGCAGGCGCGGGCTCTCGCCGGATACGAAACAGTAGCGATGAGCGGGCGGTGGCCAGCTTGCTCGGTCCTCGGATCCATGAAGCTGGTTCTCGGCCCCAGGTTTGTTGACCTTTTGCCTACACCATAGTATAATCGGTTGGAAACTTCAAATCTCAAACCTCAAACTTCAAACGATCGTTCCCGTAGACTTAAGGCTCGAAGGCCCGTCCTCGGGCCGCCCCGGAGACGGGGCTCGGAGCTTAAGTTGACGCTGATGTTCCAATGATGTATAGAAGCAGGCTCTCAACTCTTAGCATAGTGATCAGTTTGTTTGGTCTCGCGGCCGTTTTCTTCTGGCCGGTTATCTTCGGCGGCAAAACCCTCCTACCTGCCGACAACCTTTTCGCCTTTGAGCCCTGGCGCTCCTTTGCCGATGAGTTCGGCATCTCCGTGCCCCACAATGAACTCTTGAGCGACCTGATCCTGCAGAACTACGTCTGGAAGCGTTTCATCGTTCAGTCCATTAAGGCCCGCCAGATTCCTCTTTGGAACCCCCACATCTTTGCTGGCCTGCCCTTTCTGGCCGCAGGCCAACACTCGGCGCTATACCCCTTCAGCGTGCTCTTCTACGTTTTACCCATCGCTCACGCCTACGGCTATTTCACCGTCCTTCAGCTCTTCCTGGCCGGCCTGTTTGCTTTCATCTACGCTCGGGTCATCGGCCTGGGTCGCCTGGGAGCTACTGTGACCGCTATCACCTACATGTTCAGCGCGTTCATGATCGTCAGCGTGGTCTTCACCATGATCATCGCTGCTGCCGCCTGGCTTCCCCTGCTTCTGGCGATGATCGAGCTGATTATCCAAAAAGCTCAAAGCTCAAATCCCAAAGCTCAAATCCCAAAGCTCAAATCCCAAATGGGCTCTGGATTTTGGACTTTGGATTTTGGACTTGTCTACGTTGTCGTTGGCGCCGTTGCCCTCGGCCTGCAACTTTTAGCCGGCCACATAGAGATCTCCTACTACGTGTTGCTGGTCGTGGCCTTCTATGCCGCCATCAGACTCTTGCAAATCAGCAAATCGGCAAATCGGCAAATCAGCAAATCAGCAATCGGGCGGGCCATTTTTTGGTTGATGGTCATGGTCGTGCTGGGCCTGGCTTTGGGGGCAGTGCAGCTTATCCCACTCTACGAGCTGGTGAGCAGCAGCTTCCGGCAGGATTCGGCCAGTTACCAGCAGGTGGTGGGGTGGGCTTTCCCCCTTCGCCGCCTCATCGCCTTCCTCGTCCCTGATTTCTTCGGCAACCCCAGCCATCATAGCTACTTCGATGTTTTCAGCCGCCAGGTGCTTAACGTGAGCAGGGATTACTTTGGCAACCCAATAAGCAACACCGATTGGGGGATCAAGAACTATGTTGAAGGGGGCAGCTACCTCGGCATCTTGCCTTTGCTATTGGCCCTGATCGCGATTATCAGACGGCGCAACAAGTATACTTGGATTTTCGCCGGCCTGGCTGGCATCTCCCTGGCCTTTGTGTTCGGCACTCCTCTCTATGCCGTGCTCTTTTACCTGTTACCCGGCGTCAAGCAGTTGCACTCGCCGTTTCGCTGGATATTCCCCTACACGCTGAGCGTGGCGGTGCTGGCAGGGATTGGGGTACATCATTGTGAAGCTCAAAGCTCAAAGCTCAAAGCTCAAATTGGGAATTCGGAATTCGGAATTGCTCGCAAGCTGGACTGGGTGGCCCTGCTGGCCGGCCTGGGCCTGGTGGCTATCCTGGCCCTCAGCCTTTTCTTGCCAGACACCGTTATTCCTCTGGCTGAGCGGGTGATGCTCAGCCTGGCCAGGGCCCCGGAAGCTTTCGCCGATGGGCGGATGTTTTACTCCTACCAGTTCCGCAACCTGCTCATTCTTGGACTATTCTGTGCCTCCAGCGGGGCGGTGTTGTTGCTCGCTCGTTCCTCCCTTCGCCTGGGCAGGTATGAGGTGTGGAAGCCTCTGGCTCTGTTGGTGCTGATCTGCGACCTTTTCGTTTTTGGCTACGGCTTCAATCCAGCGGTTGATCCCAGGCTTCTGGATTTCAAGCCGCCGGTGGTGGAGTTTCTCCAGCAGGACAAGAGCCTCTACCGCATCACCACCTACAATGCCCCTGGTGAAAAAACCTTCAACGCCAACGCGGGCATGTTCTACGACATCAGCGATGTGCGCGGCTACGATTCCATTATCCCCAGGCAGTATACCGATTACATGGGCCTCATCTACGCCCAGACCGAGCTCCAATTTAATCGTATTGCCCCCATCTACACCGACCACCGCCAGGCCCTGGACTCACCACTGTTGGATCTGCTCAACGTCAAATACGTCCTGACCACCCAGCAGATCGAGAGCCCCAGGTACACCCTGGTCTACGACGGAGAGGTGCGGGTTTACCGCAACGAGGGGGCCATGCCCCGCGCTTTTTCCCTGCCCGCGAACTGCACTATTGTGACCGATGACGTAGCAGAGGCTTTGCGAACTTATGACCCAAGACGATATGTGATTCTGGAGGGACAAGGGACAAGGGACAAGGGACAAGGAGCAGGAGGCGAGAGGCAAGAGGCAGGAGGCGAGAGGCAGGAGGCAGGAGGCGAGAGGCAGGAGGCAGGAGGCGAGAATCCTGCGTCCTGTATCCTGCACCCTGCAACCGTCACCTCCTACACCCCCAATGAAGTCTTCATTGACCTGGAACTGGAGGAGCCGGGTCTTCTCGTCCTGGCCGATAGCTATTTCCCTGGCTGGAAGGCCTTTCGCCGACCCCAGGGGGCAGGAGAGGGGGAAGAGCAGGAGCTGGGGATTTACCGCGCTGACGGCAATTTCCGCGCCGTTTCCCTCCCGGCCGGCCGATGGACAGTGCGTTTTAAGTATTCGCCCATGTCCTTCAAGCTGGGGCTATTCGTCAGCTTCATGGCCGGGTTGGTGCTCGTCTTGCTGCTGGGTTACTGGCTGTGGGGTCGCTTCTATCGAGAGGACATCGAGGAGTCCGATGCCAGGCGGGTGGCCAAAAACAGCCTGGCTCCTATCGTCCTTCAACTCGCCAACAAGCTCATCGAGACCGCCTTCGCCGCGCTGATGCTGCGCATCCTGGGCCCCGACGATGCCGGCAAGTACTACTTCGCCATCACCATCTGGGTCTGGCTGGACATCTTCACCACTTTTGGGCTGAACATCCTGTTGCAGCGGGAAGTGGCCAAGGACCGCGCCATCGGCAACCAGTACCTGGCTAACACCACCATCCTGCGCTTGTTCCTGGTGGTCATCGCCGCGCCACTCCTGGCCGCCTTCATCGGCGCACGTCAACTCACTCTTCCCCTGGCTGGCGATACTATCATGGCCATCGTGCTGTTGGCCGTGGGCCTCCTCCCCGGCAGCCTGGCCAACGGTCTCACCGCGGTCTTCAACGCTTTCGAGAGGATGGAGTACCCGGCAGCCATCACCACCGTGACCACGGTGCTCAAAGTCGTGCTGGGCACGCTGGTCCTGTTGCTCGGTCTGGGCTTCGTGGGCCTGGCTGGCCTCTCTATCGTGATCAACGTCGTCACCGCAGCCATCCTCCTCTACCTGTTGATCCGCCACTGCTTCCAGCCGCGCTTCGAGCTCGATTTCTCTCTGCAGCGCTGGATGGTTGGCCTCTCCTGGCCGCTGATGCTGAACAATCTTCTTTCCACCTTCTTCTTCAAGATAGACGTGGCTCTCCTGGAGACGATGAAGGGAAATACGGTTGTCGGGTTGTATAGTGTGGCCTACAAGTTCATGGATGCCCTGAACATCCTGCCCGCCTCCTTCACCATCGCCGTCTTCCCCCTCATGTCGCGCTACGCCGCCTCGGCCAAGGATTCGCTGCTGAGGGCGTATCTCCTGTCGGTCCGCCTGCTGGTTATCGTCGCCCTGCCTGTGGCCATCGTTACCACTGTCCTGGCCGAGCCTCTGGTCTATCTCCTGGGCGGCTCTCAGTATCTACCCGATTCGCGGATCGCTCTGCAACTGATGATCTGGTCCATACCCATTGGCTTCATCAACAGTGTCACCCACTACGTCCTCATCGCCCTGAATCAGCAGCGCTTCTTGACCAGAGCCTTCGCCATTGGCCTGGCCTTCACCGTGGTGGCCAACCTGGTATTCATCCCCATCTACAGCTACCGCGCTTCGGCCCTCATCCACCTCTTTTCCGAGTTGGCGTTGCTGCTGCCTTTCTACTACTGCCTGCGCAAGCATCTGGCTCCCGTGCCCTGGGGGAGGCTACTCTGGCGGCCCGCCCTGGCCGCCGCGCTGATGGGCAGCCTGCTGGTCGTGCTGCGCGATGTGAGCTTCCTCCTGACCGTGCCCCTGGGTGGCCTGATCTACTTCCTGGCCCTGATGCTGCTGGGGACGTTCAGCGAAGAGGAAATCACTTTGTTTAAGAGCTTGTTGTCTTTTGGCCCTTGGGCAGTAGGGCCAACCACCGATATACGTTCGGAGGCATAGTAGAGTTCAGTTGTCTGTAACAGCGACCAGTGCTAGGGTAGCTTCATGCATGTTCAAGTTGACCAGAGCGTTAAGATCGGGGACACCAAGGATCCTACGGTTTTAGCGTTCTCAGATACCGAAAGCTTCTCAATCCTAATTCCTGCCAGAGTTAAGCGAGCGTGTTTAAGGGAACTCCGTGGCTGGGGAAAATCGGGGACTACTCTCTATCTACAGCTTTTTGCTGCTGCCTTGTTTCTGCTCTTGAAGGGTCATCTGGATAGAATTACCCTTATCACCATTGACCTTGAATACCCTGGCCATAGCCCGGATATCAAAGAGCACCTTCTAAACCTTTTTGCCCGGGCCGGTTTTTCTGTCTCTGGCGAGATGATCAGGTTTCAAAGGATTGGAAAGCGATCGCCTGCCCATGACAAAGCACTCTATACCCTTCGTGGTGAACTCCGGCCAGACAGAACTATCACGACTGAGGAATTGCTGGCCCAGTTCAAATAAAAAAGATCGGGGACTGCCTTGCGGCAGGTAAACCTAGTTCAGCCCACGGAGTGGTTACCGTGAGGTCCCTAGGCCACCCGATCTATCAATTATTATAACCAGAAAAGCGGCGATTGTCAAATCTCCAAAAACAGCAAGGGGAGCTTTGGGACTACACCGCTTCTTTCTTTCGCTTCCTCCACCGACGCCAGACCATCCAGAGGATGAAGAAGGGGATGGCCATGACTGCCAGGGTGGGCAGGGCATAGATGATCAGCCAGATGGCGGCATCTACGATGAACTGGAGGGTTCTGACCAGGGTTCGCAGGGCATTGGCCGCCGTACCACCTGGCCGCCAACCGGCGACGACGATGGGCCTGGCCAACACGTCGGGGATCAATTCGACGCTGATGGTGGCCATAGCCGTCATCTTCTCCAGGTATTGCATCCGCCCTTTGACCTGCTCGATTTGCCCCCTGATGTTGGAGACCTCCCGATGCACGGCCAGAACGTCCTCGGCCTTGCTCGTCCGCTCGCGCACTTCGGTGAGAAGCTCCAGTAATTCCCTCTCCGTGGCCTCCAGGTTACGCAGCCGGGCGTCGAGGTCGGTGTACTCCTCGGTCACGTCCTGGGTGGAGACGTTTCTGTTCTCGACCCGGATGGCCAGGTCCTTGAGGCGGGCCATGGCCGTGTCGAATTCTTCGGCCGGCACGCGGATGGTCAGGTTGGCCCGCAGTTGCTCCTCCTGGTACCAGGAACTGGAGCTAACCACGTAGCCTCCCAGGTCGCTGGCGATAGCTTCGACCTTCTCCAGACTCTCCCCTGCGTCCTTCACGATCAGGGAGACGTACCCCGTCCAGATGATCATGCGCTCTTCGACGGGCTCCAGCCCCAATTCGGCTGCGGGCCAGGCTGCTACCTCTCTCTCGACCACCACCGTCTCGACGACCCTCTTCTCGACAGGCACTTCTTTCGAGATCACCTGAGGGGCAGGCGCGGGAGCGCAGCCCACAACAGCGGCCAGCACAGCTACAACAGCAATCAAACAGAACACTTTTCTCATTTCATTATCTCCTTTCGTGGTAGAGTTGGTGAGGCAACGAGGAATGGAGCAGACTTATGACTCGCTGATTCGTTGACTCGTTGATTCGTTAACTCGTGGACTCAGTAGATGGAAAATTGCTAGCAGCGGCGGCTCCCACGCCGCCGATTCGCGGGCATGGGAGCCCGCTCTACTTCAAAATTACCATCTACTGAAACTCGTTACTCATCCATTAGACGCCCAAATGAGTCGAAAGGTTCCTCCCTTGCGACTCTGCGACCTTGCGACCCTGCGACCTTGCGACCTGTCCCTCACCACCCGTACCCCAAACGAATTATGAGGCGCAGCGGCAGGCCCCTCTTCACCATCCTCGCCTGAGTGACTTCGATGGGATATGGGATGCGCCGATATTCCAGGGTGAGTTCGTCGGAATCCAGGATAGCGTAGCTGGCGCGGGGGTCGCCGTCCCGAGGCTGCCCCACGCTGCCGGGGTTGATGATCAGGCGATCCTCACCCAACACCAACCGAGCATCGAGGGAGGGTATCAGCGTGTCGTAAGCCCGGTGGGGGTTGTCAGGATGATGGCGGTAGATGATCGGGACGTGGGTGTGTCCGACCAAACAAAATCTGGTATCAAAACACTCGAAGTTAGCCCTGGCGATGGAGGGAGATAAAATGTATTCCCAGATGGGGTGACGAGGGCTGCCGTGTACCAAAGTAAAGCCTTCCTCGACCAGGCTTTCGGGGAGCGCCGCCAGGTATCCCAGGTTTGAAGGCCACAACTGGTCTCGAGTCCAAAGACAGGCTTTTCGAGCCTCGGGATTGAAGTTCTCGAGATCCAGCTTGCCCAGCGCCGCCCAGTCGTGATTGCCGATCACACAGACGTGTGGTAAATCCTGCAGCCGCTCGACGCACTCGTTTGGATCAGGTCCATAACCTACCATATCGCCCAGACACCAGACTTTGTCGAAAGAGCCAGCGTCGGCCAGGACAGCTTCGAAAGCGACCAGGTTAGAATGGATGTCGGAGATGATGAGGTAGCGCATTTTAAATCAGCAAATCACAAATCAGCAAATCGCAAATCAGCAAATCACAAATCAGCAAGCTAAAACGATGTTGGCGATTTTCTGGCCCAGGTGGACGCTGTAGTTCATTCCGCGGTCCTCAGGGTAGATCTGGGTGGTGTTGGCGAGATAAAGTCCCCGGATCGGGGTTTGATGGTCGGGTATCTCTTGCGAATAGTGGCAGGTGATGATAGGCTGTCCCGCGTCGTCGCGGAAAAGCCAGCTCTCCTCCACCCAATCCAGGTCGAATTCGGGGTTGACG
>Ga0194111_10006811_pt1 | contig 12919 bp, 13 predicted proteins | sample TA2KigC300mmetaG_FD_146194 | JGI IMG/M metagenome (GOLD analysis project Ga0194111, IMG submission 146194) | Freshwater microbial communities from Lake Tanganyika, Tanzania - TA2015033 Kigoma Deep Cast 300m | ecosystem: Environmental > Aquatic > Freshwater > Lake | place: Tanzania: Lake... | reverse complement strand
GTGGAGCTGATGGGATTCGAACCCACTACCTTTTGACTGCCAGTCAAACGCTCTCCCAATTGAGCTACAGCCCCACGCCACAAAGTCTAGCAAAAAGCACAGCGAAACTCAAACGCTCTTGCGCTCTGCCCAAGATGATTGACACGGTGTGATATAATTAGCCGTCGCCACAAAATTAGTCTGTATCCAAAAAGAAAATCACACCTGAGATAAGGATGAGAATCTTGGATAATATTGGTCACCCCCCCCTTCAATTTGACAGTGTACCCGAAAAACAAGACCTTTGGTCAAAACGTGTTAGCTATAATGGGCAAAATCCACCAGCCGGGAAAAAGAGGAGCTGTGGAGAGGATAGAGAGTTTTCTTGACGAAAAGTTGAACCCGGTATATAGAGCTCATTATGCACTTTGGGTTTACTGGTGGCCATTGTGGAGGAGTCTATACAGCGGACGTGCTATTCGGCGACTGTGGGACAAATACAATTTAGTAAAAGAAGGACAGCTCTTGCTTGATTATGGCTGCGGTACCGGCGACTTTTCCATCCCCGCGGCTAAGATAGTAGGTTCGGCAGGAAAGGTATATGCTCTAGATTGTTTCCCCCGCCAATTGAGGATAGTGAAGACAAGAGCACACAAGGAGGGCCTGTCCAATATCGAAGTCATCCTCTCAGACCTAGAGACAGGCTTACCTGATGAATGCGTGGACATAGTCTGGATGTGCGATGTCTTTCATGAGGTCAGACAAAAACGAGCAGTACTAGAGGAGTTGCGCAGGGTGCTAAAGGAAAAAGGTATTCTGGCAATACACGATGGCATGAAAGACAGAGTTCTTGATTATGCCGATAACTTGTTTTCCTTAAACGGCAAGCACGGCAATCTGCTCAGGTTCGTTAAAGCAAAACACACCCTGTAGACACCACCAATGTAGGGATATGAAGGAGAAAGTGACAAACAAATTCGTTCGACCAGTATTTTGGGCATTATTTGGTGTTTTCGTTGTGTTTGTAATTATCATGCAATTGGGGGCACCAATGAGACAATTGATTAACGATTCTCTGGGCATTGATTTTGTTCCGTCGCTCTTCTTCATTTCTGGCTCACTATTCTTTCTGTTGGGATTAACACTGCTGATTTTGGCAGTCAGGGCAGAATTAGACAGAACCTTCAAAAAGTTCCTCATATTGACAGGCACCGCTGCTGTAGGAATCTTCGCCAGCATGCTCTTGCACAATCTCATTTACGGGGCATTTATTCTGTGGTTTGGTGAAGGCTTTTGGGAGAGAGTCGGCATTGAGGATGAACCTTTCTTCTTTATGCTGGCAATTTTCGCTTGCCCACTTGCCTATTTAGTGGGAACAGTGAGCAGCATTGTTCTTATAATCAGACGAAAGAAACGCGAAACCCAGACTACATAAATCTTGCCTCTAAGCTTTTTGCTTATGTAAAGCGGGGCTTACTGGACGGAACAAAGAACCTTTGCCCTTGATTTCCGCCTCATCGCATAGCTCATCGTCTGCCACAACTGTAGCAGCTTGGCCTTTTCCCAGCCGATTAAGTCTCTGGAGAATATTACAGGTTCTCTATTTAACTACCTGTACTGCCGGAGGAACCCAGGATTTATCGACTGCTAGCTCTTGCGGCCAGTATAATCGCAGTGTCACTGAAAAGCTGCCGCTGGCAGGAGCCGGTAACCAGTTGGGTGTACCGGTAGGGTCAGGTGAATCGCGCTGTATATAAATATCAAGTGAACCGTCGGAATTTTTAACCAGAGGTGGATCACTTAATGAGCCCAGGCTGTATCTATTGATAGGATTATCGGCGAATGCCATTTTATCGTTATACATGGTCAGCGACCAGAAGCCGTTTACCGGTGGTATCTCATCCTTATTGAAATGAAGAACATATTTCTTATCGCTGGAGAATTGTTCCCCGGTGCTATCTATGAATGTTGAGAAATAAACAGCATCGGCATTCAGGTTAGCGCCCAGCCCCTGATAATCTACAGCTGCTCTAAATATATAGTTCCTTCCGTAGTCACCGGTGCCGTATACCATCTGCCAGTTGTTATTTATATCACCCAGTTTGGTCTGAGGCATATCTGTAAGAGCCGATTGATAACCGGTTTGTATTGCTGATTTAATATCAACGTCTAGTCCGGAAAAATAAGTCTGGTAATCCGCTCCTAGCTTGATGCCTATCTCCGCCATTCTGGCCAGGATTGGCGCATCCGCTTCATAGGGAGGGCTTTCTACCATCAACCGGCAGACATCATTAAAGTAGGATGAGGCATCCATAGCCAGTAACTGGTCCAGAGGAGCGACCTTACGGTTGACACTGGGATCAACCGGTACATTTGCCGGCGGCGTATAATCGGTGCCCCAGGCGGAAAGCGGAGTCAGCTTCAGTTGATTCTGAATCTTGTGGACATTATCGTAGTCTGCAGAACCGCTGCAGGCTATGCGTCCGATTATCCAGACCCATCTGCCCGGAGACTTGATTTCTGTGACTCCCTCGGGCAATGTACCGCTCCAACCCGGACCGGTGATGGCAAAAGTACCTGCACCGGTACCTATAATGCGGGAGCCCAGCGACTCAAAAACATCCGTCCAGTAATTCAGCATGGGCAGCATATAGTAGCGGCCCTCGGTGTTCGGCACCGACAGGATAAAAGGCTCTTCGGCGGTGTCCACCCAGGCTGCTGAATAGAGCGTGTCTGCGTTAGGTCTGACTACGGCGGTAAAAGTGGCATCAGGAAATGCTTTCTTATTGCCGAACTGATTTACCGGTGCCCCATTCTCCATGGGTTCTGGTACTGCCGTGAAAACCTGCCGCGTCAAATCCATGATGACCAGTGGGAATCCATATACTGTAGCATCATAGGCTATCTGATGTGCGTCCTGCGGGCTGATGGTTTGCTGGGTTGATTGCTGCCCGGGAGTGCATCCCGAAATTATTAGACTCGCTGTAATAAGTAATGCAATGAGAATCATGAACTTGTGCAGATATACCTTTTTCATATGTTACCACTCCCTCTATATACCATGAATTTAGTGTACGATTAATTATCAAATTAGGACGGCGCGATTTTTAATTGTTAGCTTATTGCCTTATTCTACTTGCGGCATTCAGCAAGTACAGTTTTGCGTTCGTCTCTGTTTCTCAATAAATATAAAAAACTGTCTGCTTGAAACTCCCTAGATATTGCAGGCCATCTATTCAACCATCTGTATTGCCGGAGGTACCCATTCCTTGTCTACTACAGTCTCCTTTGGCCAGTATAACCTTAATGTCAGTGAAAAGTTACCACTGGCAGGAGCAGGCAACCAGTTGGGCGTTATCGGGTCTGGCGCATCGCGCTGTATATAAATATCAAGTGAGCCGTCGGGATTCATTATAAGAGGCGGGTCACTCATTGAACCCAGGTTATATCTATTGATCGGGTTCGCTGCGAACAGTATTTTGTCATTATACATAGAAAGCGACCAGAAGCCGTTTACCGGTGGTATCACGTCCTTATCGAAATGGAGTACATATTTCTTATCGCTGGATAACCATTCCCCTTTGCTATCCACGTATAATGTTGGATAAAATGCATCATCATCTAAATTAGCACCCAGTCCCTGATAATCTATAATTGCTCTAAGCATGTAGTCCGTGCCGTAATCACCGGCGCCGTATACCATCCGCCACCCGTTCTTTTCATCACCCGGGCTTGCCATAGGAATCTTGGCGAGAGCAGATTGATAACCGGTCTGTATTGCTGACTTAACATCATCGTCTAGCCCGGAAAAATAATTCTTGTAGTCCACACCTAGCTTGATGCCTATCCTGGCTGCTTTGTCTAGAAATGGGGCATCTGCTGCGTAAGGAGGGTTTTCCACCATCACCTGGCAGAAATAGTTGATATAGGTTGGGGCATCCATAGCCAGCAACTGGTTCAGAGGAGAGACCTTTCGATTGACGTTGGGATCAACCGGGACATTTGCCGGTGGCAGATAATCGGTGCCCCAGGCGGAAAGCGGTATCAGCTTTAGTTGATTCTGAAGCTTGTGTACGTTATCGTAGTCTGAAGTGCCGCTGCAGGCGAAGCGTCCGATTATCCACGCCCACCTGGTCGGAGACTTCAACTCTGTGACACCCTCAGGCAACTCACCGCTCCACTTCGGGCCGGTGATAGCAAAATTGCCGGCGCCGGTACCTGTAGTACGTGAACCCAGTGAGGCGAAAACATCCGTCCAGTAATCCTGCAAGGAAATCATATAGTAGCGACCATTTGAATCCGGCACTGACAGGATAACAGGCTCTTTGGCGGTGTCAATCCAGGCTGTTGAATAGAGTGTGTCTGCGTTAGGTCTGACTACTGTAGTAAATGTCGCATCAGGAAATGCTTTCTTATTGCTGAACTGATTTACCGGTGCCCCATTCTCCGTGGGTTCGGCTACTGCTGTAACGGCCTGCCGTGTCAAATCCATTATGACCAGCGGGAAACCGTATATGGTAGCATCATAAGCAATCTGTTGAGCATCCTGAGGATTGATGGCCTGCTGGGGTGATTTATCTCCGGAAGAACACCCTGCAACTATGGGGATTACCATAATAAGAAATGCACTAGGAATCAGGAACTTGTGCAGATGTAATTTCTTCATATGCTGTTACTCCTTATCCAACATGGATTTTGTATTCGATTCATTATTAAATTCAGGCATAATTCAAGACTGTAATATCTCAATTTTTTGCTGCCTGACCGCGACCATTATACCACTTGTTGATATATTTCAATATTTACTGAAGATGATAGCCGGGGATGCGATATACTGGTTACTATAAACTAGACTGGAATTATGTATTAGTCAGTCTTGTTGAGAAGAACAGAACTCCCGGTCTAATTTGAGTGGATATATTTATAACAAAATTAGCTATGATTCGTAAACTTTTGTAAATAATAGTGGTGGAGCTGATGGGATTCGAACCCCCTGACCTTCCCGACTTCAGTCGGGACGCTCTCCCAATTGAGCTACAGCCCAAAGCCTTGTGAAACTCAAAGGTCATCAATGCTTTAGAGGCCGACCCCATGCATCCTTGCGCCACTCGCTAGCAATGAGAATGAAATCAGTAAGCCACCAGACACCAAAGCAGCTCAACGTAACGAGCTTGACGATTGCAGAGCGTGTTCTACCGATATAAAAACGGTCAGCCCCAAAGAACCCAAGAAAGAGGGATAGAAGAAGGGCTACCCGCCAGCTTTTTGGATTTGGATTAGACCTAGATTTAGGCATGTACCACCTAAATTTATAGCACTCCTACCCAGCGTAATATAGAGCGCAAGCCGAAATAACCCAGATAGGCAATTGCAATGTTCTTTAAGGCCTTGCCTCCCCAGCACAAAAAGAAGAATTTGACCAGCCCAAATCGGAGCATTCCGGCAATGGCTGCGAACGGATAAAACAAGGGATTTAGGATAGCTGACATTAGAAAGACAGCTATCTCACCACGACGACGTATCCAATCAGTAAACTTGTCAACGAATTGGTGATTAAGATTTTGTACAGCTTTCTGTCCACCCCAGCCACTTAGATAAATACCAATGCTGCCAATTGCTTCCCCTAAGCCAGACACGATTCCAATCAGGGCCGGGTTTAGCACGCTACCTAAGGTAAATACAACTAAAATACCTGGTATAGGCACAAAAACAGTAGCACCAGCAAGAATGCTGATAACGAAGGCACCAAAGTAACCATAGTGTTGAGCCTGCCTGACATAGTCCCAGTAAAAAACAACAGCAACACAAGAAGCAATGGTAAGCGTTAATGCCACACCGCCTATAATATATTCTCTTTTTCTCGATTCCGTCTTTGCTGCCATCGCCACTTCCGAAGACTCTTCTGTTTAAGTTAACTACCTCACCTATTTCTTGCGCCAAAATTAGTTTTAAGGAAATCTCTGATTTGTCTCTGTATCCATGGGGCTTCCCAGGTATATTCATGTCCTGGGGCATTAAAACAATGAGAGAACATTCTCGGTTTCCCTATAAGACGATACCAGACCCACTTAAAAGGAGCGGCCAAAACAATCTTAGCTCCAACTCTCAAATTCCCTTGTGACAGAACATCGGGGATGACCCCATTGCTATCTACCGCTATCGTTCTCTCTGTAATTATCCGCCATGATTTATACTGAAAGGGAAAGCCTAATTCAATGCTATAGACCGGATAAGACCGCCCTAACTGTCGCATAACTGAACTACCGAAGGCAGCCCCCTGACTTATCCCTACCAAGAGCACTTTAATATTATTGACATGCGTGAGGATAAATCGCAGCCAAGCTGCCATTATCTTTGCCTTATGCTCAAAGAAGCGGAATTGTTCTCTTAAGTCACGCATCTGCTCCCACCAACCTCTGCCACTGCGGAAGTACTGCGTCAGGAACGAATTATATCCCATCTCCTCTATGACAGCTTCGATTCCGACTACTATGCTTCTCTCCCACTCCAGGCATCGGTTAAGTTCGGCGTGCCCCCAACCACCAGGATTATGAACAATAAGAAAGTCCTTGCCCCTAGCTCCAGCACAAACATCTAAAAGTTGATTAGCGAAGTCACTAGCCGCCTCCTCATTTTCAAAAAGTTGCTCAGCCAAGCTATAGGCTTCTTTCTTTAAATTTTGTTCCACACTAGCCATCTTCAGTTCCTTGGGGCATTATTTGTCTTCATGGGGCAGCTTCATCATGAAGCTCCTTACCAACCGCATCAATTAGGGAGTACTTTGCTCTCTTCTCACTTACTGAATTACCCCTTTGCTTGAGATAGAGTGCGTTGTCCTGCTGCCAAACCCAGAGATTATGCCCGCGGTGAAGCCAGGCTCCGACAGATTGCCTCGACGGATAGGCAACAAAAACAACCTCTGCCACTCTGTTGAGCTCGACCAGTGTCTTTTTGGCATGCTCAATTGTTGGCAGGTGTTCCAATAAATGACTGGCAAAAGCGGCTCCGAAAACTTTGTCACAGAATGGAATTTGAGTAACATCGGCAATCACCCCATAAGGGTGAATCCCCAGAGCCTGCCGCTCAATATCGAGACAGACATCACCATCGCCATGTGCCGGCATATTCATCCAGCGACGGATTCTCCTGTTACTCCATGGCCCACCGGCTACTAGCAACGGTTTGCCAAGCTTCTGGGCATAGACAATAGCAGCCTTATATCTTTTGCTTTTTTGCGAAATCTCGCCACACCAGACGGCTAATTGCCAGCTCACTACACCAAGCGATATTCCCGCAACACAGGATAAGGCGATGTGCAATTTTTGATTACATTCCCTTCTAAATTCCTAGGACTTTAAAAAGTGAAGTCAGCCCAAAATAGCCACAAAATGCTATGAATGAGCTTTTTACTATATTACCCAGCAAGGAGTAAAGGATGAATTTCCATGCAGGAAAACGGAGTGACGCCATGGCAAGAGTCATGGGCAAATGCAAAGGATTTACTATGGCTGACATCAAAAACACAGCCAGCGAGCCACGCCGCTGTGCCCACTCAACAGCTTTGACATACAAGTGCTTGTTAAACGTAAAAGCCAGTTGCTGAGACAGGTCCCTGCTCCCATAACCAACCATGAAGGTAAGTAATTGCCCCAAACACGCGCCAAGTCCCGAGGTTATTCCTACGACTATCGGCGCTCCTATGCCCATTTTAGGTGCCAAGACTGATGGCAGCGTAAATACCAGAAGCCAATAGGGGACAGGTATGGCAATCATGCTCAACAAACTCCCACCAAGGAAAGCAACAATGAGCATGCCTAAAAGACCATACTGCGCCACATATTTTGCGCTAATCAGGTAATCTTTGTAGTAAATGGCGGCGAGGCAAAGGATAATAGTCAGTACCAGGGATAGGACACCTAATACAATTGTTTTTTGGGATAAACGAGTCTTAACTCCCTCACCTACCGATACAGCATCACTTCGTGAGGAATTCCCCATTTACTTAGCTACCTTAGCTCTTTTTTTGTTGCTGAAGGTTAACCTCTCGCCCTCAACACCAACAACCACAGTATCTCCGTCTTTTATGTCGCCTTGTAGTATCCGACCGGACAGAGGATTCTCCACATGACGTTGGATTGCCCGACGTAACGGACGGGCGCCAAAAGCCGGCTCATAGCCCTCTTTAAGCAGCCATGATTTTGCCTCATCATCCAGCTCCAACTTGATATTTCTATCAGCCAGCCGTTTCTCCACCTCCAAAATCAGCAAATCAACAATCTTCTCCAAATGCTCTTGAGTCAGCGGCTGGAAGATGATGATATCATCTATCCTGTTCAGAAATTCCGGGCGAAATGTCCGTTTCAGTTCAGTTTCTACAGCGCTTTTCAGCCGTTGCTGTTCGCCTTTCTCCTGGCGGGAGAATCCGATAGCTTGACGCTGGAATTCCTGAGTACCCAGGTTGCTGGTCATTATCACCACAGTGTTTTTGAAATCAACCGTTCTACCATGGCCATCAGTCAGCCGGCCATCTTCCAGTATCTGAAGAAGAATATTAAAAACGTCAGGATGTGCCTTCTCAACCTCATCGAAAAGAATCACCCGGAATGGTCGCCGGCGAACTGCTTCGGTTAGTTGCCCTGCCTCCTCATAACCCACATATCCCGGCGGAGCACCAATGAGCCGGGACACCGTATGCTTTTCCTGAAATTCAGACATATCCAGACGTATCATGGCATCTTCATCATCAAACAGGAACTGAGCCAGAGCCTTGGCCAGTTCTGTTTTACCAACACCTGTAGGACCTAAAAAGATGAAGCTGCCTACGGGTCGCTTGGGGTCTTTAAGCCCGGCCCGTCCTCGCCTGACAGCCTCAGAAATAGCTGATACCGCTTCCTCCTGATTTACAATCCTCTCATGTATCCTTTCTTCCATATGAAGCAACTTCTCAGCCTCGCCTTCCAGCATCCGTGAGACCGGAATACCCGTCCACTTGGAAACTAGCTCAGCTATAGTATCTTCATCCACTACACTGTCGATTTTCTTCTCTTTACGCCACTCGGACTCTTTCTGGTCACGCTCTGGCTCAAGCTGCAACCTTTGTGACTTTAACTCGGCCATCCTTTGATAGTCTCCTCGTTGAGAGGCCGCCTCCTCTTCGTCTTGGAGATGCTTAATCTTCTCATCCATCTCTTTAATATCCGATGGTTTACTTTCCATATCAATGCGCAATTTACTTGCCGCCTCGTCAATAAGGTCGATAGCTTTATCTGGCAGAAACCTGTCCGAAATATAACGCTGGCTGAGTCGAGCAGCAGCCATCAGAGCTGAGTCGTCAATTTTTATCTTATGATGAGCTTCATATCTGGGACGTAGGCCACGCAACATCTCTATGGTCGCCTCAACACTAGGCTCACTGAGAAACACAGGCTGCAACCTCCGTTCCAGCGCTTTATCCTTCTCAATATGCTCCCGATACTCATCCAAAGTAGTTGCCCCGACACACTGGAGCTCACCTCGAGCTAATGCCGGCTTCAACATATTGCTGGCATCTATTGCACCCTCAGCAGCCCCAGCACCAACTACGGTATGCATCTCGTCTATAAACATGATAATCTCGCCGCTAGCCTGACGCACTTCATCCATAACTGCTTTCAACCTCTCCTCAAATTCACCGCGGAATTTGCTGCCAGCAACCAGCGCGCCCATGTCAAGAGCAACTACCCTTTTGTTCTTCAAAGAATCGGGGACATCGCTAGCCACTATTTTCTGGGCTAATCCCTCAGCGATAGCCGTTTTGCCCACGCCAGCCTCGCCAATAATAACAGGGTTGTTTTTGGTGCGCCGGGTCAATACCTGCATCACCCGCTTAATCTCGTCATCACGCCCAATCACCGGGTCGAGCTTACCCTGGCGAGCTAACTCGGTAAGGTCACGCCCATATTTCTCCAGAGAACGATACCTGCTCTCAGCGGTCGGGCTGTCAACCCGGTGACTACCACGGATATCCTGAAGCGCCCGGTAAATCTTCTCCTGGTCAATGCCGAACTCCTTTAGAATCGTGGCTGCCTCTCCCTTATCTTCACCAGCAATAGCAATCAGTAGATGCTCAGTGCTGATGAAATCATCCTTAAGTCGGTCAGCTTCGCGAGCGGCATTATCCATGAGGCGAGCAATTCGAGGGGTAGCATAAATCTGGGCTGATTCATAGGACGCCTTTGGAGCACGGTCAAGACCAGCTTCAACTCGCTTTTTAACAGCCTCTGCATTCACGCCCAACCTCGCCAATATCTGCGAGGTCAAGCCACCCTCCTGCTCCAGCAAAGCAAGCAAGATATGTTCCACATCCCACTGGACATGGTGATAACGACTAGCAATAGCCTGTGAAGCAGCCAGTACTTCCCGGGCCTGCTCAGTGAATCTTTCCGGTCTCATAAGCCTCTGTTACTTCTCTCCAGATTCCTCCTTGATGAGCTTGTCCCGGTAGCCGATAACATAGGAACATTCAGGACCGTTACATTTCTCCATCTTGAGGCTGATTTTCTTATCGAATTTCTGCTTCTTATCCTCGAGAGCTTTCTGCTTGTACCGGTTATACCAGGCGCACCTAGTCGACCAATCCTTATTGACCATGATAGTGACGAAGTCATCAACCAATTCACAGCGGATAGTAGTCGCCGTAATCTGCCACTTAGCTGGCTGAAGTTCCGTCTTTGTCTTTGTTTTAGGCATCGTTAACCCCCTTTTTAAGTTTTTTCTGAAAGCTCATCTTGCCTGAGCTGTTCAATTTCAAACTCCATTTCCTGAATCCGACGTTGCATCTCTGTCATCTTCTCCGCCATGCGCATCACCACTTCCACACCGGCTAAATTTATACCCAGGTCATCCATCAATGTCTTAATATGTCGCAGGCGTTCAATATCGGATTCTGAATAGTAGCGAATGTTCCCCTGGGAACGATATGGCTCCACCAAGCCAATTCTCTCATAATAACGTAATGTGTGGGTCTCCACACCGACTATTCTAGCCGCGACACTTATCACATATCTGGGTTCAGAATCTGACGAATTCATATTATCTTACCACCTCAACAACCTTATATCAATACCTAATTAGGACGATATGCTCGTAACTGCTCGAAAAGCTGTCTTTCCTGCTGTGTCAATTTCGTCGGCAGCATCACCTTCACTTTGGCAAACAAGTCACCTCGTGAAGAATCGTTCAGATGCTGCATGCCCTGACTTGCCAGACGAAACACCTTCCCATTCTGCGTCTCTGGCGGCACCTTTAAAGCCACCCTTCCCTTAAGTGTCGGCACTTCCACCTCACCGCCGAGCATGGCTGTAACCAAAGAAATAGGAACCTCGACATGAAGGTCATCGTTCTTGCGTTCAAAGACCCTGTGTGGCAATACCTTCACTACCAGATAAAGGTCGCCTTTAGACCCATCATAACTTTGACTGCCTTGACCAGCAATACGCACCTTCGAACCATCATTAACCCCGGCTGGAATTTTAACTTCGAGCCGCCTAGGTTTCAGTATCCTGCCTGAGCCGCCACAAGTAGCACATCGCGTTCTGCCGGCTTTACCACTACCAGCACAAGACGGGCAAGGCTCATCCGCTTGAAGTTGAAGAACGCGCTTTGTCCCATGATAGGCTTCCTCCAAAGTCACCTCCACAGGATATTCTATGCTCCTGGCCTTTGCAGAACGGCGAGCCGTGCCTGTGCCACTACCAAAACCCTGAAAAATATTACCAAAGACATCACCGAAATCACCCAGGTCACCGAAGTCAAAGGTAGTATGCGTGCCTCCCGTACCGAAATCCCGATAAGCTCCCTGACCAGCTTTGGCAAACTGCTCAGCATATTGCCACTGGTCGCCATAGCGGTCATACTTCTTTCGCTTCTCCGTATCGGAAAGCACCTCATACGCCTCATTTATCTCCTTAAACTTGGCCTCAGCCGCCTTATCCCCAGGATTGACATCAGGATGATATTTACGGGCAAGCCGCCGATAGGCGTGTTTTATCTCTTTCTCGGCGGCACTACGGCTCACACCTAAAATCGCATAATAGTCTTTTCCCGGCATTGTATTCACCTGAACCATATTATAAATGGCTTTTTTAACAATGTCAAGTATTTTTGTTTAAAAAGTTTGATAAATTATTATTAAAACTCTCGACAAATTTATTAAAGTATCTTATAATTTTTTGTGAGTGGAGCTCAATACCATAAATAAAAGGAGGAATGATTATGAACATTGTACGTTGGGAACCATTCAGAGAGATGATGAGCTTGAGGGATGCTATGGACAGGTTGTTTGAGGATAGCTTTGTCCGGGCTCCGCGTTTGTGGCCCAGACTTGGAGAGTGGGAACTGCCCGTTGATATGTACCAAACTGGCGACGATGTGGTAGTGAAGGCGGCTATCCCCGGGCTCAAGCCGGAAGAGGTGGATATCTCCATCAGCGATGATACCCTCACCATCAAAGGTGAACACAAGGAGGAGCAGGAGGTCAAAGAGGAGAATTACTTCTACAAGGAGCGCCGCTACGGCACATTCACGCGCTCATTACTTATTCCAGTAAAGGTCAAGAGCGACAAAGCAGAGGCAGTCTTTGAAAACGGGGTCCTCACTCTAACTCTACCCAAGGCCGAAGAGGTCAAGCCAAGACAAATCAAAGTCAAGGCAAAACAAATTGCCGAAGGCAAGAAAACGGAAGCAAAAAGCTAAAAAGTTTAACAATGAGCTCCACTCGCTAATTCCCAAATCTCAAGAAATTGTTGCACAATCCTGGCTGTAGCCCCCCATATCACCTGCCCCTCATATTTATACGTATAGTTAATGAAGACTTGGTTGTCAAACACATAGCTCTCCTGCTCCCAATCGTCCCTATGTGACAAGGCTGAGATAGGCACATCAAAAATTTCGTCAATCTCAT
>Ga0194111_10006806_pt1 | contig 12923 bp, 7 predicted proteins | sample TA2KigC300mmetaG_FD_146194 | JGI IMG/M metagenome (GOLD analysis project Ga0194111, IMG submission 146194) | Freshwater microbial communities from Lake Tanganyika, Tanzania - TA2015033 Kigoma Deep Cast 300m | ecosystem: Environmental > Aquatic > Freshwater > Lake | place: Tanzania: Lake... | reverse complement strand
CTTGAGGGCGGGCACCATGCCGGCGATGAGGCCCACCGCCAGCAGCACCCCGGTGGAAACCAGAATCGCGCCGGCGGAGACCTCGAAGCGCAGGTCGCCCTTGTGCGCGGCGATGTCTTCGAACAGCGGGCCCAGCATGGGCAGCGAGCCGATGGCCAGCACCAGCGCCACGCCGATCAAAATGCCCAGCGCGCCTCCGCCGGTCACCACCAGAAGGGCCTCGATCAGGAACTGCCGCAGCACCGTCGGCCGGCGCCCGCCGAGGGCTTTCAGCACGCCGATCTCGCGGGTGCGGTCCGTCACCGAGGCCAGCATGATGTTGGCCAGCCCCACGCCGCCGATGGCCAGCGTGAGGGTGCCGATGAAGGCCACCAGGATCTGCGCCGCCACGGTCATGCTCTCCAGCACGTACAGGAAGTCGTTGAAAGCCACGATCTCCAGCGCGCTGATGTCGCCGGGCGAGAAGCGGTGAATGCCGCCCAGAGTGGCGCGCACCTGGCGGATGGCCTCCTGGCGCGCCAGGCCCGCCACGGGGGTCCACACCAGCAGATCCGGGAAGTAGATGTCCCGGAACAGAGCCGCGGTGTGATAGGGGATGAAGATGCAGGTGTTGTCGTTGGCGCTGTACTGGGCCAGTTGACCCTTAGGCTCCAGCACGCCGGTGACGGTGAAGCGCACCCCCGAGATGGTGATCTCCTCGCCCTCCGGGGGAATCCCGCTGAACAGCTCGCGAGCCACGGCCGCGCCCAGCACCGCGACGCGATTGCGTTGCAGCAGGTCCTCCGGCGCAATCCAGCGCCCGGCGGTCACCGTCATGTTGCGGAGTTCCTTGTACTCGTCGTTGACCGCCCGCACGGAGTACTGCCGCTCGCGGTTGCCGCGGAGGACCGTGCGCTGGCCGGCAAACAGCTCCGGCGAGAGACGGCCCACCAGGGAGGCGCCCTCACGGAGGGCCTCGATATCGCCCAGGCGGAGGCGTATGCGGCGGCCGGTGCGCCGGCCCCCCGCCTGAGAACTGGTCTGGCCGCCCGCGGTGATGACCAGGTCCTGGCCCACCGCCTGGAAGGAGTTCAGCATGGCGCGGCTGAAACCCTGGCCGTAGGCCATCAACAGGATGAAGGAGGCCACGCCCCAGGCCAAGCCCAGAATGGTCACCACGGTGCGCCGCCGGTAGTGCCGCAGCGCCCCCCAGGACTCGGCCAGCGTGGTGCTCCAGCGCATACGGTCACCTTTCGAAACGCAGGGCCTCGGCCGGCGGGAGCCGCGAGGCGCGCCAGGCCGGAGGAATGGCGGCGGCCACCGCCACGGTTCCCAGGCACAGGAACGCCAGCAGCACCGTGGCGCCCTGAACGGGGAGGCCGCCGAACATGCCTTGCACGGGCAGCGTATTCACCGCCGCCGCCAGCAGGCTGACCAGGGTGAAGCCCGCCAGGCCGCTGGCCAGGGCCAGCGCCAGTCCCTCCAGGAAGAAGTCCAGCAGGATGCGGCGCCGCGTGGCACCCAGCGCTTTCTTGAGGCCGATCTCGTTGGTACGCTCCGAGACCGCCATCATCATGGTGTTCATGACTCCTACCCCGCCCAGGCTCAGCGTGATGAAGGCCACGAAGGCCAGAAACCGCTCGGCACTGATGAAGATGCTCTCGAAGGCTTCGGCGATGCGGACGTAGTCAACCGCCTGAAGGGCCTTCTCGTCCTCGGGGTCGAAGTTGTGGACGCGCGCCAGCGCCTGCCGCACCTGGCGCTGGGGCGTGCGCCAATCGGCGGGCGAGGAGGGTTGGTAGAGGATGGCGTTCAGCAGGCCTTCGCCGGCCACTCCCGCCGAGGGCGGGCAGTCGCGGCGGAAACTGGAAGCGGGAATGACGATCTTCTCGTTGTCGAAGCCGTCGTAGGTGCTGCTTTGCCGCTTGTCGGTCATGACCCCCACCACTTGGTACGCGAGGCCGTTGATGCGCACCTGACGGCCCACCACCGCGGGGCGTTCCCCGAAAAGCTGCTGGCTCACCTTGGCCCCCAGCACGCACACGCGCCGGGCCTGCTGGTGGTCGCCGGCGTTGATGTGACGGCCGTTCTCAAGCGGCAGATAACGCATAACCAGGTACTCGGGGGTTACCCCCAGCGCCAGGTACCGGCCCGAGTTGAACTCGCTGGCCGCGGAGGTCTGGTAGCGCTTGATCTCGCCGCTGACCAGGCGAACGTCGGGGCACTGGTGCCGTATGGCTTCCAGGTCCCGCTCGTAGAGCCGAATGCGGCGGCCCGCGGTCTGTCCGGCGGAAATCCGCTCGGTGCGCCCGCCGAACACCAGCACAAGGTTGTCACCGATCTGCTTGAAGTAGTTCCGCCCGCCGCGCTGGAACCCGTCGCCCAGGGCGTTCATGAGGGTCAGCGCGATCATTCCCCAGGCGATCCCGAACATGGTGAGGAAACTGCGCAGCTTGTGCCGCGCCAGGTTGGCCCAGGTCTGGCGGAACAGCCCGGTGATGGCCTCGAGAGCACTCATGGCGGCAACAGCCCTCTCTGACTCCAACGAAACCGGATGGCTCGAGGTTCGCCGGGTGAGCCTATAGCGCCTGGCAGGACTGGCGCTCGATGAGTTCCACGCCCAGGACGTGATGCTCAGGGGGCGTGGGCTTCTTGCCCCCGGCCTGGCGTAGCAGTATCTCGACTGCGGCCTGGCCGATCTCGTACTTGGGCTGGTGCACGGTGGTGAGTGGCGGGCGGATGACGCAGGCCAGCTCGACGTTATCGAAACCCACCACCGAGAGATCTTCCGGCACGCTCCGGCCCGCTTCGAGGATGGCGCGGATGGCGCCGAAGGCCACAGCGTCATTGCCGGCAAAGATGGCAGTCACGTCGGGGCGGCGGGCCAGCAGCGTGCGCGTCAGCGCGTAGCCGCCCCGATAGGTATGATCCCCGTGCACCACCACCGGGTCAGCTCCTGTGCGGGCGGCTTGCACGGCCTGTAGAAAGCCGCGGGCGCGGGCCGCGAGGTTGCCGTGGCGGCGCGGGCCGGTCAGGTGGGCGATGACGCGGTGCCCCAGCTTCAGCAGGTAGGCCCCGGCCAGGCGGCCGCCCGCGAGGTTGTCGCCGGTGACGGTGGAGAAGGCGCGCACGCCCGGAGTGAGGTTCAGCAGCACAATGGGCAAGCCCGAGGCGGCCAGCTCCTGCTGCTCGGGGCGGCCGAGGTCGGCCACCGAGTTCATCAGCAGGCCATCCACGCGCTTCTCGAGCAGCGAGCGGACATAGCGCATCTGCTTGGCCGGATCCAGGTCGCTGTTGCAGAGCACCACGTCGTAACCGGCGCGGCAGGCGGCGTCCTCGGCGCCGCGGGCGACCTCGGCGAAGTAGGGGTTGCGGATGTCACTGACGATCAGCCCGAGGGAGTGGGAGCGCCCCGTGGCCAGGCCGCGGGCCACGCGGTTGGGGCGGTAGCCGAGGCGTTCGGCGGCCTCCCGGACCTTGCGGCGGGTGTCGCGGTGGATGCCGTAAGCGCCGCGGAGGGCGCGGGAAACGGTGGAGATGTTGACGCCGGCGGCTTGGGCTACGTCGGCCAGGGTGGCGGCCATATTCGCAAACGCTTCTCATTTTGGCACGACCTCGGCGGAGGTGTCAAGCCAGAATGCTTGAGATTTGCAGTTGACACCGGAGGGGGAAGCAAGTTATAATCGCAAGCGCTTGCGAACTTCAGGAGGTCTCACCATGCGTTTACGCGCTCTGTGCGCTCTGCTTGTCCTGGCCGCCCTCGCGGCCCTATCCCAGAACCCCACCTCCTCCCTGGTGGGCGCCCTGACCGACCCCTCCGGCGCGGTCGTGCCAGACGCCACGGTGTCGGCGCGGAACCTGGCCACCAACGTGGTCCGCAGCGGGGCCACCAACCAGGAGGGCAGCTACACCATCCTGTCCCTGCTACCCGGCCAATACGAGGTCACCGCCCAGGCCCAAGGCTTCAAGAGCGTGCGCGCCACGGCGACCCTGGTGGTGGGGGAGACGCGGCGCGTGGACTTCAAGCTCGAGGTGGGCGCACTGGCCGAGACGGTGACGGTCTCGGAGGCCGCGGCCGCGGCGGTCAACACCGAGCAGGCTTCGATCGGGCAGGTAGTGGATTCGCGGCGCATTGTCGAGCTGCCCCTGAACGGACGCAACGCCTATCAGTTAGCCACGCTGGCGCCGGGGGCCATCTGGGTGCCGGCCGGCCCCACCACGCGCTCGAACTTCGTCTCGATCTACCTGGGCGGGACGCGGGCGCGCAAGACGGCCTTCTATCTGGATGGCATCGACACGACGGAGACGCAGTTCGGGGGCACCTACCTGGCGCCTTCCGTGGACGCGATCCAGGAGTTTCGCGTGCAGACGGCCAACATCTCGGCCGAATACGGGCGCTCGGGAGGGAACCTGAACGTGAGCCTGCGTTCGGGCAGCAATGAATTCCACGGCAGCGCCTTCGAGTTCGTCCGCGACGACGCCCTGGCGGCCCGCAACTTCTTCGCGGCTCAGCAGGACGAGCTCCGGCGCAGCCAGTTCGGCGGCGCCCTGGGCGGGCGCCTGGTGCGCGACAGGACCTTCTTCTTCCTGAGCACCGAGGGCACGCGGCAGAGCCGCGGGCTGACCACCAACCTCCAGGCCCCCAGCGAGGAAATGAAGCAGGGAGTGTTTCCCTTCACCATCAAGGACCCCTTCGTGACCTCATCGGCCACGTCCGCCGGGGCGCGGCCCGCCTTCCCGGGCAACCGCATCCCCGCGGAGCTCATCTCGCCGCAGGCGCGCTACTTCCTGCGCTGGCTGCCCACCGCCACCAGCCGCGACGCCGCCGGCCGCCCGGTGATCGTCTTCAACGCGCCGCAGAAGATCTGGCAGAACCAGCACAACGTCCGGCTGGACCATCACTTCAACAGCGCCAACACCTTGTTCTTCCGCTATTCGCTGATGGACCAGCGGCAAACCGACCCGAGCACCTCACCCGTGGTGGGCAACTACCCGCCGCTACGGGTGCGCGCGCAGAACGCCGGACTGGGCTACACGCGCATGTTCGGCGCCGCGGCGCTCAACGAATTGCGCCTAGGCTACAACCGTTCCCGGCTGTTCTTCCGGCCCATCGACTGGGGCACGAACCACACCGTGCAGGCCGGTATTCAAGGCTTCCAGGAGACCTCCTCGGCGTACCCTTCGCTGCCCGACATCATCATCAGCAACTACTCGGACATCCGCGGCCTGGGGCAGGACCAGCGCCCCAAGCGCAACCGCATCGCGCACTGGCAGGTCACCGACGGGTTCAGCCTGATCCGGGGCGCGCACACCATCAAGACGGGCTTCGATTTCCGGCGCCAGGGCGCCGACTTCGTGGTGGGCAACCGCGCGCAGGGCGAGTTCTTCTTCAACGGCAACTGGACCGGGGACGCTTTCGCCGACTACCTGCTCGGGACGCTGAACCGCGTGCGCCGGGGCTCGCCGCTGGATCTGTTCGGCGTGTACGACAACTTCTACGGGGCCTACTTCCAGGACGACTGGAAGGCCACGAAGAACCTGACGCTCAACCTGGGCCTACGCTGGGAGGCGAATCCCTTCTACAAGGGGATCCACCGGCAGATGAGCGCGTTCGACTTCGGCGCGGGCAGAATCGTGGTGGCCAGCCGTGACGGGCAAATCGAGCTCGGCGCGCAGCGGGTCTCGCGCCTGATCTACCCGTTGTTCGCCGACCTGATCGTCACCTCGGAGAGCCGCGGCCTGCCTGAGTCGGTGCGCCCGGCCGACCGCAAGGACTGGGCTCCCCGCGTGGGGCTGGCCTGGCGCCCGCTGGGCGGCGACCAGTTCGTCGTTCGCGCGGCCTACGGCATCTTCTACGAATTCGCCGACACCAACTTCCCTAACAGCTACGCGAAGGTTCCGCCCTTCGTCTACAACGAGGACCAGTCGATCTCCACCAGCGGGATTCCCCGGCTGCTCTGGCGGGATCCATTCGGCGGCGTGCCTTACGCTTCGGTGGCCGGCACGCCCACGCTGCTCACCAGCGAGGTCTACCTGCGCAACAGCTACAGTCAGCAATGGAACCTGGCCGTGCAGCGTGCGCTGCCCTGGAGGATGGTGGGCGAGGCGGCCTACGTGGGGCAGAAGGGCAACCGTCTGGAGCTGAACCAGAACTTCAACGACGCGCCGCCCTCGACCAGCTCGAGTGGCATCCAGCAACGCAGGCCTTATCCGCGCTTCGGCGCCAGCCAGAAGGGCACCTTTGACGCCCAGTCCATCTACCACGCGCTCCAGAGCCGGCTCGAGCGGCGCGCGGCCGACGGGCTGACCATGCTGCTAAGCTACACCTGGTCGAAGTCGCTCGACAACTCCAGCAACAGTCTGGGCGGCTCACCCAACCAGGCCGATCTGGCTTACAACCGCGGTCCCTCGGACACCGACCTGGCCCACCGTTTCGTGGGCTCGTTCCTCTACGAGTTGCCGGTGGGGCGCGGGCGCAGGTTCGGCAGCCAAATGCGCCAGGCGCTGGACGCCGTGGCCGGTGGCTGGCAGGTGGGCGGCATCCTGACGCTTCAGAGCGGGTTCCCTTACACCATCAGCGTGTCGATGGACCGGGCCAACATCGGGCGCAGCGGCGGCCAGCGCGCCGATGCACGTGGGCGCTCATCCAAGCTGAGCGACCCGCGGCCGGAGCTGTGGTTTGACACTCGCGCCTTTGCGCTGCCGGCGGTGGGGACTTTCGGCAACCTGGGCCGCAACACCATGCGCGCCGACGGCGCCCAGACGCTGGATTTCTCGCTTCAGAAGGAGTTCCGGGTCAGCGAGCGGCGCCGCTTCGAGTTCCGCGCCGAGGCTTTCAACCTGTTCAATCACGCCAACTTCGGCGCGCCCAGCGCGGTCATGAACGCGGATGTGCCGCTGGAGGCCGCGCCGGGCGATCCGCGCATGACGCCCAACCGCTTCGGCGTGGTCACCTCGGCGGCGGATGCCCGCATCCTCCAGTTTGGATTGCGGTTCGTATTCTGAGAATCACCGCACAGGCTCGGAGAACTCAGAAGTTGATGCGCAGCACCAACTGGACGATGCGGCCACCCGGATCGTTGGTGGTCGAGATGTCGTTGTAGAACGAGGTGGTCTGGCCGAAGGTGGTGGACAGGATGCTGGCGCCGACGTTGGCCGCCGCCGGACCGCCCACCATGAAGTTGACGTGGTTGAAGGCGTTGAGGAACTCGCCGCGCAGCTCGACATCCCAGCGTTCGTTGATGCGGGTGCGCTTCACCGCGCTGAGGTCGAAGCGGGTCAGCCAGGGCCCGTGGAGGTAGATGAAGGAGCCCCACTGTCCCGGGATGGTCGGAGGAGCGAGGTACTCGGGGTTGGCCCGCCCGTCGGGCCCGATCAGCTTGCGGTCCACCGTGTACACCTTCTTGTCAGGGGACTTGATGATCTTGCCCATCGCCTGCAACTCGCCGCGGGTGACCTTGGAGATCACTCCGGCGCCGTACTGGTTGAAGGTGGCGCGTCCGCCATCCAGCAGGAAGGGCCGCCCCGTCTGGAGGCGTGCGATGCCGTGGAACTGCCAGCCGCCGACGATCCGGTCCAGGGCGCCGCTGGAAGAGGCCCAACGCTTACCCCGGCCGAAGGGCAGCTCGTAGATCCAGTTGGCCTTCCACTGGTGGGTGATGTCGTAGGGCGAGAGGCCCTTGTTCATGGCCTGATTGCGCAGGGTGTAGAAGTTGCTGCTGGAGTCCGAGGCGTCGGCGTAGTAGTCGGTCAGGCCCTTGCTGAAGGTGTAGTTGACGTTGAACAGCAAGCCGGCCGAGTAACGCCGCCGCAGCTCGATCTGGAGGGCATTGTAAGTGGAGTTAGCTCCGTTGCGCAGCACCCAGGCGGCGGCTCCGGCCGCTTCCGGATTGACCACAAAGAAATTGGCCGGGTAGCCGGCCTTCTTCAGGTTCTCAAAGTAAGTGGAATTGCCCGCCAGCGAGCTGGCCAGGCTGCCGGCGGTGCCATCCTGAAGCGAGGTGACGAAACCGCCGCTGCCGAAGCCGGAGCCCACCGCCACGCCGGAGAAGGCGGCGTCGAAGATCGGCAGGCTGACCTGCCCGGGCAAGCCGCGGTTGTCGAAGCGCAGGGCGCCGGTGGCCGAGCCGGTGCAGGCGGCGCGGTTGGCGGTGCAGATGTCGAGGTTCTTCTGGGCGTTCCGGAACTCCGGTAGGAAGCCGTTCTCGAAGATGTTCACCTCCTGCAAGTTGACCCCGCGCCAGAGCTTGGTGCCGTGGTTGCCGACGTAGCGGACTTCCAGGATCGAGTCCTTGAAGATCTCGCGCTGGATGCCGAAGGACCAGCTCTGCACGTAGGGCACGCGCAGGTTAGGGTCAAACCACAGCGGGCCGGTGCTGGTGTAAGTGTAGGTGGACTGTGGGAGCGGGTTCTGCACCGAGGGGAAATCCACCGCCGGAGAGCGCCGCAGCGTGGGCAGCGGGTTGCGCAGCATCAGCGTGCCGGCGGTGAAGTCCCGGTCGGCGGTGAGGAACAGCGACGCCCGCGTGCCCGGGTTGCCGGCGGCGTAGGAGCGGAAGTGCTGGATGCCCTCGCGGTTGTAGGAGATGCCGTAACCCAGTCGCAAGGCGCCGCCAGCGCCGAAGATGGCCTGCACCACCGGGTGGTCGGACTTCGGCGACCAGGCCACCCCCAGGCTGGGGGCGAAGTTGTTCCAGTCGTTGTTGTAGGCCATGCCCTGGCGCGGCACAAAGGCGGTGCTCGAACCCCGCAGCACGCCGGGGGCGAACAGGTTGCCGACCCCGGACAGGCCCCACAGGCCGGCGTAGCCAGGACTGGTGTAAATGCCGTTGGTGTCGCGGGGCACGCCCTGGAACTCCCAACGCACCCCGAAGTTGAGGGTCACGGTGGGCCGGAACCGCCAGGTGTCGCTGGCGTAGAATCCGGATTCGGTCTGGCGCTCGCGCTGGACTAGCGGCTGGAAGGGGACGAACTTCTTCTGCGTTTCGTCCACGTTGATGACCCCGCTGACGCCCGAAATGCGCCCCACCAGCAGCGAGTACATGGTGCGGGCGTTGCCCAGGTCGGTGGTGGAGATGGCCGGCAGAGTGGTGGCGCTGAAGGCGGCCGCCGCCGGGTCGGTCCCGACCAGCCCCAGGCTGATCACCGGCGAGGTGGCCCCGTAACCTTTGTTCCAGGTGGTGTAGCGCGAGTGGCTCATGCCGAAGTTGAGGGTGTGCTCGCCGCGCTGCCATAGCAGGTTGTCGGTGATCTGCCGCAGAGGGGTGTTGCGCATCGAGCCCAGGCCGCGGTTGAGCGGGCTGGAGTAGAACGGCAGCGCCACCTGGAAGTCGTTGGGGTACATGCGGGGGTTGAACTCAGGGGCGAACGAGACGGTGCCGCCGACCCAGCCGATGCGGAATTCGTTGGTCAGGCGTGGGTTCACCATGTAGCGCACCGCGGTGGTCACCGAGAAGCGGTTCGAGTACTGGCCGCCTTCCTGGGGATACTCGCCTAGCTTGTCGAAGTGAGGATAGAGGCGGTCATAGCTGTTCAGCGTGTCGGGGAACGAGTAGAAGTAGTTGTAGTTCCAGATGGCTTCCCACTGGAGCTTGTCGGTGATGTTCCAGTCCAGCCGGCCGGTGGGGAAGCGGCGGGTCTGTTTGGCGGAGTTGTTGAAGCTGATGCGGTCGCGGAACAGATCCTCACTGCGGATGCCCACCCCGCCCAAGCCGCGCACCGCGTCGATCTTGGTCAGCAGGTCGCGCACCACCGGGTCCGGGGTCGAGGGCAGCCCGGCGGCGCCGGCGATCTGGTAAAGGTTGGCGGTGCGCTCGACGCGGTCGGAACCGAGGTAGCGGAACACGCCGCCCAGGGCTTCCTGGGTGAAAATGAGCCGCTCGCGGTTCTGCGACTGTGGCAGGCGGAACTCGTCGAAGACCCCGAAAATGAACAGCTTGTTCTTGATGATGGGGCCGCCCAGCTTGCCACCCCACTGGTTCAGCTTCAGCTCCGGCCGGGGCAGGCCGTTGACGTTATTGAACCAGGTGTTGGAGTTGAACCAGGTGTTGCGCAGGTATTCGAACAGGCCGCCGTGCCACTCGTTGGTTCCGCGCCTGGTGACGAACTTGATCTGGACGGCGCCCTCACCGGCGCTCTCGGCGCCGGCCACGGCGGTGGAGACGGTGAACTCATCCACGGCGTCGATGCGCGGCCGGATGTAGGTGAAGAACCCGCCGCCGTAAGCGCTCTTGAGCAGGTTGTCCTGGGTGTTGACGCCGTCCATGGTGATGTTGATGGAGCCTTTGGGCAGGGCGTTAAAGCTGCCTGCCCGGGGCGCGCCGCCGCTGGTGAAACCGGGCATCAGCATGGCCAGGTCCAGCGCGTCGCGGGAGGTGAACGGCAGGTCGGTGATCTGCCGTCCGGTAATCGTGGTGCCGATGGTGCTGGTGGCCGTAATCACCGCGGTGGCTTCGGCCTGCACCTGTACCGACTCGGTAGTGGCGCCGACCTCCAGGCTGACGTTAGCCGTGGCCGGGGTTCCCACGTCCACCTTGACCTTGTGGATGACGGCTTGGCGGAACCCGGGAGCGCTCACCTCGACGCGGTAGAAACCCGCCGGCAAGGCGGCCTGGAAATAGGTTCCGGCTTCACTGGCTTTTAGGTTGTAGGTTGCGCCGGTGGCCTCACTGACGATCTTGACCGCCGCGCCCGGAACCAGGGCCCCGGTCTGGTCGGTGACGGCGCCACTCAGCGACCCGGTGACAATGACTTGCGCGGTGAGCAGGCCCGCGGCCAGGCCCACCACGAGGAACAGCAGGCGAGTAGACAGGTGCCTCACAAAAACCCCCTAACCCTTTGATCTGCCCAACACACCGTGCGTACGGGTTCAGAGGCGCCTCCGCCTCCTGCCCCGTATCGGGAACGAGTGTACTACGTACCCATTTCAGAGGTCAAGGGGATTTCCGCCACGTCCTCCGCCAGTTTGCGCGCGCAAGCGGAACAGGCATTCCTGCCCGTGGCTCGATACAGCAGGAACAGGCCTGGAGGCCTATTCCCCGATGCCGAACAGGGGCCAGTACTGGGGGGGCAGGCGGGTGGGGCGCATGGCCCGGTTGCAGAAGACGTGCCGGGTCTCGGCGGAGACCAGCAGGCGGCTGTCCGAGGCGCGGCGGACTTCATAAGCGAAGCGCACCAGGCGGGGATGCGCCTCCTGGATGCGGACGTCGATGAGGACTTCGTCGTCGAAGCGGGTGGGGTGGACGTAGCGGCAATGGGTCTCGACCACCACCATCAGGATGCCGTCCTCGCGCTCCATGCGCCCGTAGTCGAAGCCCGCGGCCCGGCAGTAGTCCACGCGAGCCATCTCCAGCCACACCAGGTAGACGGAGTGGTGAATTACGCCCATCTGGTCGGTCTCGGCGTAACGGGCGCGCAGGCGCGCCTGGCAGGAAACCATAGGGGTACATTGTACCTGAACGGAACGCCGAGGCCGCGCGGCACGTCTGCTAGGATGGCATCGAGGATGACCCGCCGCGAATGGTGCGTGCTGCTGACCGGGCTGGGGCTGGCCCAGGAGACGGTGATCCGTGTGGACGTTCGGCTGGTGCGCATCCTGGCCACGGTGAAGAACACCGCGGGCGAGCCGGTGGGCACGCTCACCAAGGATGACTTCGAGGTGTTCGACAACGGGATCCGCCAGGAGCCGGCGGTCTTCGAGCGCTACACTGAGCAGCCGCTGTCGGTGTCGGTGCTGGTGGACACCAGCGCCTCGACGGGAATCGAGCTGCGTTACGAGGTGGAGTCGGTGGGGAGGTTCCTCAAGGCCCTGCTGGCGGAAGGCAACCCGCGCGACACCGCGGCACTGTACAGCTTCAACTACCAGGTGAATCTGGAAGCGGGCCACACCCGCCGGCTGGAACGGCTCTCCCAGGTATTGAAGGGCCTGAAGAACCAGGGTGGCACCAGCCTGTACGACGCCGTATACCTGGCGGCGCGCGATCTGGAGGCCCGGGAGGGCCGGCACGTGATGGTGGTGGTCACCGACGGGGGCGACACCACCAGCGTCAAGACCTACCACCAAGCCCTGGAGGCGGCGCAACTGGCGGACACGGTGCTGTATCCCATCCTGGTCGTGCCTATCACCAACGAGCCCGGGCGCAACATCGGGGGCGAGAACGCGCTGGCCGGGCTGGCGGCGGGCACGGGGGGCCGGGTGTTCTTCCCCGCGAGTCTTCCGGCGCTGGACGCGGCTTTCGCCGAGATCCTGCGGGAGCTGCGCACGCAGTACCTGCTGGGCTACTACCCCAAGGATGTGCCGCCCAGCCAGGACCGCTACCACCGGCTGGAAGTGAAGGTGCGGCGTCCGGATTTGCGGGTGCTGGCACGCAGCGGCTATTATGAGGAGGCCAGCGCGCGCGAGGGCTGGCGCCCGGTGCGCTGAAGGCGCACCAAGACTAAGGAGTGCAGGTGGACAATCAGAGACAGCCGCCCCCGCGGTCGCGAGCGCCCGAAGTGACCTTCGAGGAAGTCCGCTACCTGAAGCGCCTCATTGACCGCGAGGCTCCGGTGCGAGTGCGGCTGCGCAACAACGAGGAAGTGGACGGGACCATCGAGTACTACGATCACTCCTTCATCCGGCTGACGCGAGTGGGGGCCCCCAACCTGTTCATCTTCAAGCGGGACATCAAGTATCTGTACGAGCGCCAGGAGGGCTGAAGACGGCGCTGAAGAACTCGCGCCCGACTGCTGGGGCGGACAAGCTAAAGCATGTCCCACAGCGCGGCATAGCCGCAACCAAAGCCCTGCTGGCGGTTCCGTGGGGCGAACCTCCAGGTTTGCGAGCTGGTTTTCCAACCAGCTTTGGGCCGCGCCCGGAGCCCGCGGCAGGTAAGCCGGCAAGGATGCCGGCTCGTAAGCGTGGACGCTCGCCCCACCAAAGGCTCCAGAATCTTCGCGGCGCGCAA
>Ga0194111_10006805_pt1 | contig 12924 bp, 10 predicted proteins | sample TA2KigC300mmetaG_FD_146194 | JGI IMG/M metagenome (GOLD analysis project Ga0194111, IMG submission 146194) | Freshwater microbial communities from Lake Tanganyika, Tanzania - TA2015033 Kigoma Deep Cast 300m | ecosystem: Environmental > Aquatic > Freshwater > Lake | place: Tanzania: Lake... | reverse complement strand
TGACGCTCAAGCCTTGGACCGGCGTAGACTTAGGTCGATCGGATTTTACACTCTTTAAGAACGTTAACCAGAGGCAGATAGATGTCATCCGTGAGATCCAATTCGGGGCAGCACAGACTGGACTAGAACTGCAGATAAGCTATGAGCCGTACTATGGTAACTTCTGCCCTGATCCCTGGAACAAACCCTATATCAACCCTGACGGGCAACTTGCTCCGTGTTGTACCTGGACGACCAGTTATCTTGATAATGTATTTGAGGTGGGCTTCTGGAAAGCTTGGAACGGTCCCCGAATTCGTCGCTTGCGTCAATTGATGCTAGTCGGCTTTCCGGGCGTTTTCTGCTACCAGAATTGCCGTCTGATTCGCCAATCGAAACCCGAGGCGATGGGCTACAATCCAGCAAAGGCGAACCGGAGCAGTATTGTACTGGCTGATCAACCTCACCGAGACATAATGATATGATACGACAGCTCCGTCATCTCTTATGGGGTCTTTTCAATCGTCTGGCAAGGTTCCTTGAAACAAGATTCCCGCGTACTTTTCCAGGCGGGCCCGGTGGTAACTTTCTATCAGGGGACGAACAACTGCTCGTGATCAATCGGAGTCTGGACAGTACTTTTAGTCTTATCGGCGTCCAAATCGTGCCCTACGATGACTCATGTGCAGTTTGCAAAGCTCTCACGAACAAGGTCTATTCACTAGAATCACGGCCTCCCATCCCCGTGGCAGGTTGCCCGCATGCTCATCGATGCCGGGCCATTTATGCACCAGTTATTGATTATGGACTCTACAAGGTTAGTCAGTTGATAGCAGAGAACCCAGATCTCAAAGGGAGAGAACTCCGTAGGCTGCTGCAGAATGATGTTGAGGCCAAGAGCAAAGGAGCATAGGGTCAATAGTCATCATGACATGAAGTAAGGAGTAGCAGTTGATGCTGATCCGTGAATTGGACTATCTGAAGACGTATGGTATTTATCAAACTCGGTCAGAGGTTACCTATGAGGTAGGTAAGTCTGGCTTTCTCTCGCATATTCAATTCGACCTGCTACGCGTCGTATTTGATCCTATCCACGCCGGATTGGTGATGCGCCCAGTTGAAAGCCAGCGGCGATGGCGTGTGATCTTAGTGGACGCACGTCGCTTCTTGCTGACATTCGATTTGTCCCCCGGTTACTATCTTCTCGTAGCGAAACTTGGCATTTTCAACTATGCGCTGCCAATTGTCGTTTATGACCGCACCCAAGCAGCGGATGTAGCTGTGATTCGACCAGTCTTCACGCAATGGAGTTATCACTGGGCGGGTTTCTACTTCAACGAGCGCCAATCGCTGGCAGACCGGGTATTAGGAACGATTGGGCGTCTCGGCCTAGTCGGTCGGGTCATAGAGCAGTCTCTGCGTCAATCTGCATACAAACTGGGTCTCCAAGGGATCAACTTTCCATACAGATCATTTCCAGCTCACTCATCAGTTAATCTGTGTGATTTCTATCGCCGGAATAACCGTTGGGATCGGACAATGTGGAATGCACAGTTGGGGCGGCTTGAGGGCATTTGGTGTGATGAGATGCTCTCCGGAATGCCGGTTTTCGCTTTGCTTGACAAGAACGACAGACCGTATCATGTCTTTACGGATGTGGACTTGCACAATCAGAACAAGCTTCTGGAGACCTATCGCGTCCTCATATTCTCGGGCCAGGAGGGAATGACACCTACCTATTACCAGATGTTGCAACGCTTACAGGCCACTGGTAAGACATCTTTCTTGTTGTGGGGCGTGCAAGGCTTTGGTTATCGCCAGTTGGATTACAATGACGCTACAGGCGAACTCAAATATATATGCACTAGGGGACGCCAGGGAATGTGGGGTGACCGACTAGAGGAGCGCCAACCAGATTGGGGAGATGAAGCCCAGATCTTTGGCTTTCACTTCCCGGAGCCTCAATCTGCCAGTTGGCGTTATGATACACCCTATTCGCGTATCAAAGTTCATCAATCTGATCACCCGATCACAAGAATGTCTAACACAGCTGGCAAGAACTATTGCTATGACATACGCGATCTGAAGGGAAAGAGTCATCCTGGCCTGACCTGGGCTGGCGGGGAAATTCAGCAGCGTGTCTCCCAGGATGCTACGGTTATTGCGCATTTAGATGAAGATCCAGAGGTTATCGGGATTGGAGAATATCGGAACACGATACTGTTTGCACCGACCTACCTGCCTGCCTTCTTTGCATATCAGGGTGAAGCGCATCCCGAGGTCGCAGCGTGGTTCATCGGGGCCCTAAATTACTTACTCGATAGGAAAAGTAATTGCGTATATGCATAATGTCTCCATGGCCCAGCGTCCATACTGAGTACTGGCTAAGGGCCTTGGTCAGAAGAGGACATGACGTTCATTTCTTGAGCACGCACCATCAGAAGCTAGACTTTCGTGCGTTACCAGAGGGCATCATCTTGCACAGATTATCGTGGCGAGTCCCCATGCCAGGGGCTCGTGGAGTTATGAGGTCTATCGAACTCCGTTACCGGCTTCGGAAGATTGCTCCCGACGTTTTCCATGTCCACTCCATTTTCGCGGTCAAGGATTGGTCGCAAGCTCCTTGGATCTTGGCAATGTGCACATTTCACCCGTTAGTGCTGACAGCATGGGGTAGTGACCTTCTACAGGTTCTGAATATCTCAAGAGCAGCCCAGATACTAGTGCGATTCGCGATGCGTTCTGCCGATCTGATCACAGCAGACGCACAGCCGTTGCTTGATGTTGCTCGCTTCGTTGGGGTAGCGAGAGAACGACTGCACGAAATCCAGTTTGGCGTTGATACGGAGCTTTTCGACCCTGAGATCGAGACTCATTGGATTCGTGAGCAGCTCAACCTGGGTTCGGGTCCAGTCGTATACAGTCCGCGTGCCTTCATGCCTATTTACAATCAACTAAGCATTGTAGAGGCCGTGCCTATAGTCTTGCAGATATATCCCCATTGCCGGTTTATTTTCAAGCGTCGTCCTGATTATCATTCTTCCGAATACGAAGCCCAGGTGCGACAGAGAATAGAAGAACTTGGCATTGCCCATGCCGTTCGGATTGTCCCTCCACTTCTTTACGAGCAGCTACCTGCACTGTATGCCCTCTCCGATGTCATTGTGTCTGTCCCAAAGTCTGACGGCACACCCCGAAGTGTGCTTGAGGCAATGGCTTGTGGCGCGTTTCCAGTGGTTAGTGATGTGACTGCTCTGCACGAGTGGGTCAATAATGGGGACAATGGCATTTTCGTTCGATCTGTACAGGCTCAAGAAATTGCCGAGGCGATTTTGCGGGCTCTTTCATCGCGAGAAATTCTCAATACAGCTAAGATGGAGAACCGAAAAATTGTGGAAAGCAGAGGAAGTAGCGAGTTCTGGGTTACCAAACTAGAAGCACTCTATAGAATGGTGATTCAATAGGCAGATGGCCCATATCCTGTGTCAAACCAATCCAATTACATGGGACGGTTCAATTATGGGTTGAAATAGGTTTACACTTTTGGCACCTTGAAAAATTACGACGGCTGGGTAGACAGTCTGGGGCGGAATAACTGGTCCAACACTTGTCCCAGTGAAGGCACATCTTCCGCTCCCGCCAGTTCCAGAGGGCTGCTACCTGCTCGCTTGCCCCGTTCGAACTGGTGGTGATTCCAGAAGAGTTGCAGCAGAGGCAGCAACCACTTGGGCATACCACGGTGAATCTGCAAGTACGGACGCAGCCAACTGTGGAGAGACTCCGCCAGGCTGGAGGAGCGGTGGAACAGGCTCAAGGCCTCCCATACGGCATATGCGATGGGCCGCAGATGTTCTGGGAAATCGGTGGCGATGTTCAAGCCCAAGTCTTGGCGATGTTGCCAGGCCCAGACGATGAAAGTCTCTGTGCCCACGTCCAGGTCTCGACGCAGCGGAGCCAGTTGTTGCTCTAGCCACTCCAGGGGAGCAATCAACTCCGCGGTCTTCTCCTGGAGACCAGCGGCGAAGGCCACGATGTCCGGGTGGTTGAGTTCCTTGAGCAGTTCCAGTGCCGTCTCGATGGTGGCTTTCGTCTCCACCGCCGAGACGATGCGGCCATCAGGCGTGATGGGCTCCAACGCCTGGCGGATTTCACTGAGCAGCCAGCAGTAGTTATCGAAAGTCTCGATGGCATGGGCTTCTTCGATCTCTGCCTGGGGCAACGGCATCTTGATCTTGAGACGGGCGCCACGCCTGCGGATGATGCCCCGTGCTTCCAGGTCGGCCCGACGGGCTCGCTCGGCGGTCTCCATGGCTTGGTAGGCTGCTCCTTCCAGCCGCTGGGTGAGGCGATGAGCGTCTCGCAGGAGGTGGAACAGGTCGGGACGCAGAGGAATGACCAGCTTTGCTTCACCCACGCCGGCCCGGAGCCCGGTGCCACCGTCGCAGGCCAGGTCGTGGAACTGGATGCCACGTTCTACCAGGTCCAGGAAAGTGAGACCCCAGGTTGTCCCATCGCGGGACTCCGCAGGCGTCAGGTTCAGCACCAGGAAGGAACGCCCGTCTACCAATGTGAGACAGGGCTTCCGCCCCTGGAAAATCTCGTCGGCCTCGCCCAGAATCGGCAGCGGCACACTGATCTTGAGGTTGTAGGCCGTGGTCTCTTCACCGGCTGTGGCGAGCGTCTGGCTGATGTAGCCCACCGAGCGACTGACGCCCAGCATCAAGTCCAGGCCGAGCCGGATGTCACGGACACTGCCTTTCAGCATCGGTAGGACAGCGATGGCTCGGTCTATGAGGGCCTTGTCCACCGTCAATGTCGAGGTCTGGGCTGGTCGGCCTGGGTCACGGGGGTGCAATCCCTCGACTAGACCTGCCCACGCACGGTTTCGTATCTCGTACAAGATCGTGCGTGAAACACCGTACCAACGGGCCAGTTCAGAAACCAGCCTCCACCTTCGCTCTGGGAGAGGAAGCATCATCTGCACCGCTACATCGGTGCGTTGCTCCAGAGTGAACTCGGGGACACGATACTCTGCCATATTTAGCCTCCTGCCAAAGTATAAGTTGTGAGCATGACTATTATCCTCAAATTGGCCGCTGTTGGCAAGTATGCTTTTGTTAAAGTGTCAACCTATTGTGAACCATCCCAATTACATGAGTTTGTTTCTTCTTGGCCGTGTGTTGGGGAGTAGGATTGGCTAATGCTTGTTCATCTGCGGCGACTCTCAGCACAAACGATGATCTACGGTGTGGGTGACGCAGTGACGCGCGTAGCTGCGCTGCTACTCCTGCCAATCTATACTCGCATTCTGACTCCAGAAGATTACGGCAAACTCGCTATTGTTGCATTGGTTACGACGGTTGTAGGCCTTATCCTAGATTCTGGACAGCGGTCAGCATTTTTTCGATTCTACTTTCAAAGTGAGACTCTCCATGCCCGGCGCAGACTCACAGGCACAGTGCTCATCTACCTGCTGCTATCGGCTGCGGCGATCCTGTTGCCATTTGCGTTGTTCTTTGATCGCATAGCGCTTCCACTTTTTAGAGAGACGACCCTCCTACCGCTGATCCAAATTGCCCTGATCGGCACATTTTTTGATATTGGGTCAGTGATCCCATTCGCGACCTTTCGAGCTGAACAGCGCGCTGCGCAGTACGCTAAACTGTCTGTCGTGCGTTTCTTGATCAATGTCACCCTGAACATCATTGCCGTAGCGGTTCTGCGATGGGGCGTGATCGGGGTGATCTATGCCAACCTGCTCACCTCCGTACTGTTTTTCATGGTCTGCTTGGGGCTGACTCTGCGCGATGTGGAATGGACGCTTGACATGGGCCTTTTGAAGCAACTCCTTCGTTTCGGTTTGCCGATTGTTCCAGCCAATCTTGCCGGTTGGGTCTTGACCTTTTCCGACCGGTTCTTCTTGGAGAGATACGCTGACCTCACACAGGTGGGTATCTACTCAGTGGGCTATAGCATCGCTGGTGTCTTGAATATGATGATGGGTTGGTTCAATACGGCGTGGGCGCCCTACTGCTATTCTGTTTCCAAACAGCAGGATGCCAAAGCGATTTATGCACGGGTGCTCACGTACACAATTTTCTTGTGCACATTAGTTGGTCTTGGCTTGAGTCTTTTTGCTGGTGAAACTCTGCTTCTGTTGACGCCGCCATCCTATCATGGGGCGGCCAGGATCGTGCCATTGATTGTACTTTCGTATCTGTTCTTTGAAATAAACTACCTTATTGCTTTTGGGCTTGATCTGACGGGTAAGACCGAATACTATCCGTTCGTCGTGGGCGCAGGCGCTGTCTTCAACTTGTGCCTTAACCTTGTCTTGATCCCGCCTTTCGGAATGATGGGCGCGGCAGTGGCTACCGTCCTCTCCTACGCATTGCTTCCGATCATCGAGTACTTCATCGTCCGGCGGCTGTATCCAGTGCCTTATGAGTGGAGGCGATTGCTGAAACTGGCATTTGTCAGTGTAGGGGTATATTTGACAAGCATCGTATTGAAAACAGGTCAGTTCTGGGTTGATCTTGGTATAAGTGCTGTGCTTGTCCTGTCCTGGGGTCTAGCCCTGTATGGGTGGGAATTCTTCACTCAAACCGAGTTTTCTGCTGGCCGGGCTGCAACGAGCAAAGGTCTACGCACCTTCCAAATGCGTCTACAGCGTGTCGTATCTAAGATGTTGCGAGCAGAAGTTCAATGACGCGTGATGTGCCGCTAGGCTGGTTAAGCCATGTCAAGCGATCCGTGAGTCTGCCGCCCAGTCTGCTACTTCAGAAGGTGGCAGCGCGGCCGTTTCACGCACTTAAGTGCGCTGTGGCAGAAATTCAGGCATCTGTACGGCCGCTGAAGATCAGCGATGACGAACTTCAGAAGGTGCTCGTGAACGGCGTGACGGTCGCACAGTTGCCAGGACTGTGGCGCTCTACCTTCAGTAACAGGTTCTTTGTCTGTTCGGAAGACAAGAATGAACGTGTTGCGCTGTTGCGTCAGATTTCATCCGAGGCATCGGCTTTGATCGTTGCGGAAGCCGACCGCATCTGTGAACACACCTTTGACCTGCTTGGCTCCGGCCCGATGCCGCTGGGGGAAAGAATTGACTGGCACGTGGATTTTAAGACCGGCCATCGCTGGAACCCGAAGACCTACTGCAAGCGCATCCGTCCAGCACCTTATCCCGGCGGCTATGACATCAAAGTGCCATGGGAGCTGAGCCGATGCGAGCACTTTGTCCGCCTGGGGCAGGCCTACTGGATCACCGGAGACGAGAAGTACGCCCGTGAGTTCGTGGCGGAGGTTGAGGACTGGATCGCCAGCAATCCATGGCCCTGGGGTGTCAACTGGGCCTGCACGATGGATGTGGCAATTCGGGCCGTCAACTGGCTGTGGGGGCTGGCTTTCTTCTTGGATTCACCCACTGTAACCGATGAGTTTCTCGTCAAACTTGCCCGAACTTTGCTGATTCATGGTCGCCACATCATGAACAACCTGGAGGGCTCTAGGGAAAGCCGCTACACCAGCAACCACTATCTCTCCAACTTGGTGGGGCTAATATACCTGGGTATCTGCTGCCTATACTTCAAAGAGGCACAACAGTGGCTGGAATTGGGTACATCCGAGCTATGGAACGAGATGTCCAAGCAGGTCTATCCGGACGGTGTGGACTACGAAGGCTCGATCCCCTACCACCGTCTTGTGACAGAAATGTGTTTCTTTGGGGTGCTCTTATGCCAGCGCGCTGGCATAACTGTACCTGAAGATGTGCTGAAGCGGCTTAAGCACATGTTCGAGTTCGTAATGTGCTATCTCAAGCCTAATGGGCTGGCTCCGCAGTTTGGGGATGCTGACGACGGTCGCTTGGTGAAATTGGCGACGTCAACTGACGAGCCACCTGAACCCTGGCTAGATCGGAAGAGCTATGAGATTCTCGATCATCGGTATCTCCTGGGGCTTGGCGCCGTATTCTTCGATCGCTCGGATTTTGCGACGGCTGCTGGCCGTCTTCACGAAGATGTTGTTTGGGTTTTCGGGCCGGAGGGCGTTGACAAGTTTCGTGCCTTGCATGAGCATTCGCAATGCTCTGGATTGGAGGAACTTCGCAGCCGAGCCTTCACTCAGGGTGGCATCTTTCTGATGCGAGACGGAGACCTCTACCTGGCGATAGATGCAGGCCCTAATCGGGGACATGCTCATAACGATGCTTTGAGCTTTGAGCTTGTTGCCGCCGGCGTCACGTTCCTTGTAGATCCTGGCACTTATGTGTATACCTCAGACCAACACTCCCGTCACTGGTTTAGGCGTACAGCCGCACATAATACGGTGGTTGTAGACGGTCAGGAGATGAATCACATCTGGCCGGGGCGAGTATTCGAAGTTTGCGATGATGCACAAGTAGCGATTCATGAATGGCACAGCAATGAGCAGTACGACCTGTTCGACGGTGAGCACAGCGGGTATCGGCGTTTAGCTGAGCCGGTCATTCATCGCCGCCAGGTTTTCTTTGACAAGACGCTTGGGTTCTGGGTGATAAGAGACCTCATGCTGGGAGAGGGAGAGCATAGTTGTGAATTCTGGCTCCATTTCATCCCTGCCGTACAGTTGAGAGAGGGTGCCAATCTTGCTCTCTGGGCTCATGTATCCGGCAGTGATACAAAGCTGCTGATGGTTATGCCACTGAATAGCCGGCAGCTACGGTTGGATTTGGAGCCGTCTTGGGTGTCACCTTCTTATGGCATCAGGAAAAGGGCGCCTGTTGCCTGCTATTCTAAGCGGGTGAAGGCACCTGCCGAGTTCGGTTTTGCATTAATACCGCTTAGAGAAGATATGCCTGTGTCGTGGATGGTACTAGATGCGGCTACTCAACACTTCGCGACGTTGAGAGGGCGTCATCCAGTTCAGGTGACTGAGAAGAAAATATAGAGTTATGGCTCGTGCAATGAAATCCAAAATCTGCATCCTGACAGACCGTGCTGTACGATATGATACGATTAGAGAAGTGCACTTGGCCCATCTACTAGCGGAGAACGATTTCGCGATTGACATCTTTGGTCCGTGGTTTGAGGGCTTGTCGGAGGTTGAACAGATCAGTCATGCAATTCGTATCAAGAGGATACGGACAGTGACCTCAGCTGGGAAGCGTGGTAAGGGGAGAATACCAGAGAGAATACTTGGAGGCCTGTTCCTCGTGGAATTTGCTTTAAAGGTATTACTAAGTATCAGTCCTGACTGTGAGATAATCATAGCATGCAACCCTGTACCCTTCCTCGTCGCGTGGTTGTATAGTAGAGTTCCTCGTCGCCGGCGCCTGGTCTACTATTCACGAGAGTTCATCCAGCAGTCTGAGGAAAGGCGATCAATCGTCAAGAAGCTAGAAACTGTGCTTGGGCATCAGGCAGATTTGGTTGTGGTCCCGGAGCGAAACCGCGGCGAATTAATCATGAACGAACTGGGACTAGCCAACGCTCCGATGATTGTCCTTAACTGTCCGTTACTGGAACCACAACACTGCAGTGATCTTTTGAAGAGCGTATTTGCTGTGGACGACACTGCAATCGAGCACGTCGTCATTTATCAGGGTGCACTGGGCCCAGCTACTTGTGTTAAAGAGATGATCGAGGCTCTGTCCCTGTGGGATCGCTCTATCGCCCTGGCGATCTTTGGCCATGGGGAAGCCGCCTTCGGACAGGAGCTAAGAACTGTCGCTCAAAGATTAGGGGTTGAGGGCAGATTGCACTGGGGAGGACGTGTCTCCAACGAAGAACTGAAGAATTACACTGGCTCTGCTGACCTTGGGTTAGTATTTTATCAGGACATGAATCTGAATACCAAATACTGTGCGCCTAACAAATTGTTTGAGTATATGCGAGAAGGATTGCCGGTGGTTGGAAGCGAAAATCCTTTACTGAAAGAGGTTATCGAAGGGGAGGGGATTGGTCTGTGTGTACCACCGGAACCCTCGGCCATCGCGGGGGCCGTGAATAAGATTTTACTGGATCCAGATCTGAAGATGAAAATGGGCCAGCGGTCGCGAAGAGCATTCCTCACCAAATACAACTACAACGCCCAGGCGTCGCCGTTAGTAGAATGGTGCCTGAAAGTAACGCACGAGAGTGGTAGCATCACTGTAGCTAAGCAGTAACGATGCTTGATTTCGAGCCGCGCAGGGCTGGTGTAAGAGGGAAGGGGCAATAGAATGACTAAGGTGAATGTGGTCATGCCGTCATACAACCAGGGGCAGGTCATTGAGGAGACCATCCGCTCAGTGCTCCTGCAAGGGTATCCAAACCTAGAGTACATCATCATAGACGGCAGTTCTACCGACTGCTGCTAGGATGACTCTTAGACGAGGCGAGACGCTTGTCGTGAAAAACCTAAACAGGTTGCTTCCAAAGCCACAGGCACTCAAATTCAGGAAAGTCACATGAATTGGCCACTGGTAAGCGTACTGGTCATCGGGTATATGCGCCCTGCTTTGCTGCGACAAACGGTCGAGTCCTTCCTGGCTACCTGCAGTTACCCTAACCTCGAACTGATCCTTGCCGACGATGGAAGCTCGCCAGATATGCAGGCACAGATGCGAAACTTGCCGTTCGATGTCTTCGTGATGTCACCCCGCAATAGAGGATTGGGAGCCAACACCAACGCAGGGTTGGCTGCCGCACATGGAGAATTCGTTTTGCAGTTGCAGGATGATTGGGTTTGCGATGGTACGAGTGATTTCTTGCAACAGGCGGTTGAGGTGATGACTGAGCGACCAGATACTGGCTTTTTGCGCATGACGGACCGCAACCCACGACTGGTCTATAACCGATACGTGACTCGCACAGGGCGTGTGGTTAGGATCTATGTTCCGGATCAGAGAAAGTTGTATTGCGAACTCTACACAGATACGCCGCACTTTAAGTCACACCGGTTCATTGAGTTCGTCGGACCCTACTGTGAGGGTGTGCCGATGGAGCTAACTGAGATTGACATGCGCTATCGTTTTCTAGCACAACAAGAGTTCTTGGCTGGTTTTATCGAGGGACTCCACATGTTCGAGCACATTGGCGCAGAGCACAGTCATCGCAGGCCATTGCTGAAGGTACGAATTGCAGGCCGGTTACTGGAAAATCGAATTACTCGTCATTTCATGCAAGCATACCTGGCCGATAGGACTCGGAGAATCAGGAAAAGCAAGCAAGGAGATGGTGCTAGGGGCTGGTTACAGGCAGAGTAGGAACTGATGCTCTATGTCCTTATCCCACTTCTCTGTTCCAGGGAAGATAAAGTTGTGCCTTCTTGGTTGGCTCTTGGTCGTTGGGCTCATTGTGGCGCTTCAACGGGGCGGCTGGGATGGCACACTTCGCCTAAATGCACAGATGATCGTTCTGGCGCAGGAGGCAGTGCACGCGGTATCCCTTGACCAAGTGGTGCGCCTGACTCCGAGGCTGCAGCAACAAGCACGTCAGTTGGAGGCCGAGTATGACAGGCTTCCCCCCCAGGCTGCAAGGGTTCTTGTGACCTTGGGCATTTGGGCCGACAATCCAGCCGAGGCTTATCGTTGGCTGCAACTATATCCGCAAGCATGGGATCGGGTAACGTTGCCTGAGGCGAACTGGCGCACGCTATCGGTGATCTCCTTTGAAAACATAGGCCAATGGCGCAATCGGAGAGCAGCAGCCTATGTAGGCTGGCTTACAGGGTTCCGTCTGCTGGATGCTGGAGACTACGAAGCAGCGCTGCGTCGGTTCCGCCGAGGGCTGGTCCTGGCACCCGGGCGCGTCCCCGATAGCGTGCGCCTGGCCTACTATCGGGCGCTAGGCAAGTGGTATGCCTCTCAACCTGCCAACCCAGAGAGCTTACGGTTAGTGCAGAAGTTTGCGTGTCTGGCTGAGGACCGGCCGGATTGCCTTGATCTAGATTCTACAGCCTGGCTAGAAGGGGCTGCACCGGCCTGGTCACTACCTGCCTCAGGGGACAGTGCCTATTTCTCTGATGACGGCTGGCGACTGGTCGGTTCCCATCTCGACGAGGATGTGCTGGTCGCCGGGGTGGAGGTGCGTGGCCTGCTGTACTGGGAACAGAGCGCAGGCGAGCAAGTAGAACGCCGGGTACAGCCATTTGCCGCACCAAACCTTGTGCCTAACCCAGGCTTTGAATTTGAAGACCTCTTCGTGGATGCCTGTGTAAATGGCTATATCGACAGCCACGCGTATGTATTGCCATGCATCAGCCATGCTGTGGTTGACCCCTACGGCCAACGGCTTGGTCATGTGGCTGTGACCGAATCAAAGGGTTTCGGTTATGCTCTTTTTCCATCATCAGTGCCTGTTGCTGGGGGGCGTCCGTACTTGCTTGGCGGCTGGTTATGCGCAGATGGCGCTGCTGCTGCCGGCATCGGACGGGAGTGGTTGACCGAAACACTGCCCCCTGAGGAGCGTGCAGATGGAATTCAGTGGCTCATTTCTCAAGGTAATGACCCCAAACGACCCTTCTGTTGGGCGCAACATACGCGAGTTGTCTGGATTCCATCCGGTGCTGAGGAGTTTGGCCTTCGGCTTCAGCGACTTGGTGGAGACAGCGACACACTAGGCCGAGCAATGTTCGACGATCTGTTCTTCTTCGAGCTTCCGTCTAGATTGGACGCTGGGGCTCGGCCATACGACACTAATTGAACATGGGCGATAGCTTCCGCTTGTACCGGATGGGCATTATGTATTAGGGAGGGATAGCATGTTCAGAAAACTGAGAATCTCCTGCGACTGGATTCGAGGATACCGATTCGGCGATCCTGCGCGAAATGGCGAGTATCGCTTTTTGCGCTCTTATATTGCTGATGGCATGGTAGTCTTCGATGTCGGGGCGCATATTGGAGATTCTACAGACTACGTTCTATCCCTCGGGAGGAACCTTGAGGTTCATTGCTTTGAGCCTACCCCTGCAGCCTATGCTGCCCTG
>Ga0194111_10006800_pt1 | contig 12928 bp, 9 predicted proteins | sample TA2KigC300mmetaG_FD_146194 | JGI IMG/M metagenome (GOLD analysis project Ga0194111, IMG submission 146194) | Freshwater microbial communities from Lake Tanganyika, Tanzania - TA2015033 Kigoma Deep Cast 300m | ecosystem: Environmental > Aquatic > Freshwater > Lake | place: Tanzania: Lake... | reverse complement strand
AAAAGTTGTCCTAATGCGTTAAGAAAACTTAAAGGGGAGTGAAATATTACTCCCCTTTTTAATCGAAGATTCACCATAAATGCGATACATCAGCGCCTTAAAAGTATCCACATCGTTTAAGAAATTACACCGGGTCACGACGCTCGGTTCGTTTCTAATACTGCTCGTCATACTTATAAGCGCTTATCGGGCGCCGCGCCATTTCGATTCTATTCCCTTGCGCGTCAAGGCGCTGTTCCTGCTAGTTATATTAACCGGCGTCGGCTCTCAAATCTTCGTGCAGAATTTGTTCCAACGACAAACCGCGGTCGAAGTCGAGGTTGACCGCGACGGCGTTCGCCACCTGCGTCCCGGTAAAGCACAGACCTTCGGCTGGAATGAGGTCAAATCGGCGCAGGTTCAATTAATGGGACGCAATCCGCCGACGCTGATCCTCAAAACCGAATATGGACGCTATCGCTTCGACCCTTTTCTCGCGGCAGATAGACCAGACGCTCCAAAACTGACATTTTCAATAATGGGCCGATTTTGGCTGTATTCGGACGGTCGAAAGTTGCCGATGTCCGTCGAAAATTCGGCTGGCTGGCAGATTTTAAAGGAATACCGACCCGATTTGCTGCCCAAACTTCCGGCGCGTGCATCGATTTGGAAGATTAAATGAAATTATTTCCGCGCTTCTTCTTCCTAATTACCATCCTATTTTTCCTCTTCATTGCCAATATTCACGCCGCCCTTCCCGGCACTCCCGAATGGAGCAGCGGTTTCGATGGGCAGCGGGCATTAAGATATGTCCATATCCTGGCATCCGATTCGCTTGCCGGACGCTACAGCGGCTTCGCCGGCTGGGACAAGGTCGAAGAATATATATCTAAACACTTTAAAAAATGCCGGCTGACGCCGCCATTCGGGAAAGACCAATATTTACATAAATTTACTTATGCCGCCGGGGAGTATCGCGCGCCGTGCAGTCTTATTTTTAAATATCCCGGCGGCTACGCCGACACCGCCCGGATGTGGCAGGACTTCAATGTCTTCAAATACTCCGGTTATGGTCGGGTCAAAGGCAGGTTAGTATGGGTGGGCTATGGCGTCAGCGCGCCGCAGAAAGGCTGGGATGATTACGCAGAAGTCGATGTAACCGGCGCAGTCGTGTTAGCGATGCGCGGAACGCCGGAACTGCCCAATGTGCGCTGGGGCGTAGAAGGCTTAAACGGCTTTAAGTCGTCCTCCGCGCTCGCTAAAGGCGCGGCAGGCTATCTTTGCTTCGATGTGGATCCACCCAAATGGGCGACTATTGGCAGCGACTTCTTCAAAGCCGAACTGCCGGCAGCCTGGATTTCATTGACCAAAGCCGACTCGCTGCTTCAATCGACAGGCAAAACTAAAGAGCAATGGAAGGAAGACATAAAGAAGCGTCTTAAGCCGATTTCACAAGCATTGGATATCGAAGCCGAATTGCAGGTCGGCGGCGAATATTTCCCACAGCGTCCGGTGTCCAACATCGCCGGGCTGCTGGAGGGCAGCGATAAAATTCTAAAACGGGAGGTCATCGTCATCGGCGCGCACGCCGACCATCACGGCATCGACGCCGCCGGCAATATCTATCCCGGCGCCGACGACAACGCCTCCGGCACCGCCGCGATGATGGAATTGGCTGAAGTCTTCAGCAAGATGAAACCGCGCCCGAAGCGATCGATTTTATTTATCGGTTTTGCAGCGGAAGAGGAGGGTCTCGAAGGTTCTGCCGAGTTTGCTAAGAAACTGCCGCTCATAGGTTACGATGTCGCGGCGATGTTGAATATGGATATGGTCGGGCAGGGGTCGGGAGAAATCGGCATTACCGGCATTGGGCAGACGCCGCTGTTGGGCGAGGCGATGTTCGCAGATTGGCCGGATTCGGCCTTAGCAAAGTTAGAATTCTGGAATCTCTGGCCCGGCAGCGACCACTGGTCCTTCGCCGAGGAGGGCATCCCGGCGTATGTCGTCGGCGCACGCGGCGAACATCCCAACTACCACACGCCCAATGACACGGCCGGCAACATCAAACCGGAAGTTCTGAAAGCAGCCGGCGATATGATGTTCCACTGCGCTCTGGCGCTGGCAAATTGGCGCGAGCCGATTAAGCCGTTGGTGGGAAAGGGAAATTTTTTAGCAAGAGCGAATCCAGGCGTGATTATAACGGCGATTCAAGTGAATCAATTGAACAATAAAAAGAACATCGATAGGTGTATCCAGACAACGACGAATTTTGTTAAAGACGTCGAATATCCTCAAATGCTGCAAATTTGCCGACTTTCGCCGACTGAAGGTTATACACAAGGTTGGTTAGTTGACCAAGTAACTTATTTTCAAGGGTTAGAAGTTATCAGAGAGACTTCAAAGATAAAGAACATCCCATTCCTTTCGGATTCGTGCTTAAAGGATTTCAAGGGCGAACCGTTTAAAGGCGTGTCTGCAGCGATACCATTTAATAAGTCTCTGGCTGATACTTTAGTTTTAATGATGTTAGCGCGTAACGGAGTCGGTTTTATAATGTATGACTTTCTCGACGAGAATCCTGTTATCCGCGATTTAAATTCTTGGAAGGAAATAGCGCCTGATTGCAGACGTGCCGGGATAAGGCCATTCATCGCCTTATGTGAATATTCCGAACCCTATACTTTACTTTCTTTAAGCGAGATGGCTAAAAGTTATAATGGTCAAATTCTTTTTAAATTTTCGTTTAGTCAAAATGTCGATATGACTGATTATCCCCAACTATTCGACGCCGGCTGTTTCGTTATAACCGACGATACATCAGTTGTCAACCACTTCGCCAATACCAAATACTTCTCCCAACTTGGCATCGAATCCGACCCCACACTAATCGACGCCCTGGGTTTGACTGGAATGGATAATTGGACCATCCGCGCGCTGTTATTCGACAACCTGCAAAGCACACTGCAGCGTTGGTGGGCGGATAGTTCTTACCGGGCAGCCGCAAAACCGACGGATTGATATGGATTTTAAACCTAAGCGCGTATTTGAAATTGCTCGCGAGTTGAAAATAACCACGCCTGAAATCCTCGAATTTTTACAAAAATGCGGATTTAATATCAGCCGGCGGCAGATGCAGCCGGTCGATAGCGAGATGCTCGGCGCGCTGCTCTGGCGTTTCGACCGTCCGCAGTTTAACCTCTATGCCGCTGAGCGCCGATTAGACGCTAAGACGGTTGGGCAATTGAGTTCCATCGCCGAGCGCGCTATGATTGCGCGCCGGCCGCGACCGCTGGCTGTCGAGCGCAAACCTATAAAACCCACATCCCTCCTGCAATTAGTGAACGTTGCCTTGACAGCCGGACTGAAAGCCGGCCCGACCTGGCAAAATTCATCACCCACAAACCTGTCGAATATCGATTTGGAAATTATTAAAGCGCTCCTGAAGTTGCGGCAAATCCAAAAGCAACGGTTATATGATTACCTTTTACGAAGATAAAAAACTCGATTAGTATATCCAACTGCCCGTCTTAGAGATTCTATTCTTAAGACGGGCGTTTTTATATAGTCCTTAACTTATAAGCCCTTTCCAATTTTGATAAAAATTGCACAAATAAATGATGCAAAACGCCCAATCGATTTGTATATTATAAGGTTAAAATAGATTTATCATATCGTAAATGCCGGATTTAATCATAGAATTGACAGACTCAAACTTCGAGCAAGCAGTTCTTGCATCGGTCAAGCCGGTTTGGGTCGAAATGTGGGCGCCGTGGTGCGCTCCATGCCAGGCTATGGCGTCCATCGTCGAACAACTCGCCTTAGAAATCAACGATATTATCGATGTGGGCAGATTAAATGTGGACGAGAACTACATAACAGCGCGTCGGTATAACATCCAAGCCATTCCAGCGTTCCTGCTGTTTAAAGACAGTCGGCTGCTCGACCGACAAATCGGCGTCATCGCTAAAGGCGATTTGGTCAAGCGAATTAAAGTGATGCTCTCGTAATGTTGCTGTAAAATAGCGCGCTTTGCCCGCCGTCGATCCGCCGTGGTTGACGGCAAAGAATGATTATTCTGCTGCCGACTACGACAAGTCGGCAGTGGTATATAGCCTTGTTAAGCGTCGCAAGTTATAAAGCGAATCTACATTTTAATCATCTGAAAATCAAATCCCAGAACCTAAAGCCTAAAGCCCAATGGCGGGCAGGGACGCCCGCCATACCAAAATAAGGAAATAATTGAATATAATTCAAGGCGAGCGCATCATACGGCGTCCGATTGAGGACGAGATGCGCGACAGTTATTTAGATTATTCGATGTCGGTCATCGTGCAGCGGGCGCTGCCGGATGTCCGCGACGGTCTCAAGCCGGTGCATCGGAGGATTCTATTCGGAATGAACGAATTGAACCTCGGCGCCGGTAAGCCTTATAAGAAATCCGCTCGTATCGTCGGCGATGTGATGGGAAAATATCATCCGCACGGCGATACTGCCATCTACGATGCCCTCGTGCGGATGGTGCAGGATTTCTCGATGCGCAATCCGTTAGTCGATGGTCAGGGCAACTTCGGATCCGTGGACGGCGACAGCCCAGCCGCGATGCGATATACCGAAGCCCGAATGCACAAACTCGCCGAAGAACTGCTCGCCGACATCGATAAAGAGACCGTCCCGTTCATACCAAACTACGATGACTCACTCAAAGAGCCGACCCTCCTGCCGGCAAAATTCCCCAACCTGCTGGTCAACGGCTCGTCTGGCATTGCCGTCGGAATGGCCACTAATATCCCGCCGCACAACTTGGGCGAAGTCATCGACGGGCTGATTGCGCTCATCGAAAATCCGAACCTCGAAGTCGCTGATCTGATGAGATATATCCCCGGTCCTGATTTTCCCACCGGCGGTATAATCTACGGCTTAGCCGGTGTCAAAGAAGCCTATGAAACCGGCCGCGGACGCGTCGTCATTCGCGCCCGTGCGACAGTCGAAACCCCCAAGAGTGGCCGTGAACGCATCGTCGTCATCGAACTCCCATATCAGGTTGACAAGACCAAACTCATCGAACGCATCGCCGACCTAGTTAATCTGAAGAAAATCGAAGGCATCGCCGACATCCGCGACGAGTCCGACCGCGATGGGATGCGGATGGTCATTGAACTGAAGCGCGACGCTATCCCTGAGGTTGTGCTGAACAACCTCTATGCACAAACCGCGCTGCAGACAACCTTCGGCGTCATAATGTTAGCGCTGGTGAACGGCGTCCCCAAAACGCTCAACCTCAAACGAATGCTTGAGGAATACCTCAAGCACCGTCACGAAGTCGTCACCAAACGCACCCAGTTCGACCTGACCAAAGCCCGCGAACGTGAGCATATTTACGAAGGTTTGAAAATCGCCGTCGATAACCTCGACGAAGTCATCAGCATTATTCGATCGTCGAAGGACGCAGCAACGGCTCGTGAAGCGCTCATCGCACGCTTTAGTCTATCCGAAATTCAAGCCAAAGAGATTCTCGATATGCGTTTGGCGCGGCTCACCGGACTTGAGCGGCAGGCTATTCTCGACGAATTGAAGATGCTAAAAGAGTTGATTTTCGATCTGGATGGCATCCTGTCATCAAGGGAAAGGCGGATGATGATTGTGCGCGAGGAATTGCTGGATATCAAGGCGCGCTATGCCGACGCGCGGCGCTCGGAACTTGTTAACGAAGCCGGTGAATTCACGGTTGAAGATATGATCGCTGAAGAGGATATGGTCATCACGGTGACTAAGACCGGCTATATCAAGCGCTTCCCGGCGTCCGGCTACCGGCGCCAGCGGCGCGGCGGTAAAGGCCTCGCCGGACATACACCGCGCGAAGAGGATGCCATCCAACATCTGTTTGTGGCTTCGACACACAACTATATTCTCTTCTTCACCGACCGCGGGCGCTGCTACTGGCTCAAAGTCCACGAGATTCCTTCGCTGGGCAGAGCGGCGCGCGGCAAGCCTATCGTCAATCTCATCGATATTCAGCCTGACGAGCGCATCGCGGCGCTGGTCAATGTCGCAAAATTCGACGATGAACATTTCGTTTTCTTCACTACGTTCAAAGGCACGGTGAAGAAGACCGCGCTGTCGGAATTTTCCAATCCGCGCCGCAACGGCATTATCGCCATCAACATCGACGAAGACGACCGTCTGTTCGGCGCCGACCTCACCGACGGTAAGTGCGACATTGTGCTGGGCGCTTCCAACGGCAAGGCGGTGCGCTTTCACGAGGCGGATGTGCGGTCGATGGGCCGCAATGCCGCCGGCGTCATTGGAATGCGGCTTGAGCCAAGCGGCCGCATCGTGGGGATGGTCGTGGCGCGTCGTGAAGGAACTATCCTCGCCATCAGCGAGAACGGAATGGGCAAACGCTCCAATTTACACGAATATCGATTAACGAAGCGCGGCGCGCAGGGCGTCATCGCGATGCGCACCACGCCCACAACGGGTTCGTTAATCGCTTTAATGGAAGTTGTCGATGGCGACGACCTGCTCATCATCACGGTTTCAGGAATTGTCATCCGCCAGCGTGTGTCCGAACTGCGCACCATCGGCCGCGTTACCCAAGGTGTGCGGCTCATCAATCTCAAGCGGGAAGACGGTCAGCCAGATATGATTTCCGATATCGCCAAGGTCGTGCGAGAAGATGATGATGATAATGATGATGATGAAAATGGAGTAATAGAGTCGGAAGAACAAGCGGGGCTATTTAAAGAATGAGGTCATAATATGCTCAGCGAAAACAATCATTTGCTCTAGGCGTGATCTTACGCGATGTTACAGCCGGGTTCGTCCGCTGAGTAAAAAATTTTTAAGTAATTGTATATGTAATACTTGCAGTTCTATTTTTATGTTACACGATGTTACGATAATCGTCTATTCTCTGAAAATCTCTTTTTTAACCGATGATAAACACGACAATGTTATCAGAAAGGTCATCTTATTGCTTATGATACCTTAGCGAGAGATAAATTACGAAACAATCTTGAACGAACAATCTAAAAACAGCTTAACATCGCCCGCGAAAAGTCGATCATTAACACAGCAGTGTCAAATTCAATAAATCAAACGCCAACTTCAATGAACAATTAGTATAAACTACTTTCTATAATCGGCGATTAATTGCATTCGGACTTAAATATCGAGTCTTCGGCGCCCCGCCGCGCTGACCCTTACCGCCCCTTCTTTCGGATGTTCGGGGCGTTGCTGGTAGTCATCGCTCTGCTATGGCTGAAACAGTATGACCAGTGGAATTCACATCTGGGCAAATTGATTTTAATTGCCAGCGGCGGATTGTTAGCCTGGCACGAGCGCTACTGGAAGCGCTCAACACTCGGCGCCGCTTGGAAGAGTATGACCAGTCGCGAAAAAGCCATCTATCTATTAATTTGCCTGGTCGCGGTGGCCGGTTGGACGCTTGGGCGTCCTGGTTTTAGCGAAGGATTTCATTTGGGCAAGTCTTTGCACTGGATAACCGGCGCTCTGGCATTATTTTACGGCGGTTATTATCTAGTCGGTCGAGACAAACCGAAATGTGATGTTGATGCTGATGTTGATGCTGATGCTGATGGTGATGATGGTGATGGTCAAAATATAAGGCAAGAATGAAAGATAGCATATTTTTCGCGAGGCGGGGGGGATTGCGGATTATGGGGATATTGACCCTGCTAATGGGTTTAGTTTGGCTGTTGCCGTATATCGGCTGGAAGGCGCAGTTAGGCAAGGCGTTGCTGGTGTTAGCCGGGCTGCTGTTCGTTTTGCTGCCGCAGCCAGCGGTGCGGCCAGAAGCCGCCAGTCAGCGCCGGGCGCAGAACTGGCTGGCATTCATCGCCGGCGGTGTCGTCGCTGGTTTCGGTATGAGCCTGACCGCCACCGGCACATCCATCAGCGGTAGCTGGCTACAGCATCTCGTTGGTTGTATATTCCTCATCCTCGGCGCTGAATTCATAGCAGGTTCGCTGATAAAATTGAAAAAATGACTAATAACCAACACTAATGATAAGTTATCAACTGAGGTAATTGTAAAAGTGTTAGATTTATTAACTGATGGCAAGGCGGATGCCCTCGTCCGCCGCATTCTATGCTTGGTTTTCGGCGGACGAGGGCGTCCGCCTTGCCATGGTCTGAGTTTTCTAGATTAATCATCACTTTTGCAATTGGCCCAAATATTAATAATATGGATGTTATGACCGCATATTCTAAGCAACAAATAGGAATATTCATCAGCCATCACTTGTATATAAATACAAAATCCAAAATCCAAAATCCAAAATCTTATACAGCGGGGTGATGATGACGGCTGACGGACCACAACGGATATCCGATTCGACTGTGCATCGGTTGTCTAAGTATTATCGCACGCTCACCTACCTGTCGGAGCGCGGCATCAAGACCATTTCATCCGAGGCTTTAGCGCAGCATAACGGCGTAACGGCGGCGCAGGTGCGCAAAGATTTTTCCTGCTTCGGCACATTTGGCCGGCGGGGTTTGGGCTATAATGTGCTGGAACTCCAACGCAACATCGCGCGCATAATGGGCTTGCAGCGCAAATGGTCGGTGGCCCTGGTCGGCGTCGGCAATGTCGGCCGGGCGTTGCTCGACTACGACCAATTCCGCATTCAAGGCTTCCAAATCACAATGGCGTTCGACAGCGACCCGGCTAAAATCGGGCGTGAATTTCACAAGGTTTTCGTGCGCGATGTTTTCAATCTCGAAAACGATGCGCGCGCCGGACAGGTCGAAATCGGCGTGGTCGCTGTGCCGGTTGTCGCGGCGCAGGCTGTCGTCGATAAACTAGTCCTTGGCGGCGTTAAGGGAATTCTAAATTTTGCTCCCATCAATCTCAAAGCGCCTCCCGGCGTCTTTATTCGCTACGAAAATATGGCCATCGAAATCGAAGCCCTGGCTTTCGCGATTACAAATCCGGAACTTGTGCGGAACGATTGATGTTAAGCCAAACCCTTAAACAACTTAGAAGACAAAATCGAATAATAACCGCGACTTTAGTCTTAATTACACAATTATTATCCGTCTATCAAGTCTATGCGCTCGACTTGACTATTTTATTTTGGGGTGACCGTTTTGCCCAAAGTCTGCCGCGGACGGTCACTGATTCCAGCGGAACTTATCAAGTCGGCGGCATCGGACTGCTGGGAGGTTTGGTCAAAGCCGGGCGCGATTTTGAACCAGCGACTTTAACCTTTGTCGTCGGCGGCGATTTAGCAGGTTCCGGACCTGCGGCGCTGAACCGAGGCTTATCCGAAGTTAAAGCGTTGAATAAAACCGGCATCGATGCTTATGTGCCGGGGCTGGTTGATTTCGGTTACGGCGCCAGACAATTATTAAAAACATTAAAAAGCGCTGATTTTCCAGTCGTTCTTGCTAATGTCGTCGAAACTAATAAAGGTCCGTTGTTCAAATCCGATACAATCTTGACCTATGCTGGATTGCGCGTCGCCGTGACAGGTTTAATATCGCCGCGAATGTTGGAAGTTGCACCGCGGCCGCGGCTCGACGGGATAATCGTCAGCGACCCGCTCGAAGCCGCGCGCTCGTTTGTTACAACGCGCCGCGACAGCGCCGAAGTCTTGATTGCCCTCTCGCAATGCGGCTGGACGATGGACAGCCTCATCGCCGCGCAAATTGAAGGAATAGACCTTATACTCGCCTGCCATAACTACCCTGATAATTTTCAGACTTTTAAAGTCCACCGCACTGTCATCGCACGCGCCGAAAACGGCTTCAGCCGGCTTTCGCGGGCTGCTCTGACTTACGATATGGCAAGACGGACGATTACCGATATTCGCGTCGACACTTTATCGATATCGTCGAAAAATGCGCAATCTGATTTTCGTTTGCGCAAACAAGCCGAGTTCTACGACCGGCAGTTCACTAAAAAGGCAAAAAAACAAACCGGCGTTTTAGCCGTTGGTTGGGAAGTCAAACCGGATGCACCGGGCAATTTTGGATTTTGGACGGCCGACGCGCTGCGCAGCCAGGCGCCGTCAGCACATCTGGGACTCGTCTGCAACACCCATCTTGGTCAAAGCATTCCAAGCGGACCTTTGCGCCGGCAGGACATCATCGCCGCCGCGCCGTTCGAAGAACCTGTTATCGTCTTTCAAATGAATGGCGCTGAACTTTATCGAACGATCGAACGCCAAATGAATAGCGAAACACGATTTTTATCTTGGAGCGGATTGAAATTAACAGCCGAAAACGGACGGATTGTCAAACTGATGGTCGGCGACTATACCGTTCAGGATGGCGATGAGTATTCTGTCATCACCACTGGAAGAGTGTGGGACAATTTTACAGCGTTGACAGGACTTAAATCGACCGAGCGGCCGCGCTTCCAATTGTCAATAACAGTTCGTGAGGTTATGTTCGAAACCGTGCAGATCCAGCGGATTATTGCGACCGGGATGGACGGAAGATGGGAAGTGAAATAGTTGAAAATTATAAAGTTGAAAAGTCGCTAACCATGACTAAGTATATGAAAACGTAAGAGATATGAGTTATTCAAAGCATTGTCAAATTTAAATCTATGTTTGAATCTCTTGACCACCTGCTGCACTCTGATCCCTTCTTGGCTTCCAAAGCGCGTCCGACGCTGCATCTGAAGGAAGGCGAACGGCGGGAAGTGTGCATTTTATTCGCCGACTGCCACGGCTTCACCGCGTTGTCTGAGCGGCTCGACCACGAAGTTGTCCACAACCTGCTCGACAAGTTGATGCAGTTGTTCACGGCGCGCATCCAGCACTACGGCGGATACATCGACAAATATGAAGGCGATATGGTGATGGCGTTGTTCGGCGCTCGAGCCGCCTCCGAGCAGGACACCGAGCGCGCCATCAACGCCGGGCTTGCTACGCTCGCCGTTTTAGAGCAATTCAACCTGGCAGTCTCGCAGCACTTGAAGACCGAAGTGAATATCGCCGTGCGCATCGGCGTGAACACCGGCGAAGTTACCACCGGCAAGGTGGGTGAAAAGCGCGAAGGGGACTTCACGGTTTATGGCGATACGGTCAATCTGGCTTCGCGGATGGAGTCCAACGCGCCGCTAAACCGAATAATGATGCCCAAAGCCACGATGCAGCGGGTAGTTCAATCGTTTGACTTCGAGCCGGCCGGGCTAATCCAGGTCAAAGGCAAATCCGAGCCAGTGGACGCCTGGCTGGTCATCGGTGCGAAAGCTGAGCAGGTCCGCCGCTGGCAGATGCGCTGGACCGCTTTCGTCGGGCGGGAAGCGGAGATGCGGACGCTTCAAGATCAATTCGAACAAGTCACTGCTCGACTCGGGACCTTGTCCACTTCGTCCACGGCGTCCACTTTATCCACCGATAAGCCGAATGTTGTCGGTCTTAAGGGCGAAGCCGGACTCGGCAAATCTCGCCTCGTGGACGAGTTCCTGCGCCAGCAGGACGCATCCGTATCGGCTCTGCAAGGCTCGACCTCGCGCATCGTCCCCCAAGCCTATGGGCAGTTTATCTCGCTGATTCGGCGACGGTTGGGAATCTCGGTGATGGACAAACCGGATGATGTCAAGGCTAAACTACATACCGGAATTCAATCCTTAGTGCATTTCCTTGACCACGACGACTCTCGCAAACGCCTGCGGGAAACCGAGCCTATGCTTGGCTACTTGTTAGGTGTGCAATATGACGATGTCCGTCTTGCTTTACCGCCGAAGGAGTTGCAGCCCCATCTGCAAATCGCCATCCGTCACTTCATCGAAGCCTGCGCTGCCGAACTGAATAAATCCGGCTTACCGTTGGTGGTTGCCTTCGACGACTTGCATTGGACTGACGAGCCATCGCTGAAAACGCTGGAGTTTCTGCTCTTTACCTTGAATCTTGAGGAGAAGCGGCGGCGCACCACTTCCGCTGCTGACTCGCCGCAGTCAGCAGCACAAATGACTGAATTACAATGCTCTGCCGTTGACTACGGCGAGTCAACGGCGGGCAGCGCCCCCGCTGCCGACTCGCTGCAGTCGGCAGCAGTTGATACGAATTCCGCCTTGCGTCAGATTCTCTTCATCTTCACCTATCGTCCTGAATACTCGCCTTCAAAGGCAATCTTAGCAGATTCGGACTACACCGAAATCGACCTGTCGGTCTTAAGCGAGACTGACGCCCGCGGTTTAATTCGTTCTATCATCGGTGAAAAGGAGATTCCGGACGAGACCATCGCTATGGTTATGGAACGGTCGGAGGGAAATCCGTTCTACTTAGAAGAGTGGGCTGGACTAATTGCAGACTCTCCCCTCTTAGGAGGACAGGCGTCTCTGCCTGTCGGCGCGTCTCTGCCGGTCGCAGGAGAACGGGCGTCCCTGCCCGTTCCACCCTCCTTGCAGGCGCTGATTCTGGCGCGGATGGACAGGCTGGAACAGGATTTGAAACTACTGCTGCAGAAGGCGGCGGTTTTAGGCCGGGAGTTTTTCGTCCAAATAATCGAGGCAATGGAGCGACGGCTGGCTGGTGAAAACGAAATTGAGAGCAAATTCGGCCGGTTAGAAGAGCAGCAGTTTATCCAATCCTTGCCTGGGCAAACCTTAAGCGCCTATATGTTCAAGCATATCATCACTCAGGAAGTAGCCTACAATACATTACTTGTTGCCAACCGTAAGTTGCTGCATCGGATTGCTGGGGAAGTGATTGAGGAGATGTTTGCGGATAATCTGCAGGAACATTGGCAGGATTTGGCGGAGCATTATGAGAAGGCGGAAGTGTGGGACAAAGCGGTAAAATATCTGAACGATTCAGCCAAACAGGCAGAGAATCAATACAACTCGGAAGTGGCAATCAAGCTCTATCAAAGAGTCAGCTCTCTACTCGAAAAAATGCCGGAATTAGTCGATAGTAAAATCCAGTTCCATGCGATGCTTCGGACTGCCAATCTTACTCAGAAGTTGGGGCGG
>Ga0194111_10006792_pt1 | contig 12934 bp, 14 predicted proteins | sample TA2KigC300mmetaG_FD_146194 | JGI IMG/M metagenome (GOLD analysis project Ga0194111, IMG submission 146194) | Freshwater microbial communities from Lake Tanganyika, Tanzania - TA2015033 Kigoma Deep Cast 300m | ecosystem: Environmental > Aquatic > Freshwater > Lake | place: Tanzania: Lake... | reverse complement strand
CTCTGGGGGCTTCGTTTCTCGTCTTCTTTAATACTCCCATGGGGGACATGATTCAGAGAAAGGGAATCTTCTTCGTATTTGAATTTCCGGGAATCATCCTCGCCCAATTCGCCACTATTGCAGGTCTGGCAACCCGGCTGATGAAAGCCTCTCTGGATGAAATCTCCCCACGTTATGAAGCCGTAGCCCGCTCTCTCGGCTCCTCCTCATGGCAGGCTTTTTATCGAGTCACACTTCCCCTCTCCTTCCGGGGGCTTTTAGCCGCAGTCATCCTCTCCTGGGCAAAGGCTGCGGGTGAATTCGGAGCTACGGTTACCCTTGCAGGCGCCATGCCTGGAAAGACCGAGACCATGCCCATTGCTATCTTTACGGCTCTGGCTTCAGCCAACATAGAAAAGGCCATTGTTTTGATTCTCATCCTCGTCTTCCTTGGTTTGGTCGCACTCTACGCTGTCCGATTTACCGGAAAGATATATCGTTATGATTAAGATTGAGGGGCTCACCATCTTTCTCGGTTCTTTTCGTTTAAAGGATTTCCGCATCGAAATTGCGGAGGGAGAGTTTCACTTTCTCCTCGGCCCCACAGGAAGCGGAAAAACCCTGATCCTGGAGTCGATTATCGGACTGCATAAACCCAAAAAAGGGAAGATATGGATTGGTGAAAAGGAAATTCAACCCCTTCCTCCTGAGCGAAGGGAGATTTCTTATGTTCCCCAAGACCTGGCTCTCTTCCCGCATCTAAGCGTGAATGAGAATATCCTTTATGGAATTAGGACCAAAAATCACTCCTTAAAAACCTATGAGGAATATGTCGGCTCTCTCATTCAGGTCATGAAAGTTGGACATCTTCTCAAACGATACCCGGCCAATCTTAGCGGAGGGGAGAAGAAACGGGTGGCGCTTCTCAGGGCGCTGGCTCCAAAACCAAAACTCCTTCTCCTTGACGAACCCCTTTCCGGCCTGGACCCCTCCATCAAATTTGAGATCCAGCAACTCTTAAAGACCCTCCACACCTCTTTTCATCCAACGGTTTTATGTGTTTCCCATGACTTCGAGGAAGCCTACCTCCTGGGAGATAAGATGACCATCTTCATTGATGGCAATGTGGAGCAGGTCGGAAAAAGAGACGATGTTTTTTTAAGACCCCGAACCAAAAATGTAGCTCAGTTTTTGGGTTTGAAGAACCTCTACAGAGGAAAAGTCCTGGCGAAGGAAGATATGGATCAACGATGGATTCTCGGCATCAACGGTCTCCGAATTTCCGTCCCGGGCAGTCCCTGTCAGGGCCAGATGGAGACAGGAAAAGAGGTGGACCTCTTCGTCAGGCCTGAAGAAGTAATGATCCTGCGTGAGGGGAAACCCATTAAGGAGTCTTTAAAAGAAAATATCCTCCAAGGGAAGATTTTAGACATTACCGATAGAGGAAGACATCATATCGTTTTCTTTCAGGACAATAGAGATGAAGTCCTCTTCGAAATCTCCATTCCCAACTATGCCTATAGAAATCTCGACCTCTCCATCGGGAAGAACGTCAAGGTCGCTCTCCGCGACGAATCCTTCTGGGTGATGGAATAAAGGGGCTTATCATTTTCCAAATTTTTTCTTAAAATGACTGCAGCAATATTTTACCAAAACAGATTTGAATTTTCCTAACCCTGACAGAGTTCTATAGGGAAATGTTTTAGCCTTGCATTCGACAGGGCCGATGCAGACCTGAAGGCCTGCCCTACAAAAAATAGAGAGCTTGACAATCCGATTGAAATCAAATAAGTTATGTATAAAGGGTGTGTAATGAGGAGGTATAATGATGGTGCGCATAAATACCGTTTTCCAGGAAGACCTCATTGAGGAGATCGACCGGATTGCAAAAGAAGAAGGAAAAAGTAGGAGTCTAATTTTAAGGGAGGCGGCCCATCAGTTGATCAAAGAATATCAACGCCAGAAGTCTGAAGAAATCAGAATGAAAAAGGTTGGCCAGGCCATTTCAGTTCAGGATCGATTGAGAAGGAAATCAGGGAAATGGGACTCGACGTCTGAGTTGAGAAAATGGAGAGGGAAACATCCATGAATGGATTTGTATTGGACACCTCTGTCGTTCTTAAATGGTTTAGCGAATATGGAGAAGAGGATCTCGATCGTGCTCTTCAAATAAGAGAGTGTTTGTTGGAAGGATCTGTCCATTTTACTGTCCCTGAATTGCTTTTTTATGAATTGGGAAATGCGCTCCGATATAATCCTCATTTTTTCCAAAGGGAAGTGAGCGAAGCCATTGATTCAGTATTGGACATGGGAATGGATGTTACACGGATTGACAAGAAAGTTATGAAAGATGCCGTTGCTTTAGCGTTTAAATACCAGGTCACTGTTTATGACGCCTACTTTCTCGGGCTGTCGCACACAGAAGGACAGCCACTCATCACCGCCGATTATAAATTTTTCGAAAAGGTGAAGGGTTATAAGGGCATCATTAAACTTTCTGAGTTTAGATCGTCATCACCGGATTGAATCTAAATACAAGGGAAAAACGGAGCCAGGATAGACTTTAGGCTACCTCTAAAAATGTCATTTCGGTCCCGATCTTTATCGGGAGAATCCAGTCCCCCTTTTGGCGGGATTGATATGACTCGACTCCGGTTTCCACCGGAGTGACGAATTTGGAATTATTAGAGGTTCCCTTTAAATCTAATCCTCAATTTGGATCTCAATCTTTTTGGGCTTCTCGCATCCTTTCAATGAACGGACCATTCCCTTAATCGATCCTAACAGGAAATCTCTGATAAAAGGTTTTAATGGAACGGTCCTGCCATTCACTTTTAGGGTAACCCCCTCTTCTTTTTTTGATTTCAGAAACTTCTTTTCAATAAAATCAGCCACCCCTTTGACATCATCAAGAAAGAAGCAGGAGACCCCAACATCAAACTCTTTGTCCGATACGATGGCAACGAGGTTGTCCTCCTTGGTGCAGAGAAGTTCCTTGTGTTTTTCCGTTCTGAAGATTTCAATCTTGGGTTGAACATCATTCTTGTATCCCTCCGAGAGGATAAGGTCCACATCCTGAATCAGTTTCTCTCGAAGTTCCGTAAGGGTGAAGTCCTTCTCCACATCACGAATCAAAGCAATTTTTTGTGGCGAGGAGATGACTGTCGTATGCGCGCCTGCCTGCTTATGCCGCCAGCTATCCTTTCCCTCCCGGTCCACTTCAAACCCGTGGACATCATGCTTTACCGTAGCGACCCGATAACCCCTTCGCACCAGTTCAGGCAACAGTTTTTCAATAAAAGTGGTCTTGCCGCTATCCGACTTACCAACAATCGAAAGGATTGGAATCATAGTCGCTACGCTCCAGTTTTTAGTTCGGAGTTCGTAGCTCGGAGTTTAAGACAAAAAAATCTTTGAAAAGGTCTTCCTCTAATCTATTTTTTCTGAACTCTGAACTCCGAACTCATAACTCCAAGCTATTAAGTAATTGCACCTTCACCTTCTCCCCTGCCCTGACGGTTTCGCAATCCTCCGGGATGACGATCAATCCATTTGCTTTAACCATCGATCTCAATATTCCTGAACCCTGCGGTCCTGTGGTCGTAACGAAGTAGCCATCGTTTTCAAATGAGACCTTGGCCCGGATAAAATGCTTTTTCCCCGGCTCTTTACAAATTTCCTCCTTTAGGACAGCCTCGATAACTGGCCGGAAGATCTGGCGATGGCCCATCATCTTCAAAAGCGATGGCCTTACAAACTGCTCAAATGTGATCATCGAGGAAACAGGATTTCCCGGAAGGCTGAAGGCTGGTTTTCCATCAAACATCCAGAATGCTACAGGTTTCCCTGGCTTCATCGCGACTCTCCAGAATATCATTTCCACGCCCAGCTCCTTCAGGACATCCCTGACGAAATCATAATCCCCTACAGAGACACCCGCTGACGAAATAAAAACATCAGCCCGAAGCCCCTGAAGGATCTTCGCCCTAATCTCCTCCTTTTCGTCCCTGGCAATCCCCAATTGAATCGGGATCGCCCCGCACTCCATGACTTGGGCGGCCAATGTGTAGGAATTGCTGGAGACGATCTTCACCCCATCCAGGCTCTCACCCACATCCACCAGTTCCTCACCAGTACAGAGGATCGCCACCGATGGCCTTTGATAAACCGAGACGAATGACCTTCCCATAGAAGCAAGCATCCCGATTTCTGACGGACGGATGATATCCCCTTTGGTGATCACCCGATCTCCCCTCTTCACATCTTCCCCTGCCCTTCGGATATACCCACCGGGGAAACCTGCCTTCAGGATGAATACAAAACCGTTTCCTCTCTCCGTCTCTTCAACAGGCACAACCGCATCTGCACCTTTTGGGATGGGGGCACCGGTCATAATTCTTATGGCCTGACCTTTCTGAACTTTTTTTTCAGAAACGAATCCGGCACGAAGATCTTCAATCACTTCTAAGCGGACAGGGTTCTTTTGGGAGGCATTCTGAACATCTTCATATCTCACCGCATAACCATCCATCCCCGAATTATCATAAGGAGGAAGATCGCGAGGGGCAATCATATCCTCTGCGATCACTCGTTCCAGAGCATCCAGGATCGAGACCTTCTCGAACCCCAGAGGATGAACATGAGAAAGGACTCTTTCTTGAGCCTCATCAACCGTGAGCATCATTTCTTCCCATTGCCTAAAAAGATGTTTTAATATAACATAAAATAGATTCGGATCAAATGACATCTCTTTTTCGAAAGGAGTCTCAAGATGGCGCTCATCACACCGGAGCAATATGAAGAAAGTTTGAAGAAAAGAAAACCAAAAATCTTTATGAATGGGAAAAGGGTCGAGGATTATCTCAACAATCCAAACCTTCGCACGGTGATCGAGGCTAACAAGGCGAGTTATCGCTGGGCGCTCGATCCGGCCTTCCAAGACATCATGACCACCCTCTCCCCTCTGACAAACGACCGTGTCAACCGCTATGTCTATGTCTGCCGTAGCAGAGAGGATCTGACGGCCAAGGCCATTGCAGGAACGTTTGCCTCTGAAAGGCTGGGCACCTGTATCTACCGGTGTCCCGGCCTGGATGCTTTCCATAGTCTTGCCAGCACGACCTGGGAGATGGACAAAAACCTCGGCACGGAATATCACAGCCGGTTTATGAAATATCTCAAGTGGGTCCAGGAGAATGACCTCGCTGTCTCGGGCGCCTTGACGGAACCAAGGGGAGACCGAAAAAAGCGGGCCATTGACTGGCCGGATCCCTTTCTATCCCTTAAGGTTGTGGAGAAAAAGCCGGATGGGATCGTTGTCCGGGGCGCAAAGATCAACATCAGCGGAGCCTTTGTCAGTCACGAACTGGTTGTTCTTCCCCAGTCTGCAAAGAAAAAAGATGAAGCGGACTACGCTCTCGCCTTTGCCATTCCTGCTGATGCAGAGGGGCTCACCTATATCTGTCAGTACTCCCCTTATTCAGCGGAAAGGGAGATGGCGGAGGATATCTTCGAGCTGGGAAATCCCCTTTTTGGCCAGAGAGAGACTGCCATGGTCGTCTTTGACAATGTCTTTGTGCCCTGGGACCGGGTGTTTCATTGTGGAGAGACCGACTATTCCACAAAATTGGTCGAACGATTTGCAAAGACCCACCGGATGACCTGCGGAGGAACCTGCAAGGTCGGCTTTATGAATCTGATCATCGGAGCCTGTAAACTTCTTCAGGAGTATAAAGGCCTTGAAAAAGCCCAGCATATCAATGACGAATTGACGGAGATGGTCGTTCTAAGGGAGACTGGAAGGGCCTGCGGACTATCTTCAGCCAATCTCGGCAAGGAAGAACCGGAAGGCTCAGGCGTATTTCTCCCCGATGAACTGATGGGAAATGTCGCCAAACTCAATGTCTGTGATGCCTTCTGGCGGGTCATGGCTCTTGCGGGAGACATAGGCGGAGGCCTCATCGTCACCCTGCCCTCTCTCAAGGAACTGAAGAATCCCGAGACGAAAAAGTATGTTGAGGAATTTTTGGGTTTTGGATCCGATGTTCCAACGGAATATATCATGAAAGTGACGAAACTCCTTCAGAACTGGACAGCCGGTCAGCATGGGGTCGGAACCTGGCATGGAGCAGGCCCGGTGATGGCCCAGAAGATTATGATCCAGAGGGTCGTGGATTATGAGCACGAAAAAAATCTGGTAAAAGAGGCCCTTGGCATTTTGGAGAAAAAAGGCGGATGAAGATTAAAATAACCATATTATGTGAAAATTTAGTTGGGAAACTGGTTGGAGCAGGAGAGCATGGATTCTCTGCCTTTATTGAGATGGAAGAAGGAAACTACCTCTTTGACACCGGCAGCGGCCATTCGGTTGTTGCAAACTCTCTCGTCCTGAACAAAGACTTAAGAAGCATTATGAAAATCTTTTTAAGCCATGGCCACTACGATCACAGCGGAGGGTTGCCGGAGGTTCTCAAACTGAGAGGCCAAGTGGATGTCCATATCCATCCGCATGTTTTCCTCGACAGAATTGCCATTCATAAAAAAAATGGAGAAGAGAAGAAGCGATTTGTGGGGATTCCTTATAAGAAAGCCTACATCGAATCTCTGGGGGCTAACTTTATTTTAAATTCAGATTTCATAGAGGTCGAAAAAGGAATTTTCCTGACCGGAGAGGTCCAAAGGAAAACCTCCTTTGAAAAACCGGATCCAAGACTCTTCTCCGAAACCGATGGTAAAACCGCTACGGATATCTTCCTCGATGACCAATCTCTTATCCTCGATACGGAAAAAGGATTCATTCTCATCCTCGGATGTGCACACTCCGGAATGATTAACATCATTCATCATGTGATCCATAAAACCGGAAAAGATAAATTCCATGCAATCCTTGGTGGAACCCATTTAGACTTTCTAACGCCTGAACAGTTGGAAGAATCCATCAAGGCTCTCAAGAAGATGGAGATTGAAAAGATTGGCGTTTCCCATTGCACAGGCATGAGAGCATCATCCCGACTCCACCAGGAATTCGGAGATCGCTTTTTTCATGGATGTGTAGGGAGTGTTTTAGAGGTGTAAAGAATTATCATAGATAAAGTCTTCCCCCCTCTTAAGATAAGAGGGGATAGGGGGAGTTATAAGGGGAGGCTGGGTGGGGTTATTAGAGGCCAAGGAGCAAAGATGATAGTCACAGGTATTGATGTTGGTGGCCAGAATGTCCATATCGTCATCAAGAAAGATGGACAGATCTTAGGAAAAGGATCTGCTCCAACTGGTATCAAAAAGGCCGAAGCAGTCAAGACTCTATATGATAAGGTGCTAAAACAGGCAGACCTATCAATAAAGGATGTAGAGCGTGTGGTGGCAACCGGAATTGCAGCCAAAAGGGTTTCCTTTGCTAATAGCTTCATCTCGGATGTAGCTGCGGATGCACGGGGAGTAATGAGACTGTTTCCCAACGCGAGAACGATTATCGACGTGGGCGCCGAAGAAGGCCGGGCCATCAAGGTAGCCCCTGATGGAAAGGTTTTTGATTTTGCCATTAACGATAAATGCGCCGCCGGAACCGGAACATTTGTGGAAGCCATGTCACGGGCATTGGAGGTTTCCATTGAAGAGATGGCAAAGATCGCCCTCGACTCCACGAAATCCATTCCAATGAATGCTCAGTGCGCTGTCTTTGGAGAATCGGAAGTAGTCTCTCTCATCCACCAGAATATCTCCAAGCCCGATATCTCCAGGGCTGTGATGGATGCCGTTGCGGGTAGAGTTGGTTCCATCGCCCGGGTCGTTGGCCTGGAAAAAGACGTGGTCCTCGTCGGCGGAATGGCTAAAAATGTTGGTTTTGTCAACTCCCTCCAGAAAAATATTGAGATGGAGATCATTGTCCCGGATGACCCTGATTACATGGGGGCACTCGGTGCGGCAGACGCCGCTCTTTCTGGTGTTGTGGAATAACTCCCCCTCCCCCCTCTTAATTTAAGAGGGGGTATACTCCTCCCCTTAAGGTAAGGGGAGGTTGGGAGGGGTTATGTATAGACTGTCTTGATCCCGTTAATAATTAGAAGAGAGAAACAGGATGGTTCAGCAAGGAAAACCCATTGAATTCTGGAGATGGCCTGAAAACAACTGGGTGAATCCGGATATCGATTGGAAAAGAGGGAAATTTATAACCGCCGGAGTTGATGTGGGCTCTGTCAGTACGCAGGTGGTGATCATTGTGGGTGGTGAATTTTATGCGTTTGGTAATACGCGCACAGGTTCGAATAGCCCGGACAGCGCCAGAAAGGGAATGGATTACGCCCTTGAGAAGACTGATTTGAAATTAGAAAATATCGACTACTGTATCGGCACCGGTTATGGAAGGGTCAATGTCCCCATGGCTCAGCAAGCGATTACCGAAATCTCCTGTCACGCTAAAGGAGCCAATTTCATGTATGGCCCTGAGGTTAGAACGGTCATGGACATGGGAGGCCAGGACTGTAAAGCCATCAATATCGATGAACGGGGGAAAGTTCTCAACTTCATGATGAACGATAAATGCGCCGCCGGAACCGGCCGTGGTATGGAGGTTTTTGCAGACCTTATTCATGTCCCTGTCTGGGAAATCGGTCCCCGCTCTTTCCAGATTTCAAGAGAACCACCCTCCATCAGCACAACCTGCGTTGTCTTCGCAAAGAGCGAGGTAATGGGACTGCTTGAGCAGGGCATTCCGGAAAACGAGATCATGGCTGCTTATTGTTCTGCGATGGCACACCGGATTATGGAGCTCCTCAAACGACTGGGCGTGAAAGAGAAATTTGTCATCACCGGCGGAATCGCCAAGAATGAAGGAGTGGTCAAGAGGCTGGAAAGGGAACTCGGAATCAAGACCGCCGAACAGGCTTGGCACAATCCAAAGTATCGCAAGAAGAACTTTCCTTTCGATACCCAACTGACAGGAGCCATCGGAGCTGCCCTCTTTGGACAGACACTGCTGGAGACGGGAAAAGCAAAAAGTGTGAGAAAAGCGTAAATTCAGTTCGGATTGCGGAATTCGGAATGCGGATTTATAGATAACGTCACAGATCAGAGTAAAGGGCGTCATTTCTGCGAAAGCAGGAATCCAGCAAAATACTGGATTCCCCCGTATCAAGTACGGTGCAGGCTCAGTCAAGCCCGAAATGACAAACTGAAAAGGGCTTATATCGAAGCATATAATTCAAAGGAAAACTATGATTGCCAATTACGGGTTTAACGACGCCTCGGGAGATTGGTTTCTCACTCTGGACACAGACAAGTGCAACGGCTGTGGTAAATGTGTTGAGGTCTGTCCAGTAAAAATTCTTGAAGTGGGGCCGGACCAAATAGACCCTTTCCGTGAGGAACCGGTGGCCTCTGTAAAACAAGAGGAGCGAAAGAAGATCCGCTATAACTGTGCCCCCTGCAAACCCGGCTATGGTGCGGAACCGCCGCCCTGTGTCGCTATTTGCAAGCCTGGAGCCATCTCCCACTCCGAAGGCTGGAAGACCTGTTTTAAAGATAGTGATCAGTAATCAGTCATCAGTTATTAGTAGTTCATCGTCAATCGTCTATCGTCCATCGTCCTTCGTTGATCGTTTACGATATGACCAGAGAAGAAGAACTTAAAAAAGAAGGCTGGGAGAAACGCTTCACCATAGATGAACCCCGTCTATTTGAAATGGCGGCTCAATATAGAGAACTCGGCTTCGAAGTCCTTCTTGAGCTTGTCGATCTTACCTCAGAAGAATGCACCAGTTGCATGGCCGCAGATCCCAAACGCTACAAAACCATCTACACCCGCCTGAAAAAATAGGTTTCGAGATATGAGGTATGCCTATGCAAATTTTTGAAGGCATGAAGGTCGTTGACGTCACCCAGTTCATTGCCGGATCTCGCTGCCCCTAAATACTCGCTGATTCTTTGTAGGTGATATGCGTAACAAGGATTATTTGTTCGGCGGATTTTGGGAAAAAAAGGAACTTCTTCATGAAAGGTTGAGCGAACATTTTTGTCCAAGAGTATTGAGTTTCTATCACAAGTCTTTACGGATCTTGACATAAAATACGCATTCTTGCCGGCCTCGCATTATAACAACAGGGATTTTTCCCTTGAGGAAAATGTGGGAAGTGTTATTATAATAACGTGAAGCGAGTCTATATTGAAACAACTGTAGTAAGCTATTTTGCTGCAAGGCCAAGCCGTGACATCATGGTCGCTGCCCACCAGGCAGTCACCCGGGAACTTTGGCCGGAGCTTTCGGCAAAGTATGAGCCTTATATTTCGGCGCTTGTTTTGGAGGAAAGCAGAAGAGGTGATCCTGAACAGTCCAGGGTGCGACTCTCAGCAATCGAGCAGTTCCCGATGCTCGACATCAACGACGAGGTTAGACGCCTGGCTGAACAGATCATTGCGAACAGAGGGATACCGGCTGAATGTCCGGAGGACGCCCTTCACATTGCCGTGGCTGCTGTAAACGGGATGGATGTCATCATAACCTGGAATATCGGCCACCTTAACAACCCATTCAGCCGCAAGACGATCAGGAAGGTCATTGAGAGCGAGGGATATGAATGTCCCGAAGTCTGTTCACCCGAGGAGTTATTGGAGGTTGACAAATGAAAGATCCAATTATTGAGGAAGTCCGAAAGTACCGAAGGAAGCATACGCGCAAATTCCGGGGTGATCTTTCCGCAATCTGTGCCGAACTCCGCCGCATTCAGGATACCTCCGGGCATGAAGTCGTTCGTCTTTCTCCGAGAAAGAAAGAGGGAGCGAGAAGACGCGCAAAATCGGGCTGATGTTGCCCCTCGTCTCCCGGAGGCCCGTACGGAATACTTTCTTCCTGAAACTCTCGCTTCCCTATTTCTTGGGAAAGATGTATATTACAACCACAAATGAACAACGGATAGACCAAAAAATATTTCCTCAACGCTGCGCGTTTCGGGAACGATTTTAATCCGCTCAAGCTTAGCGGGTTCGTTCGATAGCAGAAAGGAAGTGAATGCGTATACCTTTGCTTTCGCGAGGCTTTCTCCCAAGAGAACTTCCTCCGCCATTCAATAGCGAGTCCTTGGGGACAGCCTATGGTGGCCTACCTCCGCCACCATTAATGGCGGCGGCCACTCCCGGACAGTCATCAGCCGTCACTCATAACTTGCCGCGCGTCGGTTTATTGCGCCGACCTCTGTCGATTCCCGACCCGATCAGATATATGCTGTTGGTGAATGAGGTTGCGTCCGGTTGGGCTATTCTACACCCCTTGATGCAGAGAGCCGACATCTCACTGTCCAAACCGCGTCGCGATCATACGGGCCACAGGGCTTTTACATTCCGAGTCGGTTTTTCCTCGCAACCGATGCATCGAGCTCGAGTGCGATCCGGTGCTCGGTACATCCTATCAGCGGACATCAACCAGCACTAAAGCGGGACGTCAAATAAAGGGGGACGTTGGTTCAAATACAACTTTGCATTGCAAAGGAAAAAATCTTACTCACTGCTCACCAGCGCGGATACCGGGTCAAACACAAATTGACATTGCCGAATGGGAGGAGTAGGATACACCTAGATGCCAAGATAACCGAGAGGTTTATGACATAATGATAGGTGGGCTGATGCCATAACAGGGAGTTGAGGTGGAGGGTCCAGGAGTTAATAGTGTTGTCGATAGGAGTGGCTGACAAATGGACAAGGATCAAGTTGCATTTGAACCAACGTCCCTGGTAATTAACTGGTGGAAAGGAGCAGTAGCCAAAAGGTCAAAATGAACATATCAAATCACTCCAGCGGATGGCTTATAGCCACGCTGATTTCAATCGTTACACTCTGTTTCCATCGGAAATCATCACCTCCCGATGCTACATAGATCGGATGCTTTGTGGGTGCTATACGTAACATGTTTGATATAATGGGGGTATGGGGATGGTTGTTTTTGGAACTGGAGATTCGAGGATTTAAGATACTGATTAAAATATTACTCCTTTTGCTGTGTCTTCAGTTTTTTCCAGAACGCTCTTGGAGAGATAATCTCGATATTCCCTATCCTTCTTAATCCGAGAAGTTCGTTATCTCCGGTGACAAACAGGTCTGCCTCTCCATCTAAGGTACATGAAAAAATAGTCAGGCCATCCCCATCCCTTTAATTTCAGTATAGGAAGATTTTTGTTGACATTTGGTTTGAAATGTTATATTTTATGTGACAAAGGTAGGCTGTACAGATGACAAACGTCTCTCAAAATATAACAAAAGCTCCTTTGGGAAGAATAGAGGCCAGGTTCATTGCAAAAGTAGGCTCAAGGCTCACCTTCTCTATTAATGAAGCTCGACAGGTATTGAGCCCAAACGGGGAGGACCACACCCGCCAGTTTTTGGAGAGACTCCAACGAAAAGGGTGGATCCAGAGAATTAAACGGGGTAAATTTGCCGTTATTCCCCTTTCTTCCGGGGAAACCCGCGCCCCCCAACTTCATGAATTCCTCGTCGCTATGGAAATAATTTCCCCTGCTGCAATTGCTTACTGGTCTGCTCTCAATCATCATGGAATGACAGAGCAACTTCCTCGTACAGTTTTCATAGCAACGAATCACCCTGTCCGACATCCTCCAGAGGAGATACTGGGAATATCATTTAAAATTATATCGCTTCAGCCTTCAAAGTTTTTCGGAATTATACAGGATTGGATAGACGAGCGACCATTTTGGATTACCGATAAAGAAAAAACAATCATTGATGGCTTAGATCTCCCCAAATACGTGGGCGGAGTAGGAGAAATCGTTAAGGCACTCACAAAAACATGGACCGAATTGGACGAAGCCAAGCTCATAGCCTACGCAACTAAAATAGGCAACACTGCTGTAACAAAACGTTTGGGGTTCCTGATGGAAGCGTTGGAGCTTGGCAATGCTCAAACCTTGCAGAAACTTGCATCACATTCTCGTGGTTTCTCACCCTTAGACCCTAC
>Ga0194111_10006788_pt1 | contig 12943 bp, 11 predicted proteins | sample TA2KigC300mmetaG_FD_146194 | JGI IMG/M metagenome (GOLD analysis project Ga0194111, IMG submission 146194) | Freshwater microbial communities from Lake Tanganyika, Tanzania - TA2015033 Kigoma Deep Cast 300m | ecosystem: Environmental > Aquatic > Freshwater > Lake | place: Tanzania: Lake... | reverse complement strand
TCCAGGCGCGCAACTCGCGCTGCGTGAACCAGCGGCATTCGATGCGCTCGTCGTCCATGGGCTGCGCCTGGCCGCGGGCGAGGCCGGTGGCGACATAGATGGTCAGCTTCTCGGAGACGTAGCCCGGGCTGGCGTAGAAGGAGACAAGCTTCTTCCATGTGCGGGCGCGGTAGCCGGTTTCCTCGAGAAGTTCCCGCCGGGCCGCCTTCAGCGGCGTCTCGCCCTCATCCAGGCGGCCCGCGGGCAGCTCCCACAGGCTGGCCCGCGCCGGCAACCGGTACTGGCGCACCAGCAGAACGCGGCCCCGCTCATCCACCGCCAGCATCACCGCCGAACCGCCGTGCTGTACGATGCTGCGGCGGATCTCGAATCCGTCCGGCGCCACGGCGTGTTCCTCGGTGACGCGGAAGATGGGGTTTCGTATCACTTCGCGGGAGCTGAGGATCTTCATCGCGACTCCTCGACCTTCACCGCTCCGAACTTCTCCAGTGGAGGAACCAGCTTCTCGGCGTCTCCCACCACCACGATGGCCGATGCCTCCGGATCGAAGTACTTCGCGGCCGCGGCTTGCAGGCGATCCAACTGGACGGCCCGCACGCGGGGCCCGTAGTGCTCCAGGTAGCTCAGCGGCAACCCCATCAGCCGGATGCCGGCAAGCTGGCTGGCCAGGGCGTCCTGGGTCTCCAGGCGAATCACAAACACGCCGTTGAGGTAGTTCTTGGTGGCGGCCAGTTCGCGAGGGGAGACTCCGCGCTGCCCCAGGCGGCGCATCTCGGCCAGTACTCCCTCGAGCGCGCGGGGGAGCACCTCGTTGCGCACCTGGGTGATGACGCTGGCCAGGCCCGAGTCCCTCAACGGAGCGACCGCCGAGTGCGCGTCGTAGGCATAGCCTTTCTTTTCGCGGATGATGCGGAACAGGCGCGAGCTGGCGCCGCCGCCCAGGACATTGTTGGCGGCCAGCAGCGGGAAGTAGTCGGCGTGCGCGCGGGTGACGGCCAGGCGGCCCACCCGTATGTCGGCTTGCACCGAGCCGGGGCGGTTCACCACGGTGATGCTGCGCTTGGGCCGGGAGAACCGCGCGCTCGGCGAGAGCGGCACGCGCCGCCCCTTCCAGTCGCCGAAGCGGGCACGGATCAGCTCCAGCGTTTCCCGGCGCGAGGGCAGCGATCCGAGCAGGATCAGTACGGCGTCATTGGGGGCCAGGTGCCGGTCCCGGAACGCCGTCATGCCCGCGCGGCTCAGTCGCGCGATTGACTCCAACGTCGGATCCTGCCGGCAGTAGGGATGCGGAGCGAACAGCACCTCGACGAACTTCTCAGCGGCCAGGAAGTCGGCCTGGGAGCGCTGGGCCAGCAGCTCCTGCCTGCGGTTCTGCTTGCGCAGCGCGACCTCGCGCGGGGGGAAGACGGCACTGCACGCTACGTCGGAGAGGAGATCGAGCATCTGGGGAAGCGGGCCGGCCAGCGCGCTGGCGGCGATGATCAGGGCGTCGGGGGTCGAATCGGCCTTGATCCCGCCTCCGATGGCGGCCATTTCCTCGGCAATGCGCCGCGCCGTGCGGGTCTTCGTTCCCTCGGTCAGCAGGGCGGCGGTGCTCTCGGAGAGGCCGGGCAGATACGGCGGATCGAACTTCGAGCCGGCCTGAAATCCCAGCCGGGCCGTGACCAGGGGGAAGCGCCGGTCCTCGACCAGCACTACTTCCAGGCCGTTGGCCAGCGTGGTTTCGAAGACCGGGGGCAGCTTGTAAGGCTCAAAGTCCGGGGTGCGCGGCGGGCGTGTGGGGTTCATGGTTCACTCCGCTCAACCGCTCCCTGACGGTCGCGGCTCGGATCCTTCGCTGGCACGATCTCGAGCACGGTGCGCCGGCGGGGCGACAGCCACTGGCGCGCGGCCCGCTGGATTTGGCCTCCAGTCACGGCCAGCAGCACGTCGAGCTCGGTGTTGAGGTAGTCCGGGTTGCCGTCCAGCATTTCGTACTGAGCCAGCGCCGCGGCGCGGCTGCGCGAGCTCTGAAGCTGCCGCACGCGGCCGGAGCGCAGGAAGGCCCGCGCGCGGTTCAGCTCCCGCGCCGGCACGCCCTGGCTGGTGATCTCGCGAATCTCTTCTTCGACCTGCCGGGCGATCTGCCCGCCGCGGTAGTCCGGCTTATGCAGCAGGAATATGCCGTAAAGGCCGGGGTCCTTGTAGTCGGCCGGCCCGGCGAAGGGCCAGCCCAGGTTGGCCTCGTACTGGATCACCGACTTGCGGCCCTTTACCAGGCGCTGGTAGAAGCGGGAGCTCTCGCCGGCGGTCAGCACGATGTCCAGCATGGCCAGGGCGTAGAAGTCCGGCGAGCGCCGCGGGGGGCCGGGATAGCCCATGACCAGGGCCGGCACCTGGGCCAGGGGATCCTGGAACACATCCGCGCGGGGCTCGACCGGCGCAGGCTCCGAAAGGTCCGGGCGCGGCGGCTGCGGGTGCGGCGGGATGTCCCCGAAGTAATCCTCGATCAGCTTGCGCGCTTGGGCCGCATCCAGGCCGCCGGCCAGCGCCAGGACGGCGTTGTTGGGCGCGTAGTAGGTGCGGAAGAACCGGCGCACGTCGGCCACGGTGGCGGCGTCCAGGTCCTCGAAGGAGCCGATGATGGAGTGGCTGCTTTGCCAGTTGCGGAAGGCCAGCTCGGGCCAGCGCTCGACGATGGCCCGGGCGTAGGGCCGGTTGTCGATGGCCAGGCGCCGCTCCTGCTTGACCGCGTCGCGCTGGTTGTCCAGGTTGGCGCGGTTGAGCTGGAGGCCGCGCATGCGGTCGGCTTCCAGCCACAGCCCCACGGCCAGCTTGTGGGAGGGCAGCACCTCGAAGTAGTCGGTGAAGTCGGGATGGGTGGAGCCGTTCAGCGCTCCCCCGTTGGACTCCACCACCCGGAAGTGCACCCCCTTGGGCGCGTTCTTCGAGCCTTGGAACATCATGTGCTCGAACAGGTGCGCGAAACCGGTGCGCCCGCGCTCCTCGGCCCGCGCGCCCACATCGTAGACCACGTAGACGGTGACCACGGGCGTCGAGTGATCCGGCGACAGGACCACGCGCAAGCCGTTGGGCAAGGTGAATCTCTCGATGGCAATGCGGTATTCGGCGGGCATATCAGCTTCGGCGCAGAGCCTCCTTGAATGCTTTGAGCGTGAGCGTGTTGACGATGTCGGAGCTTTCCAGCCAGCCGCGCCGGGCCATCTTCACCCCGTAGCGCATGTTCTCGAGTTGCTTGGGGTGGTGGGCGTCGGTGGATATGACGAAGCGCGCCCCGCGGGCTTTGGCCGCGCGCAGCAGGGTGTCGTACAGGTCCAGGCGCTCGGGGGCGGCGCTGATCTCGAACCACACGCCGCGCCGCGCGGCCTCCCGCGCCACCTGCTGGAAATCGCAGGGGCAGCTCTGGCGCACCAGCAACTGGCGTCCGGTGGGGTGCCCGAGAATACGCAGGTGCGGGTTTTCGAGGGCCTTCAACAGCCGGCCGGTCATCTCGGCTGCTTCCATGTTCATGTAGCTGTGCACGCTGCCGATGACGATGTCCAGCTCGGCCAGGGCATCGTCGGCCAGGTCCATCGAGCCGTCCTTGCGGATATCGCACTCGATGCCCGCCAGCACCTGGATGCCCAGCCCGCGCTGGTTGAGCTGGCGCACCTGCCGCGCCAGGGCCGTCACCCGGGCTTCGTCCAGGCCGTGAACCATGGCCAGGGCCTTGGAATGGTCGGTGATGGCCAGGTATTCGTAGCCCAGCCGGCGGGCGGCTTCGGCCATCTCCTCGATCGAGGCCCGGCCGTCGCTCTCGGTGGTGTGCATGTGCAGGTCGCCGCGGACCTCGCCGTCCTCGACCAGCCGCGGCAACCCGTCCTCGGCTGCGGCCTCGATCTCGCCCTGGTTCTCGCGCAGCTCCGGTGGGATCCAGGCCAGGCCCAGCTTCCGGTAGATCTCCTCCTCGTCCGCGCCCGCCACCTTCTCTTCGTCCTTCAGGCGGAACAGGCCGTACTCGTTGAGCGTGAAGCCCAGCTTGAGGCAGCGCCCGCGCAGCGCCACGTTGTGGTCCTTGCTGCCGGTGAAGTACTGGAGCGCGGTCCCGTAGCTTTCCATGGGGAGCGCGCGTACGTCCACCTGGATGGGCGGCGAACTCACCCTGGCGCTGGCCTTGTTGGCGCCGTGCGCCAGGACCTCGCCGATCGCCGGGTGGGCCGTGAAGCGCTCCAGAGCCTTCTCGGCGCCGGGGCCGGCGACCAGGATGTCCAGGTCCCCGACCGTCTCCTTGCCCCGGCGGTAGCTCCCCGCCGCGGTGACCTTCTCGACCCCCGGCGTCTTCTCCAGGTAGGGAACCAGCTCCCCGGCCACCTCATCGGCGAAGCTCAGCAGAAACCGCCCCGCGCTGTGCCGGTAATGGGCGATCGAGCGGAGGACCTTCTCCTCGAGCTTGGCCCCCAGGCGCGGCAATTCGCGCAGCTTCTGGTCCCGGCACACACGCTCCAGGTCGTCGATGGTGCTCACCCGGTAGTGTTCCCACAGCCGCGCGATGGTCTTAGGCCCCAGGCCCTGGATCTTGAGCAGCTCGAGCGCCGTGGGCGGATACTTGGCCAGCAGCAGGTCGCGCCGCTCGAAGGAGCCGCGTTGGCGAATCTCCTCCAGCACCGCGGCCAGCCCCTTGCCGATCCCCGCGAGGTCGGTCACCTTGCGGTCGGGGTCAGCCAGTATCTCCCAAACCGGCTCAGGGTGGCTTTCTATGATGCCGGAGGCGTTGCGGTAGCTGCGAATGCGGAAGGGGTCCTCGGCGGCGATTTCCATCAGGTCGGCGGTCTCGGCCAGCAGCCGTGCGATGTCGCGGTTCTCCATGCGGCCCCGTCCTTCCATTGTCGGATGAAAGGCTGGCCGGGCGCGTGCCCCTCCCGGGTCCATTTTTTTTCGCCAGACCGCCAAAACCGTGATATTGTATTGTGACCGTCCGCCGCCTGGCGGGACGAGACACTTAGATCGGGGCCCCAGTATGGCTAAGACAATGACACTGCGGTTGGCTGAGGTCACGGTGGAGAGGTTGAGACTGGCCCTCGAGCACAAGGAGCAAGAGCTGCGGGAGCGGCTGTCGGCTGAGCGCGCCGCCGAGGTGGTGCAGCGGCCCGAGGAGCCTTTGGATTTCGGAGATTGGTGCCAGAAGAGCCACGACGAGTGGCTGTTCGTTAATCAGAACCGGCTTGAGATGGCCCTGCTCAGGGACATCCAGGATGCCCGGCGGCGGCTGGAGGAAGGCGGCTTCGGCCTGTGCGGGGAGTGCGAGCAGCCTATCTCCGCCAGGCGGCTGGAAGCGGTGCCCTGGGCACGCTACTGCGCCTCCTGCCAGGAGCGCTTCGTGGAACGGCCCCGCGGCGGTTGACTGTGCGGGGCGGCGGGCTGGCGATTTGCTACAATGGGAACCTTCCTGGTTTACAGGAATCGCCATGGATAAGCCGGCGCAGAACATACAGGAAGCCTTCCTCAACCACGCCCGCAAAGAGAGGGTCTTTCTGACCATCTACCTGATGAGCGGAGTCAAGCTCACCGGCCGCATCAGAAGTTTCGACAAGTACTCCGTGATCCTGGAATCCAACAACCAGGAGCAACTGATCTTCAAGCACGCCATCTCCACGGTGGTGGTTGCCAAGCCTTTCCCCAGCCACAGCGCGCCTCCTCCGGCGCACCAGGCGCCGGTCTCCGCGGGCGCCGCGGAGGGCGGCGAGAGCTAGCCCCCTCGGTCGGGCACGTGGCACGGGAACGGGCCATTCTGGTAGGTCTTGAGCGGAAGGGGCCGCGCGCCTCGACGGCCCCGGAAACCGGATTTGCCGCCGAGGAATCCCTCGAAGAGCTGGCCGCCCTGGCCGACAGCGCCGGCGCCGAGGTGCTCGAACATCTGCTTCAGGCCCGCGAGAGGCCCGAGGCCGCCACCCTGATCGGAAGCGGCAAAGCCGGCGAGGTGGCCGCGCTGGCCGAGGCTGCCGAAGCCGACCTGGTCATCTTCGATCACGACCTCACGCCCACGCAGCTCCGCAATCTCGAGCGGCTGTTTCAGCGCAAGGTAGTGGACCGCACCCAGTTGATCCTGGACATTTTCGCCCGGCGGGCGCGCACCCGCGAGGGCCAACTGCAAGTCGAGTTGGCGCAGTTGAACTACCTGCTGCCGCGCCTGGCCGGCCGCGGCATCGAGATGTCCCGGCTGGGTGGCGGCATCGGGACCCGCGGACCCGGCGAGACCCAGTTGGAGACCGACCGGCGGCGGCTATACCGGCGCATCCGGAAGCTGGAGGCGGATCTCGAGGCGGTGCGCTCCAGCCGGGGCGTGCAGCGGCGCCAGCGGCAGGCCGTGCCCTTGGCCACCGCCGCCCTGGTGGGTTACACCAACGCCGGCAAGTCCACTTTGTTCAATCGCCTGAGCGGGGCGGGAGTGCTGGCCGACGATCGCCTGTTCGCCACCCTGGATCCCACCGTCCGCGCCCTCACATTGCCCTCCCGCCGCCGCGTCCTCATCAGCGACACGGTCGGCTTCATCCGCAATTTGCCCGTCACGCTGGTGGAGGCCTTTCGCGCCACACTCGAGGAAGTCCGCGAAGCCGCCCTGTTGCTGCACGTGGTGGACGTCTCCTCCCCCCACGCGGCTCACCAGATCGCCCACGTCCACAAGGTGCTGGCCGAAATCGGCGCGGGAGCCACTCCCCAGGTGCTGGCGCTCAATAAAATGGACCGGCGCGAAGCGGCGGCGGTGGACCTGGAAGCCCTCTGCCAGCGCCTGCTCTCCGGGCCTGCCGCGAACGCGCGCGCGACGGCGCTTTCCGCGCGCACCGGCGAAGGCGTGGATCGCCTCCTCGAGTTGATCGACCGAGTCCTCCCGCTGGATCCGGTCGGCGCCGCCACCTTCCAGTTTCCGTTCCGGGACGGCGCCGAGATCCACCTGCTGTACGAACACGGGGTGGTGAGGGCGCGCCGCTACGAAGACGAATTCTGCATCATCGAGGCCCAGGTGCCGGAATCCCTCAAGCGGCGGCTGGAGCGATACGTCCGGTAGGGCGGCCGCGGCCCGGCGGAGCGGCTGGCATGTGGCCGGGGCCTCAGCCTGCCGCCCGTCCGCCGCGCGCGCTATCATACGCTGCATGGCGCATCTTCACGTGGTTAGCAGCCGCCCAGTGGTTCTGGCGGGCCTCCTGGCGGCCTCGCTGGCTCCCGCACAGGTCACCATCAAGTACATTCGCGAGCACTATGCCAAGCACGAATACCGCATCGCGATGCGGGACGGGCAGAAGCTATTCACCTCGGTCTACGTGCCCAAGAACCAGTCCAGGAAGTATCCCATCCTGCTCCTGCGCACGCCCTACTGCGTGCCGCCCTACGGGGCGGATCTCTACCGCGCCCGCTTCGGCGGCTCCGACAAGCTGGCCGAGGAAGGCTACATCTTCGCCTACCAGGACGTGCGCGGGCGCTGCATGTCGGAGGGCGACTTTGTGGACATCCGCCCGCACAAGCCCGTCAAGAGCGGCCCCCAGGACATCGACGAGAGCACCGACACCTTCGACACCATCGACTGGCTGGTGAAGAATGTTCCCGCCAACAACGGGCGCGTGGGCATCTGGGGCATTTCCTATCCCGGCTTCTACGCCGCGGCGGGCATCATCGACGCCCACCCCGCCCTCAAGTGCGCCTCTCCGCAAGCTCCCATAGGCGACACTTACATGGGCGACGACTCCTTCCACAACGGCGCCTTCATGCTGGGAGCGATCTTCCGGTTCTTCTCCTTCTTCGCCCCGCGCAAGGGCGGCCCCGCGCCGCCGGTCATGCCCGGTTCATTCGAGGTGGGCGGGCCGGACGCTTATGACTTCTTCCTGCGCCTCGGGCCGCTCTCCAACGCCGAGGAACGCCACTTCAAGCGCCAGAATCCCCACTTCACCGCGCACCTCGAACACACTGCTTACGACGAACACTGGCGCAGCCGCGCCATCGTGCATCACCTCAACCGCATCAAGCCGGCGGTGATGACGGTAGGCGGCTGGTTTGATGCCGAGGACCTGGCCGGGCCGCTCGGCGTCTATCGCAAGATCGAGCAGTCCAGCCCCGGCGCGGTCAACTTCCTGGTCATGGGTCCGTGGACTCACGGCGGCTGGGGACGCAGTGAGGGCGAGCGCGTGGGCAACGTCCAGTTCGGCGCCAAGACTTCCGTCTTCTACCGCGACCTGGTCGAGAAGCCCTTCTTCGACTACTTCCTCAAGGACCAGGGCGAGGGTAAGTTCGCCGAGGCCTACGTCTTCGAGACCGGCGCCAACGCCTGGCATCAGCTTGGCGCCTGGCCTCCGCGGAACTTCGCCGCGAAGACGCTCTACTTCGCGGAAGGCGGCAAGCTTTCCATGACCGCGCCCTCCGCTGACGGCTTTGACGAGTACGTCAGCGATCCGGCGAAACCGGTCCCCTACCTCAATCGCCCCGGCGGCCCCATGAACGGCGACTACATGACGGAAGACCAGCGGTTCGCCGCCGCCCGCCCCGACGTGCTGGTGTATCAGACCGACCCGCTCGAGGCGGACTTCACCATCGCCGGCCCTGTCACCGCCGCGTTGCACGTCTCCACCAGCGGCACCGACTCGGATTTCGTGGTCAAGCTCATCGATGTGTATCCCAGCGGATACACACAGCCTCCCGGCCAGACCTATCCCCTGGGCAGCTATCAGCAGCTCGTCCGCGGCGAGCCTTTTCGCGGCAAGTTCCGCAACAGCTTCTCCAAGCCCGAACCCTTCAAGCCCGGCAAGCTGGCCAAAGTCCAGTTTGACTTGCCGGATGTCTATCACACCTTCCGCCGCGGCCATCGCGTAATGGTGCAGATCCAGAGTTCCTGGTTCCCCTTGACCGACCGCAATCCGCAGAAGTTCCTGGACATCCCCAAGGCCACGGCCGCGGATTTCCAGAAGGCCACGCAGCGGGTCTATCGCCGGCGCGCCGCGGCGTCCTCGATCACCGTCCTGGCGCGTCCGTGACGGCTCGCAGTCCCGTGCCTTCCGCGCTCAAGATCGCGCACATCGACACCGGCCGTCAGTGGCGCGGCGGGCAGGAGCAGTTGTGGCTGCTGTTGCGGGGATTGCGGCAACGCGGCCACCAGCAGTGGGTGGCGTGCCCGGAGGGCAGTCCTCTGGCGGCCCGCGCCGCGCGGCAGGGTCTCCCCGTGTTACCGCTGCCGGGCGGGGCCGGGTTCGATCCGCGCGGGCTGCTGCGTCTGCGACGCCAACTGCGGGAGACCTCCTGCGACATCGTCCATGCCCACGACGGGCATGCGCAGAGCATCTCCTGGCTGGCTTCGGCCGGATTGCCGGTGCATCGCGTGGCCAGCCGCCTGGTGGCGTTCCCTCCGCGCCACCCCGCCATCCACCGCTTCAAGTACACGCGTACCTGTCACGGGGTGATCGCGGCCTCCGAGAGCGTGCGGGCGGTGCTGGCAGGCGTCGGCGTGCCGGCTGAAAGGGTGGAAGTGATCACCGCCGGCGTGGACCTGCCGCCGCATCTGCCTGACCTCGAGACGCGCGCCCGCGTGCGCGCTGAGTGGGGCGCCGCGGAGACGGACTTCGTGGCCGGTCACGCCGGGGGCTTCACCTCGGAGAAGGGACAGGACCTGGCGCTGGACGCGCTCCTGGCTCTCTCTGTGCGGCTGCCTCGGCTCCGCTTGGTCCTGGCGGGCGAGGGTCCGCTTAGCGAGTCGCCCGCCTTCGTCGAGAAGTTGCGCCGTGCAGGGGACCGCGCCCGATTGCTGGGGTACGTCGAAGACCTTCCGGCTTTTCTGGTGGGGCTGGACCTCTTTCTGATGCCGTCGCGGTCGGAGGGTTGGGGTCTCGCGGCGCTCCACGCCATGGCCCACGGGCTGGCCGTGGTGGCGAGCCGCGTGGGCGGCCTGGCGGAGATCGTCGAGGACGGCGTCACCGGATGGCTGGTCGAGCCCAACTCAGCCGCGGCGCTGGCCGATGCGGTCGCCGCCGCGGCGGCGGATCCGCAAAGGCTGCGGCGCTTTGGCGGCAACGCCCGCGAGCGAGCCCGCGGCTTCGCCCCGGAGCGCACCGTGGCTTGCACGGAAGCCTTCTACCTCCGCCTGCTGGCCGGCCCATGACGGGCCGGGCGAGGCCGCTCACCCCGGGTACTGGCCCGTTATGTAGCTGCTGAGGTGGTGGATGGTGCTGGCCTGCGCGGTGATCAGGGCCCCCACCAGGTCGCCGATGGTCACCACCCCCGCCAGCCGCCCCTCATCCAGCACCGGCAGGTGCCGGACGCGGTGCTGTGTCATCATCTCCAGGCACTCCTCCACGCTGTGCTCCGGCGTGACGCTGATCACCGGGGCCGACATGATGTCCCGCACCCGGGTCTCGCGCGAGGACTTGCCCTTGAGGATCACCTTGCGCGCGTAATCGCGTTCCGAGATCACTCCCAGCAGGCGCTCCGCCTCGACCACCAGCAGCGCGCCCACCCCCTTCTCTGCCATCCGCGTGATGGCTTCGTAGACAGTGGCCTCCGGCGCCACCGACCACACCGTGTTGCCCTTGCGCTGCAAGATCGAGCGCACCGTGTCAACCATGGCCAGCAGCCGCTGCGAGGTGGCCGCCAGGGCCTCTCTGGTCAGTTCCAAGGGTTCACCTCCCGGGCCCTGGCGCACCCTCGGGCCGCCCGGCCCCATGCCGCCGGCCGGCGCGCCCGGCTCGCCGCCGCGGTCGCTACGGCGTGAAGCGCGCGTTCTGCGCCGTGATCCCAGATTCGCGGCTCCACCAGCGGCGGCCGAACTCGTCCCCCGGCGTAACTATTGTACTCGCTGGCGGGAATGAACGGCTCTTGCCACAGCGCCCAACCCTGGTGCGCGTCTTCCGGCCGGCGCGCCAGATGCGCTAATACCCGCCCGGCCGGCGGCCGATATGACGGGCAAGGAGCACACATTGCCGGCTGTGCAGGACACCAGCAGTCCCCTGAACACTTCCGCGCTGGTCAAGATTCCGGCCTTCCCGCCCATCGCCCTTCGGCTGCTGCACCTGTTGTCCAACGACAGCGTGGCCATCAGCGAGATCATCGAGCCGCTCCGCGCCGATCCGGCCTTCTCCGCCGAGATCCTGCGCCGCGCCAATTCCTCCCTGTTCGGCTTCAGCTCCCAGATCAGCAGCCTCCAGCACGCGCTGGTGGTCCTGGGGTTACGGCGCGTGCGGGCGCTCAGCATGACGGTGGCCACGGGTATCTACCTCAAGCAGGCCCTCCAGATCGAGGAGCTGCGCCGGTGTTGGCGTCACACGCTGGCCGGCGCGCTGCTGACCGAGGAAGTGGCCCGCGCTTGCCTGATGCACGTGGATCTGGCCTACACCGCGGGGCTGCTTCACGACGTGGGCCGGTTAGGCTTGCTCGTCGCACACCCGGAGGAGTACACACTCTTCATTAGAAACGCCGGCGTCAAGGCCTCAGGCCCTGAAGCATTTGACCTGCTCGACTTCGAAAAGGAGACGTTCGGCATCGACCACTGCGAAGCGGGCAACTGGCTGGCCGGCCAGTGGGCGCTCCCGCAGGAGTTTGCCGTCGTGACCGGACGGCACCACGACCCGCCCCACGGCCGCGAGACCGACTTGCTGGCCCTGGTCTACCTGGGCTGCCAACTGGCCAACACGCTCGGCTTCCACGTCGTGGATACGGGACGGTTTCTGAGCTTCGAAGAGATCCGCGCCAAGCTGCCGGAGTCCGCCCGGCACCGTCTCCTGGCTGATCCGGACGCTCTGCGCGAGCTGGTGGACAGCCGCATCCAATCGCTCGACATCGCGGAGATGAAAGCGCCCGCGCCCGCCGCGGAGGAACCGCCGCCGGAACCGGTGAAGGTGAGCCTGCCGGAGCCCGCCGGCGAGGAGCCAGGGGCGGTCGAGGAAGCCGCGGTTGAAACGGTGGAAACCGGGCTGCGCGTGCCGCGCCGCTCCACCCTGCGTCGCGACCTGCTGGCCGCCCTGATCACCTGCCTGGTGGGAGGAACGGCGTTCTTCTTCCTGCTGCGCGCGCTCTCCGAGTAGCCGCCGCTGGCGCCGGCCGGAAAGCCGCTAGTCCGCTGTCTCGGTGCGCTCCAGTGGCCGCTCCTCCAGCAGCAGCCGCCGCAGGCTGCGCAAATCGTTCAGGATACGCCGGCTGGCGGCCAGGCAGGTGGCCAGTTTGCCGAGGTGGTAGGCAACGAGTTGGAGGGCCTGCTTGCGACGCTCCAGCTCCGGGCCGGCCGCTTCGGCGGTCTGCGTCTCGACTTCGCCGCGAGCATCCTCGACCGCCTCTGCCAGCAGCTCCACGAACTGCTGGGCGCTCTCGATGCTGTCGAACGGGTTCGCCGCCTCTTCCTCCAACCGTGCCTCCCGCGACCCCAGCCCACCTCTCGGCCGGAAGCCGCAGCGTGGGCTGCCGCGACCTCCCCACCCTCACTACTATCGGTTGAGGTTGAAGGTCACGTCAACCTGGGTGATGACGTCAACGGGCTGGCCGTTGAGCAGGGTGGGGCGATAGACCCACTGGCGGACGGCATCCACGGCGGCCTGACGCAGCAGGGGCGGCCCGCTGAGGGCTTGGACCCTGACGATCCTCCCATCCCGGCCGACCGTGGCCTCCACCCGGACGACTCCAGAGACGCGGGCCTGGCGCGCCAGGGGCGGATAGACCGGCGTGACCTCGCGCATCACCTTGGCCTGCTGGACGTTGCCGCCCACGCGCAGCGGTCCGCTAGGCGCCGAATCCTGCGGTGGCGCGGCGGCCGGCTGCGCTGGCGTGGTCGCCGGCTGTGGCACCGCGGCCGCCGGCTGTGGGTCAGGGGATGCCGCTGGAGCCGGGGCCGGCTGCGATGGCGCGCTCTGCTGCGGAGCGGGCTTGGGAATCTGAGCTGCCAGGGGAGGTGGAGTGCTGGGCGTCTCCGCCGGACGTGCGGCGGGGGTGGTTACGCCCTCCA
>Ga0194111_10006787_pt1 | contig 12944 bp, 10 predicted proteins | sample TA2KigC300mmetaG_FD_146194 | JGI IMG/M metagenome (GOLD analysis project Ga0194111, IMG submission 146194) | Freshwater microbial communities from Lake Tanganyika, Tanzania - TA2015033 Kigoma Deep Cast 300m | ecosystem: Environmental > Aquatic > Freshwater > Lake | place: Tanzania: Lake... | reverse complement strand
GGATCACCCAGTATGCGCTAAGCATCAGCCGGCCGTCCGGGGTGATGGTCAGCTTGGGGTCGCGCAGGTCGGCCTCGGCGGTGAAGTGCGCCGCGGACTCCCAGATGCGGCCGTCGGAGGAACTCAGCAGCCGGATAGCGCCGTCCGGGGAGACATGTCCCGCGCCCTCGCGGAAGGCGCAGTACCAGCGGCCCTTGAAGCGGGCCAGGTCGGTGAAGGCGTTGTGCGGCGCCTGGCCCCAGATCCTGCGGACCTCGACCAGGTCCGCCGCCGCAGACAGCGCGCAGCACAACCCGGCCAGCGCAATCAGGCGCACCGCAGCCTCCCCTACCACTATATCTGGGGCAACTCCTCCATGGCCCGGGCGATTTCGTCCTCGGGGTGCTCGTAGTCCACCAGTTTGCCCGCGAAGTAGCTGTCGTAGGCGCCCATGTCGAAGTGACCGTGGCCGCTCAAGTTGAACAGGATGACCCGCGGCTGGCCCTCCTCGCGGGCGGCCAGGGCCTCGTCGATGGCGGCGCGGACGGCGTGGGCCGACTCCGGCGCGGGGATGATGGCTTCGCAGCGGGCAAAGGCGACCGCGGCGTCGAACACCGCGTTCTGCCGGTAGGCCCGGGCCTCGATCAGCCCCAGTTTCAGCATGTGGCTGGCCAGCGGGGCGGCGCCGTGGTAGCGCAAGCCGCCGGCATGGATGCCGGCCGGAACGAAGCCGTGCCCCAGGGTGTACATCAAGATGAGGGGAGTCAGCTTGGCGGTGTCCCCGAAATCGTAGGCAAACAGGCCTTTGGTGAGCGTGGGGCAGGCCGTGGGCTCGACCGCCACCAGGCGCACGGCCTGGCCCTTCAACTTGTCCAGGGCGTAGGGCAGGGCGATGCCGCCGAAGTTCGAGCCGCCTCCGAAACAGCCGATGACCACGTCCGGGTATTCGCCGGCGTCCGCCATTTGCAGCTTGCACTCCTGCCCGATGACGGTCTGGTGCAGCAGCACGTGGTTCAGCACGCTGCCCAGCGAGTAGTTGGTATCGTCGTGGGTGGCGGCGTCCTCGACCGCCTCGCTGATGGCGATACCCAGGCTGCCGGGTGAATCCGGGTGATCCGCCAGCACCGCGCGGCCCGACTGAGTCAGCTCACTGGGGCTGGCGTAGACCTGCGCGCCCCAGGTGTTCATCATCGAGCGCCGGTAGGGCTTCTGCTGGTAGCTGATCTTCACCATGTAGACAGTGCAGTCCAGCCCGAACATACGGCAGGCCAGGGCCAGGGCGCTGCCCCACTGGCCGGCGCCGGTCTCGGTGGCCAGGCGGCGTATGCCGGCGGCTTTGTTGTAGTAAGCCTGGGCCACCGCCGTATTGGGCTTGTGGCTGCCGGCCGGGCTGGTGCCCTCGTACTTGTAGTAGATATGGGCGGGCGTCTGAAGCTCCTGCTCCAGCCGCAAGGCCCGGTACAAGGGGGTGGGGCGCCACAGCCGGTAAACGTCGATGATCTCGCCCGGGATGTCGATCTCGGGCTGGGGCGAGAACTCCTGCTCGATCAGCGACATGGGGAAGATGGGCTGCAAGTCGGCCGGAGACAGAGGCTGGTGCGTCCCTGGATGGAGGGGCGGGGCCATAGGCTCGGGCAGCGATGGCAGGATGTTCGCCCACACGGTGGGCAGTTGGTGGTCGTTCAGGACAAACTTGGCTCGCTGGGACATGGGGACTCCTTCTCCTTCCGGGGGAAGGGAAAGTCCCTATTGTAGAACAGAATGGGCGCGGGGACGCAACAACCTATGCGCTGAAGGACTGCCCGCAGCCGCAGGTGGTGCGGACGTTGGGGTTGTCGAACTTGAAGCCCGAGCCTTCCAGGGTCTCGACGTAGTCCACCTTGGCGCCTTCCAGGTACAGCAGGCTGGCCTGATCCACGAAGATGGTCAGCCCGTCGAACTGGAGCGTCTTGTCCAGCATGCCGGCCTCGTTCTCGAAGTTCATCGAGTAGTTGAACCCCGAGCAACCGCCGCCCACCACGGAGATGCGCACCCCCTTGGGCCGAGGGTTCTGGCCCTCCATGATCTCGTTGATCTTGGAAATGGCGTTTTCGGTAAGTTGAATCATCATGCCGCCTCCCGGCACTGGCCGCTACTTCAATTGTACAGGGCGCGGCACAGGGTTTTCTACTTTCCTGGATGCGGAGCCGGGCCAGAAGTTGCGGGGAATCTGTTATGTTGGTCGGAGGCAACCGCCGGGGGCCCGGCAAATGCTTGAAACCGCAGTGGCCTGCGGCACGTCGCACTCCATGAATGGCTAGCGCGACCGCAGCTCTGCCGTTGCCCGCCTCCGGCCTCGGGATTCGGGCGAGACGCACGGTGGATCACCGTACCAGCGAAGAGGCCGCCCTGGTCCGCCGGGTGCAGGCCGGTGATCAGGCGGCGTTCCGCGACCTCGTGGAGCGCTACCAGGGCAAGGTCTTGTCCATCATCTACGGCATCCTGCGCAATCATAACGACGCCGAGGACATCGCGCAGCAGGTCTTCGCCAAGGCGTACTTTTCGTTCCGGAGTTTTGACTTCCGCAGCTCGCTGCTGACCTGGATCTACAAGATCACGGTCAACGAGTGCTACGATTACCTGCGCAAGAAGAAGGTGCGGAAGCTGGTATACGAGAGCGACATCAGCGAGGAGGACGCGCGGCGCATGACGCACGGCGAGCCGGCGCGCGACCCGCGCCCCGGCCAGGACGTGACCCTGGCCCGGCGCGATCTGGTGGTCAAGCTGCTTTCCCGGCTGCCGGAGCAGGAGCGCAACCTGCTGCTGCTGAAAGAAGTAGAGGGTCATTCGGTGGAGGAGTTGGCCGCCATGACCGGCATCAACGAGAATACAATCAAGGTGAAGCTGTTCCGCGCCCGCCAGAAGCTGCTAAAGCTGGCCCAGCGTCTGACGGGCGGACCGGGACTGGCCCCGGCCTGAGAGGATGGCTTCACCCAAGCGGACGTCAGATCCGCGGCCCCTGCGGGGGCCGAAGTGGTGAGTGAGGGAAGGTCGCTTATGCACAGGCTAACGAGAGAACGCCTGGAACAGATCTTGAGCGCTCCCGGCGGGCCGCTCCCCGCGGAACTCGAGCAGCATCTGGCCGGCTGCCCGGAGTGCCGCCGGGAGGTGGAGGGCTTCGCGGAGCACTCCCGGTGGGTGCGCTCCCTGCGGACCGATGAAGAGGTCCAGCCGGGCCCTGGGTTCTACGCCGGGGTCCTGGAGTGCATCGAGAGCCAGCAGCGCGCCTCGCTGTGGAGCGCGTTCCTGGAGCCGGCCTTCGGACGCCGGCTGGTGCTGGCCACCCTGGTGCTAACCGTGATGCTGGGGAGCGTGGTCGCCTTTCAGGTGGCCGACGACGCCTTCGGGTCCCCGCCCCCGGAGGCTATCATGGCCATCGATGACCATCCGCTGGACTGGGGCGCCGATCCGGAGCGCGACCGCCAGACCATGCTGGTCACGCTGGCCACTTACCAGGAGTAGCCGCGCCATGATCGCCCCGGCTGCCGCCTCCTGGCGAAACCCCCGAGTGCTGTGCATCCTCCTGCTGGTTTTTCTGTGCGGCGCCAGCGTGGGCATGCTGGTGATGGGGGTCGGCCGGCAAGGCGCTTCCGCCCGTTCCACCCCCCCCGCTTTCAAGGACGGCAACCGCGAGATGACCCTCCAGCGCCTGAAGGAGGAGTTGAATCTCACGCCTGCGCAGGCCGAACAACTGGAGACCGTGCTGGACGACTTCTTCATGTACTACCACACCCTCCAGGCGCAGCTTGACGACGTGCGCGCCACCGGAAAGAGCCGCATCCTGCGCCTGCTGGACCAGGACCAGAAGCGCAAGTTCGAGAAGCTCACCGCCAGCTCGCCGCCTAAGCTGAAGTGATTCAACTTCCTTGCCCTCCCCGAGCGTCTACCGGAGGTCCAGTGGAATAGGCATTCTTGCCTGTGGCTCGAGTCGAGGAGAACAGGCCAGGAGGCCTATTTTACTGGTTGCGCCGGCGAGGGGGCGGTGGTATCATAGGGACGGCGTGGATTGATTTAGGGCCGTCCCGCAAGGGAGGTCTGGCTAATTGCAACCACGTAAAAAAAGTGCTAAAGGTGTACAGTTCAGCCCGAACTTACGGCCCTGCGGCGCTGGCGGCAGGGTCAAGTCATTTGCGGGCCGACTACGCTGGTAGCCTTCAGGAGGACGTATGAGCGTAGGGCCCGATTCCGTGGTCCCCTCCGTTACCGCTGTGGCGCCGGTCACCTCCCTGGCCGGGGTCGAAGGGGAACTGCTGGCGGTGCGCATCTCCGTCGAGCCGCGGTTGCTGGAGCAGCTTCTGGATACGCTGGCGCAATTGGAATTCCCCATCAGCCCGCAGATCTACCACCACGCGGCCCTGCATTACGAGTACGCCGACGGCGGCGAGCGCCGCGAGCCTACCACCACAGTGGAGTTCCCGGCTTACGCGGACTGGCTGCCGGTGGTGCGACAAGTCCTCGAGCAGGCGGGCTTACCCACCGCCGCTTTCACGGCGCGTGGCATGCTGGAAGAGCTGACCGCCGAATGCGAGGTTCATCCCGGACCGCCCGGCGCGTCCTACCGCAGCGTGACCTGGTACCCGCGCTCCAGCGAGCCGCTGCACAGGTTGGCATGAGGCGGGGAACCGCGATAAACTCTGCTCAATTCCGCCGCTCGGCACTACAATACAACTAGAGGCGGAAAGTCCTATGGCGGCGGCTGCATCCCATTTGTCGCCTTTGGCGGGCTCCTGGTATCCCGACGACCCCGGGGAGCTGCGGGAACTGCTGCGCGGGCTGTTTGAATCCAGCCAGAGCCGCACGGGCGCCTATCTTGCGCCCAGGCCGCTGGCCTTCGTGGCGCCCCATGCGGGGCTGATGTACTCGGGAACGGTGGCGGCCGCGGTCTACCGCCATCTGCGCGCCGAGCCGCCCGAACGGGTGATCCTGCTGGGATTCCGCCACCTTGGCGGGCCCTCCGGCGCCTGGATTCCCGATGTCGAAGCCTACCGAACTCCGCTGGGGGAAGTGGCGGTGGATCAACAGGTTAGAGAACAACTGCTGGCCAGCGGGAGCTTCGTAAGCCGGCCCGAGTCCCAGTTGTGCGACCACTCGGTCGAGATTCATCTTCCGCTCCTCCAGCTTGCGGCTCCACAGGCCCGGGTGGCGCCCATCTATGTGAACCAGCTCGACGGGGTTCGGCGGGAGGCCGCCGCGCGGGAACTGGCGAAGTTCATCGGACCTGGTACGGTGATGGTGGCCAGCTCCGATTTCACCCACTACGGACGGTCTTTCTGCTTCCAGCCGTTCCCGCCGGACGATCTGGCGCCGGAGCGCCTGCGCGACCTCGACGAAACCGTCGTCGATGCCGCCAGCAGTCTCCGCCCCGAGATGTTCCTCGAGGCCCTCCGCCAGACCCAGGCCACAGTGTGCGGCCTGGATCCCATCGCCCTGCTGCTGGCCAGCTTAAGCGCGGCCGGAGGCGCGGACGAGGTTTTTCAGGACCTGCTCGACTATCAGACCTCCGGGGAGCTCACCGGTGACTACCAGCAATCGGTGAGCTACGCGGCCCTGGGGTATTTCCGCTGCGGCTGTTTCCACCTGGAGCGAGAGGACCAGGAGCTGCTGCTCGGCTCGGCCCGCCGGACGCTGGAACACTACCAGCGCACCGGGGAGCGGAGGATGCAGCCGCCGGAGCGCGAGACGCCCGCACTGGCGCGCCGCGCCGCGGCCTTTGTCACGCTGCACCAGGGCGGGCGGCTCCGCGGCTGCGTGGGGCGGCGCTCCGCCGGTGAGTCGCTGGCGCAGGCCATTCCCGCGCTGACCCTGGCCGCGGCGCTCGAGGACAGCCGCTTCCAGCCCCTGGATCCCGCCGAGACGGGCATCGAAATCGAGATCTCGGTGCTGTCGCCATTCAAGCGTGTGCCCAACCTGGACGGGTTCCAGCCAGGCGTGCATGGCGCCTACCTCGAGTCCGGGCAACGCCACGCCCTGCTGCTTCCCCAGGTCGCCACGGAGGCCCGCTGGGGCGCCCGCAAGTTCTTCGATGCTCTGGCGCGAAAGGCCGGCCTCAGCTCGGACATTTACAGGGATCCCGCTACGCGCATCTACTTCTTCCGCGCGCAGATCCTCCAATAGCGTTTCCGCTGGCGCGCTCCCTGTATACTGAGCAGGAATGCTGCTCCTGAGCGGCCCGCCGGGCGCGGGTTCCAACGCGCGTATCTGGGACGAGGTGCGGGCTTCGGTGGCGCGCGGGGACGCGGACTTTCGCCTCCTGGTGCCTACTTCCACGCTGGCGGAACATCTCCGTCACGAACTGGCCCGCGCGGGCTTGGTGGTGCGGCCCGAGCTGGTCCTCACGCTGGCCGGCTTCCTGGATCAGTGGACGGATGGGACGCCCGCCATCGCCCCGGCAGCGCTGGAACTCGTCCTCGCGGAGGTGCTCGAGCGGGACACCCCGGAGGTCTTCCGCAAGGTGGCGCGCCTGGACGGCTTCCGTGCCAGCCTGACCCGCGCCATCACCGAGGTCTCCGACACCGGCACTTACGCGCGCCGGCTGGCTGAAGTGCTGCAACTGGGCGCGGTGGAGGCGCCGCTGGCGCCGGCGTTCCTGGCGGTCTACCGCGAGGTCGAGAATGAGCTCGAGCGCCGGGGCTGGGTGCTGCGCGCCGGGTTGCTGGAGCGGGCCGCGCGCCGAATCCGCGAGCGCGGCCTGGGCAGCTTACGGCGCGTCTTTCTCGACGGCTTCTTCTCCTTCAGCGAGCCCGAGCTCGGGCTGCTGCGCGCGCTGGCCGCGCACGCGGACCTCACCGTCGCGCTGCCGCGCTGGGCGGGCGCCGAGCAGGCGCGGGCGGCGCTGCTGGAAATGGGATTGGAGGAGCAGGACTCACCACCGGCCGCGCGCCTCGGGGCGCGGGTCCTGGTCACTGCCGCCGGCCTCGAGCAGGAAGCCGTCGAAATCGCGCGCCGCATCCTCGAGCACGTCGCACAGGGGCGCCAGTTCCGGGAGATGGGCATCCTGCTGCGCGGCGAGAAGCCCTACGTTCCGGTCCTGCGCACCGTACTGGAGCGTTTCGGAATCCCCGCGCGCTTCTACTTCACGCCGCCGCTGGCCGAACACGCCCTGGCGCGCTACTTCAGGTGCCTGGTGGAGGGGCTCCAAGGCGGCTGGGAGCACGCCGCGGTGCTGGCCGCGCTCCGCATGGCGGCCTCGGGTGTGGCGGGAACGCCCACCGCCGACGAGTTCGACTTCCAGGTCCGCGAGCGCCTGCCGGGCCGGGGGTTGGCGGCGCTGCGGGAACTCGCGCCGGAAGGCCCTTTGCGCGCTTTCCTCGACCGCTTGGAGGCTTTGGAGGGATGGCGCTCACTGGAGCTGTCTCCCCGCGACTGGGCGGAGCGCCTGAAGACGCTGGCCAGGCTGGTGGAGCTGCCCGTCATCGACGACGGCCGATCTTTCGACACCGTCGCCGCGTGGCGCGCCCAGGCGGACGCGCTGGAGGGGTTCGCGCGCGCCCTCGAGACCACCGCCGGGGCCTTGCCCGGCGACCGGTCCGTTTCCCTGGCCGCTTTCTGGGACGCCCTGGGGCTGGTGCTGGAGAACACCTCGTTGCGCGCACCGGACCGGCGGCGCAACGCGGTCGCCGTGCTGGACGTTTTTGAAGCCCGTCAGTGGGAACTCCCGGTGGTGTTCCTGCCCGGGCTGGTGGAGCGCCAGTTTCCGCTGTACCAGCCGCCGGATCCGTTCTTCCCCGACGCCGCGCGCGAAGCCTGGCGCGCCGCCGGGCTGCGCCTGGACACCAGCGCGGACCTGCGCCGGCGGGAGCGCTTCCTCTTCGACCTGGCCGCCACGCGGGCCACCGCCGAGCTGGTGGTGAGCTACCCCGAATCAAACGCCAAGGGCGATCCCAACCTGCCCTCCTTCTTCCTGGACGAGTTCCCCGCTGGGGCGGTGAAGGCGCGCGCCGCGCGTCCGGCCCTGGATGGCCCGCGCGGGCCTTGGGGAGCGCCCGTGCTGGTGCGGCATCCCGAGCTGCTGGCGCGCCTATGCTCCACGCATGATACGTTCCGCCCCACTGCCCTTGAAGATTTCCTGCAATGCCCCTTCCAGTTTTTCGGGAAGCACACACTCAAGCTGGGGGGCCCTCCCCCGCGGCCCGAGCAACGGCTGGACGCGCTGGTGCGGGGCGACATCGCGCATCAGACGCTGGCCGCCTGGCAACGCGGCAGGGGAGGTCTTCAGCCGGCCTCGCTGGAAGGCATCTTCGAGGCCGTCTTCGCTCGCGTGTGCGCTCAGGAGCGCGTGCCCCTGGGCTGCCGCACCGAGCTGGTCCGCCTGCGCATGCTGGAAGACCTTGGCCGCCTGACCGCGGATCCGCCGCGACTGGAGGGCTGGTTGCCGCGGGTTGAGGAGAAGATCCAGTTCGATCTGGAGGGCGGCACTCGCATCCGCGGGCGTATCGACCGCTGCGACGTGAGCCCGCGAAACGCCGCCGTGGTCTTCGACTTCAAGTACTCCAGCGGGACGGGCATCCGCAAGCGCAAGGAAGGCTGCGAGCAGGGGCGCTTCGTGCAGGGCGCCCTGTACCTGCTGGGACTGGAGGCGCAAGAGGGATGCCGGCCCGCGGGGTGGTTCTACTGGGGCTTCCGCAAGGAGACCAGCGTGGCCGGCTGGCACGCGCTCACCCGGGAGGAATGGCGGGGGCCGGGCGTGGCCTGCACCCTCGAGGAGCTGCGGGAGCGGCTCGAAGAGGCGCGAGCGGCCGCGCTCGGCGCGGCGCGCCAGATCCGGGAGGGCCGCATCGAGGCGAACCCGGCGGACCCCGAGCGGTGCGAGTACTGCGCCTTCCGTGATGCCTGTCGCATACGGGCAGCCGGGAGGTTCATGCTCGCCGCGGGAGGCGCCGAGTGAAGCTGAGCGCGGAACAACTCGCCGCGGTCACCCGCACCGGGCAGGACGTCTGCGTGGTGGCGGGTCCCGGCTCGGGCAAGACCCGCGTGCTGGTCGAGCGGTTCCGCTGGCGCATTCAGAACGGCTGCTCGCCTTTGCGCATCCTGGCGGTGACTTTCACCGACAAGGCCGCCACCGAGATCAAGCAGCGCCTGGCCAAGGATTTTTCGGCGCAACCGGAACTGAAGGAGCAGCTTGAGCGGGCGCATGTCTCGACGGTGCACGGCTTCTGCGCCCGCCTGCTGCGCGAGCACGCCATCGACGCGGGTCTGGACCCGCGCTTCGAGGTGCTGGAGCGGCCCGAGTCCGGTGCCCTCCTGCGGGCCGCCGCCGAGGAGACCCTGGATGCGCTCTTCGCGGAACGGCCCGCCGAGATGCGCGCGCTGCTCGCAGCCGTGGACTTCTCCGAGCCCGCCCAGGAGCTGGCCCGCGCCTATGAGGCCCGGCGGTTGTTGCACGCGGCGGCCCGCGGCGCCGCCGCCGATGATCCGTACCAGCGTCTGCGCGAGCCGCTGGAGGCCATCGTGACCGGCGTTTCCCAGGGCTGGAACCCGAGCCAGCAGGCCGAATGCGCCCGCGTGCAGGCCTGGGCCCGCCGCCTGCTGGAGCTGCCCGCCGACCGGGTTGGGCTGGAGCACTTTCGGGCGCTCGCCGCCTTCGACTGCGACCTCAGGCGCCTGAAGAGAAACAACCCGCTCTACGAGGAGATCAAGCTCGTCAAGCAGGAGTTGCTCGTCAAAGCCCACCAGGCGCTCCTCGCGCAGTACTACGCCCCTCAGCGAGCGCTGCTGGAGGAATCGCTGGATGGCCTCGAGGCCCGCTACCGCCAGCGCAAGCAGGCTCTCGGCGCGCTGGATTTCGCCGACCTGGAGGAACACGCCATACGCCTGCTGGAGAGCGACGCGCAGTTGCGCGAGCGTGTCCGCCAGAACTTCGACGAAATTCTGATGGACGAGTTCCAGGACACCAACCCGCTCCAGGCCGCCCTGATCGCGTTGCTGCGGCGGCCCGGACGTTTCTTCGCGGTGGGCGACGTCAACCAGTCCATCTACGGTTTCCGTCACGCCGAACCGGAGGTTTTCGCCGGCTACCGGCGGGAGCTGGAGGCCCAGGGCCTCGCCGTGGATTGGCTGCGTGAGAACCATCGCAGCCGCGGCGAGGTCCTGAAGGCGGTGGAAACCATCCTCGCCGATGCGCCAGGCATAGAGCCGCACGAGCTGGCGGCCCGGCGGGAGTTTCCGGAGAAGCGCGGGCCTTCGGTCGAGGTCATCTCCGCGGTGGGAGCGACCACGGAAGAAGCCGCGGCACTGGAAGCGCAATGGGTGGCCCGCCGCATCCGGGAGATGGTGGACGCGGGCCGGGTCCGCTTCCGCGACATCGCCGTGCTGGTGCGCAACGTGAACGCGCTGATCCCCTTCGCGGAAGCCTTTCACGATTTCGACGTGCCCTACGTGATCGCCCGGGGCAAGGGCTTCTTCGAGACGCAGGAGGTCGCCGACCTGACCGGGTGGTTGCGCGTGCTGGTCAACCCGCGCGACGAGATCGCCCTGGCCGGCCTGTTGCGGTCTCCGCTGGTGGGCGTGAGCGACGAGACCCTGCTGCGGCTCACCGGGCAGGGCCGCCTGGCCGATGCTTTTGCGCGCCTGGACGATTGCCGCGGCCTGGACGCCGGTGACCGAGAGCGGGTGCTCTGGGTGCGTGGGCTGCTCGAGGCGCAGCGCGCGCAGGCCGATGAGACTCCGCCCGACCGCCTGCTGGCCCGCCTGCTGGATGCCTCCGGCTACGAGGACGCTCTCAGCCCGCGCGCCCGCGCCAACGTGCGCCGGTTTCTGGAGCTGGTGCGCGACTGGTTCAGCCGCCGCCCGCGCCCGCTCTTCGAGCTGGTCGAGGAGCTGGCCGACCGCCGCGCCGCCGATCCCGACGAGGCCGCTCCGCCCGCCGAGGGCGCCCTCAGCGCCGTCCAGGTGATGACCATGCACGCCGCCAAGGGGCTGGAGTTCCCGGTGGTCTTCGCCGCCGCGCTTCACAAGGGCGTGGCCGGCGATTCGCCTCCGCTGGCCTTCTCGCCCGCCTCCGGCCTGGTGGCCCGGTGGCGCGATCCCATCACCGGCCAGGGCACCAAGGACCTTGCTTACAGCGCCTTCTCGGAAGAGCTGGCGCGAAAAGAAGAGGAGGAAGGCCACCGGCTGTTCTACGTGGCCATGACGCGGGCCATCGAGCATCTGGTGCTCTCCTTCGCCGCGACTTTGAAGAGCGTGCGCAACTGGGCGCGCACTGTTGTCGAGCGCCTGGGCCTGGATCTGGCCGAGGCGTATACGGAAGCGCCCGAGCGGCCGGCCCCGCGGGCGCTTGAGATCGTCGAGGAGCGGGCGCCGCGTCTGGCGCGCCCCGTTCTCACCGGCCAGCACGACTCCAGCGTCTCGGTGACCGACGTGATGCTCCATGCGCAGTGCCCGCGCAAGTACTTTCTGGCGCGCTACCTCGGTCTGTCCGCAATGCAAACTCCTGCCGAGCCGCGACCGTCAGAAGGTGTGAAAAAATCGGCGGGCAGGCGAAACCGCCTGCCCCACGACGGGCTAAGTGCCCTGGTTGCACCGTGGGGCAGGCCGTTTGGCCTGCCGCCCGCACCGCCGAACCGATTTCTTCACACCTTCTCAGGGAGCGGTCCGCGCGATGACACGGGCCCCGATGCCGCCGAACTCGGCAGCCAGGTGCATGATCTTCTGGCGGGCCTTGAGGTTCCTGATCCCGCGCCCGAGGCCCTCGAGCTGGCCGCGCGCTTCCAGGCGAGCGATCTCGCGCGGCGCGCCGCCTCCGCCACACGCCTCGAACGGGAGTCCGGCTTCCTGATCGAGATGGAAGAGATGGTGCTCAACGGGCGCATCGACCTGTGGTTTGAGGAGGGCGGCGAGCTGCTGCTGGTGGACTACAAGACCGACGACGTTTCCGCGGAGGAAGCTGCCGCGCACGCGCGGTCTTACGCGCTCCAGTTGCGGCTCTATGCTCTGGCGGTGGAGCGCATCGCGGGCCGCCTGCCTGACCGCGCGCTGTTGTGCCTGCTGCGGCCCCAGGTGGAGGTTCCGGTCAGCCTGCTGCCCGAGGACCTGGAAGCCGCCCGCGCCGCGGTGCGCGCTCTGCGCCAGGCCCAGCAGGACATCCGCTTCCCGCTCCGCCCCGGCGCCCACTGCCAGCGCTGTTCTTACTTCGCCGGCCTCTGCCCCGCCCAGGCCTGAAAAATCGGATCGCCACAGACCACCACCAGCGGACTCTGTCGTGGTACGCTAATCAGCCAGAGTCAATTCGCTGGTGTCGAATCCCGTGCGTGAACTCCTGGACAGGCTCAGGCGACTGATCGGCGGACGGCAATACCGGATCCGGATTCACGCTGTCCGACACATGATCGAGGAAGGATTCAGCGAGCCAGACCTCGTGGAGGCGATCACCGGCGAGAGCAGCGTCTTGGAAGACTATCCAGAGGACCGGCGTTGTTTGATTCTGGGATACTTTATGGTAGGTACAGAAGCGAGTTGTCCGCTGCACGCGGTCTGTGACTATTCGCGGGAGGGAGTGTTGGACATTGTGACGGCCTACATTCCTCAAAGGCCGTGGTGGTTTACGCCCAGCAGTCGAGGACGAATCGTATGAGACTGATGAGAGCAGCGTGTTCGGAATGCGGGGGGCCGGTGAGGAGGAAGACCATCGCCCAGGAGTTTGAGAAAGGGGGCATGAAAGTAAGACTCACTGGCCTGAAGGCGTGGGTATGCGGGGAGTGTGGAGAGGTCTACTTTCAACCCGGCGGGGCCGGTAAGGTCGCTCGCGCCGTCAATTCCCTTTTCGCGCTGGCGCTGGCGGAAAGACAGCACAAGGGAACGCTCACCGCTCGCTTGCCTTGACACCTCCTAAGCGGGCGTATCCCCCGCGGCCGAACTGACTGATGGCGGTTCCCACCGTAGGAGCCTTGCCGTGGATGGTCACCTCCACCGGCGAGTTGACGGCGTGCCCC
>Ga0194111_10006786_pt1 | contig 12949 bp, 14 predicted proteins | sample TA2KigC300mmetaG_FD_146194 | JGI IMG/M metagenome (GOLD analysis project Ga0194111, IMG submission 146194) | Freshwater microbial communities from Lake Tanganyika, Tanzania - TA2015033 Kigoma Deep Cast 300m | ecosystem: Environmental > Aquatic > Freshwater > Lake | place: Tanzania: Lake... | reverse complement strand
CTCAATTATCCTCTAGAGGAAAGAGAAATATTTTTTAGGGAAGAGCGTTAGCTCTTCCCTTTTTTTTCTGAACAATTCTAATCACAATGGATGTAGGGCAACCCTTCAGGGTTACATTGGTTTGAGCCAGGCTCCTGCGGCAGGGCCTTGCCCTACGATTTTTCTCCTTACTGACCTTAAAAAGAGAATTCCACCGATGGATTTTCGATGTTCAGGATGGCAGAGAAGATCTTACCTCCGAGATGTTTTGGAATCAGTTCGGAGAGTTCACGGATGATCTCATCAGCCCGCTCTTTTCCCACTTCGCCCAACACATCAATGGGAATAAAAATATTTTTTGTCTTTTCTGTGGCTTTATCCTTGTCGCACTGACGCCAGACCCAGTTCCGGGTCAATACCTCAGCCTCATCCCGATAGACCAATTCTCCTTTTGGTACGGTGATCGCTTCTCCGCCTCCCATGGGAATAAAGGGTTCCCTTCCTTCTGCAAATCGAAGAGAGATATTTCCCTTCAGCGTATCCAGATCATGCCCTCCCATAGGGATAAGATGCTTCAAGGAGAGGCTGTTATAGAGATCAACCAGCGGATTGATCTTTGGGAAAGGGTCTCCTTTGAGGACTCGCCTTGCCATCGATTCTACAGAGCTTGGAAACTTGCTCCCCGAAATCCCAAGCTTGGTGAAAGCGGTCCTCCAGGGTTTAATCCGGGGATGATCCTGAGCCTTATCTCCGGTGAAGGTCTTTCTCAGGGCTTCGACGGCTTGCTCAAGGAGCTGGTCAATTTCACCGGAAGGATGGGTGTTGTCCAATCCCGTTGCCACAACCATTCCAATCGTGAGATCGGGCAGAAGATCGAAAAGCTCCTTCTGGATTGAGAAAAGCATCCCTTCTTCCTTTCACCTCCTTAAAAACCATGCACCGATACCACTTTCGACTAACACTCCACCGATCAAATGTCAATGAAGGATTCCCTAAAAAAGAGATAGGGGTTCAAGAAAATAAAAAACCTCTTTTGGTCTTTAGGTTTCGGTGATATAGAATATCACCTGAAGGGTGAAACCAAAAGACCAAAAGGAGGTTGATCCTCATGATACAGCAAACGGTCTTCCCACTCAAGATAAAAACGACACAGGAGAGGCTAACGGCCCACGGAGGTCTGGCGTTGATGGCAGAATTCAATGATGGGATTCGACTGAGAGAACTGACGGATCAATATCTTCCGCCTCCGGGGGGCAATTGGGGGTTTGATCATTCGGAGGTTGTAGATGCAATTTCAGTCATTGATTCGGGCGAAGCTGTTGCTGGGACCGACGAGACAAACAACGTAGTAGTCGGGGAATTGAATTAAACGCACCTTACGGAGGATGAGAAAAAGAGGGGGAGATGGAAAACCATCTCCCCCTCTTTTTTGGAGTAATACCGCATGATTCCCCCATCATTTTTCATGAAGTGGTCAGAAAAGGACAAATGATCCAATTGTTTGACAATATTTGTCATTGAAGAATTGAAAGTACTTGTTCCTGCCTTCCACCTCATTGAAAAATAACAGGTTATCTCTTCAAGGATATTGGCACAATAAATGCAAAACTTCTATGGATATTCTATATAAATGGCCCATGTCCTGAGGGCACCCTCGAATCATGAAAAGGCCCTTCGGTCATGGTTAGGGTTAAGGGCTAGGAGGCCAGCCCTGTACCATATTAGGTTCAGGGTCAGTTTTGTCTACGGGTAAGGGTTATGTCCAATGATTTAGAACCTTTACCATAACCTACAGACGAAGCCGGTATTCTTACCCTTACCTTAACCAAAGACTTATTTTAAAATTAAATGGCATCCCTTCCCTAATCATCAACAAGAGAGGCGTGTTGATAGAATATGATAGCATAAGCAGGGTTCGGAAGTGTGATACAGGATAGATTCAGAAAAGGATTTTTAATTGGCCTAATTCTCTTTTATCTGGGTTGTTTCCCGCTAATGGAGGCCGCAGAAGCCATGCGTCTGAAAACATCATGGGGGGAAAGGGCAGATATCTCTGAAAAGATCTTTCGGGGCAGAGTTGTTGACCTTAAGAGTGAATGGAATCCCGAGAAGGTACTCATCTATACCCTGGTGAAGATTCAGGTCGATGAATATATTAAAGGAAAGGGGTTGAAGGAGGTTGTTCTTAAAGCTCCTGGAGGGACAGTAGGGGGGCAGACTCATGCTGTTTCCGATACTCCCCAAATCAGCCCGGGGAATGATTATGTCGTCTTCTTAGAATCTTCAGGTCAGGTGACCGGGGGACCCGATGGTATTTATCTGCTGCGCGGGGAAGACGGAGATGCGTTTCTGATATGGCTTCGAGCCTATCTTTCGGGTGACCCGAAGGCCTCAAAAGAAGGGCCGATTGGTAAACCCGGGTTGCAGCGGTGATAAAAATTTACCCCGATAAAGAGGAATAAGATTATGAATCTTAAACACTCAGGAACCGGAAGCTGGCGGCGTTTTGCCATTATATTATCGGTTTGCCTTTCCCTCTTCTTTTTATTCTCAGTACCAGGCGAAGCCCTTCGGCTTAAGACCAACTGGGCCCAGAGGGTAGGGCTCTCCGAGAAGATCATCCAGGGGCAAGTCCTTTCAACCAAGAGTTTCTGGAATCATGAGCAAGGCCTCATCTTTACGAATGTCACCTTCCTTGTTGACGAACATATCATGGGAAATGGACAGAGAGAAGTGATTATCACTATTCCCGGAGGGACGGTTGGCGATGAAACCCATCTGGTCTCCGAGACCCCCCAGTTGAGTGAAGGGGATTATGGGGTGGTTCTCTTAGAACCATCCGGACAGGTGACCGGAGGGCCAGGCGGTTTCTATTTATTTGGAAGACGGATGACCCGGGAAGAGAGACTCCAATCTCTGACGGGAGACAGGTTTCTCTCATGGATTAAAGATTATGTGTCGGGAAGAACCCGAGTCTCCTTTGAAACGGCATCCGGAGAAACAGATGAGCAGACGATTGAGCAGGAAGTATCATTTGCAACCATTTCAGGTGTCAGCCCTTCAACGATTTCAGCCGGGACCGGAGATATTCTTACCATCTCAGGGAGTGGATTCGGAAGTTCGCGTGGATTCACCCAATACCCCACCATTGGATTTAGATATCAAGGTGACAATTATGTCTTTGATAACTCAAAGATTCTATCCTGGTCAGATACCCAGATCAGGGTGGAGGTCTTCACGGGAGTTGTGAACAATTATGATCATTCACCGGGCAGCTGGAATAATACTGTCGCTTTTATCGATAGTAGCGGGAACTTTGAATCCACCTGGGCACTGGCGGTTCCATTCGGATACGGCAGGGCAAGGTGGGCCTCTTCTCAGATACCCTATCATATCAATGCAACTGGTGGCCCGACCGGTACGCAGGCAGCCATCCAGGGCGCTGCTGCTACCTGGAGTGACACAGGGGCAAACTTTGTATTCAACTATACCGGATCCACTTCGGCTGGATGGGGAAGAGATGGGAACAATGTCATCAGTTTCGGGGATCTCGGAGGGAGTACCATCATTGGGCAAGCAATAACCTATATGAGTGGCTCTACGATTTTGGAGGCGGATATTCTATTCAACACTCGATTTTCATGGAGCACGGCCACGCCCACCCCTGGAGGGAGTATGGACTTAGAATCCATCGCTCTTCACGAACTCGGACACTGGCTCAGGTTGTTAGACCTCTATGGTGCAAATGACGCATCCAAAGTCATGTATGGATTTGGGATGACGGGTCAAGCCAAAAGGAGCTTGACCGCAAGCGATCGGTCAGGCGTTCAGTGGATCTATGGAGGCGCTGATGCCATTGCGCCCACACCCACCCCCATGACGTTTGCCACCCCTCCGTATCAAACCGGGATGAACACGATTGCGATGGTTGCAACCACCGCAACCGATCCTACTACCCCGATTCAATATTTCTTCGATTTTGTGGATAGTTCAACCGGAGGCGCAGGCGGCGCCGATTCGGGCTGGCAGAATTTGACATCGTATAACAATACGGGGCTTCAGCCGAACCATCGCTATGGGTACCGGGTGAGGGCGAGGGATGGCGTCCTGAATGAAGCCGCTTATTCATCCTCACACTATACTTATACGGCCATCGAGACTCCGGCAGGGATTGATTTTGGGACCATCACCCCGACGAGCATTCAGGTCCTGTCAACCAATTTGCCATCGGGGTTAACCCGGGGAAGTTCGGGCCTGTTCTTCGAAAATTCGACCAATAGCACCAACTCAGGCTGGGTTCAGACGAATCTCTGGGCGAGCGGCTCTCTTTTACCCAACACAAAATATAGTTTTCGTGCGAGAACAAGAAACGGGGATGGCATCGAAACTGGTTATTCTCCCACATCTTCGAAGTATACACAGGCCAATCCGCCCGCCGCCTCTGCGTTTAGCAATATAAACCAATGGGGGATACGTGTGAACTGGGCGGCGAACGGGAATCCTTCCAATACCAGGTATTTTTGTGAAAACACGACGAATGGGGCCAATTCAGGGTGGATCCAGAGGTTATCCTGGAATAATTCGAGATTGAATTCCAACACGTCCTACAGTTTTCGGGTGAAGGCAAGGAATGCGGACGGAGTTGAGACGGATTGGGTGGACCTTGGAACCGCGCAGACTTCCATGGGGTATCCGAGAACGGCGACTCTCATTTCCCCTTCGGGGGAGATCACCACAGCCACTCCGGCTTATACCTGGAATGCGGTTTCGTCGGCGACAGAATATAACCTCTGGGTGAGCGATTCGACAGGGGTTAGAATTGAGCAGTGGTTTACGGCTGCCGAAGCGGGATGCGGATCAGGGACAGGGACCTGTTCGGTGATGCCTTCAGTTCCTCTGGCAGCGGGGGCGGGGAAATGGAGAATTCAGACGAAGAACCCCCTCCGGACTGGACTGTGGAGCACAATCATGAATTTTACGGTAAGCCCGTGAGGGAGGTTTAAAAAAAATAAAAGGGGACTAAAAGGGGACGTTGGTGCAAAGAAAAATAATGCTTGACATGAGAAAAAGAAAAGTATAAGAGGGGAAGTATGCCGAGACAAGCGAGACTGGATGCTCCCGGGGCCTTACACCATGTGATGGACAGGGGAGTTGAGAAAACCTCCATCTTTCGAACCGACACCGACCGAGAAGACTTTCTAACACGATTGGAGTCCCTCTGTAAAAAGGGATTTCTGAATGTTTTTGCTTGGACGCTACTCGACAACCATTTCCATCTCCTGGTTCAAACTGGAAAACAGAGCCTGTCGGAGAGCATGCGAAAGTTGTTGACCGGATATGTGGTCAGCTTCAATCACCGACACGGGCGTTACGGACACCTGTTTCAGAATCGGTACAAATCGATCCTCTGTGAGCAAGACCCTTATCTGCTTGAACTGACCCGATACATTCATCTCAATCCTATGCGGGCGGGAATAGTCAAAACGATGAAACAGTTGGCAGGCTATCCCTGGACGGGGCATGGTGTGATCATGGGGAGGCAGAAAAGGCCATGGCAAGATGTGAACACCGTTCTCTCCTACTTTGGAAAGAGAGGGGGAGAGGCCATCGGGAAATATGAGAGGTATGTTTCGGAAGGGGCGAAGATGGGAAGGCGTCCGGAGTTAGTGGGAGGGGGATTGATACGGAGCAGAAGTGGATGGTCGGAGGTGGTCTCGTTAAGGGGGAAGGGTAAAAGAGAGGCATCGGATGAGCGGATACTGGGAGGAGGAGAGTTTGTGGAGAGGGTGTTGGAGGAAGCTGAGGAGCGAATCAAGATGACGCTTCGCTGGAAAAAGAGGGTGATGGATTTAAAGACACTGTTAAGAGAAGTATGCAGGAGAGAGGGGTTGGAAGAGGAGGAGATCCTTGGGAGGAGTAGGCGGGAGTCGTTAGTGAGGGGCAGGAAGATGATCTGTCAGGTGGGGGTGCGGAAGTTGGGATATACGGGGGCGACGGTTGCGAGGTTTTTGGGGATGACGACATCATCGGTGAACCGGATGGCGAGACAGGAGGAGGTAGGGGGCTTGGATGAGTGGGATAAGTAATTTCTCTTTCCCCCTATGTCCCCTCTTTGGTCCCCTTTATGGATTCCAGTATCACAGGTCGATGGTCAATATGAGAAACCTGGATCATATCTCGCAGGCCTTTGGTACACTTTCTAAATAAAATGGGAGAAAAGGAATTGAGATGAATCGACGTGAATTTCTTCGTCATGCAGGGCTTTGTGGTGTTTCATTCGCCTTGGGGAACCTTGTCAATCATCAAGAAGCCCTTGCTAAAACATTAAAGACCGGAGCGGATATAAAAAATATCCGGATCATCGATGCCCATGCCCATCCCGACAGACTGATCCCGCCTGATCGGACCAAGGCATGGTTGGATGAAAGTTCAACACTTGAAAAGATCAAGACCCTGGGCATGGCGGCCAGTTCTTTTGGGGCAGTCGGGGATCAGGTCTTTTTTCGCCAGGGACGATTTCACGAGAGTGAGTTTCATAATACAAAGATTCAGTTGGACTGGTGGATTGAGGGAATGATCAGATCAAGGCAGGCCCGATTGGTATTGAAGGCATCGGATATTCCGGAACATTCGGAACCAAACAATACTCCCGGAGCCATTCTATCGATTGAGGGTGGCGACCCTCTCGAAGGAAATCCTGATCGAGTGAATGATTTTTATAACATGGGCGTCAGGGTCATCACCCTAATTCACTATCGCAACAATGAATTGGGGGATGTCATGAAGCCATGGAGGAAACTCAATCCAGGGACCCGAAATCAGGGACTGACTCCAGCCGGGCGTAAAGTCATCGAGCGGATGCAGGAACTTGGAATGGTGGTTGATGTAGCACACGCCCATGTGGATACGCTGAAGCAGATCGTTGAGGTGAGTGGAAAGCCTCTGTTAGATTCGCATACAAACCCGTGTTCTTTTGAAGACCCCGCGAGATGTGGCCGACTCCGGACATGGAAAGAGATGGAGTGGGTGGCAAAGACTGGCGGCGTTGTCTGCACCTGGCCATTGGCCTATAAAAGAAAAACGATCAGCAGGCTAACCTGTCTGGACTGGGCAAGAGAGATTCTTGAGATGAAGCGACGATTAGGCATGGAGCATGTGGGTTTGGGAACGGATGGGGGAGGTCATCTTTCAAGACTTATCCAAGGGTACCGGGATGTCCGGGGTTTAGTCCATCTGGTCAAGGCCATGCAGGAAGTTGGTTTTACTCAGGATGAGATTGCCGCCTACATGGGAGGAAACTTCTATCGTGTGGTTAAGAGTTGCATCGGTTAAATGAATGGAGAGGAACCTCATGGAGAAGGAGCTAAGCGTCAAAAGGGTTCGGTATTTGAAGAAAGATTATTCAAGAGGGTTTATCGAAGATGTGGGTTATAAAGCCATGAAGTACCAGAAAGGCTATCTGGAGTCACGGCTGAAGATATTGAATCGTCATCGGCAGCAAGACCATTACATCCATGCCGGAATCATCGCCACGATGGCTGATCATACTGCAGGGTATGCCGCCTTCAGTCTCGTACCGGAGGATCATCGCATTTTGACCATAGAATTTAAGATCAACTTTCTCCAGCCTGCTTATGGAAAAACCCTTATCTGTAAGTCACGGATCCTACGGGAGGGAGGACAGATTTTGGTGGGGGAGAGCGAGGTGCTTGATCAGAGGGCTGGCAAAGAGGAGCTAGTTGCCAAGGCCATGGTGACATTAAGATCGATCCATCAGAGCAAAATCAAACCTGTGAAGGTCGCCTGAATTTCTTATCTTGATATAAAGGGGATTCGCGACTTTTAAAAAAAAGGCAGAACGATTAGGTTCTGCCTTTTGGCTCTGATCGAAAATCCCACTGCTTACTTACTCATCAAATAGTCGTGAATGGAGTTGGCGGCCTTTCTTCCGGCGCCCATGGCCAGGATAACGGTTGCCGATCCTGTGACAATATCTCCTCCTGCCCAGACACCGGACTTGGTCGTTTTTCCGGTCTCAAGGTCAGCCACGATATATCCTCTCTTATTCAATTCAAGCCCTGGTGTGGTTGTGGGAAGAAGCGGATTGGGCCCGGCGCCAATGGCAACGACTGCCATATCGCACTCCAATTGGAATTCTGAACCCTTGATGGGGACCGGCCTTCTCCTTCCTGATTCATCCGGTTCTCCCAACTCCATCTGGAGGCATTCGACACCCGTAACCCATCCGTTATCATCTCCTAAAAATTTTATGGGGGCTGTCAGCAGATAGAACTGAACACCCTCTTCTTCCGCATGGTGAATTTCTTCAATACGGGCCGGCATCTCGTCTCTGGACCGGCGGTAAATGATCCGGACCGTATTCGCTCCCAGGCGAAGAGCAGTTCGCGCCGCATCCATGGCCACGTTCCCCGCTCCGAAGACCGCTACATTCTTGCCCAGGGCAATGGGTGTGTCATATTGAGGGAAGAGGTAGGCCTTCATCAGATTAGATCGCGTCAGATATTCATTGGCTGAATAGATGCCACAGAAGTTTTCTCCAGGAACATTTAAAAACTGTGGAAGACCTGCGCCTAACCCTAAAAAGATGGCGTCATATTCCTGGAGAAGTTCATCCACGCTGTCGATTCTTCCGATGACACAATTACATTCTACTTTAACCCCCAACTTTTCTAAATAATTGACCTCGGCCTGAACAATCGCCTTGGGAAGCCGGAATTCCGGAATGCCATAGATCAGGACGCCGCCGGTTTTATGGAGAGCCTCAAAGAGGGTTACCTTATGCCCTTTAAGAATGAGATCGCCGGCCACGGTCAAACCCGCAGGTCCGGACCCCACGACCGCAACCTTTTTACCTGTAGCAGGCGCTTTTTGAGGAATGAAAACTTCCCCTTTATCTCTCTCCCAATCGGCTGCAAATCTTTCCAGACGGCCAATGGCCACAGGCTGGTCTTTCTTTCCAACAATGCAGAGCTTTTCACACTGGTCCTCCTGGGGGCAGACGCGTCCGCAGACCGCAGGGAGACTGTTTCGCTCCTTCAGTTTTCGGGCTGAACCGATGAAATCTCCATCAAGAATGAGCTTAACAAAGGCGGGAATATCGATTTCGACCGGACATCCTTCGATACATTTCGGTTTTTTACACTGGATGCAACGGTTTGCCTCCAGCTGGGCCAATTCCGGCGTATAACCAAAGGGGACCTCATTAAAATTCTTTGCCCTCACTTTGGGTTCCTGCTCAGGCATCTTCTGTCTTGGGATTTTTACTTTCTCCTTCTTTTCTTTTTCTTCTGCCATCTTCATCCCCCTTTACCCTGTTAGAAAGTCCCGCCATGTTTTGGCGGGGGCGTATTCAATTTAGTCAACCATCCCCATAGAAAGGTCGGAATGTTAAGCCTATCCTTTCTAACGGAGTTTATTTCCCTATTTCTTTAAATCGATCCATTGAGGCCTTTTCCTCTGTAAGATAGGCCCTCTGCCGTTTGACCAATTCATCATAATCCACCTGATGGCCGTCAAATTCAGGGCCATCCACGCAGCAGAACATCGTCTTACCTCCCACGGTCACCCGGCAGGCTCCACACATTCCAGTGGCGTCGACCATGATGGGATTGAGACTGACCATGGTCTTCACCCCATATTCCTTTGTCATCTTGCACAGGAATTTCATCATGGGTACGGGTCCGATGCCCACTACCAATTTCACCTCTTTGCTCTGATCAAGGATTTTCTTGAGCACGTCCGTCACAAAACCATGGTGGCCGTAACTTCCATCATCGGTGGTCACCCTCAAATCGTGGCTGGCCGCCTTCATCTCATCTTCAAGGATGAGAAGATCTTTGTTCCGAGACCCGATAATGGCGATCACGTGGTTTCCCGAATCTTTGTAGGCTTTTGTGATCGGATACATCACAGCCACCCCGGTTCCGCCTCCCACACAGACCACGGTTCCAATGTTTTCCACATGAGTCGGTTTTCCAAGGGGGCCGATAATATCTTGGATCGAATCTCCTACATTGAGAGTTCTCAGAAGAGCGGTGCTCTTTCCCACGACCTGAAAGATCAAATCAATGGTTCCAGAAGCAGGATCTGTCCCACCCATGGTCAAAGGAATCCTCTCCCCTGTCTCGTTAACCTTCAAGACAACGAATTGTCCCGGCTTCGCTTTCTTGGCGATCCGTGGGGCGTCTACCTTAAAGTGGCAGACCGTCTTTTCAGCCATTTCCCTTTTGTATGTGATCTTATACAATATCCCCCCTCCTTTCTGATAAATATTTCACAAAGTCTGCTACTATATAAATCAGTTAAAAAACAATGTCAATTCTTTTAATTTTCTTTTTTGTTGGATTTAACTTGACAGATGATTAAGTTTCTATTATAAAAGAAAAATCCTGCTATCATTTAGGTTAATCTCCTGAACTTAATAAAAAGTTTTTGGGAATGGGAACCCCCGGAGGCTCTTTAGAAAGTCTTGGGGGTTTTAAATTGAATAAGGAGGAGAAAAATGAGCCAAAAACTTTATGTGGGGAATCTTCCTTTTGCAGCTTCGGAAGAAGATTTAAAAAAACTTTTCTCGGAGGCAGGAACAGTTGAATCGGTTAAAATCGTTGTCGATTCATATTCCGGACGCTCAAGAGGATTCGGCTTTGTGGAGATGGCCTCAAAGGAAGAAGGAGAGAAGGCAATTTCCATGCTCAATGGAAAGACCTTTATGGAGCGGGCCCTAGTTGTTAATGAGGCGAGACCTCAGAAAAAAAAGGGTGGAGAGTTCAGGGGCGGCAGGAGAGATAGAAACCGGTAATCAGTCAACGCAGGCGAAAGGAAGAAGCCTTGGAAGTTAAAGTTCAAAACAATCAGATCGAAAATGCCATCAAGGCACTGAAACGCCAACTTGCACGGGATGGGATTCTCAAGGAATTGAAGAAGAGAAGGGCTTACGAAAAGCCTTCCGTTAAGAAGAAAAGGAAACAGCAGGAAGCTCGGCGAAGACGGCAAAAGGCTGCCCGAAGATATTCGGGGTAAAACGAGCTTTTCAAGTAGATTCCGACAACAGGGTTAATCGGGAGTATCAGATAGGTTGTAATAACTCTTTTTATAAGAATCTCTCAACAGGGTGAGAGATTCTTTCACTTCGCCAAAAGACCTCTTTAATACTTCATACTTCTTCTCCAATTCCGCATTTTTCGTTAGAGCCTCTTCCAGACGGGATTGGAGTTCTTGATTCTCCTCATGGAAATGGGAAGCCTCGCGTTCCTTCATCTTTCCTTTGATCCTGACCAGTTCGTTCTGATCCATCTGAGATTCCAGGTCCTGGACCCGGCTTAACGCTTCCCCTTTCTCTTTAACCGTCTTTGCCAGATGCTCTCTCATATCCTTCAATTCTATTTGAAATTCCTGTATCTTCTGGAGGGCTTCCTCGTTCTCCTCTTTCAGATAGATGGATTCGGCATGAGCCTCTCTGAAGCCCTGCAGCTCTTTTCTCTCGGCGTCCAATTGAATTCGCAAGCCCTTATTGTCCTGACCCAACTGGTGGATGGTCTTCTGTTGAGAGGCAATGTCCATCTCCAGGGCTTTCTTCGCCCGGCTTGAGACAAGAAGCTGTGTATGGAGGTCCTCAATCAACTTGAGCACATCGAGGTCTTGACCTGATTCCGTGGCTGCCCTGAAAGGTTCGAAGATGGGTTTCTTCTCTACCGGTTTCTCCATCACTTCAGGACGTTCTTCTTCAAGTTCAAGGGACTGGAATTCCGCTTCCTGCTCCTGAAGAAGGGGCTCTTCCAGTTTCCTCATCTTGGGCATCTTTTCTGCCACGCTCCGGTCGAATCCATCGGTAGTCGCGACCTGCGTCTTGATCTTCATCTTCCTGCCTCCTCCATCCTCCGTTTCACCTCTTACCTGAAGAGGTCAAAAGGAAACCAGGGGGTTATTTGAGCCGTTCCCTCATATAATCTTCCATCGTCTTTAACATCTCAACAATCTTTTCCACCTCTGCCTTGATCTTATTGACCTCGTCGAGTGCTCGGTTTGCTCTCTTGAGGTCAAATTCGAGTGCGGATCGCACGGTCAGGGAGGCACGGAGTTCCGAATAGAGGGTATGGATCCGGTCGGTGATCTCTTCACGTTTTGGCTCATCTGCGAGCCTCTTGATCGAGGAAACCACCTTTGGCTCTGCGACATCCCAGGGTTTTTCAATTGAATCCTTGTTCAGTGTATTGGGAAATTTTTGTGCGACATTGTTAGTGAACTCATCCGTCATATCTGTTTCCTTTCATTCCGAAAATTTCTCCGATCAGGTTCTGTATGTCCTCTGCTCCTTTGGAGGATTGGGCAAAGAGAAAGATGGGGGTCCCCTGGCTGGTGGCCTCAGCTATCTTCGTATCCTGCCGGATGACCGTGTCGAGAAGATACTTTTTGTAATGGGTCTCCAGGGCTTTCTTCGAGCGCCTGCATATCCGGTGGGACTCATTGTACCGGTTTAAAAAGATGAAGATGTTTTCAAAGACGAAAGAGAAATCCTCTTCGATGGTGGAGAGGGTTTCGAAAAGAATCTTAAGGCCATGGTAGGAGAGAAAATCCGCTAACACTGGGATGATGAGGTCATTAGAGGCAAGGATCGCATTGAGGTTTAAGAGCCCGATGCTGGGAGAGGCATCCATGACGATAACGTCATAACTCTTTTCCATGGAGCTGAGCAACCGCTTCAACCTGAACTCCCTTGAGTTCATTGAGAAGAGCGAGAGCTCCACGGGTGAGAGATTGAGATTCGATGGGATGATATTGAGCGTAGGGAGATCTGTTTTGACGATTACCTTTTCGATATCCTCTTTTTCAACAAGAGCATTGTAAAGAGTTTTGGGATACTGTTCGTTATTGAGGCCCAGGCACTGGGTGAGATGTCCCTGGGGGTCGAGATCGATCAACAAGATCCGGAATCCCATCTGGGCGAGACGAA
>Ga0194111_10006784_pt1 | contig 12953 bp, 11 predicted proteins | sample TA2KigC300mmetaG_FD_146194 | JGI IMG/M metagenome (GOLD analysis project Ga0194111, IMG submission 146194) | Freshwater microbial communities from Lake Tanganyika, Tanzania - TA2015033 Kigoma Deep Cast 300m | ecosystem: Environmental > Aquatic > Freshwater > Lake | place: Tanzania: Lake... | reverse complement strand
CGCCGGCTTGAGGATTTTGACCGTCCGGGGCTTGAGCTCCTGGCGCTTCGGCATGACGATCCTCAGGACGCCGTTCTCGTGCTCGGCCTGGATCCTTTCGGAGTCGACCGAGTTGGGGATGGTGAAGGCCCGGTAGAAGGAGCCGTAAGAGCGCTCGATCCGGTGGTAGTTCTCTTCCTTGGTCTCCTTTTCGAGCCGTCTCTCTCCCTTCAGGGTCAAGGTGTTGTCCTCGACCTTGATCTCCACGTCTTTCTCCTGAAGGCCGGGGATTTCGGCCGAAAGGACGAGGTCGTTCTCGGTCTCGTAGATGTCTACGGCCGGGGCCCAGGTCGAGGCGGTTATCTCCTTGTCGTCGGTCCGACCGGAAAACACATCCTCGAACATCCGGTTCATTCTCTCCCTAAGGGTGACCATGTCCCTGAAGGGATCCCATCTGATAATAGCCATTTTTTACCTCCTGAGATTAGTTGTCGGATATAATATAATATATGAGTATCTATTTGTCAAGTAATCTAATATAAATATATCACTATTTAGGAAATTTTCCGGCCCCGCCTATAAGAAAAGTCACTTCGCCCTTGAGATTCCTTTCCCTGAGGCCGGTCAAAATCTTCATGGCGCTTCCCCTGATGAATTCCTCGTAGACCTTGGTGAGCTCCCTGGCGATGACCACCGGACGGTCTCCCAGGGTGTCGAGAACGGCCTCGAGGAGGCGGACGACTCTTCGGGCGGGCACGTAGAAAATGATCGTTCCCGGTTCGGCGGCGGCGGAGAGCAGCGTTTTCCGAAGAGCTTCGGCTTTGGGGGGGGCGAAACCCAGGAAAAGGAATCGGTCGGTCGGCAGGCCGGAGGCCGAAAGGGCCGCGACCGCGGCCGTCGGCCCCGGGACGGGGACGACGGCGATCCCCTCCTTGACCGCCTCGCGGACGAGTCGAAAGCCCGGGTCGGATATGGCCGGAGTCCCCCCGTCCGAAACCAGGGCCACGCTCCCGCCACCCTTGAGACGGCCGATGATCAGGGGGATTTTCCGGCCTTCCCGCGGCTCGTAGTAGCTCAAGAGCTCCTTTCGAAGGCCGTACCGGCGAAGGAGGATCGACGTCCGCCGCGTGTCTTCGCAGGCGACAAGGTCGGCCTCCTTGAGGATGCGAACGGCCCGCAACGTCAGGTCTTCGAGATTCCCCAGGGGCGTGGCGACGAGGTAGAGCGTGCCGGACACGGGAGGGTCATTCGCTCCGGTCGTAGGGGTAGAGGAAATCGTGGCCGACGGTCCGGGGCGAGATCTTGGCGATCGGGGGGAGGTGGCGCTTGAACTCGGAGGCCCGGATCATGGCCGCGATCTTCTCGACCCGGGCCTTGGGATATCCGGCCGCGGCGACTTCGGCCGCCGAGGCCCGCTCCTCGACGAGGCGGAAGAGAATCTCGTCGGCTTCCTCGTAGGTCAAGCCGAGCTCGGCCTCGTCGGTCTGGCCCGGCCACAATCCGGCCGTGGGGGGTTTCGTCCGGATGCCCTCGGGGACGCCGAGGTGGGCGGCGAGCTCACGGACCTGGGTTTTGTACAGGTCGCCCAGGGGATTGATCGCGCAGGCCATATCGCCGTGGATCGTCCCGTAGCCCAGGAGAAGCTCGGTTTTATTGCTCGTTCCGAGGATGAGGGCCTTCTCCCGGGCCGAGACGTCGTAGAGGATGGACATCCGCTCCCGAGCCATTTTGTTGCCGCGGCGGACGCGGTCGCCGGTCGGATAGCGCTCGAAATAGGCGTCGATTATCGGGGCGATGTCGATCGTCTCGGCCCGGAGGCGGAGGCGTCGGGCGACGTCCAGGGCGTCCTCGATCTCGTCGCCGAAGCTCCGTCCGTACGGCATGAGGAGGGCGATGACGTTCCCCGGCCCGAGGGCCTTGACCGCCAGATGCGCGCAGACGGCCGAGTCCAGGCCTCCCGACAGGCCGAGAATCCCCTTCCGGAAGCCCGCCTTGGCCAGCTTGTCCTTGATGAACCCGGCCAGGATTCTCTCGACGAACGGGGCGTCAATCTTCATAGCCGCGGACGATCCTTTCGAGGGCGGCGAGGGTGACCTCGGGCTTGTCGTCCCGCCGGAACGGCCAGGCCTTGCGGGCTTTCCGGATGAGGCCCAGGTCGAGGTCGGCGATGAGGAACTCGGGCTCGAAGGGCCCGGCCCGGGCGACGGGCCGTCCGAAGGGATCGAAGACGAAAGATCCCCCGGCGAACGCGGCCCCGTCCTCGAAGCCGACCCGGTTGACGTAGAGGACGAAGGTCGTCGTCAGCCGGGAGACCGTCTCCCCCATGAGTTCCCACATCCGGCTCGAGGCAAATCCCCGGGCCGGGGGAGAAACCCCGCGTCCGGGGGCGGCGCTGATCGCGATCGAAATCTCGGCCCCGTCGGCGAAGAGGAGATAATGAGCGTTGAGATGGAGGAAATCGCGGCAGATGAGAAGCCCGGTCCGGCCGTGCGGCCCGTCGAAGGCCCGGATGTTCCTCCCCTCGGAGAAAAACCGCCGCTCCTCGAACATCCCGGCCGTGGGGAGGAAGACCTTCCGATGGAGGTGGAGGACGCGCCCTCGATGAAGGTAGGCCGCCGCATTGTAGAAAAGCCCCCGCTCCCGCGGCTTCTCCTCGACGAACCCGACGACGAGGTCGATCTCCCGGCTGGCGGACCGGAGCTTCCGGAACGGGCGCGAAGCGGCCGGGTCGAGGGCGACCTCCTCGACGAGGTCGCGGAGCCTGTAGCCGGTCAGGCTGAGCTCGGGAAAGACGACGAGGTCCGCCTTTTCCCGCCGGGCCCGGTCGATCGTCTCGAGATGGCGGTCGAGGTTCGCGGAGACGGAGCCGAGGCCGGGGGCGAACTGGGCAAGGACGGCTCTCATGGGGTCACGTTAGCACAAAAGGCCGGCCCGGCTCAATGCGTCGAGGTTGCAATTCGCCGCATTTCGGTTACAATGTCCTCGGAAAGATGGATCACATCGGTTTGCGCTTCCGAGAGATCGTCCTCCAGGCCAAGACCGGGCGCCTGTCGTTCCAGAGGGGCGGAATCGCCAAGAGCTTTCTTGTCCAGGACGGCGGCCTTCTCTCGGCGACGACGAACGTTTCGGAGGAGCGGCTGGGGGAGATCCTGTTCCGGACGGGCAAGATCTCGGCCGAAGTCCAGGCGGCCTTGCCGAAGTACTCCGTTCCCAACCACTTCATCGGCGAATCGCTCGTCGAGCGGCGCCTCATCAGCCAGCGCGACCTCTATGAGGCCCTCCTGGCCCAGTACAACATCATCGCCCTGACCTGTTTCTCTTTTTTCGACGCCGCCCTGGCCTTCGAGGAGAGCGGGAGGTTCTTCGAAGCCGGGTTCGAGCAGCGGATCAGCCTGCCCCTCATCATCGAGCGGGGAATCCGGAACATGGAGTTCCATCCGGCCTTGAAGACGCTCCTGGCCGGAAAGGGAAAGATCCCGTTTCCGAAAGGCGATTCCCCCCCGGCCTTCCTCAACGACGAAGAAAAAACTCTTTGGCACCGGACGGCCGCGGGGCTGGAGACCGAATCCCTCCTGGCGGCTTCCGGCCTTCCTCCGGAAAAGTTTTGGAAGACGGTCTTTCTGCTCTATGGCCTTGACCTCGTCGATTTCCGGGAGGCCGGGACGGCCGGGACGAGCCCGGGAGCGTCCTCCCGGCCGCGGGAGGCGCCGGCCCCTCCGGAGCCCGCCGCGGTCGAGGAGAAGCCGTCTCCGCCCCCCGAGCTCCGGGAGCAGATCGCCGAGGCCCTCGAGCTTCATCGCCGCCTCGCTGAGATGGACTACTACCAGCTCCTCGGCGTCTCCCGAACCGCCGACGACGCCGAGGTCAAGAAAGGTTATCTCCGCCTGGCCCGGCGCATCCATCCCGATCTTTTCGGGCGGCATCTCGAGGCCGAGGACAAGACCAAAATCGACGAGCTCTTCGACCATCTGACCAAGGCCTATCGGACGCTGAGCTCGAAGGAAGACCGGGCCGCCTACTCCCAAAAAGGGCCGGCCCCGGCCAGGCCGGACGAGGAAAAGGACCGCGGCAAACAGGCCGACGTCCGTTTTCGCCAGGGCAAGACGCTCTACAACGCCGGCCGCTTCGAAGAGGCCGTCGTCCATCTCGAGGAGGCCATTCGGCTCAAGGACGAGAAGGGCGATTATTACCTTCTCCTGGCCATGGCCGAATCCAAGATTCCGGCCATGGCCAAAAAAGCCGAACGCGATTTCCTCAAGGCCGTCGAGCTGGAGGCTTGGAATCCCGAGCCGCACGTCGGGCTCGGCGTCCTTTACAAGAAGGTGGGATTGACGGCCCGGGCCCGGAAGGAGTTCGAGCGGGCCTTGGAGCTCGAAGCCGACCACCGGCTGGCCAAGCGGGAACTCGAGGAGATGGACGGAGGGCCGAAGAAAGGCCTCAAGGGGCTGTTTTCGAAGGACTTTTTCGGCGGCAAGAAAAAGTGATCAGGCCCGGCCGATAAGTTTCCGGAATTCCGCTTCCGAGAGGAGGGGAACGCCGAGCTTTCGGGCCTTGGCCAGTTTCGATCCCGGGCCGGCTCCGACGACGAGATAGGACGTCTGGCCCGAGACGGCATCCGTGACCGCCCCCCCGAGAGATTCCACGGCCGATCGGGCTTCGTCCCGGGTGAGCCGTTCGAGAGCGCCCGTCAGGACGAAGGTCTTTCCGGCCAGCGGGCGGGCCCCGTCCTCCGGGCTTTCGGCCTTCCTTCGGAAAGCCAGACCGGCCTCCCGCAAGGCCCGGAGGAGAGCCCTGTTCTCCGGCTGGGCGAAGAAAAAGACGATGCTTTCGGCCACCACGGGGCCGACGTCCTCGACGGCCAGAAGGTCCTCGGCCGAAGCCGCGGAGAGGGCCTCGACGTCGCCGAAATGGTCGGCCAGGGTTCGGGCGAGACGCTCCCCGACATGGCGGAGGCCGAGGCCGAAGATGAATCCGGAGATGTCCCTCGTCTTGGAGGCGGCGATTTCGTCGAGGAGGTTTTGGGCGCTTTTCGGCCCCATCCTCTCGAGGGCGGCGAGGTCCTCGAGCCGGAGGGCGTAGAGGTCGGCCAGGGAGCCGACAAGGCCCGCGGCCAGGAGCTGGTCGACGAGGGCCTCCCCCAAGCCCCCGATGTCCATGGCCCTCCGGCCGGCGAAATGGAGGAGCGCTTCCCGGAGTTTGGCCGGGCAGGAGGGATTGGCGCAGCGGGAGATGGCCTCGCCTTCGGGCCGATGGAGGCGGGAGCGGCAGACGGGGCAGTGGTCGGGAAAGACGAAGGGCTTCTCCGTCCCGGTCCGGCGCTCTTTCATCGGGCCGACGATCTTGGGGATGACGTCCCCGCTCCGCTCGACCAGGACGACGTCCCCGACCCGGATGTCCTTGCGCCGGATCTCGTCCTCGTTGTGAAGCGTGGCCCGGCTGATCGTCGTCCCGGCGAGCTTGACCGGTTCGAGGTCGGCCACGGGCGTGACCGCGCCCGTCCTCCCGACCTGGAGGAGGATGTCCCGCAGACGGGTCGTCGCCTGGCGGGCGGGAAACTTGAAGGAGACCGCCCAGCGGGGGAACTTGGAGGTCGCGCCGAGCTCCCGGCGCTGTCCGAGGTCGTCGACCTTGACGACGATGCCGTCGACGTCGTAGTCGAGGGCGTCGCGCCGGGCCGCCCCGTCGCGCCAGAAGGCGATGACCTCGTCCGCCGACCGGCAGAGGCGGGAGTGGGGGTTGGTCTTGAACCCGAGGCCGGCCAGGGCGGCGAGGGAGGCCCACTGGCCTTCGATCTCCCCCCCGTCGACGGCCAGGGAATAGAGAAACGCGTCGAGGCGTCGGCGGGCGACCTCCCTCGGGTCGAGAAGGCGGATCGTCCCGGCCGCGGCGTTGCGGGGGTTGGCGAACAGCGCCTCTCCCCGCCGCTCCCGTTCGGCGTTGATGTTCTCAAAGGTCCGGATCGGGAGGAAGACCTCGCCCCGGACCTCGACCTCGCCGGTCCGGCCGATCCGGAGGGGGAGCGTCCGGATCGTCCTGACGTTGGAGGTCACGTCGTCGCCCCGAAGGCCGTCGCCCCGGGTCACGGCCCGGACGAGAAGGCCGCCGCGGTAGAGGACGGAGATGCCCAGGCCGTCGATCTTGAGCTCGGCGACGAAGGCAATCTCCCGGCCGGGAAGGAGCTTGCGGAGGCGGTCGACGAATTCCCCGAATTCCTCGACCGAATAGACGTTGTCCATGCTGAGCATGGGCGAACGGTGAAGGACCGTCGGGAAGCCCTCGACGGGCGCCCCGCCGACGCGCTGGGTCGGGGAATCGGGCGTCCGGAGGTCCGGATGCTCGGCCTCGAGGCGCTCGAGCTCCTTCATGAGCCCGTCGAACTCGGCGTCCGAGATCTGGGGATCGTTGTCGAGGTAGTACTTTCTCTCGTGGTGGCGGATTTCGTCGCGGAGCTTCCGGATGCGGCCCTCCGCCTCGACTTTGGCCATCCCTTTCGCGGGAATTACCGGCCGAGGGTTCTCTTGGCCTCGGCGACGAGCTTGTCCCATCTGTCCGTCGTGGCCTTCTGCTGGGCCTGGTGGCCTTCGATGATCTTCTTTTCCTTCTCGATGTTCTGGGTCAGGATTCGGAATTCCCGCTTCTCGTCCGAGGTCAGTTCATCCTCGCTCTTTTCGCCGAACTTCGCGTTGATCTGTTTCGCCCAGTCCTCGATGAGCTTCTGGCTCTCCTGGATGGCCTTGACCCGGTCGTTCCACTCCTTGTCCTGGGCCATGAAGAGGCCTTGGGCGAGGTTGGTCGCCTGTTGGGCTTTCTTCCCGTCCTTCATGCCGATAAGGCCGGCGTAAAGCAGGTAGTTGACGGCTTCCGGGGTCAGGGACGGGTTCGTTTTTTGCTCCTGGGCCAGGAGGATGCCGATGTTGTAGGCCATTTCCCCCGTCTTCTGCCGGTTGAAATTCTCCTTGAACATGACCAGGGCTTCGGCCGTCTTGCCCTGCTTGTAGATGATCTGGGCGATGAAGTTCCCGGCCTCGGGGTCCTTCCCCGTCTGGGCGAGGAAGCGGAAGACCTGTTCCGCCCCGGTGTAGTCCTTGGCGTTGTACATCGAGGTCCCCAGCTTGCGGACCTCGGCCAGGATCTTCGGGTCCTTGAGGATGTTGTACGAATTCTGAAACTCGGCCAGGGCGCCCTTGATGTCCTTGCCCTTGACCATGGCTTGGGCGGAAATGAAGTGGCCCGCCCCGATCATCTGGTTGAAGACGGCGGCGTTGGCGGCCTCGGTCTCCTTGGCTTTGGCCGCCGTGGCCGTCTGGATGAGCTGGGCGGCGGCGGCTTTGGCCCGGTCGGGCTGATTCATCTTGTCGTGGATGGCGGCCATGGTCATCAGGACCTGGGATTTCGTCAGGTCGTCTATCCCGCCGAGCTGGAGGGCCTTCTCGCCGTATTGAACGGTCTCGGCGTCGGTCTTGCCGGGCCAGGGGGTCGTGCAGAGGTTGGCGTAGGCAAAGTTTTCATACTGGTTTCCCTGCCCGCCGTACTGGGTGATGAAGGCCTTGAGGAGCTTCGCCCGCTCGGCCGGGGAATTGGCTTGCATGGCCTTGATATACGCTTCGTCGGCCGGATTCTGGGCCAGGGCCGCGCCGGCGGCGAAGGCGGTCATAAGAAGGCTGGCGATGATCATTCTTCGCATGGGCAACCTCGACGAAAAATTTCAGACATCATAACGGGAACTCTCGACGAAGTCAATAAAAGCAAGGGACGTGCCAAACCGGCTTGAGTCCCCTTCCCGGTTGGACTTAGAATAGGGCCGATGAGGCGGGACGGCGTTCGCTTTTGCCGGCTGTTCGAGGAACGGGCGGGCCGTCCCGTCCGGACGGGGGTCCCCCTCAGGGATCATTCGAACTTCCGGATCGGCGGGCCGGCCGATTTTTTCTGCGAAGCCGCGACCCTGGACGTCCTCCGGTCGGCCCTGGCCGCGGCCAGGGAGAGCGGCCTCCGGGCCAGGGTGATCGGAGGCGGGAACAACATCCTTTTCGACGACGCGGGATTCCGCGGCCTGATCGTCAAGAACGCCGCCCGGGGCCTGGAGCGGAAAGACCGGCCTTCAGGGGAAGCGCGGGTGACCGCCGTGTCCGGGACCCCGCTCCGCGACCTCGTCGATTTTTGCTCCGAGCACGGCCTGGAAGGGATGGAATTCATGGCCGGGATCCCCGGCTCGGTCGGGGGAGCCGTCTGCGGGAACGCGGGGGCTTTCGGCTGCTGCCTTGGAGACCGCCTCGAAGAGGCATGGCTCTTATCGCCGGACGGCTCCGAACGCCTTGAAAAAAGGGGCTATTTCGACTTTGCCTACCGGGGCTCCCGGCTCAAAACCGGCGGGGAAGTCGTCCTCGAGGCCGCCTTTGCCCTGGCCGCGGGGGGGAAGGCGGCGATCGAGGCCAGGATCGAAGAATATCTGAGCCTGAGGGCGGCCCGGCATCCGGATTCGACGATGGCCTACGCCGGCAGCTTCTTCAAGAACCCCGTCGGGCCGGACGGCAGGAAAATTCCGGCCGGAATGCTCCTGGAACAAGTCGGGGCCAAGGGGGCCGAGGTCGGCGGGGCGGCCGTTTTCGGAGGCCACGCGAATTTTCTCTACAACCGGGGCGGAGCCACGGCGGCCGAGGTTCTCGCCTTGGCCCGCGAGCTCAAGGACAGGGTTCGGGCGAAATTCGGAATCGTCCTCGAGGAAGAGGTCGTTTTCCTTCCAGCAGAGCCCTGAGGCGGGCCCCCTCCCGGACAGGAGGGCCTCCGGCCGCGGCGAGGTCGAGGGCCTGATTCCCGAGAAGGCGGCCAGCGGCTTCGGCCCTGTCAAGCCGCTTTACGGCCTGTAAAGTTCCTTCCTCTTCAACGCCTCTTCCCGAAGGCCTCGGACCAGAGCTCGACTTCGAGGGGAGTGGCCGCTCCGTCCGGCTTTTCGAGGGTCCGGGCTTCGCGGCGGCAGCGAAGGACGGGCTTCATTTCCCTGACGAAGGCCTCGCAAGGAAGGGTCGCCGCCCCGTGGGCCCGGGCGAAGGCCCGGATCTCGCGGTCGGAACTGACGACGATGAGACGCCGGGGGTCGCCGGAGCGGGCGATGCGGTCCTTGATCACGGCGTCCGCGTTCTCCCCTTCGGGCGGAAAGAGGACGGCGAACTTTTCCGAGACGCGGGCGGGCAGGTCGCCCCCCGGCTGGCCGTCGAAGACGAGGACGATCCGCCTCCGGGTCTGGCGCTGGAAGGCCTCGAGACGGCCGACGAGGATCGAACGGGCCGACGCGTCGCGGAGGCCGGAGCCGAAGAGAAAGCCGAGGAGGTTGTGGCCGTCGATGAGATAAGCCATGTCATCCCGGGGGCCAGGTCATCTTCCGGCCTCCGAGGAGATGGACATGGAGATGAAAGACCTCCTGCCCGGCGTCCCGGCCCGTGTTGAGGACGAGGCGGTATCCGGCGTCGGCGAGGCCCCGGCCGGCGGCGATCCGGCGGGCTTCGACGAGAAGGTGGCCGAGGAGGCCGGCCTGGTCGGGCGGAACGTCGTTGAGGCCGGGGTAATGCTCCTTGGGGATGAGGAGGATATGGGCCGGGGCCTTGGGGCTGATGTCCTCGAAAGCGAGAATGAGGTCGTCTTCGTGGACGATTTTGGCGGGAATTTTCTTCGAGGCGATCAGACAGAAGATGCACTCGCTCATCGTCGGCCTCCTTTCCGCGGTTGCGGGGGTCACTTCTTGAGGCGGTCGATCCGGGCCCCGAGGGCGCGGAGTTTCTGCTCCATGGCCTCGTAGCCGCGGTCGATGTGCTCGACGTCGTTGACGACCGTCTCGCCGTTGGCCACGAGTCCGGCCAGGATCAGGCTGGCCGAGGCCCGCAGGTCCGTGGCCACGACTTCGGCCCCGGAGAGGGGCGTTCGGCCGCGGACGATGGCCTTGTCGCCCGAAACCTCGATGTTCGCCCCGAGACGGAGGAGCTCGTTGACGTGGAGAAAGCGCCGGTCGAAAATCGTTTCCGTGATGATCGAGGTCCCCGAAGCTTGGGTCATGAGGACCATGAACTGGGCCTGCATGTCGGTCGGAAATCCCGGGTAGGGCGAGGTCGTGATGTCCTGGGGGCGGATTTCGGGGCTGCCGACGACCCGGAGCGCGTCTCGGCCCACGAGCTCGACGGCCGCCCCGGAGAAACGGAGCCTCTCGATGATCGTCTCGAGATGGGCCGGCCGGATGCCGGTCAGGGTGATGTCGCCCTGGGTCAGGGCCGAGGCGACCATGAACGTCCCGGCCTCGATCCGGTCGGGGATGATTTCGTGGACGGCCCCGCCGAGGGCGTCCACACCCTTGATCCGGATCGTTTCCTCGCCGAGGCCGTCGATTTTGGCCCCCATCTTGACGAGAAGCTCGCAGAGGCACTGGACTTCGGGCTCCCGGGCGCAGTTGCGGAGGACGGTTTCGCCCCTGGCCAGGGCGGCGGCCATGACGAGGTTCTCGGTCCCTCCGACCGTGTTCTTCTCGAAGTGGATCTCCGCGCCGGTCAGGCGCTCGGCCTCGGCCCGGATGTAGCCGTGGGCGAAGGAAATCGAGGCCCCGAGCCGGTGGAGCCCCTCGAGATGGAGGTCGATCGGCCTCGAACCGATGGCGCACCCGCCGGGCAGGGCGACGGTCGCTTTCCCGAACCGGGCGACCAGCGGCCCGAGGACGAGGATCGAGGCCCGCATGACCTTGACGAGGTCGTAGGAGGCCTCTTCGCTCTTAAGCTTTTTGACGCTGATCGTCAGGGCGTTCTTTTTCAAGCTCGATTCCGCCCCCAGCTCCTTGATGAGGGTCAGCATCGAGTGGACGTCCCGGACGAGGGGGATGTTCCGGAGCCGGACCTTGTCCTCGGTCAGGAGAGAGGCGGCCATGGCCGGAAGGACGGCGTTCTTCGAACCGGAGATCCGGACGCGCCCTTTCAGCCGGAATCCATCCCCGCCGGAAATGCGGATGATTTCCATCGCCCGAATTCTAGAACAATCCCCCGGCCCGGTCAAACGACCGGCCGGACTGAGCGCACAGCTCTTTTACTTTTTTCCCAGTAAAGCCATGACGCGGCCGTGTCCCCCGAAGCGAAATGGGACCCTCGTCAGGGTGATGCAGCGAGGGGGATATGGCCGCGCCAGGCGGAGGCGATGCCTGAACGGCAAATTGTTTTGCGGTCAGGGCCGGCCGGAGGATTACAGGGAGGCCAAGGCTTGGTCGAGGTCGGCGATGACGTCGGCCGGATCCTCGGCCCCGACGCACAGACGGATAAGCTGGGGCGGCACGTCGGCCATCCGGCGGGCCTCCTCGCCCTGCTGCTGGTGGGTCGAGATGGCCGGGATCGTGGCCACGCTCTTGATCCGGCCGAGGTCGGTCGCCCGGTAGATCATCTTGAAATTGTCGAAGACCTTCCGGGCGTTGGCCGGCGGGCCGTCGACCCGGAAGCTCATGAGGTGGCCGTAGCGGTTGACTTCTCCGCCCCGGCCGTCGTCCGAATCGGCCAGGCTCATGTACCGCTTGGCCAGGGGATGGTACCGGAAGTTCGGCACCCCGAGGTAGTCGACCTGGTAGACCCGGGGGTGGCGGGACAGCCAGTCGGCCACGGCCTGGCAGTTTCGGCTGACGACGTCCATTCGCGTCCGGACCGTCCGGAGGTCGTTGAGGGCGAACATCGCGTTGACCGGAGACGAGGCCGGGCCGACGTCGCGGTAAGGGAGGAACTTGACGTATTCGGCGAAACTCTCCTTGAAGAGGGGGTGGTCGTTCTTGACCTTGGTCGTGATCGGCTTGCGGCTGATGAGGGCCCCGCCGATGGCCGTTCCGCCCGAGGTGACCGATTTCGTCAGGGAATGGACGACGATGTCGGCCCCATGGGCGATCGGCCGCATCAAGGCCGGCGTGGCGCACGTCGCGTCGATGATGAAGGGGATGTCCCAGCGGTGGGCTAGGTCGGCCAGGGCTTTGATGTCGCAGAAGGACTGCTGGGGATTCGAGGGAGCCTCCATGTAGAGGAAGCGCGTATCGTCGTCGATCTTCGACGTCCACTCTTCGTTTTCGTCCGGGCTGACGACCCAGCGGACGTCGATCCCCCGCTCCTTCCCTTTGCGGAGGCTGAACTGCTGGAAGGTGCCCCCGTAGACCTGGCAGCTGGCGACGAAATTGATCTTTTCGCCGTCCTTCTGCTTGACGAGGAACGGGTCGACGGCCATGGCGATGGCGCTCATCCCCGAGGCCGTCACGCAACAGGACGTTTCCGCCCCCGTCCGGTATCCCTCGAGGAGGGCCAGGGCCCACTCGAGATAATAGGTCGTCGGGTTGGCGATCCGGGTATAGCACCAGGTCGGGACGAGATAGGCCAGGGCGGCTTCGAGCTCGTCGGCGTCGCGGTAGGACTGGGAAGCGGAGAGATAGAGGGGTTCGATGACGGCCCCCTGGTTCCGGACGTACGATTCCTCGAGGGTGTACAGGCCATGAACGGCGATCGTGTCGAATTTCCAGGCCTTGGCCCGCCGGAGCGCCTCCTCGCGCTTGGCGAGCAGTTTCCTGGCCTCCTCGACGTATTTTCGGACACCGGGTCCGTAGGCGTTTGGGTCAGACATGAGTCCTCCAAAATCAGGGATATGAAGACAAGGAGAGGCGGTGTTCGTTTCCCATGGGAATAGAAGACTAAAGCGGCCGCCCCAGGGGGAGGTCTGAATTCCGAGACGAATGGGCGCTCGGGCGCATGATCCGGGTCGAGTTTATCTCAAATCGTGATGGATGGCAAGGATGTCCTGGAGGATCGCGTCGCCCGTGGCCAGCTTGCCGGCGCCCGCTCCCTGGATCGTGACCGGGCCGAGAAGGTCGAGGTCGAAGGTCAGGGCGTTTTGGGCCCCCATGACCCCGGTCAAAGGGTCGGACAGGGGGAGTTTGCGGGGCTCGACCCCGGCTTCGATTTTGCCCCCGGCCCGCCGGGTGTAGG
>Ga0194111_10006783_pt1 | contig 12954 bp, 10 predicted proteins | sample TA2KigC300mmetaG_FD_146194 | JGI IMG/M metagenome (GOLD analysis project Ga0194111, IMG submission 146194) | Freshwater microbial communities from Lake Tanganyika, Tanzania - TA2015033 Kigoma Deep Cast 300m | ecosystem: Environmental > Aquatic > Freshwater > Lake | place: Tanzania: Lake... | reverse complement strand
GTGCAGCTTGCAGCCGCTGACCACGATGCCATCACTGCGCCTCTCTTTGATGCGTACGTAGGCATCAGGATTCGGCTGGTCGGCAGGCCTTAACATCCTATCGCCCTTGACGTCCGTCTGGGCGCAACAGCCTACCAGGTCATCGGTTTGGAAGCGGATGAGCCATTTCTTGAAATTCTCGTGGTACTGGGTGGCACCCTTGTTCATCTTGTCCGCTTCATAGGACACATTGTAGGTGGCGTTAGTGGCATCAATGCCCATGCAACGCTGAATGCAACCGCCCACCTTCTGACAGAGCATGCGGGTCATGTCCTGCTTCTTGTGCAGGTCGTCGGTGTTCTGATGGATGTGGGTAAAACGGTTGATTCTCTCACCGGTGAGATGGGAAATGGCGGTGCACAGGTCCTGGTTCTCCGGCTTGGCTGCTTCATCGAATGTGGTGCCGATGGTATTGATGCAGTCCATCTGGCGCTCGTCTGTGCGGTCAATGCACTCGCCGTCAAAGTAGATGTTTCGCTTCATTTTGGCCAGGCCTTTGATATACTGTTCCTTTGTCCTCATTTTTCTCCTCCTTTACGCAATAGATAATCTGTGGCTGTAATCTTACCACTTCAAAACGAAAATATCACGTCGGGCCGCATCATCTCCAGTTTGTCATGGTGAGTCCCGATGCAATCGGGACGTGGCCATCTCAATGTCTTCCCCCCGTCACTCTGAAGGAGCCCTTTCATGGAAGGGCGACCGAAGAACCTTAGGAGGGGAGCAAAATGAGATTCTTCCCCTTCACTTCGTTCAGGGTCAGAATGACAGGAGGCAAAAGGCTCAGAATGACAAGGGGTGAAGGGCTCGCAATAACAGGGTAGGGTTGGCGAATACCACACAAATGTAGTGCGAGGCTTTAGCCTCGCCAAACACGACCCTCAAGGGTCGAGGCTACATTTAGTCTAGGTAGGCCATAAGTCCTTAGCAGTATCCCCCATCCCCCGCTCTACAAGCTTCTCTCTAATATAAACTCGGACTCTCAAATGAGCGACATCGCGGTAACTCTCCGAAATCTTAATAAGATTTTAATATCCACGTGCTATTCTTATACTATCTCTAGAAGAAAGGAGGTTAAACAGAAATGTGGCGAAGCAAGAAGTTTATTATTGGTGCGGTGTTGGTGGCTGTGCTGCTGACCGGGAGCATCGGTGCGGTAGCCCTTGCTGCTGACAACGGGGATGACAGCCAGCCCAAGGCTCGAAGTGGGGCTCTACTGGACAAAGTCTGTGAAATTTACAATGCAAACCCGGACAGACCCGGTGACATCGACTGCGCCCTACTGAAAGCTGCCTTTGCCCAGGCCGCAAGCGAGATGCGCCCTAAAGTCATGCAGAACCGCCCCAAGATGGACCCTGAAGCTATGCGAGACCGCCTTCAGAGTCTAGTCAATGAGGGTAAGATAACCCAGGAACAGGCTGATGCGCTTCAAGGATGGTGGGATTCGAGGCCTAACGTTCCCACCCAGGAACAGGCCGATGCATTTAAAAAGTGGATGGAGGCGAGGCCTGACGTCCCGTTTGGATTTGGCTTGAAAGACCGTGGCGGGTTCCCTGGCAAGGGTGGGCCGTGTGCCCCAGCAGAATAGCTAATCAAACTTCGGTTATACGGGGATTTATCGCACCACATTAAGAGAGGGGGAGAAATATTCTCCTCCTCTCTGATTATTTAAATCGGTGGTAGAGGCTTAAAGAAGAGGCTGGCCTTAACATTTCCTTAACATTTATGTTATAACATTACATTATAGAAACAGGGGAATCGTTAAGGTATCTAGAGATGGCAGGCAAAAGAGTTCTGGTGGTTGATGATGATGTAAAGACGGTTGAACTGGTCAAACTCTACCTGAACCGGGATGGCTACAAAGTTCTGGCCGCTTATGATGGTGTTGAGGCTCTGCGCTTGGCTCGTGAGAGTCGCCCCGACCTTATCGTTCTGGACTTAATGCTGCCCGGCATAGGTGGTCTCGAGGTCTGCCGGACACTGAGAAGTGAATCCGATGTGCCGATAATTATGCTCACTGCCAGAACCACTGATGAGGATAAGCTGGCTGGCCTGGGTTTAGGAGCGGATGATTATGTGACCAAGCCCTTCAGCCCGAGGGAGTTGGCAGCCAGAGTCCGGGCAGTGCTCAGACGCTTGCCGGGGGAGCGTGGCCCCACAGAGATTAAGCGCGGCAAACTTACCCTGAACTTCCTTAAGCAGGAGGCGTCCGTTGCCGGCAGGCCTCTGAATTTCACCCCCGTTGAATTCAAACTGCTAGGAGTTCTCATCAAGGAACCGGGCAGGGTTTTCAGCCGGGCAGAACTTGTTGAAAAAGCTTTAGGTTATGATTATAAAGGCTTTGACCGCACTATAGATGTTCATATCCTGAACTTACGCCGGAAACTAGAAACTGACCCCAGGCATCCCACGTACATAAAGACAGCATACGGAGCTGGCTACAAGTTCTCAGAGGTTCGAAGTGATACATAGTTTGAGATTTCGTCTTCTATTGGCTTTTGCCCTGGTAATACTGGTTGTAGTTGGTGCGATATACTTCTTTGTCAGTCAGACTACTCAAGTTGAGGTCCGCCGGTATGGTGAACGAAGCGAGCAAGCCCGCTTTGGAAGGGTGGCATTTGAGCTATACCGTTACTACCGCGAGCATGGGAGTTGGGAAGGAATTCAAACCGATGTAGAGCAGTGGGGGAGTCTCTACGGACGACGGATTATACTGACAGACTCCAACGGGGTAGTAGTTGCTGATTCCCGAGGGGAGTTGTTGGGGCAACAATACCATCCGAGCACACCAGGTATGCGCTTCCCACCGCCGTGGGAAGGAAGCAGCGTGGGGACTTTCTATATCAGTCCCGAACCATCAGCAGGTTTCCCTTCACCGCTAAGTCTTTCCCAGGCAATAGACCGTTTTCTTCTCTGGGGTGCACTACTGGCGGCTGCTGTTGCGTTCTTAATAACTTATTTTTTGTCGCGTCGAATTTCAGCGCCCGTCAAGGCTCTTACTCTTGCCGCCAGGCAGCTAGGCCAGGGAGATTTGTCTCAGAGGGTTCAGTCTAAAGAGAAAGGTGAAATTGGAGAACTAGCCCAGGCCTTTAATGCTATGGCAGAAAATTTGGAACGAAGTGAACAACTTCGCCGCAATATGATAGCTGACACTGCCCACGAGTTACGGACTCCACTATCTAATCTCAGAGGTTATTTGGAGGCAATACGTGATGGGGTGGTGAGGCCAAATCGAGATGCCATCCGCTCCCTTGATGAAGAAGCAAATCTGTTATCACGACTGGTTGACGACCTTCAGGAGCTGAGCTTGGCTGAGGCGAGCGAACTGAAGCTGAATTACCAGATGGAGGATATTAACAAGTTAATCAAACAGACGATAGCTGTGAGGCAAGTTCAGGCGGCGGCGAAGGAAGTATTGATATCTGCTGACTTGCCGAGGAAGCTACCGCCAGTGAGTATTGACTCACGGCGGATAAGCCAGGTGTTGCTCAATCTTATTGATAACGCTATAACCCACACACCACAGGGCGGTATTATAACCGTAGCCGCCAGAAAGCTCGATAATTGGCTGGAGATAAGCGTGGAAGATAGCGGAGAAGGAATCCCTGCTGAGGACCTGCCGTTCGTGTTTGAGCGCTTCTACAGGGTGGACAAGTCTCGAGCCCGAGCAACCGGCGGTGCCGGTCTAGGACTTGCCATTACCAAATCTCTGGTCGAAGCACATAATGGTAAAATTGCAGTAGAAAGTGAACTGGGAAAAGGTAGTCGTTTCAGTTTTACAATTCCGGTGTCTCAGTGAGCATTATAGTCTTAATAATGTCTTAATATTTTCCTGCTAGAGTGATACCTGCTAAACTTAATACCTGCTAAACACCATACAAGAAGCGAAGAAAAAAAGACATGACTAAAATATTCAATGGGCTATTTGCTGTCATTTGCGTATCTATGTTGTTTATTTCAGGTATCAGCTGCGATTCAAAGACAAGCGCGCCGGAAGAGAAAAAACAGGTTGCTACCGTACAGCGCGGCAATCTGGCAATAACAGTCTCGGTGGATGGTAATCTGGTTATGCCGCAGGCATTTGATTTGCGCTTTGGCGCACCCGGCGATGTCAAGGATGTGCTGGTGCAGGAGGGGGATTTCGTTAAGGAAGGGCAGGTGCTGGCTACGCTGGATGACACGACACAGCGGCTGGACATCATGTTGGCCAACAACAGTGTGCAGACGGTTTTGAGCAACCTTTACCAAACCGTGCCACGTCTGCCCCAGTTTCCAACTAAAGGTCCTGATAGCGGTTCAGGAGTGGGCTATCCGTTTTATTACCCAAATGCCACTGCCCTGTTATCCTTCGCCCGGGCGCAGGATGAGGTTTCCAGGGCGCGCGAGCTGTTCCAATCCGAAAATTACACCGCTGCCGCATCTGAACTGTACGTAGCTTTAGCCGACCTGGAGTTCTGCATAGCAATACTTGAGGACACTATAAACAACCCGAAGTCTGGCTTGGGCAATATGGCACCGTTCGTCCCCACTGACTCATCAGGTATAACGTATTTCCAAATCCAGCAGGACCAATCGTTTGAGTCAGTTTACATTGTGCAACTGCGGAAAGCGGTTGATTTAATCAAGCAGGGCCAGACAGACATCGAGAATGTACGAGTATTGCTCGCCCAGGGGAAATACGACGAAGCCGCTCCGATGTTCAATGCCCTTTTTAGCCGAGTTAAAGACATAGGCAAAGTAATCACGAACAATGTCAACGTGATAAGAGCCCGCAACTATACCACCGTTTACGGCAAGGAAATAAGCTTCTCTCTTTTCAGGGCCGCCGAAGAAAAATTGAATGCTGCGTTAAAGGGCATAGAAAGTGGCGGTCTCAATTCACCTGAACTGCACGACAACCTGCGTATCGCCCAGCATTATATGGAAATCTGCAACGCTATTTTGGGAAGCAACGATTATGTATTGAAGCATGGCCTCTCCTTGAAGAATGAACAACAATATAATGTCGACCTGGCAAACGCTTTGGTGACTCTCGGAAACAAGAAGGATGATTTTCTGAAGACCATAATACTGGCACCTTTTGACGGTACGGTGGTGAGCGTGGGCGTCAAAAAAAATGACGTCCTTTCCGCCATGGACTATTCGTCCAAAACTGCCGTTCAACTTGTTGATACCTCCCAGATAAAATTCCAGGGACTGGTTGATGAAATCGATATTCTGAAAGTAAAAACCGGACAAAAGGCGATGATTTCTGTGGATGCCGTACCTGACAAAGAGTTTCCGGGTACAGTAACATTTATTTCGCCTTATGGTGCAAAGGATACCGGTACTGTTGTTAAATTTGCTGTAACCATCAAGCTTGACCCTACCGATGTAGAGCTCAAGGGTGGTCTTACTGCAACGGCTGATATTGCCGTAGCCAGTGTTCAAAACGTGTTGCTGGTGCCGATATCAGCCATCACCACCACATCCGCTGGTACCTTCGTAACGGTCATAAACGAGGACACAGGCCAGACGGAGAAGAAGAAAGTCACATTAGGTAATCAAAACTACCGCTTCGCCGAGGTATTAACGGGGCTGGAAGAGGGCGATAAAGTCACAATTGAAGAAAAAGTGACCGGGGCACCCGTAACAACAGGTTTCCCACGGCCCCAAGGACCACCGAGTAGATAAGTACATGAAAACAAGAGCAATAACCCTGCTTGTAATGAATATGAGTTTGCTCTCCCTATTGCTTGCTGGCTGCAGCAAGAGTGTGCTTCCTACTGGGCAAACTTTCGAAGTAAAACGGGGTGACCTTGATATCGTTGTATCTGCCGACGGTTCCCTCACCATGCCTAATGAGTTTGACCTGAAGTTTGGAACTACGGGGCAGGTCAATGAAATACTGGTAGAAGAAGGGGATACGGTGAAGCAGGGTGCCCTTCTGGCTATGCTTGATAACTCGACACAGAAAAACGCCATTAAAACAGCCCTGTTCAGCATACAAACGGCGAAAAATAACATCACATTTGGATGCGGCACCGACCATCTTCCTTATAATTATCCGGATTTGAGCGTGCCCCACATCATGGAAGAAGCACAAAAAGACATGGATAAGGCTATCAGCTATTTCAAACAGGGGAACTACAAGGACGCCGGGTATTGGCTCGCCATGACGTACTTTGACGTTGAAGTATGTGAGGACCTGATTAAATCCAGACCAAATGCCGCCGTACTAGCCGGAGCCAAGACAAACTCAACTTACTATCCCGACCTTACCGCAGGCCGCTCATTACCTCAGCCGCCCAATGACAAGATGGTGGTTGATTACCTGCAAAAGTATCGGGAGAGGCTGATGAATATTGCCCAGGAGATGAAGTTTGGGGTTTATGAAAAAATCGCGCCTGAATTCGATGCAGTTCGGCAGGAAATGTCAACAGCTTCTCAGTTGGCTAAGAGCACGGTATCTATCAAGAGCAGGCTTGTCTTTCAATATGCTGATACTCCTACCAGCGTGGATTTCGTGCAATCGTCCCTGCGTTCACTGCAGGAACTGGAGGACTACCTGACCCAGGATGATGCCGTGACGGTTGAAGTCGCCAAGAAGTTGTATGCCACCAAGCTTAACCTGCTGGTGGGACGCGATGTCCTGGAAAATCAAACTTTAATCTTTGAAAGTGGAGGTAGTATCAACTGGAAGACATTACAGCAATACAACCTTGACCTGCAAAGCGCGGAAATAACTTTGTATAAGGCCAAGCAGGATATCATGAAGACGGTGATAATAGCTCCTTCTGACGGCACAGTAGTGAGTGTGGACCTTAAAAAGTCCTATGTCCTCTCCGCCCAGGACTATTCAGCAAGAACGGCTGTCAAGCTTGTTGATACCAAGACCATCAAGTTCACAGGACTTGTGGATGAAATCGACATTATGAAAGTCAAACGGGGACAAAAGGCCAGGATTACTGTCGATGCCCTACCAAATAAGGTGCTTACAGGGACGGTGAAATTTATTTCTCCCTTTGGCACACAGTCGGGCAAAGTCATTAAATTTACCGTCACCATTGAGCTTGACCCGACTGATGTCGAGCTCAGGGGCGGCTTAAGCGCTACTGCCGATATAAATGTATATAGCGCTAAGAACGTGCTCCTGGTGCCCATATCGGCGGTTATAACCACCTCTGTGGGGTCTTTCGTAACAGTCATAAACGAGGTCACAGGCCAGCCTGAGAGAAGGCAGGTCACCATTGGCAAACAAAACTTCCAGTTCGCCGAAGTTCTATCAGGGCTGCAAGAGGGCGATAAAGTCCAGGTGACAGTCCAAAAAGGCGCCCTCGGCACTTCTACCACTCAGTCGGGCCAGAGGTCGCCGAACCCTTTGCGTTTTCTCAGGTAGCAAACTAGCATAATATCAAGCATTAAAAAATGATTGAACTCGAAAACGTAACCAAGATATACGATATAGGAACGGTGAAGGTCTCCGCTCTGGACAACATCTCATTTAGCTGCCAGAAAGGTGAGATGGTTTCTATCATGGGTGCATCTGGCTCAGGCAAATCCACTATGATGAACATACTCGGCTGCCTGGACAGGCCAACTTCTGGAAGCTACCGCCTGGAGGGACAGGACATCGCCAGCCTCAAGGACAATGACCTGGCGATGATGAGGAATAACAAATTAGGTTTCGTTTTCCAGTCTTACAACCTTTTGCCTAAAATGACCGCAGTAGCGAATGTAGAATTGCCTTTAATATATAACGGCGGTCACAACAGGCGACAGCGTGCCCTCAAGGCACTGGAATCGGTCGGCATTGGCAATAGGGCGTTCCACCGCCCGAGCGAAATGTCAGGAGGCGAGCAGCAAAGGGTGGCTATCGCCCGTGCCCTGATTAACGACCCCCTGATAATACTTGCTGATGAGCCCACTGGTAATCTTGACACTGCCTCAAGCCGCACAATCATGTCTCTTTTGCTTGAGCAGAGCAAGAAGGGTATCACAGTAATCGTCGTTACCCACGAGCAAGATATAGCAGCATATACTCACAGAACCATCTATCTCAGGGACGGGAAGATAATCGAGGAAAAAAGGCGATGAACATCTGGGAGAGCATTAGAACAGCCTGGCAGTCCATATTTGCCAATAAAATGCGTTCCTCGCTCACCATGCTCGGCATTGTCATTGGCGTTTGCGCGGTGGTACTGCTGGTTGCCTTGGGCCAGGGTTTCCAAACCAATATGAAGACAACTTTCGAGAGTATGGGTGCCAGCGCCCTTTACATATCGAGCTCGACAGCCAGGACAATAACTACCGTGCGAGACCTCACGCTTGAAGATGCTCAAGCCCTAACAGACAAAACAGTAGCCCCATCAATAGCTGTGGTCTCTCCCACTCTTGGCCAGAGCGTGAATGTACAGTATAGCAACAATAATGCGACATCCCAAGCCACTGGAGTTACTCCAGTGATAACACAGATAAGGAATTACCAGATAGACCAGGGTAGATTTATAACTGACCAAGACCTAACAGCAAGGAACAACGTGGTAGTACTCGGCTACCAGACGGCTCTCGACCTGTTTAGCAGCGAGTCCCCGATAGGCAAAAGCCTGCGCGTTGAAGGCATTAAATTCCAGGTTATCGGTACTCTTCAAAAGTTGGGTGGTTTTGGGGGAGACAGCTACATATTAATACCTCTGACAACCATGCAGTCCAAAATAACAGGTGGTAGTAATGTCCAGCAGATTGCTATAAAGGCTGCCAGCCCGGACCTTGTAGATGACGCGATTGCCGAGATAACCTCCGTAATAAGAGCTCGGCATTATATCAGGCCAGGGGCCGCAGATGATTTCACCATCAGGGACATGCGAGAGACCCTGCAGAGTATGCAGCAGACATTAGCTACATTTTCGATTTTCCTGAGCAGCGTCGGCGCTATCTCGCTCATTGTTGGCAGTATCGGAATCATGAACATTATGCTTGTTTCCGTATCGGAACGGACACGGGAAATCGGCATACGCAAAGCTATCGGCGCCAAGCGCCGTGATATTTTACTTCAGTTCCTCATTGAAGCCGCGGCACTTAGTTTCACCGGTGGTTTGGTTGGCTTGCTCATAGCAGCAGCAGCAACATCGTTTATGGGCAATATTCATATGGGGCCTCCAGGAGGCGCGGGTTTCAAGGCTCAAATTTCGCTTGGCATCGTTATTCTTGCCCTTGCTGTATCAATTGGGACAGGGCTTATATCCGGTACTTATCCTGCCTACCGGGCTGCCAGGATGGACCCCATAGAATCTCTGCGGCACGAGTAACGTTCCATTGAAGATATATTGCCCCCTTTGTGTATCTTCAAAGGAAGTTTTAGCACATCGGAAATCAGTTATTACCGCATTTTCCTGTTGTCATGCGAGCGCAGCGTGGCAATCTCTGGTGCCGCCTCTAACTCTCTCAATGTAGTGCGACCCTTTAGGGTCATTGATAAAATATCGTTACAACTACATAATTCGAGCGGAGATTCTTCGACTCCGCTACGCTCTGCTCAGAATGACAATTGCAGTAGTGTCACCCTGAGCGAAGGCGGTGGGCCTATTCATGTCTCAAGGCTTCAATGGGATTGAGTCGGGAGGCACTCCAGGCAGGATAGAACCCAAAGAATAGACCGATGCCTGCCGATACACAAACTGCCAGGATGACTACATCACCAGTAACCAGCGTCGTCATTAGTCCCATCTTGGAAACAACATAAGACGTAACCCATCCCAAAATAACTCCAATAATACCACCAGCCAATGTTAGGAACGATGCCTCTATGAGAAATTGAGTCCATATGTCCCTTTCCTGAGCGCCCAGTGCCTTGAGGATGCCTATTTCTCTGGTCCTCTCCAAAACCGAAACGAGCATGATGTTCATTACGCCGATGCCGCCGACAAGTAATGAAATCGCAGCAATGGCACCCAGAAAAATCGTCATTGTGGCCGTGGTTTCCGAGATTGTACTGGCTATCTCCTCCATAGAGGTAATAGTGAAGTCATTCTCCGCATTGGCACCAAGCCGGTGCCGGGAGCGAAGCAGGCTGGTGATTTCCCCAACGACGTAGTTTGCCTTCCCCTTGTCACTTACCGTAAGTGATATGGACGATACCACGCGCTCGCCTTTGGCAGTTCGCGGCTGTGCCACTGTCTGCTGCATAGCCGTCAGCGGGATAAATATAGCGTCATCAGGTGAGCCCCACATGGCTCCTTTGCTAGCTAAGACGCCAACAACACGTACTATGATGTTGCCCATCCGCATCTGCTGCCCTATGGGGTCTGTATCCCCAAAAAGTGTCTGTTTAACATTGGAGCCGAGTACAGCCACCTTGGCACTGTGCTGATATTCGTAGTCGGAGAAGAAGGAGCCGCTAATTATATTCAAATTGTTTGTCCGCGCATATTCTGGAGTCGTCCCTGTGACCTGGGAGTTCATATTCTTGTTGCCAGCGACCAGTTGGAGGTTACTAGAATACACAGGAGCTACTGAGGATATGTAGGGGACCTCCATGGCTATTGCTTCTGCATCCTCTACAGTAAGTGTGGTAGCGCTGCCGGCGGCACTCCTGATTCCCCCAAAACCAACACTCGCCCCAGGTCTAATAGTAATAAGGTCTGAGCCAAGTGTCTCGATACGGGACAGAATGTCGGCCTCAGCACCTTTGCCAATGGACATCAGGCTAATCACAGCGGCTATACCAATCACGATGCCCAATATAGTCAAGGAGCTACGCAGCTTGTGTGAGGTTACGCCGACCCAGGCAGTAGAAAAAGGCTCAAGCCATTTCTTCATACTTTCTCATCCTTTTCTATCTGTCCGTCTTTAATGTGTACAATGCGCTCGCAGTGGTGAGCGATGCTGGGGTCATGTGTTATCATCACCACGGTAATCCCCTGCTCGGTGTGGAGCGAGGTGAGAATAGAGATTATTTCTTCACCGGAGCGGCTATCCAGGTTCCCTGTAGGTTCGTCCGCCAGAATCAGAGGCGGGTTTTTCACCAGAGCCCGTGCGATTGCCACTCTTTGCTGCTCTCCACCGGAAAGCTCCGTAGGGCGGTGGTTGGCACGGTCAGAAAGCCCGACTTTAGTCAGTGCCTCCATAGCCATAGCTCGCCTGCCATCGCTATTGCCGGCATATCTTAAACCCAGTTCAACATTAGCCAGTGCTGACAGTCTGGGCAGTAAGTTGAAAGTCTGAAAGACAAAGCCAATCTTCTGACCTCGTATCTGGGCCAGTTCACGGCTGCTGAGGCTGCTTACTTCTCGACCATCAAGGTAGTAGCTGCCTGAAGTCGGTGTATCCAGACAGCCGAGAAGATTAAGCATGGTTGACTTGCCAGAGCCGGAGGGCCCCATAATGGCTACTAGCTCGCCCGTCTCAATGTTCAGGCTTATGCCTGTCAGTACCTTCAGCTCTCTGTTGCCCATGGGATAGACTTTGGTTATATCCTGTAACCTAATCATCGCAACATTCGCTGCATTCCCGGTATTACTCCGCCCGAAGACTGTTGTTGTCGCGTTGTTGTCGTTGTCGTGGTGGTAGTCCCCTGTGGCACAGTCACCTGTTCGCCTTCGTTGAGCCCGCTGGTCACCTCGGTGTACTGCCAGTCGCTAATGCCGGTCTGTATGGCGCGTGCTTCGGTGACACCAGACGAGGATAACACCTGGACATAGAATGTCCCTCCCTGGCTGGTTATCGCTTTGGTGGGCACCAGCAGCACGTTGTTTCTCTCATCTAGCCAGATGCTCGCGGTAACGGTTAACCCTTCTTTGAGGTGAAAATCTTTAGGCAGCGTTGCCGACGTCTGCCTTTGTTGGCCTCCTTGTTGTCTCCGGCTCATCATTTCCTCCACCTGCTCCCGGGTAATCTGGCCGGATTCAATGGCCTGTTTGAGACGCTCAGGTATCTCTCCAGCAGAAGCCGGTGGCGTTGCCTGCGTCTGCTCCCCCATTGACGTTTCCAGTGAACTAATCTGCACCTTTACCTTATAATTCACCACGTTTGACTGGACAGTGGCAACCGGTGAAATGTGGGTGACTCTAGCCGGAAACGCAATCGTCGGTATAGCTGCCACCGTTAGAGTTGCCGGTGCCCCAACACTGACCTGATAGATTTCCATCTCGTTGACCAGCACTTCTACCTCAAATTGTGTCGGGTCAATAAGCCGTATAACCACAGTATTCTCGCCCACTTGGTCGCCAACTATTATATTTACCGCTGCTACCAGCCCGGCGAAGGGAGCGGTAAGGGTGGCATTTGCCAGCTTTTCCTCCGCTTCCTTCAAGCTCTGTTTGGCGTTTTTCAACTGCAGTTCCTTTATCTCGATATCCAGCGGGTCAGGTGCTGAGAGAATCTCGGTCCCGCTGGAACTGGTCTTTGGCTCCAGTGCTCTCTCCAGATTGAGCTGTGCCTGTTTCACATTTATCTGAGCCTGACTCAGGCTTCGCTCCAAGCCCAGGGTATCTATTGTGGCCAGCACCTGGCTCTCTTCCACGTAGTCTCCAATTCCCACAAGCACTTCCTCCACCGTGCCTGATGAGCCGAAGGTTAGGTTGACCTCGCGTGAGCTTATCAAATTGCCACTGGCAGTGATGTCTACCTTGATATCCCCACGCTTCACTGTAAATGTCTGGCTTCCTACTGCTGCGGATGTGGCAGCTTTAGAAGCGCAACTGAGTGAGAGAATACAGGTGACCAGTAGCAGAGCTGTTGCGCTTACCTTAAGTATTTTCATAATATTGCCTCTACTGTTTTAATGATGCTTGGTCAAAGTCCAAAAGTCAACTATAGTCTAGCCAAAAATTGTTAGGATTTTATTAAGACCCGAAAGGCATGGGAAAACTCTGCGACTTAATAACATTTTAACATTTTGGGGCTATCTTAATATTTGGCCTGTGGGATTCTTTTTGC
>Ga0194111_10006781_pt1 | contig 12958 bp, 7 predicted proteins | sample TA2KigC300mmetaG_FD_146194 | JGI IMG/M metagenome (GOLD analysis project Ga0194111, IMG submission 146194) | Freshwater microbial communities from Lake Tanganyika, Tanzania - TA2015033 Kigoma Deep Cast 300m | ecosystem: Environmental > Aquatic > Freshwater > Lake | place: Tanzania: Lake... | reverse complement strand
AGCGCCTGGGGCTGCCCTGGGACGATTTCTGGACCAAGTTCGGCTCGCGCCTCGGCCTCGTTGTGGCCGAATCGGGCGGCGCTGCTCGCATCCCCGTCATCCTGCTCGACGCCTCGGAGACGAAGGACGAGTTGAAGAAGCTGCTGGCCGGCACGGTGGAGCCGGCCCTGACAAAGGCACCCCCGGGCAAGGGCGCGCCGCCGGCCATCGCCGACGAGGCGCACGGCGACGTGGCGCTCCGCGTGATCAAGGGGCCGGGCGGCGGCCTCGCCTACGGCTTCGTGGGCGACGCCCTGGCCATCGCCGAGCCGGCCGCGCTGAAGAAGCTCATTGACGCCCGCGCCCGCCGGTCGCTGGCCGCCAACGAGGCATTCCAGAAGGTGCGCAAGGCCGCCGCAGCCCCCAAGGGGGTCGTGGCCTACCTCAACTTCGCCCAGGTGCTCGCCGAGCACAGGCCCGTGCTCGACGGCAACCCCGACCTGCGGCGGCTCTTCGACGCCGTCGGCCTCACCACCGTCCAGTGGGTGGCCGTCGCCTCGGCCTTCGACGGCCGCGGCGTGCGCGACAAGCTGCACCTCCACACCGGCGAGAAGAAGCTCGGCCTCGTCCGCCTCCTCGGCAAGCTCACGCCCGGCACCTCCGCCGCCGCACAGGTCCTCCCCAAGGAGTGCCCGCTCCTGGTGTCGCTGAACTTCAAGGACGGCCCGGAGCTCTGGCAGGCCCTCGTGAAGTTCGTCGAAGAGGCCGGCCAGGGCGAGGGACTGGCCAAGCTCGACGAGGGGAAGCAGAACCTCAAGCTCCAGTTCGGCATCAACCTCGACGACGACTTCGTGGCCGCCCTGGGCGGCGAGGTGTTCCTGGCGGCGAACCCCGACTTCGTGGCCGAGTTCGCAGCCAAGCGCCGCGCGCCCGAGAACAAGGACTTCGCCTTCATCCTCGGCGCCCGCGTGGCGAAGCCCGACGCCATCAAGACCACCATCCACCGCCTCATGGCCGGCCAGCCAGGCGTCGCGCCCGCCGTCGAGCGCAAGACCGAGGCATACCAGGGCGTGGACATCCACACCCTCGTCCTCCCCGACGCGGCGAACCAGCCGGCCTATGCCTTCGTGGGCGAGTTCTTCCTCGCCGCGAAGAATGCCGCGGTCCTGCGCCAGTGCGTGGACGCCCAGAAGGACCCGGCGAAGGCCCTCGCGGCCAGCCCCCGCTTCCGCAACGTGGCCGACCCCATGCCCCTGAAGCACCACGGCATCGTCTACGCCGACCTCCAGAGCCTCCTCGAGGCCATCCTCACGGCGGGCAAGGAGCCGGCGGAGGGCCAGCCCGTGGGCCCGATGGTCCAAGTCCTCGGCCAGCTCGCCGGCCAGCTTCGCGGCGCCTGCGCCACCCTCTCCGCCGACGAGAACGGCATCACACTCGAGATCTACACCAGGTCGGGAGTCCTCCCCATCCTCGGCGTCGTGGCGGGTGTCGCCCAGCGCCGCGCTGCCGCCGGTCCACCGCCTCCGCCCATCCCCAAAGGCCCCAAGCCCACCGATTTCTGAGGAGGGCGCTCCGCGCAAGCCGGCCCCTTGGCGACCGCGCAGCGCCCTATGTGACACCCGATCGCCCCACGTACCCACCCTCTCCGAGGGCAGGGAGTGGGGCCCCCGGGTAACCATGGGGCCGCCGTGGCTTCGCTACATGTGCGGCACTAGACAGCGGATGTGGAACAGGCCATGCTGGCAACTGCCGCCGGCTTCCAGGAAACTGCCTTCCACGAAGAACCCCGAGCACCCACCCCTCTGCGCTAATTTCCAGAGCTGATCGCGCTCCGAAGTGTGCATCACGCCCTCTACCACAACTTGCCATCCGTTACGCGCGCACTGCTCAAACACATCGATCAGAACGTCCGTGGGTGCCCACCCTCTTTCCAGCGGGTCATCCGGCGATCTTCCCTCGACGAAGCTCCGGAAGTAAGGGTACTCCACTTTGACAAAGGCTGGAGATAGACCAACGCGTTGCAGCGATAGCAGGTTCATTGCGAGGTCGCAGGCGAAAGCAGTGCCGTCAAGGTTGTCGCGGAGCCAGGCTGCGCCTCCCAAGTGATCCGGGCCGCTGGCGCTGGAATCGATCTCCACGACCACCCTGAGCTCGCCGTGAGACCTCAAGAGCCTGGGCAACATGTGAAGCCAGGGAGCTGCCGAAAGCACAGGAGAGCCGACGTTCACGAAAGCATTCACCCTATGGGGGCACGTGCCCCCCCGTACGAGGTTCTGCGCTTCAACGAGCTGCTTTGCCAGCAGCAGGAGTGCGAGGTTCAGGTCAAGTTCCGGGACAAAGGCGCTTGCTACATCCTCGAGGTTTGTGAATTGGTCGGTAAGCGCCTCTGTGCCAAATGGCTCCGATGTCTGGGTCTCGGTGGAAGGGCCCGTAATGCGGCATATGGGCAGGTTCTTGTCGGAGACGGCCCTGGCGATGGGTTCGCGGCCGGCGAAGAGGCGTCGGAGCAGACTCGATGCGTGGGTGCCCCAACTCGCCGCTGCAAGCGGGTCGTACTCGCAGGAGACCTCGATTGGGGCAATGCTGGCAGCGCCCCACCCGCGCCACTCGTGCGGCCTAACGGTGACGCGCGCTGAGAGAGTGGCCGCCTGAGGCACGTTTGGGACAATACGCCACCGGCGGACCAGGATCTCGGGTCGGTTCCTGTGCTGCAGGTACGGGTAACGGACGTCGATCCCGGGAAGCGGAGCCGCGGGGTCCTCCGTCTCTGTGCCACCAAGATAGCTCTCCCATCGCATCGCCGGTGGCCCCTGCGTCGTCTTCAGCGACACACCCACCTGGATGGTGAGGTGGGCCGGCGGCTCCACCCCCCCACGTGGGCACGCCATGAGGACGTAAAGGCTGGGCTGTTCGTTGGTGGTGAAGCAGTCGCCGCAGACCTCAACACCCCAGTAGGCTGCGACCTCCAAACGCGGTCTAAGACCCTCCTGCTCCAAACGCAGGACTCGGACGTGGGACAGGGCTTTCAGCCTGTTCTGTTGGTGTCTGGCGCGCGCGACATCGAATGCCACCTCTGCGTGGAGGGTATCATACAGTCCGGGTTCGGGCTGGAAGTCGAGGTGCGGCATGAACGCAAACGGCATGGCATGACCCCTTCTTGGATGTGCCAACGAGACGATGCTCGGAGGGGATACACGGATGGGGGCGGGGCGCGCCTACCGGCTCGGAAGCCGCTAGCCTGTTCACTACAGGCTCTCCGCGACGCGACTACGCCCGAGCCGGCCGCTGTATGCCATTCACCCATCGCCGGCGTTCGGCACACCGGCACCTCCAGAGCGCTACGTATCGCTCGACCCGCGCGCCATCGCAGACGGGAACACTCAGCAACGCGCTACTGTCGGTTGCTCACTGGGCGGCCACAGCAACTCGTCCAGGAAGTCCTCCGGATGCAGGCGAGCGTATCCCTGCACGACGGCATCGAGGCGAAACTCGCGCGAGCCCTCGCGAGGCGCTGAGAGCATGGCGTAGATGGAATCCGACTCCATCTCCCATTCGGTCATCCCGAGCAACTCCGAGCGGCGCTTCGTCTCGTCGCAGGAGGGCGCCTCGGGGTACCTCAGCGTATGCTGCTTGCCGCCGCCGTAGGTCCGGATGGTCACGGGGCTCTTGTACCGCCGCGGACCAACCTCATCATCGCAGTAGGCGCGGAAGTCGAGCATCCGGCACAGGATCTCGGATGGGTCGGTTTCGCTGGGAACGAGGTGCACATTCCGCAGAACCCGTCGGACGCGGTCAATGTGCGCTTCCTCCATCAGCACGCGCTGGTCAATCGGGTTGAGCAACGGCGCCAGCCCAATGAGCACGGGTCTCAATGCATCGCTTGAGACACTCTCCTCCCGGTAAGGAGCCAGGAATCGCCGAAGAGGCGCTACCTCGTTCCGGCGTGAGGGATCAGCGACACAGCGGATGGCATCGAGCGAGTCCAGGGCGCGGCCCCGCTCCGACCGTGGTTCGCACGTGTTCGCCGATGAGAGGCATGCGACGGCCGTCTTCAACGTGTCGTTGAAAAACTGCCACCGTTCCCCCCCCTCCAAATCGCCCGCCAGTTGTTCGACGAAGGCTCTGCCCGTGTAGTCGAGAGACAGGTCTCCTGCCAAGCAGAACATCCCCAGAGGGCCATTGGCGTCCCACTTGTAGGAGACGCGCTTCTGCAGTGGGCTGGACGCATCCTGCGCTCGCAGTGGTTGCACGCTCACCAGACCAGTGTGATATCCCTGTCCCGCAAAGTACTTGTGGAAGGGATCGTAGCTATCGTCTCCGTCGGGCAACTCATCAGGGAGGAATGCCACGATGGGGCACTTGGGCAGTTCTCCTGGGTGCGAACGCAGCCAGACGATGTACCGCCTGACGAGTGACTCTGACTCACCCAGCACTACGACCCGGACTAGCTGCTGGTCCCCTCCGGCGCCGTTGGTAGTCAGGCGCGACGCCTCCCCCAGTGCGCTGTGCGTGGCCACGTCAGCATGGAACAAGCCGCTGCTCCCTCCCCACTTCGCAGTTGAGTACGTCTCGACGATCTTCTGGAGCGACTTCGCCCCCCGATCGCCATGAGGGCCCACGGTTTCCCTCAATCGCCTCACCAACTCCGAGGACACCTTGGGCGCCTCCCACCATGAATCTCTGACGTGGCGATAGGGGAGCCGCAGAATCCGAGAGACGCTCCAGAGGTGCCGCGCGTCCTGGACGACGCTTCGCCAGACGGCCGTTACCACGGCGCCCGTGCTCAGGCGGATCATGGCCAGTTTGAGCGCGCAGACGTGGCACGCAAGGGCCGCGTTCAACTCAGTGGTCATGAACGCGCGGGCGACCAGAAGGCATTCGGGGACCTCACCCTCGGGCCTTGCGGCCCGGCAGGCCTGACACAGGCGCGGGGCCTCCTTGTCGTCAGATGACACAAGGTCCCCCTCAAGCTTGTCCAGCCTTCGGATCCAAACGCGCGCCGAGTCCGCGGTGCCCGTGGCCTCACCTGAAGACGCTTGAGGCATGATCAGAGGTCCCCCTCGTGTCCTGGCTGCCAGTAGCCACCCCGCAATCCCCAAGGCGTCACAACCTCAGGCTGAAGCCCCTGCTTCTTCAGGGCGGGCAACCGCGGCAGCTCGGTGCGAAGCTGCGAAGCCATTAGTATATCAGGAACTCCCCAGTGAGTCAATCGCCGGCGCCCCATGGGGCAGCGGACTCCATCGAGGGGGCGCTGACGAGTTATCGGGCCCGGAGGTGACACTAGAGGGGAGATCGCGCAGGGTGAGGGTCGGCGCTGGGTCGTCGAGGACACTGCTCGTCCCACCTCAGTCAGCGGGTGAAAACCCCGCATCACCCGCTCGACACGCAGCAGATGTACCACGAAGCATCGGCCCACCCAACGCCTACCAGGCGCACCGACACGCGTTTGCTTTCTTTTAGCGCACGGCCCAGGAAAAGTCAAGCGAAGTTGTCGGCCAAGCGCCCTCAAGGGCGGCTCTGGCCGTAAGTACTTATTATAACACGAGTTGCGAGTGCGATGGATGCCGGACCCTGCCGCCTGATCGCCGTTGGCCCTGGGACCGCCCCTGCGGTCCGACTGCGCGCGCCCCCCCTGAACACCACGGGGCAAGGTTCCTATGAACGCGGGGGACCACCCGACACATGAGTTCGCCATTGTGCTGCCCGCCCGAGGTCACGCGCCCGCATCTTTATTTTGGCCCGGGATCCGCTCGCCGTCAATAGCTCAAGTGCGCTTTCACACCATCCCACGAATGGACTATGCGAGAGGAGGACGCCGGTGACCCCGCGACCTTGTTCAACCATGGCCCACGGCTTCCTGCTATGGCTCGACCTGCACGAGGTCAACGTAGTACGTGCCCGGGCGGGCGCCGTCGGGGGCCGAGAGGCCGATGCCGGCGGTGTGCCAGCGGAGGAAGTAGGTGCCCTTCGGCAGGAGCTTGTCGAGGGGGATGCGCACCTTCTGGTAGCCGGGCGTGATGGCCTTCAGGTAGCCGCCGGCCAGGAGGGGCACGCCACGGCTGTAGTGCGGTTCGTCGTAGAGAAGGTCGTCCCCCACGCGATGGTGGTCCATCAGGTGGGCGAGCAGCTCCTGGTTCACGTCGCCCTTGATGTAGAAGGTGAACCACTGGAGGCCGGCGCTGTTGTAGCCGTCGCCTGCGACGACCCAGTAGCCGCGCCAGGGTCCCGGGCCGGTGGCGGCGAAGCGGAGTGCCGCGCTCTTCGGATGCACGCCGCCGCTTCCCGCCCAATGGACCTCGACGGGTCCGACGGCTCCCGCGCCGTGGTAGCCGCCCTGGTGGAAGCGGAAGGCGGCCGGGCCGCGGGCGAGGTGGACGACGGCGGGCCAGGCGTCGGAGGCCCCGGCATCGTCGGTGGCCTTGACGGTGAGGGCGCAGGTTTCGCGGAAGCGCTTCTCGCCGAAGACGGCGGGCGAGACGCGGAGTGTGGCTGCGAATACGCCATCGGCGCCTGCAACGAGGGGCGTGGCGTCGCCGCCGCCCAGCTTCGCCGCGTCCACGGTCACGCTCTTGAGTGCCCGCGGGCCGCGGGGGTGGAGGACGCGGGCGTGGAGGGTGAACTGCATTTTGTCCTTGGCCTCTTCGATGAGTCGGGCGGCGGCGACGATGGCGCCGAGGTGGGGCTCGGGCGGCTCGTCGGCGGCAAGGGCGGCGATGCGGCCGTGGAGCTCGCCCCGCGCGCGCGCGGCCCCCACGCTGCCGAGCTGTACGGCGCACGGCACGGCGCGGGCTTGGGCGATGGCCGGGCCTTTCGTGGGCAGCGCCCAGCGGCCAACCCACAGGGCGTTGTTCGCCACCGCGTAGTAGACAGAGCCGTTGGCGTTGGCGGTGCAGCTCGCGCCGGTCTTGACGAATGGGCCGACGTAGAGGCCCTGGTTGTGCCGCTCGCCGGGGTCATCCTTGAAGCGGCGGCGCGACAGGCAGAGGCCCTGGCGGCGCGGGTCGTAGGCGGCCAGGGTCTCGGCGCGGTCCGTCGGGCCGTTGGTGAAGAACAGGCTGGCCCACGCCGCGCCGTCGGCGCGGGCCGCCACGCGCCAGGTCCGCCCGTCGTCGTCGGCCTGAAGGATGGCGCCGTCGAGGGTGGCGGCGTAGAACTGCCAGGGCTGCCCCGGCGAGGCGACGGCGGATGGGCGGACGCCGCGGAGGGTCTCCTCCCAGTGAACGCCGTCGGTGCCGGAGCGGTGGATGCCCCAGGCCTTGCCCTCGGTGGCGGTCATCGAGCCGATGGCGACGATGGTTTCGCCGTGCTTCACGAAGCGGGTGAGGTAGCGGTCCTTGCCCAACACCTCCCAGGTTGCCCCCAGGTCGCGCGAGAGCGACAGGCCGGGGGCCGCGAGGCCGTGGGTGGCGAGCAGGGTGCGACGGGTCGGATCGGAGGGACAGAAATCCACCCATTCAATGTGCGAGGAGGCGAGGGCGTCGAGTGGCGCCTGATGCGTGACGCGTGACGCGTGAGGGTCGTCGGCGCCCAACGGTTTCCAGCTCTGGCCCGCGTCGGTGCTGAGGAACAGGCCCTTGGCGTCGGTGCCGAGGACAAGGGTGTCGGGGTCCACGGCGGAGACGGCGAGGCAGGTGGCCTCCGCATCCCACTGTGGGCGGGGCGTCTCTGCCCCGCGCGGGCCATCTTCGGCGCGGCGAGCGGAGCCGCCGCCCACAACGGGGGTCCAGGTGTGCCCCTCGTCCCGGGTGACGAGCAGCCCCTTGTCCGTGGCGCACCAGGCAACCAGGGGGTCGAGGGGATGGGGGAAGCAGCGGCGGACACCGCCGGGTTCGGGCAGCCGGCTCCATTCGATGCCGCCGCGGACCTCCCGTGGCACAGGCATCCTGCCTGTGGCAGGCCCGGGCACAGGCTGGAAGCCTGTGCCACCTCCAGGGAAATCAATGTGCTCGATGAGGCCGAAGGAGTCAGGGCGGTGAAAATCCTCGGTCGGCAGGTCGCACCAGGTGTACTCCTGCTTGGGCGCGTTGCCGCGCGGAGCGCGGAAGCGTGTGACGTTGAAGCGCCAGGTCTGGTCCGCGCCCGTGCGGGCGCCCAGGTCGCGGAGCGGCACGCTGAGGGCCACCCGCCAGCCCTTGCCCGGCTGGGCCGAGACGGCCGCCTTGACGTCGCCGTTCCACGAGCGGTCGCTCCGCCCGCCGGGCGGATGCGACTGGTCGAAGACCGTGCCGATGGCGCTGACGCCGATCTGCTTGTAGCCGACCTCGGGGTGGGGGAGGACGTAGATTTCCACGCAATCGTCGCACCACACCTCGCCGTCGCGCTCGCGGGCCTTGGCCAGGAGCTGGGCGTCGGGCTCCTCACACTCGATGGCCGCGTAGAGGTGTGTGGCGTCGAAGAGCAGGCGGCAGGTCGTGGCGAGCTTGCCCTGCTGGCCGGGCACGGGGTGGAGCTTGAGGGCCGGGGCCTTCTCCCACAGCGGGTCGGCGAGTGTGCCCTCCACCTTCGGGCCACGAGCCACCTTCACCGCCGTGGTCCTCGCCCGCTGCTGGGCCCACGCAGAACCAGAGAAGAGGAAGAGTGTGCCCGCGAAACACGCGAAAAGACGCGAAAGCAAGAGTCTGAAATCGGCAATCGGCAATCGGCAATCGGCAATCATCTGGGCTTCCCCAGCACCGTCTGCCGCGCCAGGAAGCAGGTCTCGCCGGGCTTGGGGTCCTTGGGCACGTCAGCGAACTCGTAGGGCTTCCAGAGGAAGAGGGCGTTCTGCGGCTTCGGCGTGTCGTCGAGCCGCGCGTGCTCGGCCAGGAGGCGGCGGTAGGCCCAGTGCTTGTCGAAGCGGCCGAACTTCGGCGTGGGGTCCGGCTCGGAGTCCAGGTCGGCGGGCAGGTTGTCCACCTCCTTCCCCGAATCGTCGCGCTCCTTGCGGGGCCGGGCGAGGAGGTTGTCGGTGCCCGCGTAGAGCTTGAGCCAGAGGGCGCGGGTCTCCTTGCCGCGGACGAGCCAGTAGGTCTTGGTGGGGTCGGGCTTCACGTCGCGGCCGAGGTCGGGCTGCTCGAGCAGGTGCTGGCGGTGGTAGAAGTTGGCCGTCTCGCGGGCCGCATAGGCGTAGGCCTCCAGCATGTCAATCGCCTTGTCGCGGTTCGCGTCGGCCCGGCCCGTCTCGAAGCCCTGGAGGAGGAACTCGGCGAAATAGGTCTGCGTCCCCTCCGTCTCGTAGCCCGAGGCTGTGAGGACGACGCGGCCCGGGCGGAGATAGCTCTTGAGGAACTCAGCGCCGCCGCTGGCCGCGTTGATGATGACGAGCCGCTCGGCGGGGAGGGCGTCGAGCATGTCGCCTAGGTCGGTCGCCTTGAGGTCTGGCCCAGGGAGGCAGAGCTTCCCGAACTCCTCGCTGATCTGCCCGTGGCCGGCGAGGAAGAGGACGAACTGGTCGCGGGTGCGGAGCGCCCGGGCCATCTTCTCCATCTCGGCCTTGACGTTTTCAAGCGTGGCCTTCTGCCGCGGCGGCGTGGCCTTCGCGTCCTCCGTCTCGGTGAGGACGACGATGTTGTCGGCAGGCACGCCGCACTGCTTCGTGAGGACGGCGTGGAAGCGATTCGTCCAGTCGAGCAGCAGGCGCGAGTACTGCTCGGAGCCGCCGAGGCCGGCGACGAGGACCGCGCGCGTCGCGCCCGGCTCAGCAGCAGGCGCCGCGCTGGCAACGAGAAGCCCCAACGCCCAGACCAGCTTCATGGGATGCCAGATTCCTGATTCCATATTCCAGATTGAAGCACAAACGGCTCGCCAATGCCACATCAAATGGCCGCGAGCATCTTCTTGAGGGCGGCGGCGCTCTGGCGCAGGCGGTCGGCGCCGGTCATGTTGGGCGTGAAGTCCTCGATGATGAGCGGCGGGTTGATGCCCGCGTCGTGAAGGGCCTTGACCCACGCGGGCAGGTAAAGGTCGCCCTCCTCCATGCGGCACATCTGGCCCGTCCGCCGCGTGCAACCGAGGGGGTCAACGTCCACGATGATGCGGCGGTTGCCGCCGATGTGCACGCAGTCAATGTAGTCGCGAAGGACGGAGACGGCGAGGACGGGGGCGACCTCGCCTTCGCGGCCGAAGTTGGCGATGTCGAAGATGACGCCGATGCGCTCGGGCGGGAAGTGGCGGACGACATTCCAGGCGAGGCCCGGCGAGGTGATCATCGTGCCGCAGTGGGTCTCGAGGATGAGCTTGATGTCCATGGGAGCAGAGAGCTTCTCGATGACCTGCGCGTAGCGGTCAACCACGCGCTGGAGAAGCTCGGGGTAGTTGAACGGCTCGCGTGGGTAGGCGGGCGGGCCGCAGCGGACGGCTTTCGCGTCGGCGGTCGCGGCGCCCTCCAGGTGGAGCTTGATCGCGTCGTCGGGGTCGGTCACGCAGCACACGGGCACGGTGCCCCAGGGCTTGATGCCTGCGGCGCGCAGGCGGCGAGTGAGCGATGCCCCGTCGCGGACGAGCCGCTCGGGCGTGAGGTCGAACTTGTGGTTCCCCCAGTTGCCCCACGGCTTGTCGCGCTGCTCGGGCGGGATGACGCGGGGGCGGTACTGGTAGTAGCGTATCCCGAGCTCGCGGCACAGCGCGATCTGCTCGTCGAAGTCCAACTCCGGCAACATCACGGCGGTGACGCCCATTTCCATAGACGTGTCTTCCTCTCAACTTGCTCGCCCGCGGCAGCGGGCAACCAGGATCCAGACCAGGTCCCCGATCTGCTGGAGTCCCACCTCGAAACCCTCGGCCTCGAACATCCCTGGGAAAGTGGTGAGGAGGGGTTGGTACTCGTCCTCCATGTCGGGGTACTCCGCGAGCGCACGGGCCTTGTGGGGTGCATCCCGAAACATCGTGTCGGCGATCACGACCCGCCCGCCCGTCCGCAGCACGCGCCGGGCCTCACGCACGGCGCGTTGCTTGTCGGGATCGGCGAGATGGTGAATGGCGTATGCGCTGACGACCACATCGAAGCTGGCATCAGCGAAAGGGAGGCACAGAAACGGGTCGTCCACGTGTTGGACGGAGAAACGACCTGGCCAGCGGCGCAACTTGTCTTCAGCCAACTTGAGCATCTGCTCGGAGGGGTCCACGCCGACCACGCTGCAGCCGAGCTCCAGGAATGGCACCGCGGAGTTGCCTGTCCCCGTGCCGATGTCGAGGACGAGGTCCTTCGGTCTCGCGGAGGCGCTGCTCGGCAGGCGCCGGAGCGCGTCCTCGTAGCAAAGGCGCCGCGAGCCCCTCATGCGCTGATCATAGCGCTCCAGCCCAGCGTAGGAATCGAAGTCCCAGGTCTTCCGGTCACCCGCAGCCATCGCGCGTTCGCCTCCAGAGCACTCCGCGTGCAGGTATGCACGCCCTACCACTCGATTGTCGCCTCACGGCTGGCTGGCGCAAGCGCCCTGTCGCCCTTCGGCGTTCGCAACACAAAGCCGCCCGGCGGCTTCGCGTCCCCCGCGAGTCTGAGCGTGCCCGTCTGGCCCTTGGCGGTGTAGGTGAACGAGCATGGGCCGAAGTGGGTGGGCAGGCCCTCGACGGCGATGCCCTTCTCGCTTTGGAACCAGGCGGGGTCAACGCCCGCGAGAAGCACCAGTCGGTCGCCGTCCTCGAAGGCCAGGCAGTCGCGGAGCAGGAGCCACATCTCGGCGATGGCCCAGCCGTGGGGCATGGCGACGCCGCTGTTCCAGGTCGTCCGCAGATGGCCCCAGCCGCCCGAGCCGCTCTTGCCGCCCTCGTCGAAGGCGTACCAGCCGCGCATCTGCTCGTGGTCGAGGTGGGAGGCGATGGTGCGATAGCCCGCCTCCCGGTTGCCCGCGAGGAGCCCCTGATGGGCTGTGGCGAGGGGGAAGTAGCGCCAGCCGCCCGGCTTCTGCGCGCCGACGCCCTTGAACTGGTCGAGGACGCGGGGCAGAGACGCCCCGCCTACAGGGTAGAGCTGGCAGGGCCAGAGGAGCGAGTAGTTGCCGTAGCCGTTTCGGAGCTTCGCGCCGAACTTCGCGTCGTACTGCTCGAAGAGCATCTCGGCGAGCTTTGACCATTCGGCGGCGTCCCCCCCCTTGCCGGCGGCCTTGGCCAGGAGCGCGGCGGCGCGGAGGCCGGCGATGTCGAATGCCTCGGTGTACTCGGGGTGGTGCCCGTCGCAACTGCCGGGCTTGAGCACCTGGCGGCGGAAGGCGGGAAGCTCGTCGGGCTTGTCGGGCGGGAGGGCGTCGCCGAAGTCCAGGCTCGTCGCCTTCACGTAGTGGGGCGGCGGAGTGGTGCGGTAGTAGCGGACCATCGCGGCGAGCTTGGCGGCGGACGGATAGACGCGAGCAAGCCACTTGGCGTCGCGGCTGAAGAGCCAGTGTTGGCCCATCGCCCAGAGCACCTGGCCGGGGTTGTCGGCCTCGACGGCTACGCGGCCGTTGAAGGGGTGGGCGAGGAAGTAGTCAATCGCCTTCTCCGACAGAGCAAGGTTGCCCGATTTCTGGAGAATGTTGGCCACGTAGACGCCGTCGCGGTTGAACACGTTGTAGTTCACCACCGCCACGTCGGGTGCCCCCTCGTTCATGCACATCGCCACGTGGCCGATGATGGCTGCGAAGCACTCGGCCCAGCGGGGGTCAGGCGCCCTGATGGTCACACGCCCGACCAGGTCCTTCCAGTAGGCAGCGGCCTCGCCGAACAGCGTTTCGGCCTTCAGGGCGCGGTAGTAATCGAGGCCGGGATCAGGCTGAAGGATGCCGCCTTCCTTCGGATTCGGCTTGGCGAGGTCAAGCTGCGCCCACCCGCTCTTGCCGTCCCATTGGTGGGCGACGGCTCGGCGGCCGGGCAGGACGGGGCAGATGAAGCCGAACGTCCTCGTTTCGCCCGCGGAAAGGGTCAGGTCGAAGCGGAGCGCGCCCGAGCAGTTGCCCGGAAGGGAGATGACCTGCTTGCCCGCGGGAATCCTGCCCGCTGTCGCCTCGTCGCCGATGGTGTCGCTCTCAAG
>Ga0194111_10006766_pt1 | contig 12979 bp, 15 predicted proteins | sample TA2KigC300mmetaG_FD_146194 | JGI IMG/M metagenome (GOLD analysis project Ga0194111, IMG submission 146194) | Freshwater microbial communities from Lake Tanganyika, Tanzania - TA2015033 Kigoma Deep Cast 300m | ecosystem: Environmental > Aquatic > Freshwater > Lake | place: Tanzania: Lake... | reverse complement strand
AATACGAGCCCTCACTATTCTTATACTACAATTTAAGGCACATAAGACTCTGAAAATGCCTTAAGCTGGGCAAGCATGATTATCCAATCAGGAAAAAATCCCTTTTTCATTCACTAACCCCATATTTCCCTCATAGGCCGCATCATCCCCCGCAAGCAACCCCAGGAGGAGTTTCGCCTGGCGGGCGGCGGCCCCCTGGTGGGTGTTGAGGGCGGCCAGGCCGGCCTGGCCCCGCCGGTAAATTTCTTCTGGCTGCTCCAGGCAATACCTCCCGGCCCGGATGAGACTTGGAACATCGGTGACTTCAATGCCCGCGGCGGCTTCTTCCAGGAGCTGCCGGGCGGCCCGGAAATTGGCCAGGTGAGGGCCGTACAAAGGGACCTTGCCCCAGGCTGCCGGCTCCAGGATGTTCTGGCCGCCGTGGGGGATGAGGCTGCCCCCCACAAAGATAACATCCGCCAGGCTGTACAGGGCAAAGAGGTCGCCCACGGTGTCGATGATGACTGCCGCCTCCCGGCGCCCTTCGCCGTTTTTGAGGGCCCGCCAGAACTGGCAGGGAATCCCGGCTTCATGAAGAAGGTGAGCCACGGCGGGGGCGCGCTCCGGGTGCCGCGGGGCCAGGAGCAGGTGCAGGGCAGGGTAGGGGCGGCGCAGGGCCTGATAGGCCGTTAGGACGATTTCCTCTTCGCCGGGATGGGTGGAGGCCGCCAGCATTACCGGGGCCCCCTGGAAGGCCAGTCTTTCCCGAAAATCCGCAGCCTGGGCCTGGGCGGCGGGATTGGACCGGCGTTCGAACTTGGTATTCCCCGTCACTGCGACCTTGGCCGGGTCGGCACCTAGGGCGGCAAACCGCCGGGCGTCCTCCGCACTGCTTGCAGCAATGATGTCAAATATATTAATTATATATTTTAGATAAGTATTAAACTTAAGATAACCTCTTAAGGATTTTTCGGTTAGCCGGCCGTTCAGCAGGACCAGTTTCACCCCCCGTTTCTTGGCCGCCAGGAGAAAATTCGGCCAGATCTCGGTCTCCAGGGCCACATACACCGAGGGCCGGATATGGTCCAGATAACGGCGCACGGTCCAGGGCAGGTCCAGGGGATAATAAAAAACGGGGTGGGACGGGGCATAGAGACGCCGCGCCACGGCCTGGCCGGTCTCGGTGCCGGTGGACAAGTACAGGCAGGTCTTGGGGGCCAGGCGCTCCAGTTCCCGCACCAGAGGTTCGGCCCCGGCGATTTCGCCCACCGAAACCCCGTGCAGCCAGATTTTCTGTTGGCCGGGGCAGGCCGGGAGGATGGGGAGGTCCAGACCCAGGCGGGGGCGGAAGCTTTCCCCGAAACCCCGGGACCTCAGTCGCCAGTAAAACCAGGGCCAGCCCACGGCCCCGGCCAGGGTCGCGGCTCCCCGATAGAGGCGAAACCCCCGGGGCAGGTTGGCCGCGCTTTCAGGCATGGGAGGAACTAACTTTCATGGTTTAGAGCACCTGGTGCCGCAGGGCGGCCTCGATGGTGGGATACTCAAAGCTAAAACCCGCCTCCAGGAGCTTTTTGGGCAGCACCCGCTGGCCGCCCAAAACCACCTGGGCGAATTCCCCCAGGACCAGCTTCACCATGAAGGCCGGGGCCGGGACCCAACTGGGCCGGCTGAGGACCTGGCCCAAAGCCTGAGCCATTTCCGCGTTGCGCACCGGGTTGGGGGCCGTAAAATTGATGGCTCCCTGGAGATTGGGATGCTCCAGAAAAAACAGGAGGGCCCGGAGCTGGTCGCTCTGGTCGATCCAGGAAAACCACTGTCGGCCACTCCCCACCGGACCGCCGAGAAATGATTTGAACAGGGGCACCAGTTTTTCCAGGATGCCGCCTCCCCGGCCCAGGACGATGCCGAAGCGGGTGATGGCCACCCGCACCCCTGCATCCTGGGCTTTCAAGGCCTCGGCCTCCCATTCCTGGGCCAATTGGGCCAAAAAATCCTGCCCCGGCGGGGCGTCGTCCACCAGCTCCTCATCGCCCCGGTCACCGAAATAGCCGATGGCCGAGGTGCTGAGCAAGACCTGGGTCCGGGGGTTGTGGGCCGAATCCAAGGCCTCCACGAGGTTCCGGGTGGTCAGGACCCGGCTGTCGCGGATGATTTTCTTGTTTGCTTCGGTCCAGCGCATGAAGACGGAAGCCCCGGCCAGATTAATGATCACGTCGTGTTCCGGCACCTCATTCATCCACGGCCCCGGTTGCGTGGGATCTCCGGACACGAACCTGAGCTCCGGGGCCGCGCCCGGCCGGGGTCTGGCACTGCGCGTGAGGATGGTGATCTCATGGCCTCGCCGGGACAGTTGCTCTGACAGAAAAGACCCTACGAAGCCGGTGCCGCCCGTCATGAAGAATTTCATCGCTGTTTCCTCCCAGACTGAACTATCAAAAGGGTTTTACAACAGGTGCGCAAGTTCCACAAGGCCATCAGGGAGGCCGATACCATTAGTTTCGGCTGAAGGAATCCGGGATCACTGCAAAGTTGACATAATATATATTATCAGACCCAATGATAGGGAAAGGGTTCTGACCACAAGTCCCCCCCGGAGTCAATCTTTGACGCGGCGCTCCACCAGGGATTTTAAATCCTGATAGTCTATTTCCACGATGCGCCAGGTGCCGCCTTCCGGTGGCCTGGCCATACTAAATCTGAAAGTCTGGCCGCTCTGGGGGTCCACAAACTTCACCGAGGCCATGTCGTCCCTTTGGTGGATTTCGGCCTGTGTCGGCAAGGCTGAAAGGCTGGCTCTCTCCAGGGTGGTCAGCTCTGCCAGGTATTTCTCGGCCATGGCTCGAAACTGCGGCTCCAGAGCGGCCACGAACTTGGGCGTCAGGAAACGGGCGAACTTTTTAGTCAGATTGCGGGCCAGACGGGAGATATCGTCGTCACCCGGGATGCCCCCGAGCCCTTTGTTGAGCAACCAGCTGTTGAAATCCCCCGCGGACTCGTTCATGAGGTTTTCGGTAATTGACTGCAGATCCACATACTGGAACAAGGTCTGAGTGTCATTGGCCTGCAGGGCCCGCACCATCTGCCACAGGGCGTAACGGGGGGTCTGCCGCCAATGGGCATAATAGTAATAGGTCCCCAGGGCCAACCCGGCGATGAGGGCCACCCCCACCAGGGGCCAGAGATATCTCCGGGACCTGGTCTTTCTCGTGTTTTCCGAAGCTATTCCTGTCATGGTCTCTTTCCTGTGATGCCTCTGAAGGTTTACCGCTTTAGGCTCGGGCAAAACGTTTTTCCCATCCTCAAGGAACGGTCGGTGTCACAAGTGTTTTTTGCCGGAGGCTTGTTTACTATACCATTTATTTAATTCTGCCGCCAGTTCTTGGCGGCAGGGATTCCTTATGATAAGACTTGCTTAAACTTTTTATCAGCTTATTCAGAAAAGAGAATAATAATCAGTAAATTATAATTATAACATAAACATATTAAACAAACCTTCGATAAATTCTTAGATATTATTATCTTGCTATGGAAAAAAGAATAACTATCACTAAAAAGGGCTGGCGCTGGTGGCGCAGCGGCCATCCCTGGCTGTATCGAGACGATCTGCTGCCGGGGCAGAGTGCCGCTCCGGGAGATATCGTGGCCGTCCAGGATGAGCAGGGCCGTTTTCTGGGTCAGGCCTTGTATAGCGCTACCTCCCGCATTGCTCTGCGTTTCCTGACGGGGTCCCCGGACCCCGTGGATCGCGTCTTTTGGGGGGCCAGGCTGAGCCGGGCCGTGGCTTACCGGCGCCGGGTGGTCCAGGACACCGATGCTTTTCGGCTGGTCTATGCCGAGGCCGACGGTTTCCCCGGTCTCATCGTGGACTCCTATAACGGTAATCTGGTCATGCAGGTGCATCATCCCGGCATGGCCCGGCTGCTGCCGGACCTGGTGGACCTCTTGCACCAGCAGGTGCAGCCTGCCTCCATCACCCTGCGCAACGACAGCGAAGTGCGTCGGTTGGAAGGGCTGCCCCTGGAAGTTGAGGTCATTTCCGGACACCTGCCAGAACCCCTGATTGTGAGGGAAGGTCCGGTGCAATTTCTGGTGGACGTCCGGCAGGGGCAGAAAACCGGGCTTTTTCTGGACCAGCGGGAAAATCGCCGGGACGCGTCAGTCTGGGCCCAGGGGGACGTGCTGGACTGTTTCTCCTACCAGGGCGGTTTTGCCCTGCATGCGGCCCGGCTGGCCCGTCGGGTGGTGGCAGTGGAAGCCTCAGCCTTTTCCCTGGCTGTGGCCCAGGAAAACGCCCGCCTGAACGGGGTGGACAAGGTGGAATGGGTCCAGGCCAATTGTTTCGATTTTCTCAAGGAGGCCCAGGCCGCCGGCCAGACATTCGACATGATCATTTTAGACCCGCCGGCCTTTGCCAAGAGCCGGGGTGACCGGCCGGCGGGCCAAAAGGGCTACCTGGACCTGAACCGCCGGGCCCTGCACCTTTTAAAACCGGGGGGAATATTGATAACCTGTTCGTGTTCCTATAATCTGGCCGCCGAAGCCTTCCTAGAGGTGTTGCGGCAGGCGGCCCGGGAATCCCGGCGCCAGGTGCGCCTCGTGGAATGCCGGGGCGCGGCCCGGGATCACCCCGTGCTGTTGGCCCTGCCCGAGAGTTCCTATCTGAAATGTTTTTTCGGCATGGCCCTGTGAAAAGTTTTTTAGTTTCCAGTTTAAGGAAGGGAAAGTTATCATGCCCACCGGCGCCTGTGGGATTAAGTGTGACGTCTGCCGCTTAAAACTCATAGCCCTGTGTTCCAGTTGCGGTCCTGGCAAGAGTCAGGTGGCCCGGGCCAAGCTCGAGGCCCAAAAAAGGCTTTTGGGGGCCCCCTGCCCTATCCTGGCCTGCGCCAGCCTCAAGCAGGTGGATTACTGTATGCGGGACTGCGACCTGTTCCCCTGCGAAAACTTCGGGGCCGGCCCCTACCCTTTCAGCCGCAGCTTTCTGGACATGCAACAACGGCGGCGCCGGGAGCGGCCGCCAGCCCTGACGCCCTATGGCAGCCAGGTCCATGTACCGGAACACTATTGGGACAGTATTCAATCCCGGGACCTGGCCGAACTCTGCCGGCTCATGCCTGGACGTCCGTACGGGGAGGACAATCTCATCTTTACCTCTTTGGCAGAGGACATCATGGTGGATCGCCGACATCGCTGTCTCAGGCGTTACCAGGCCGGGAACTGGGAGGTGAGCCTGGACCCGCAACTGGAGCTGGTGACCCTCCTGTTCCTGAACCGGGTGAGCGCGCCCCTGCCCCTGGCCGGGGAATTCATCAGCACTGCGGACCTGAAAGAGGCCCATTATTTCACCGGGCCGCACCGGTTACCCCTGGAAAACTTATTAGAACGATTCGGCCACGATCTCCCCGGCTTGAAACGGGCCTGCGGCTCCCTGGGGGGCCACCCCCTGGAGCTGGCCGACGCTGCCTTTTCCCTGCTGCCCCTGCCCCGGGTGCCCCTGTACTTCCTCTTCTGGTTCGGAGACGAGGAGTTCCCCCCCCAGATAAAGGTCTTATTTGACCGCTCCATAGAATCTTACTTTTCCGCCTCCGGCATCTGGCTTTTGGTCAACCTGGTCTGCACCAACCTGCTGCGGGGCCGCCCGCTGACCGCAACGGCGGCAACACCTTAATACCGTTTTCGGTTTTTAGTATTTTAGAATATTATAATATACCATTTTCTGCATCAGGTTTTCTCGAACAGATCCTGCATCAGCGCCAGCAGGCCCAGCAGGCGTTTGTCCTTGAGGCTGTAGTAGCGCTGGTTGCCCACCCGCCGGGAGGCCAGCAGGTTTTTGTCTTTCAGCAGGCTGAGGTGCTGGGACAGATTCGATTGGGAAATATTTAACAGTTTCTCCAATTCGCCCACGGAATGATCGGATTCCCCCAGCAGGTGCAGGATCAACAAGCGGGTGGGATGCGCCATGACCCGGAGACAACGGGCCGCCTGTTCTAACTGAATAGCATCATATTTCAACATATCATAATATTATAATATAACTAGAATTACGTCAATAGATTTTATCTAATCCCTGCGATGCATTAACTTAACGTATTGTTTTTGCTGAAAGCCGACAGCTGACAGCAGAAAGCCTCATTTTTTTCTCCCTGATACATTGCCAGGGGGCCACAAAGTTATATATTATCTGATAAAAAATTATTGTAGGAGGGAGTCATGGCCAAGGCGCCGATTTGGCTTCTTATCCTTTTCATTGTACTTTTCATCTGGGGACTGAATACCGGAGAAATCGCCAATATCCTGAATTCCGGGACGAGTATCTGCCTGTCGTGTATCGGGGTGGGGTGATGGATAACCTCCGGCGGTTGGTTCAGTTTCTCACCGCGGCCATCACCAATGCCTATCTGCTCTTTCCCTTCGGTTCGGTGATTTATCAGGGACCATTGAAAAGTCTCTGCCATCCCGGATTGCACTGTTACTCCTGCCCCTCCGCCATCCTGAGCTGTCCCGTGGGCGCGCTCCAGAATATGCTGTCGGCGGTGCGCCTGTCGGCGCAGGCGGGCATGATCCAGGTGGGGGCCAGTATTGTGGGTTATCTGGGCATCTTTGGGGCCTTGAGCGGTCGTTTACCCTGCGGCTGGCTCTGCCCTTTCGGCCTGATCCAGGACCTGCTGCACCGCATACCTTCGCCGAAAATCAAGCTGCCTTCTTTTTTCAACTATTTCAGGTATGTGGTGTTGATTCTATTGGTAGTGCTGCTGCCCCTTTTGTTAGTGGATGAACTGGGTCTGGGCCAACCCTGGTTCTGCAAACTCCTGTGTCCTTCCGGGACCCTGGTGGGGGCCTTGCCGCTCCTGTATTTTAAGCCCAACCTGTGGCATAATGTAGGACTCTATTTTTGGAACAAGATTTTCTGGATGGTGGTGATTATTCTGGGCGCGGTGTTCATCAGCCGGTTTTTCTGCCGGGTGATGTGCCCGTTGGGAGGATTTTACGGCCTCTTCAACCGGTTCAGCCTTTTCTGCCTGCAGTTTGACGAGGGCAAATGCGTCCATTGCCTGGCCTGCGAGCGGCGCTGTCCCACCGGCTGCCAGCCTTATAAGGACGCTAACAGCGCCGCCTGTATCCATTGTCTGAAATGCCTGCAGGCCTGCCGTTTCGGGGCTCTGGCCTTTAAAATGCGTCCCGGCAAGGTCCAGGCCCTGCCGGTCCGGAGTGAGAAGTGAAAATAATTTACCATGAAAAATATCTTACCCCTTATCCCACTGCCGGGGTGGAAAACCCTGACCGGATCAGATCCATTTATAAATCTCTGTCTTCGTCATATGCCTTTCTGACCCCGGAGCCGGCCGCGGCGGCAGACCTATTACTGGTTCACAGCCGCCGCCTCATCGACGAGGTGGCCCGGCAGCCCGAACTCTATGAGGTGGCGGCCCTGGCGGCCGGGGGCGCCCTGCTCACCGCGGCCACTGCCATGGCCGGTGAGCCGGCCTTCGGGCTTCTCCGGCCTCCCGGACACCACGCCAGCCCCGACAGCCATTGGGGGTTCTGCTTTTTCAACAACATAGCTATTGCGGTGGAACGGCTGCGCCGCCAGGGTCTCATTGAGCGCGCCCTGATTTTAGACATCGATCTCCATTTCGGCGACGGCACCGATAAATTTTATGCCCGCTGCCAGGAGGTGGAGGTTATTAACATTGAAAGCAGCCGCCGGGATCAGTTCCTGTCTGAGGTCCAAACCGCCCTGAAGGTCAGTCGCTCCTGTGATATCATCGGCGTGTCCGCCGGATTCGACACCTATGTCAAGGATTGGGGCGGCATACTGCAGACTGAGGATTACCGGCAGATCGGCGCCTGGGTAAAACAGGCTGCGGCCGCGAACTGTCAGGGACGGCGCTTCGCCCTGCTGGAGGGCGGTTATTATCTCCCGGACCTGGGGAAAAACTGTCTTGCCTTCCTGCAGGGCCTGGAATAAGGCACGGTTGCTCGGTTTCTCTCTCTATGAGCTGATAAATTGCTGTCATTACGAAAAAAAAAGCTTGACAGGGATTTATAAGTTAATAATAATAGTTGCGTAGATAGAGTGTCGTTCCCCCCATCCTCAGGCAGGAAAAAGGAGTTCCGCCCATGGCCCTGACCAAAGAAAAGGTTATTACCAACATTAATCTCCAGATCGGTCTGAATAAGCAGGAAGCCCGCAGCGCCGTGGAGACCGTCCTGGATATTATCAAAGATACCCTGGCCCGGGAGGAAGATGTCTTGATCAGCGGCTTCGGCAAATTCAGCGTCCGCAGCAAAAATTCCCGCCGGGGACGCAATCCCCAGACAAAACAGGACCTCATCCTGCGCGCCCGCAAAGTCGTGGTCTTTAAGACCTCCGGGGTCCTAAGGCAGCGCATCAATGGATCGTAAATTGGGCTGAAAAGTAATTCTTGCCTACAATCCTCTTTTTTCAACGCCCGGTAAAAAATTTCGGCCACGGCATACCCTGGTAGGGTCAGTGAGAAAATAACTTCCTTCTAGTCCCCTCTCCCTCTGGGCTATGCCTTACCCACAGGTTTATGAAAGGTGGGGCCGAGCACAGCCAGGCGGGATATCGGGTTCCCACGTGCAAGTTGGGAGCCCGACAGGGTGCAACATCCGACACCGAGCTGATTCCCATAAGAATCTGTTTTCCCTCCCTGCCAGGGTAGTTCCCGAAAAATGTTGAGGGGCTTTGCCCCGGCGTGGTACAATAAAGACAGGGTGACACGAGCTTTCCAGCCTGTGCTTCCAGAGTCTTTTCCGAAACCGGCTGCGGGCGGGAGGCGATCCGCGGTTCCGCCTTAAGGCCTGACGTTTTTAAAGTTAGTTAAAGGAACGAACCCGTATGGGGGCTCAGAATAAAGGATTATTTTGCGACCTGGCCTGGCCGTGCACCCGGCGGCTGTTTCTCCAGGCCAGCGCCTTGGGGCTGAGTCTGGCGGCCCTGCCAGGATTTCTCCGGCCCGCCTGGGGCCAGGAGGTGCGTTTCGGTTTTACCCGCCCCTCCCCTGCCGTTTATTGGACGGCTCTGGACCGCGGCCTGGTGCGCTGCGACCTCTGCCCCCGGCTGTGCGAGGTCCTGGACGGGGACCGGGGTGAGTGCGGGGTCCGGGAAAACCGGGGCGGCACGTATATTACCCTGGCCTACGGCAACCCCACGGCGGTGCACATCGACCCCATGGAAAAAAAGCCTCTCTTCCATGTGCTCCCCGGCAGCGCCACTTATTCCATTGCCACGGCCGGCTGCAATCTGCATTGCAGCTTCTGCCAGAACTGGGAAATCTCCCAGGCCCGCCCGGAAGAGACTTATAATTTCGACCTGTCAGCCGCGGCCATTGTCCAGGCCGCCCAAGAGACTAACTGCCCCAGCATCGCCCACACCTACGTGGAGCCCATAATCTTCTATGAATATATGCTGGAGATCGCCCGCCTCTCCCGGCCCCTGGGCATCATCAATGTCTGTCATTCCGCCGGCTATATCAACCCCGAGCCCCTGGAGGAACTCTGCCAGCATCTCCAGGCCGCCTGCGTGGACCTGAAGGGCTTCACCGAGGAGTTTTACCGGAAGTTTACGGGGGCTTCCCTGGCCCCGGTGCTGGAAGCCCTGAAAATTTTTAAGCAGCGGGGAGTACACCTGGAACTCGTCAATTTGGTAATTCCCCAGTGCAACGACGACCCCAGGGACCTGGAAAAGATGTGCGCCTGGATCCGGGACGAACTGGGCCCCTTGACGCCCCTGCACTTTTCCCGGTTCTATCCCCTCTACAAGATGAAGCAGCACTTTCCCACCCCGGTGAGCATCCTGGAAAAGGCCCGGGAGCTGGCCCTCAAGACCGGCTTGAAATACGTCTATATCGGCAATGTCCCTTCAAATCCGGCGGAAAGTACTTATTGCCACCATTGCGGCCGGCTCATCATTGCCCGCCAGGGGTACAGGGTGGGCGAAGTGAAACTCAAAAACGGGGCCTGCGCCTGGTGCGGGACGGCCATCCCCGGCATCTGGAGCCGACCTAAGCTGGTTTAGTATTGTTAACGTAAGCGTTCAGCGGTCAGCTAATGCTTTAAATTCAAATAGTTATTCTAAGGTGGCGGATCACTGGTTTTTCGCTTATTTTCCCTAACCCATTGTTTTTGCTTAAAGCTGATTGCTGATAGCTGAACGCCTACTTGTTAACAATCATCCGGAGTCTCCATGTCCTGCCGCTGCGGCTTAGTGGGACTGCCCAATGTGGGCAAGTCCACCATATTCAATGCCCTTACCGCCGGGAAGGCGGAGGTGGCGGGCTATCCTTTCACCACCATCAACCCTAACGCCGGTATCGTGCCGGTGCCGGATCCCCGCCTGGAAACTCTGGGGCGCCTGCTGCAGCCCGCCCGGCTCACTCCCGCCACCGTAGAGTTTGTGGACATCGCCGGGCTCATCCAGGGGGCCAGCCAGGGGGAGGGTCTGGGCAACCAGTTCCTGGCCCATATCCGGGACGTGGATCTGCTGGTCCACGTGGTGCGGGCCTTCGAGGCCCCGGACATCCCGCACGTCACGCCTTCCCTGGACCCGGTGCGGGACCTGGAAATCATCGACACCGAACTGCTCCTGGCGGATATGGAAATCCTCCGACGCCAGCTTCTGAAAACGGAAAAAGCTGCCAGGTCGGGGGAAAAAAAGCTCCTGGCTCATCTAAAGTTTCTCCAGCTCCTGGAAGCCGAACTCGATCAGGGCCGGTGGGCCAGCCAGATCAAGATGACCGAAGCGGAACGGAACCTGCTGACGGACGCGCCCCTCCTGACCCTGAAGCCTTACCTCCTGGTGGCCAATGTCAGTGAAGCAGAGTGGCGTCACCGCCGCTTCCTGCCGGTCCTGGAAAAGCTGGCCCAGGAACGGCAGGTGCCCCTCATTCCCATACTGGGAGACCTGGAGGCCGAGTTGCAGGATCTGCCCGCAGAGGAGCGGCAGGAATTCCTGGCCGCAGCGGGACTGGCGGAATCCGGCCTAACCCGTCTGGTCCGGGCCAGCTATCAGCTTCTGGGCCTCATCACCTTTTACACCATTGTCGGCCCCGAGGTCCGGGCCTGGGCTGTGCCGGCCGGGACCGCGGCGGCCCGCTGCGCCGGCCGGATCCATTCCGATATGGAACGAGGCTTTATCAAGGCGGAAGTTATGGCCTTTGCCGACCTGGCCAGGTTGGGGGCCGCGGCCAAAGTTAAAGAGGCCGGCCTGATGCATGCCGAAGGCCGGGAGTACCTGGTCCAGGATGGCGACATCCTGCTGATACGCTTCCAGGCCAAATGATTCTCGTCAGCGGTCAGCTTACATTCCCCCTCACCCTGACCCTCTCCCCCAAAGGGGGCGAGGGGAATAAGGAGCAAAACATTTTATGCACCTGGTAATAACACCAAGTTCGGTTGGGAATGCAACCATCTGATATCTCAACTATCTAAAAATAAATAGTATCGTAACCAGAAACCGGAAACCAGAAACCAGAAAACGGAATTTGAGGTGGCGGTGCTGCAATCTTTTTTCCAGGCCCTCCTGGACTTTTTCCTCCCCGGCTTTTGCCTGTTCTGCCAGGCCCCGTTGGGGGCGCTTTCCGATAATCTGGTCTGTCCCATGTGCCTGAAGGAGGTGCCATGGCTGCCCGGTCCCGTGTGCGTCTGTTGCGGCGCGCCTTTCAAGGGCGCGGTGGGGCTGGAGCATCTCTGCCAGGGGTGCCTGACCCGGCCCCCCCCGTTCAGCCGGGCCCGGGCCGTGGCCTTTTACGACGGTGCGGTGCTGGAAGCCATTCACCGCCTGAAGTATCAGCGACAGCTCGTCTATGCCAGGTTTTTACAGCAACTGTTGACGGATAGCGAGGCTGCGGCCCTGGCCCTGGCCGCCGACCTGGCGGTGCCCGTCCCTTTACACTCCCTGCGTCTCAGGTGGCGGGGGTTTAATCAGGCCCAGTTGCTGGCCCAGGCCTTTCCCCAACTTCCCCTGGAAACAGGGATTCTGGAACGCCAGCGCCCTACCCTGCCCCAGGTAAAATTGAGTTCCAAAGAGCGCCGCAGCAATGTCAAAGGGGCTTTTGTCGTGCCCGACCCCCAGGCAGTGGCCGGCAAAGCCGTGCTCCTGGTGGACGATGTCTATACCACCGGGGCCACGGTGCGGGAGTGCGCCCAGGTCCTGCGCCGGGCCGGGGCGTCACAGGTGGAGGTGTTAACCGTGGCTCGGGTGGGTTATGCCTGAATTATTGTCCTCAGGCAAGATCATGGCTTGGGAAATGGCCCGGCGGACCGTCCAGGACGTCCAGCGCCAGGGTCGCAAGGTAGTGTTTACCAATGGCTGCTTTGATCTGTTGCACGTGGGGCATGTGAGGTACCTGCAGGCGGCCAGGGCCCTGGGGGATTTCCTGGTGGTAGGCCTCAACGACGACGCCTCGGTGCGCCGGTTGGATAAAGGTCCGGGGCGCCCCCTGACTCCCCAGGAGGAGCGAGCCGAAATCCTGGCAGCCCTGGCCTGTGTGGATGCGGTAGTCAACTTCGGCCAGGACACCCCCCTGGAGCTGATCCTGACCCTGCGACCCGACGTCCTGGTGAAAGGCGGCGACTACACCCCCGAAGGCATTGTCGGACGCCCGGAAGTCCTTTCCTGGGGGGGCGAGGTGCATGTTATCCCCTTTGTGCCCGGACGCTCCACCCGCGGCCTGATTGCCCGCATCCTGTCGGTATATGGCGGCAAACTTTAGGTGCGAAGGAGGCTTCGCCCCTGCACCAGATAGTGCCAGTATCCGTATCGTTAAAAATTCCTCTGAAATCTGCGCTGCCTTTCCCAGTCAGCCCGGGCCCCTCGAAATACCAGCCGGTATCCAGCACCCCGTCAGAAAAAACCAGACCTTTGATGGCGCCATCCATCGTTTTGTCCAGGATATCCTTCAATACGATGGTGTCGTCCACATGGGAAAAACCGTCAATCACGTCGCGATCAGCTTCGCCGGAATGTGATATTACA
>Ga0194111_10006759_pt1 | contig 12993 bp, 13 predicted proteins | sample TA2KigC300mmetaG_FD_146194 | JGI IMG/M metagenome (GOLD analysis project Ga0194111, IMG submission 146194) | Freshwater microbial communities from Lake Tanganyika, Tanzania - TA2015033 Kigoma Deep Cast 300m | ecosystem: Environmental > Aquatic > Freshwater > Lake | place: Tanzania: Lake... | reverse complement strand
CTGTCCGCGGATTCCCCGCCAAGCACTGACGCTCCCGAGCGCGACCACGGCTCCCCAGCCGATAAGACGCCAGGAACCAGGCACGTCGCCGGTGCGGAGGAAGCTGACCAGCAACACCGCATTCAACAGCACCGCGAAGGCAATGGCCAAGGGCAGGGCAGCAAGGTCTCCCTGATACCACAGACGATACAACCCTGGCCAAACGTAAGTGATCCGGCTGACTCCGCGCATCCGTTTCCCGTCCCGGCGTCCGTACCCAGGTGTTTGCCGCTCTCGCATCGTGACGAGGTTGTGCCGGAATTCTACTCCGCCGTGATGGATCCAGCAAGCCAGCTTGGCCGCCCCCGCCTGCTTGGGGGAGCCCTTGGTGGCGGCGCGATCGGCCTGGCCGGCGTACCGCAGGCGAAGCGCGGCCGCGGGGAGGTGCGATCGCGACCAGCCGGATGGGGCCGTCCGCGGCAGCGCGTGGGGCGCGTTCGCGGTCTTGGCAGGCACCGCGCGAGCGCGAAGGGAATCTGCACGGGTTCGCGACCGCGGCTCCGTCGCGCCGCTTCGCCGGCCGGGGTCAGCTGATAGAATGGATGCGACTTCGATACGTTGCGGCCGCTTCCCGGTCGGGCCGGCGCCGGCACGTCCCCGTCGGCCTTTGTCCAAGGCTCGTCGAACGCGCATGCTGCTCACGTTCAACGGTGGTCCCTTTCCCATGAACGCGTCGAACGACACGACTGCTTACCGAATCGTGGACGCCAACCTGAATCGGTGTCTGGAGGGTCTCCGCGTGGTGGAAGATCACGTGCGATTCGCGCTGGAGGACCAGCATTTGGCTTCGGAATGCAAGCGGTTGCGGCACGACGTCGTGGAGTCGCTGTGTGCACTGGACACGCGTCGCCTTCACGCGGCGCGTGACGCGGCCCACGACGTGGGGACGCGCGTGTCGGCGGCGGACGAATACGCGCGGGCAAGCGTTCAGGCAGTGGCTGTGGCGAATTGGAGTCGCGTGCGGCAGGCGATGCGGAGTCTGGAGGAGTACGTGAAGGTGATCGCGCCGCGCGCGGCCCCCGCGCTGGAATCGCTGCGCTACCGCGCCTACCAGTTGGAGCGTGCCGTGACGACGCTGCACCGCGGTCTGGAACTGCTGGCCAGGGCGCGGCTCTACGTGTTGCTCGATGGACGACCGTCGGTTGACGAGTTCCTGCAGCTGGCCGGGGCGTTGATCGAGGGAGGGGCGGAACTCCTTCAACTGCGCGACAAGACGCTGGAAGACCGGTTGCTGCTGGAGCGGGCCCGACTGCTCCGCGACGTGACGCGCAACCGAGGCGTCTTGTTCATCGTGAATGATCGTGTCGACGTGGCGCTGTTGTCAGGCGCCGACGGCGTGCACGTGGGGCAGCGGGAAGTGACCGTGAAGGACGCGCGGCGGCTGTTGGGCACGGACGCGCTGATCGGTGTTTCAACGCACTGCCTGGAGCAGGCGCGACAAGCCGTGCTGGACGGCGCCGACTACCTGGGGTGCGGCCCGACGTTTCCGTCGATGACGAAGCAGTTTCACGAATTTTCCGGGCTGGAGTTCCTGCGGGAAGTGCACCGCGAGATCCGGTTGCCCGCGTTCGCCATCGGCGGAATCGACCGCCACAACGTGGATCAAGTACGTGCCACCGGCTTCTCGCGCATTGCCGTCGGCCACGGGATTGTGTCCGCTGGCGACCCGCGCGGCGAATCGCGGCGGTTGCGCGCGGCGTTGCCGACGGACGGCTTGTAGATCCAGTCCGGTGGCAGACCGCGCGGCAGCGGACTATACTCCGGGACGAAGTGGTCTGGGCGCGGGACTCCGGGCGGCCGACGAGACGTGTGACCGGCTATGGAATACGAAGTGGAAAACAAATTCGCGGTGGACGATTTCACCGAGATTGCCGACGGGCTGGCTGAGCTGGGCGCCGCGTTCGAGGAACCCGTGGAACAAGTGGACATGTACTTCGCGCACCCGCTGCGGGATTTCGCGCGCACGGACGAAGCGCTGCGGATCCGCCGAATCGGCGAAACGAATCTGATCACGTACAAGGGCCCGAAGATCGACGGGGCCACGAAGACGCGCGTGGAGATCGAGTTGCCGTTGGGCCCCGGTGCCGATCGCACGCGGCAATACGCTGAATTGCTGATGGTGTTGGGATTCGAGCCGCGGCGAGAGGTCCAGAAGCGACGCGCTTGCGGCCGTTTCCAGTGGCAGGGTTGGTCGGTGAGCGTTGCCCTCGACGACGTGCGGCTGCTGGGCAAGTACGTCGAACTGGAACTGAACGCCCGACCGGAACAACTTGACGGCGCGCGGGCTGTTCTGCTGGAACTGGCGTCCCACCTGGGACTGCCGCGCCCGGAGCGCAGGAGTTACCTGGAACTACTGCTGGAAGCCGACGGCTGCCGCAAGTGACGGCCGCCGCAAGTGACGGCCGCCGCGAGCAGCAGGCTCCATGGCGATCAAGGGGGAGTCAACGATGCGCATCCATCAATTGGTGCTGGCGGAGATTCTGGGGCGACCGCTGAATTTCCTGTTGAGCCTGCTGGTTGTGATCGTGGCGGCGATCCTGTTCATCGTCGGTCCCACGATCATCGACGGCCATGCGGCGCAGACCAGGCGGCAGCTGGCGTCGCTTCAAGCGAGTACCGAGCAGCAACTGGCGTCACTGCAGGCGGACGCGGATGCCACGCTGTCGGCGATGCAGCGGGAGACGGACCGGCAATTGGCCGAGTTGGACAAGGCGACGATTCGCATCATGCGCGACATGGGTGTGAACTTGCGCATCGTGCATCGTGACACGGTCTTCGGCGACCTCTACACGGATTTCGTCGCCGTGGATTTCCCCGAGGAGTACGTGCACACGCTGGCTACCGCCCCCCAAATCGAGACGATTGTACATCTGGTTGCCACGCTGCAGGAGAAAATCAAGTGGAACGAGCGTAGCGCCCTGCTGGTGGGCATGTTCCCCGTGCTGACCTCGTCGCAGAAGAACGCTGAGATGCCGCACATGGCGGAACCGGTGCAACCGGGCACCGTCGTCGTGGGGTACGAATTGGCCGCGGGTCTCAAAAACAGCCCGCTGGTGACTTCGGATGTCAATGGAAACGGCGAACTGGACCCCGGCGATGAACTGGAGATCCTGGGCAGGAGTTTTCGTGTGGCCGAGGTCCGGCCCGAGGCCGGTGGGTTGGAGGACATCCAGTTGGTTCTGGAGCTTCACGACGCGCAGCAGCTGGTAGGCAAACCGGGTCGTATTCACCAAATCATGGCGCTGAACTGCAAGTGCAAAGGCAATCGGCTGTCGGTCATCCGCCAGGAACTGGAACAGGTTCTTCCGGACACGAAGGTGACCGAACATCGGTCGCGCGCCGAGGCCCGCGAGATGCAACGCGACCTGGTGGCCGAGAGCCGCCAACAGCAGATCGATCTGGTCAAGGCGGGTCGGGATCAGCAGATGTCGATCGTCAAGGCGCGCGGTGACGAGCAGTTGGCCACGGTGAAGGCGAACCGGGAACGCGGCGAGAAGACCTTGACCGGAATGGTCGCGATCCTGCTGCCGCTGGAAGTCTGCGTGGCGGCCGTGGTCGTGGGCTTGATGACCTGGTTGAACGTGCGCGAGCGGAGGGCCGAGATCGGACTGCTGCGCGCCTTGGGAAAACGAACGGGCCAGATCGCCCTGTTGCTGCTCTCTCGATCCGTCGTCGTTGGCGTGTTCGGCGGGGCGCTCGCCTGCCTGATCTGCGCGCTCGGCGCGGCGCTCGTTGCCGCCTCTCCCGGTCAGTTCGCAAACCTGCTGGAGACCGCTCAGCTCGCCCCGTCCACCTCGCTGTTGCTGTTGACGGTTCTCGGCGCGCCCATCGTCACGGCCATGGCCAGCTACCTCCCCATGCTGTCGGCCGTCTCGCAGGACCCCGCGAGGATCCTGATGGAAACCTGAACGCGAGACGTGCCTTCCGGGTAACCGGCGTGCAGCGATCAGCGATCAGCAATCAGCGATCAGCGATCAGCGATCAGCGATCAGCGATCAGCAATCAGCGATCAGCGATCAGCGATCAGCAATCAGCAATCAGCAATCAGCAATCGCCGTTCAGCGTTCGCCGTTCGGCGATTGATCTTTCAGCGACGTTTGGGGTGCCCGTGATCCGATGCGGGGCAGGGGCCGTTCCGAGATGCGGGACGGGCATCACCGGCCGCATGCCGGCAGTGCTAGCGTCGAGCTGCTAGCGTCGAGGCGTTTCCATGCTCGAATGGAAACGGCATTACCGTACTTGTGGGTGACGGGATTCGGCGCGTTCGCGTCAGGTTATCGGGTCGAATTCCTCCGAGCTTTCTTTTTCTCCTTAGTGGTCAGCCGAATAGACACCACGGAGATAGAGAGCATGGAGATCGTTCACACGTCGGTGGGTTGGCGGTGGAGCCTGGTTGGAATTCCGGGGCCGGCGTGAGAAGAGCGGAGCGATGGTTCGTTGGCGGGCACAAATTCGGGCTACCCTGAACGGCATCAATGTGCAATACTCGCGGCACTTTCTGCTGCCATTAAGTGGGAGGCGTCAAGGATGGCCGAAGTCACAGCCCTGATTGCGCAGCGTAATGCGGGCCCCATGGTTGCTCGGCAGGTGCCGAAGGTGCGGCGTGTATTGGAGGGATTGACGTCGAGTTACGAGATGATCGTGATTGACGACGCGTCGGACCCTTCGTCGTTGCGGCCTTTGGAGGCGTTGCTGGAGGCGGAGCCGGGCCTGCGTCTGCTGAAGTTCGCGCCGGCTTGCGGGTTGAGTGCGGCGTTGACCGCTGGTTTGGCGGCGGCGGAGGGCACGTACGTGGTGACGGTACCGGCGGGCGACGACTGTACACCCGAGTTGATTGAGTCGCTGTTGGAGGAGCTGGTGCGATCGGATCTGGTTGTGGGTCGTCCGGTCAGGCGTGGATTAGCGAAGGTGTATCATCGCATCGCGCGCATACCGCGGTGGCTGCTGCTGGGTCTTGAAGTCCGGGATCCAGAGTGTCTGGTGTGGGCTGCTCGGCGAGAAGCGTTGGTGGGTCTGCAGTTGCCGTGCGGGATGTACCGTTACCTGGCCACGCTGGTTGCTGCTCGAGGCTTCCGGGTGGGTGAGATCACGATACCCACGACGGGCCGCAGTGTCCGGTTGTCTGATGGTGTGCCGAATCCGGGCGATCTTTTGGCCGCCTGGTGGTTCAAGCGGCGTTGGCGGCAATACGAGCGGGTCGTGGTTGCCGGCGCGGCGGGGGGCGGCAGCCGACTCCGCGCGGCGGGTCTGGCCGTTTCCGCGTCGCCGTCGGACGCGTGTGGCGTGGTGAAGCGCTGGTCGGCCTGACGCGCTTCAGTCGGCCAATTGCTTAGGCCGAGTTGTGTAGGGCGGCTGGACGCGTCTGGTGTCGAGGGGCCGAGAGGAAAGGTTCAAGGAGCCGGGCAGCGGTTATCGTGTCGGGCCGGGCGAGCCGCGTGCCGTGCGCGAGGGGTGGCGACCATGGGGAAACGTCCGCTTACGGTGTTCTTTTCTGTCGGCGAACCCAGCGGCGATTTGCACGGGGCGAATCTGATCGCGGCGCTCAGGCAGCAGGCGCCGACGATCCGCGTGGTCGGGTTTGGTGGTCCGCGCATGCGTCAGGCGGGCATGACAATGTTGGCCGACTTGACGCAGCTCGCCGTCATGTGGATCCTGCAGGCGGTGTTGAATCTCCACAGATTCCTCAGGCACTTGCGGCATGCCGAGGAGTACTTCCGCCAGGAGCGTCCCGACGCCGTGGTACTGATCGACTTCCCGGGCTTCAACTGGTGGGTGGCGCGGAAAGCGAAGAAGCACGGCATTCCTGTCTTCTATTACGGCGTGCCGCAATTGTGGGCGTGGGGGCAGTGGCGGATCCGGAAGATGCAGCGTCTGGTGGATCACGTGCTCTGCAAGCTGCCCTTTGAAGCCGAGTGGTATCGGGAGAACGGATGTCGCGCGGTCTATTTGGGACATCCGTATTTTGATGAGCTTGTTGGCAAGCGTCTGGACGAGGGATTTCTGAGCCAATTGGGAACTCGGCAATCCGGCCGGCTGGTGACGATTCTGCCCGGGTCGCGCGTGCAGGAGGTGAAGGCCAATTTCCGCGCGTTTCTCAAGGCCGCCGAGGTGATTGTCCGGCAGGTCCCCTCCACGCGGTTTGCCGTGGCCAGTTTCAACGATGCGCAGGCCGAAATGGCCCGCCAGGAGATCGCGGACTTCACGCTTCCCATCGAAGTGCACGTCGGGCGGACGGGCGAGTTGATTCAGGCGAGTCACTGCTGCATGGCGTGTTCCGGCTCGGTGTCCTTGGAGTTGATGTACTACTTGAAGCCGTCGGTGATCTACTACCGGGTGAAGCGAGGCGCGTACTTGCTGGTGCGCCATCTGCTCATTCGCGTCAAGTACATCACGCTGGTGAACTTGCTGGCGTGCGACGATCGGTTTGACATGACGTATTCACCTTACCATCCGGATCATCCAGGCGCCGACCGGGTACCGTTTCCCGAGTATCCGGCGTGCGACGACAAGTCCGAGGAACTGGCTGCGCACGTCGTACGGTGGCTGAACGATGCGCGGGAGCACGAGCGGCGTGTCCGGCAACTGGCCGACCTGAAAGGCCGGTTCGGCACGCCAGGCGCCACGCGCGCGGCGGCGGAGTACATCCTGGACCGACTGCGGGTTGAGACGGAAGGGGCGGGCGGACCCGCGGAGGAACGCGCGGCGTGAGCACGGCGGCCGGGTCCGGGGGCGCGTGTCGAGGAGAGACCGGGATGGACCTGGACGATGAACTGTGCCTCTGCTTCCACGTCACCAAGCGGAAGATCATCAACTTCCTGCAGGTCGAACGTCCGCGACAGGCGAGTCAGCTGGCGGAGTGCGGTGGGGCCGGCACGGGATGCGGCTGGTGCCGGCCGCACCTGCGGCGGCTGTTTCGACAGGTAAGCGCCGGCGAGCAGGCCACAGGCCCGCTCGCGTCCGCCGAGCAGTATGCCGAAATGAGGGCGCGGCACCGGGCCACACGCCCCGGTTCACCCCCGTCGGATGCAACCTCCGCCGATCCGGCGCCCGAGAAGCCTGCTGGCGAATCGCCGTGATATCGGCTATCATGCGCGCCAGGTTGGCCAGCTGTCTCGAGCATTGCGAGGTCCCATGGCGCGAAATAAGATAGTTAGCCGCAAGGCGAAACGCGAAGAGGTGGAAGCCGCCGAAAAGGCCGGTTTGGTCGAGGAACCGGCGCCGAAGAAAAAGGCCGGATCCCGATCGGCTCGGGTCAGAGTTCAGGCGGTTGTCCGCAAGAAGCTGTTCTGGGGCGTTTTCAACCAGTCGCTGAAACGAGTGGCGACGTTTGAATACTACCAGAAGAAAGAAGCGGCGGCAAAGGCCGAATCGCTCAGTCAATCGGGCAAGTCACCTCACTTCGTGCAGAAAGTCAAAGAGAACATCGAAGAGTGACCGGCCCAGAACGACCGGCCCAGAACGACCGGCCCAGAACGACCGGCCCCGATCGACGGGCCCAGAACGACGGGCCCAGAACGACCGGCCCAGATTGACGGTCGCTGATTGACGGTCGCTGATTGACGGTCGCTGATTGACGGTCGCGTCGTGGGGCGGGCGATTGTGCATCCCACATGGCCTGCCCGCCTGGATCACCGGGGTGCGTTGCCGCGCGCCGTCCGCCAGTCCGCGGCGCGGTGATCGGCGAGATTCCCCTTCTAACGCGGCGCCTCGGCCGGCGGCCATTCGTCGTCGTACCGTTGGGACGGTCGGGCTGATTACGGTCGTCCACCCGCTTCCGGCGGGCCTTCGTGGCGTTGCCGGAAACAAATGCCGACCCAGATCATCCGATAGTCAAGTGCATGGGCAATGAGCCGAGTGGCTGTTGCGGCCACAAGAGAGCGGTTGTATGGCATGTGGAAACGTGGCAGGCGGTGGTTGGATGCGTGGCAGCGCGAGGCGTTGGGGTCCGATGCTGCTCCTCGTCCTGGTGGCCGGCTGTGGGAAGGAGCCCGCGGTGCAGCCAGAGCTCCCGGCGAACTCGACGACCGCGGCGGAGACAACGCCCGCGGATGTTGCGGGAACCGATGAGATTCCTTCGTACGCATTGGACGATCTTTCCGAGTTGGGCAGCTATTTGCCGCCTCTGGACGACGACCGCCTCCGGATCGCACCGCCCGCCGGATGGCACGTCGAATCGCGGAGCAGGGATCATCTGGCTCGTTTCGTTCGCGACAAGACGCGCCGTGTGCCCCTGCCGATGATCACGGTGCTGGTGGAGGACGCGGATTTCGAAGATCTGCGGGACCTGAATGCGGACAATCATCTGGAATTCGCGGATTTTGTGGAGGACGGACTGGAGGAGTCAACGCGCGAAGCTCTGGCTGAGCCTGTGGGGCCGCTGATCCTTGGGGACGTGCGGATCGTCCGCTACGTCGTGAAGAAGACGTTCGAGCGAAACAAGAAGAAGTTCGCCGCGGACCGCGAAGTGATCAAGACGCTCAAGCGGGGACGCGTCTACACGGTGTTGCTGGACGTGTATCCAAACCAACTCGTCGAGTTCCGTGCCGACGCCTATGCCGTCGTCGGTGGCATGCAATTGCACACGCCCACCGAGGCCGGCGATGCGTCGGTGGGGACGAATCCGGCTGGCGACGACAAATCGGACGACCCCGTGCCGGACGAAGGCTGATCCGGGCGTGCTCGCCGTGTGATTGGCGGCTTTCTGGCATGCTGGCGATGGTCCGGTGATGGGAGATCGCGGTCCGGCGTCGCCCCCGGCTGTTTGATCGTGGACCTCGCCGCGGATCAGTCGGCCGACGCCTGGATGGCAAACACGCGGCGGTTGCTGGCGATGTAGAGCACGCCGTTGGCCACGGTCGGGCTGGTGTAGAGCGAGTCTTCCATCGTCTGTTCCGAGATCGGCTCGTGCGGCTCGGCCTTCAGCTCGAAAACGCACACGTCTCCGTCCTCGTCGCCGACGTAGACACGATTGTCCGCGATCGTGACGGTGCCCCAGACGTGGGCCATGGTGTCGTAGGTCCAATGAACCTGGGCGGTTTTCGCGTCGAGGCAATGCAAGAGTCCAGCGAAGTCGGCGATGAACAGGAGATCGTTCTTGATGACGGCAGCGCCGGTCGTGCAGTGCATCTTCTCGTCGAAGTCGAACTCGCCGTCACCGTTCCTGTCATGTCCGCGGTATTCCCAGATCACGGCGGAATTCGGGTTGTCGATGGCTTCTTCACCCTGGGTGGGAATGACAGCCTGCGCGCGTCGCCGCGGCAGCATGACCGCATGATCGTCCGCCTTGACCGCCAGTTGCGGGCTCACGTCACCGCGTTTGGTCGGATCGATGCACCAGAGGCTGGTATCGCCTTCGCCAAACTCGGGATCGTGTCCGCCGGCGACGTACACCAGCCCGTCATAGATCGTGGGCGTGGCAATCACGTCTTTTCTATCTCCCGTGCCACCGACGACCCATTTGGATTCCTTCGGGTTCGTGTCGAACTGCCACAACAGCTCCGGCTTGCCGCCTTGGCCCCGCTCGGCGCGGAAGCTGAACACCCAGCCGTCGCCGGCGGCGAAAATCACTTGCGGCACGCCGCCGAGCACCGCGGCGGCCGGCGAGGACCATTGACCGTGGAGAATGTTGGGGCCGGGCGAGTTGTCGGTCCAGACCACCTCGCCCGTGTGTTTGTCCAGGGCAAGGAAGCTGGGAGCATCGGGAGCCGCGACCTTCTCCTCGGTCTCGTCAACACCGTTGGACGTGTTGACGAACAACAGGTCGCCCAGGACGGTAACGGAACAGCTGCACATGTTGTGTTGCGAGACGCCGAGCTTTCCCATCATGTCGAACTTCCACACGGTATCCGCCTCGTCCTTGTCGGCGGGCGTGATCACCTTGAAGGCGTCCAGCGTGTCGTCCAGAACACGCACACGCAGCTCACGCGAGAAACCGCCCACTTCGGCGACGATCGTCCATTGACGATCGGCCTCCGCCACCTTCACGTCCACCGACTCCGGCAACTCCATCCCGGCGTCCGCGAATCGCTGCCGCAAAGTCTGTGTCAACTTATTGTCATTCAGTGCGGCAACGGCAGCCGTGACATCGTCCGCCGCGGCGTCCTCGTCCCTCGCCAGGCTGAAGAGGCGGCCTTCTTCATTCCGAACCGGCCCGTCGTCCTCTTCGTCGTAGTACCCCTCGGTGTCCAGGCACACCACTTCACCACGGCTTGTGACGTACCAGAGTCGATCGCCCTCCACCAAGGGTGAACAACAGATCCCCTGGAGCGGCCAGTCGTGCACGCTGCCGGTCGGCAACTTCTCGCTCGATGCCTGCCAGAGGAACGACCCATCCGCTTCGTTAAGACAGATGAGACACCCCAAGTCGATTCGGGGTGGATATCGTTTCAAGTACCCGGCGCCGTTGTTGGTGCCTACCCACAACTTGCCCCCGCTGACGACCGGCGTGCCGTAGGTCTGGTTTCCAATCGGAGTCATCCACTTGATGTTCTTTGCCTTGTCGCGAATCCACCGGTTTGTCTTTCGTTCAAACGAGCCGACCGCCCATTCCGTCGCGATGTTCTCCGCAAAGGGCGTGTTGTTCCGATAAGAGGAACCGCCAAGCTGTGCCCAATCTCCGGCGACCAGTACCGCGTTGGCGGTCTTGTCTCGGGCAGCCAGAAACCGACGCTCGGCCACCTCCCAGGACGTCTCGGCCGCGGCGGGCGCGAGATCGTTCCCCGGACTGCCCACACCCTCGTGCTGGCGGGTGGCGCCGTTCCCATCGCCGTCCGGCGGCGGAGCATTCTCCGCGGGCCCGAGTTCGCCGATCGGTCGTTCGCCAACGGCGGCATCCCCACCCGCGCCAGGTTCCGCCGTGACTTCGAAACTCGCCACCTGGGGTTGGGGATTCTCGAATGGCGACTCCTGGTTCTCGCCCGCCATGGGTTCGGACCCTTGCGAGGGTTCGCTGGCCGGCGCGTTGGTCTCCGGGGCCGCGAGTTCCGGTGGATCCTGGCGGACGCCGGACGACTCGGAGCCAACCACGCCGGGCGATTCCGGCGCATCGGGAGCAGGAGAAACCGTATCTTGCCGGTCGTTTTGGCGTCGATCCGACTGGATGCCAGCGGAATCGCCGCACCCGGCCAAGGCGACGGCCACTGTGCAGCCAAGTAGGCCAACGGCCGCGGCCAAACGAATTGCTCGAAATGACTTCATGAACCGAGTCCCTCTTCACGAAAGGAATCCGGCCAAACGGCTCGATGGCCGGACGCCGGGATGACGCCGCGCGCGGTTGTCAATCGCCGCGAAGCAGCGGGGCGTTCAATCAAACCATTCATCCTGGGGGTCGAATTTGGGGCAAACGACGATGAGCACTCGCATCCGACCCACCGCCCGGTGACGCGTGCCTGGCCGCACCATCACGCACATGCCCGGTGCGACGTGGACCAGTTCCTGGTCCAACTGCATCTGTGCGCCGGATTCGCATTCGAGGAAATAGTACACTTCAGTGAGTCGCGTGTGGTAGTGCAGGCGCGCGTCGTGCGTGATTTCAGTCACGTGCAAAGTGCCGGGGAAATCGTGGACCTGTTGGAAGGCTCGCCGTGCCATGCCGCACGGACACGGGACGGCACGCAGTTGAGTGAAATCGACAAGTTCGTAGCCGGGCCGCGCGTTGGGATCAGGCAGTGGGGAGGAGTTGGACATTGCGGGAGGGTTTGGGGTTTGAGAGTGGGGTAGTGCTGGACGTTGGCCTCAATGTTGCCGCCGCCGCAAACAGCCAGTCAACTGATTGTTGAGAGTGGGGTGGTGTTGGACGTTGGCCCCAATGTGCGTCAAAACGAATCGATTCCTCGGTAACTCCGTGGGCAACACCCGCGCGCCACGCGTGGCATGGACACCTCCGCGAATCAATTGAATCGCGAAGGATCCGGGCCGCGTCGTGCGCTGGTGCCCGCCGCTGACCGGGCATCCGTTCTCGCAAGACGCCGGGGCGGTTGTGCGAGGTCGCGCACAACGCGTATCTCCAGCGGTATTGCATGCGAGCCACCCGCGAGTATAGCAGATCCACGGACCTGCAACCGTGTCCGTGAACCACCCAGCCGGCAAGGTTTGACCATTTCACCCAGGCCGCAATGTCTGCGCAGAAGTTGATGTAAACCATCTGCTGGAAATTGGTTACTGATCGCTCAAGGCCCCACAACGGCCACGCCGATACGCTCTATGTCATTTGACGCGCGTGTCGCCCCAGGCGGCACGGAACACGTGTCAGGCTAACCGGCATGTACACAATCGGGTCAAGGAATGGCTCGACCGGTTCTGGCGCAATCCTGCTGAATGGCAGAGGATGACTGCCATCCAACCTCACTTGACCCACCCCAGACGAAGGCACACCCCGATCGACGATCTCCATGACGGAGACGCTCAGACGAGTCCGGTTTTTCCGGTGGTTGACTCAGAAGACCGCAAAGGCCCGACTACGTCAGCCGACTTGGGAGTTGCGCCAGTTCGAAAGTTCCATCGTAAAGGAGACGTGGCTCGATGAAGTGGAATATCTTAATCGGATCTTTGGTGCTCGGCTTAGGCTTGAGCACCCAGAGCTTCGGAGCCGATCTGTTGGACCGAATGCTCGGCGCGAACTACAACGGGTGCTGCCCCAAGGCTTCCTGTTGTGACGCGAAGTGCGTGGATCCGTGCTGCGGCGTGGATCCTGGTTGCGGCTGCGAAGTGGATCCCTGTTGTGATCCGTGCTGCCAGCCGGCCAAGTGCAAGAAGGCGTGTCGCCGGCCGTTGCTGGACCTGCTGCGTTGCGGCAACGGGCTTGTCCGCGGCAAGAACTGCTGCGAACCGACGTGTGGCGTCGATCCTTGCTGCGAAGATCCTTGCTGCGAACCGACGTGTGGCGTGGATCCGTGCTGTGAGGATCCTTGCTGCGAACCGACGTGTGGCGTGGACCCGTGTGGCGGGAACAAGTGC
>Ga0194111_10006758_pt1 | contig 12993 bp, 6 predicted proteins | sample TA2KigC300mmetaG_FD_146194 | JGI IMG/M metagenome (GOLD analysis project Ga0194111, IMG submission 146194) | Freshwater microbial communities from Lake Tanganyika, Tanzania - TA2015033 Kigoma Deep Cast 300m | ecosystem: Environmental > Aquatic > Freshwater > Lake | place: Tanzania: Lake... | reverse complement strand
AGTTTTGGCCTGGGCCAAAAAGAATTGGGGGGAAAGTCTCCGTGGGGGTACTTAAAAGGACAAGGGGGGGCGGAGTCCCACGCCGCGGGGTTTGCTTCCACTACACCCCCAGGTAACGGGCGCTGCTGTCTCCCGGCCGGGCGTGCAGGTAACGGCCCGTGGTGGCGACGTACGCATGGCCCAAGGTGGCCTGCACCAGGTGAATCGGGGCGCCCCTGTCAAGGGCATGGGAGGCGTGGCAATGCCTGGGCGATGTGAGAAGCCACAGGCTAATGCACCTCTTCTTTACATAGGTTTCTATCTCTGTTACCGTGCCCTTTAAGCGACCTTTCTTTTCTGAATCTTGCCAGTATAAACAAGGCGTTCAGCGATGGTTTTGGTGCCCATTAAACTGGGTGATATCCTCAAGACCCCCAAATTCAATGAGACGCTCCGGGTGGTCAGCGAACCCCAGCTTTGGGACGGGTTCATCATGGTGGATTTGCTGGGCCTGAGAACCAATACCTACCGGGGTGGGGTCATTTTCACCCCGGATGACTTCAAGCACATCGAAATTCAGCCCTCGGTTGCCAGCTTCCAGGGAGACCCGAAGCTCTTCAAGCTCGGCCTGGAAGCCCTGCGAATACGGCTGGCTTACGAATACGACCCCTTCTTCGGCCTGTCCATCTCGCGTGTTGACCCGCTCCCCCACCAGCTTGACGCGGTCTATAACCACCTGCTCAAAGCTTGGCGCTGTCGTTTCCTGCTGGCGGATGACGCCGGGGCCGGGAAGACTATCATGGCGGGGCTGCTGCTCAAGGAACTTAAGCTCCGGGGCCTGGTGGAGCGGGTGCTCATCATCTCGCCCGCCAACCTCTCCTTCCAGTGGCGGCGGGAGCTGCGGGACCGCTTTGAAGAGGACTTTGAACTCATCACCGGCTCCCGGCTCCGGGACACTTACTCCCTCAATATCTGGAATCAGCACCCGCAAATCATCACCTCCATGGACTTGGCCAAGTTGGACTATGTGCTCCCCAGCGTCAAGCAGGCGGAGGATTGGGACCTGGTCATCGTGGATGAAGCCCACCGCATGTCCGCCCGCGACCCGGAACACAAAAGCGAACGCTATCGGCTGGGCGAAATCATGCGGGAGAAGACCACCCATTTTCTCCTCCTCACCGGCACTCCCCACAAGGGGGACCCGGATAACTTTTGCCTCTTCCTCCAGTTACTGGACCAGGAGGCGTATGCCGATGTGACCTCCATTAAGGAGGCCATGGAGCGCCGGGAGGCTCCCTTCTATCTCAGGCGCACCAAGGAGGCCATGCTCAGTTTTCCCGAGCGGGATGCTGACGGTATCTGGAAGGCCAGAAAACTCTTCACCAAACGCATACCCCACACCATCGCTTTCGACCTGGAGGGGGAGGAGTTAGACCTCTACCGGGCCGTCTCCAACTATGTCAAGGTCCAATCCCAGCGGGCCGCAGAGCAAGGCGATGACCGCCGCGCCCGCGCCATCGGTTTCTTAATGGCCATGTATCAGCGGCGCATGGCCAGCTCCACCTATGCCCTGAAAGAATCCCTCCGCCGCCGTCACAAGAAGCTCAAGGAACTTCTGGAGCGCGCCCAACTCTATGAAGACATGCCTATCCCGGACATCCCCCCCGAAGAAGATTGGGAGGAGATGGATGCCGCCGAGCGGGAAGAACTTGAGCAGAAGATTGAGCAGGTCACCCTGGCCAGGAAGCGGCCAGAACTGGAGGCCGAACTCAAAGATATCGAAGCCCTCATCGCCGTGGCCCAACAGGTGGAAGACCGGGGCCAGGAAGTGAAGCTGAAAACCCTTCGGGAGCAGCTTACCCAGCAGGGCATTTTTCAGGACCGCAATCTCCGCCTGCTTCTCTTTACCGAATACAAGGACACCCTGGAATATCTGGTGCGTAAACTGCGGGAGTGGAACCTCACCGTGGGCTTCATCCACGGCGGCATGAAGGCGGGGAACCGAGACGAACCGGGCACCCGTCTCTTTGCCGAACGCCAGTTTTGGGACCTCAAAACCCAGGTGTTGGCGGCCACCGAGGCCGCAGGGGAAGGTATCAACCTGCAATGCTGTAATGTGCTCTTCAACTACGATATCCCCTGGAACCCCAACCGCCTGGAACAGCGCATGGGCCGCATTCATCGTTACGGGCAAAAGCTGGATTGCCTCATTTTTAACTTTTTCGCCCGCAATACCGTGGAGGGGCGGGTCCTGCAAAAACTCCTGGACAAGCTCCAGAGCATCAGGGACGCCCTGCAAAATGACGCGGTCTTCGATGTGGTGGGGGAGGTCATCCCCTCCAACCAGATAGAACGGCTCTTGCGGGACTTTTACGCCGGACGCCTGGGGGAAGAGGACCTCCACGCCCAATTGGAAGTCAAAGTCAACCGGGAAGACTTCGAGCACATCTGCTATTCCGCCCTGGAAGGCCTGGCCAAGCGCAGCTTGAACCTCCCCATGCTGGTGGAGCAGCGGGCGCTGGCCCAGGAACGCCGCATTGTGCCCGAAACCATCCACCGCTTTTTCAAGGACGCCTCAGAATTTCAAGGCCTGGATATCCGCCCGGACCGCAACCGGGACATGTCCTTCCGGGTGGGGCGGCTGCCCCTCTATCTTTATGACCTGGCCCAAGGCCCGACCTGGCGCTTGCCCGCCCTGGCCCAGAGCTACAGCCGCATTACCTTCGAGCGGAGCATCAACGAAGCCGACCCCCGGTATGAGTGGGTTACGCCCGGCCACCCCCTCTTTGAGGTGGTCCGCCGCAAAATCGAAGAGTTGGCCCAGCCCCAGGGGCGGCAAGGGGTCCTTCTGTATGAACTGGAGCGGGAGGAGGCTGCCCTCCTGGAGTTGTTCATCGCCTCCGCAGCCGACGGCACGGGCAAGACTCATCACCAGCGGCTCTTTGTGGTGGAGACCTCCCCCAGGGGTGAGCGCCGCTTGCGGGAACCCACCTATCTCCTGGGCCTGATTATCCCGGATGAGGCCCCGGCCAGCTTGCCGGATTTCCCCGAAGCAGCCGGGGCTTCCCAAGGCTATCTTTATAGTCAAGGTCTTCAGCCTTTCCTTACAGAGGTGGGGCAAGAGCGCCAGCATGACCTGGACCTGATAGAGAAGCATGTGCGGCTCTGCTTCGGGGAGTTGGAGCGCAAACGCAATGATATCCTCAACCGTCATCTTCTGGCCAAAGACCAGGGGGACCCCGCCGCAGAGGGTTTAATCGAAATCGAATCCCAGAAGCTCATGGCGCTCCTGCGACGGCGGGACCAGCGGCTCCAGGAAATCGAACGTCAGCGCGCTTTGTTCCTTCAGGGGGTGGAGCGGCTGGGGGTCTGTTTAGTGCTCCCCCACCCAGAGAGGGCCACCAAGGAAATCTCCAACCTGGTATCTGACCCGGTGACCGAGCAGCGGGCCATGGAGGCGGTCATCGCCCATGAGGAAGGCCGGGGCTGCCGGGTGGAGGATATTCACCGCCTCAACCTGGGCTATGACCTCAGGAGCCTGCATCTGGACACCGGGGAGTTGCGCCTCATTGAAGTGAAGGGTATCGGCGCGGCCACCGGCTCCATTTGCCTCACCCCCAATGAGAAGCGGGTGGCGGAGGACCGGCGGGATATTTATTGGCTCTATATCGTCACGAATTGCGACACCGCCCCCACCCTCCAGGACCCCGTAAAGGACCCGGCCCGGCTGGAGTGGCATGAAGTGCGGCGGGTGGACCACTACCGCCTGAGCGTGGACACCCTGACGGGAGCCATGCGGCTGTTTGAAGAACCGGCTCCTCCCATAAGGTAAGACCATGATTCCCAGGGAATGCAAGCGGCTCATTGAGGTGGATTTCCCCATTGCCAGGGTGAGTTATTTTGCGGCTAAGGAGAAGTCCATCCGCCATGGGCACCCCTCCACCCTGCACCTGTGGTGGGCCAGACGGCCCCTGGCCTCCTGCCGCGCCGTTCTCCTGGGGCTGCTCCTGCCGGACCCCCAAGACCCCCATTGTCCGCCTGAGTTCAAAGCACAGGCTCGCACCTTATTGGCTGAAGTCGCCGGTCCGACCCGTGGCTATGCGGTGAAAAACACCGATGCTGACCTCAGGCAAGCACTTTTGCAGTTTATTGGTGAGTTCGCCAATTGGGATGTCTCGTCTGACCCGCTATATCTCCGGGTCTCTCGGGGGTTGGTTAAAGCGGCCCACCCGGAGGAGACGCCTCTGGTGGTGGACCCATTCGCCGGAGGCGGCTCCATCCCCCTGGAGGCCCTGCGCCTGGGGTGCGAGGCCTTTGCCAGCGACTTGAACCCTGTGGCTTGCCTCATCCTCAAGGTGCTCCTGGAGGATATTCCCCGACATGGAGTAGCCCTGGCCCAGGAACTTCGGGAAGTGGGGGCCAGGATCAAGGAGGAAGCCGAGCGGGAGCTGGCGGAGTTCTACCCCCTGGACCCGCCGGACCCGGACACCGGGGTTAGGCCCCAGCCCATCGCCTACCTCTGGGCCCGGACGGTGAAATGTGAGGCCCCCCATTGCGGCGCCGAGATTCCCCTGATACGCAGTTTCTGGCTGTGCAAAAAGGCGGGGAAAAAGGTGGCCCTGCGCCCCTGGAAAATATATCCGAGCCGCGACCAGTATCCGAGCCGCGACCAGTATCCGAGCCGCGACCGTGAGGGAGCGGAAAAAACAACGGTCGCTGACACTCCCGGCTCCGATAAAGGCGAACGCGCCATCCCTCTGGCCTATCTGATCACCTTTTCTTGTTACGGCACCCGACTGCACGGCGACCCAAAAGGCTCCGTAGATCGATACCACAATATCCCCGGCACCCCGGTATTAGCTGAGGATGAAAAGAGGCGAACCGCGGCCCAGGAACTGATGACCCAATCCCCCTATGAATTGGATGAAAAGCGGCGGCCAGCAGTTTTGCAGACTATTAAGGAGGTCTGCCATCACCGGGGCTGGTCTCTGTTGGCGGCCCATGTGCGCGCCAACCACGTGCATGTGGTGGTTCAGGCCCTGGAAGCCCCGGAAAAAGTGCTGAATGATTTTAAAGCCTATGCCAGCCGCAAGCTGAATGAGGCAGGATATGACCCTCCGGACCGCAAACGCTGGACCCGGCACGGCAGCACTCGCTACCTTTGGCAGGTGGAGCAGGTGGAAGCCGCCATCCATTATGTCGTGGGGGAGCAAGGTGTCCCCATGGCGGTTTTTGAGAATATGGACAGGGTATTGATTGACCACTCGCTGACGCTCGTGGCTCGGAACGCTTCTCCCAAAATAGAGTTTGCCATTTTTTCTCCCCGCAGTGACCGGGAGGTGCCCGCCGGCACCGTGTCCCGAGCCAAGGCCCGGTGCCTGGCCTGCGGCGCGGTGCTGCCCCCGGAGCGGGTTCGGGCCCAGTTGGCGGCACAGCGGGGCGGGGCCGATGTTATATTCGAAAGTATGCCAGCACCGGTCGCTGACGCTCCCGGCTCAGATAGCCATAATCACGACCGATATCCGAGCCACGACCGATATCCGAGCCACGACCGATATCCGAGCCACGACCGATATCCGAGCCACGACCGTAAGGGAGTGGCCAAAACCAAAGCACCCCTTCGCACCGGCGGCGCCCGGCTCCTGGCGGCGGTCACGGTGAAAGAAGGCCGGAAAGGGCGGTTTTACCGCCTGCCTAAAGAGTCGGATTATGCGGCGGTCTGGAAGGCCCAAAGGTATCTGGCCCGCCTGGCCGCCCAGCCCCTCCCCGGGGGCCTCTCCCCCATCCCGGATGAACCCACTCCTGCTGGTGGAGGCTCTGGTGCGGGTCGGGCTTTTTCGGTGCAGAGATACGGCATGGTCAAGTGGGGGGATTTGTTTACGGCAAGGCAGAAGGTGGCATTGATATCGCTCCGAAATCTGATTATCGAAACAGGCTTGGCCCATGACGCACTCAAACATCTTCTTGCTTGTGCGTTCAGTCGAGTGGCTATGAGTGACATGCAATTGACACGCTGGAATGCAGTTGCCGAGAAAATGCAACATACCTTTGGGCGACAGGCTCTTCCTATTGTTTGGGACTTTGCCGAAATTGTTCCAATAGTTGATGCTCCGGGAAACTGGCGAAGTGGTTATGAATTGTTGGCTGATGTCATAAAATTCTTTCCTAAAAATTCAATTATTGGGCAAGCCCAGATAGCCGATGCAGTGGACTCACCTTTGATTTCCAATAGTGTAGACACCTTGTTTACCGACCCGCCTTATTACGACGCGGTCCCCTATGCTGACTTGGCTGATTTTTTCTATGTCTGGCTTAAAAGAACTCTTCCCGGACACCCCTTGCTTCAAAATCCCTTTGAACCCGGATATGGACTGACCCCCAAGGGCCTTGAAATTGTTCAAGATGAAACCAAAGAATTTGAGGGACAAACCAAAGACCGAAAGTTCTTTGAAGAGCGGATGGGGCTTGCCTTTGCAGAAGGGAAGCGGGTGCTGCGGGAGGACGGAGTGGGTGCAGTAGTCTTTGCCCACAAGACCACTGAAGGGTGGGAAGCCTTGCTACAGGGCATGCTAAACGGCGGCTGGACCATCACCGGTTCGTGGCCCATTCATACGGAAATGGGATCGCGCCTGAGGGCCAGGGACTCCGCCGCCTTGGCCACAAGTATCCACCTCGTCTGCCGCCCCAGGTCGGTGAAGGCTGGGGTGGGGGACTGGGCCGAGGTCAAAGCCGAGATGGAGAAACGAGTGCGGGAGTGGATGACCAGCCTCCTGGACAAGGGTATCCGTGGCGCAGACGCCATCTTTTCTTGCATCGGCCCGGCCATGGAGGTATATAGCCGCTATGCCCAGGTGGAGACTCCGGCGGGGCACCCGGTGCCTTTAGGAGGGGACCCGGAGGCTATTGACCCCCATCGCCGGGGCTTCCTGGCCTATGTCTTTGCAGCCGTGTCAAAGGAGGCCCTGCGCCAGGTGCTGGGCGAAGCCGAAACCGAAGGCTTTGAGGAAGACGCCCGCCTCACCGCCCTGTTCTTATGGACCTTGCAGGTCACCCGGATAAACGGCAATAATAACCAAAAACCGACCGAAGAAGAGGATCCGACCGAACCCGAAGCACCCGAAGATGAGGAAGAAGAACTCCGAGCCGCGACCGTCAGGGAGCGGTCCAAAGGCGGCCTGGCCCTGCCCTTCGACACCTTCATCCGCATCACCCGGCCCATGGGCATTCACTACCAGGATTGGGAGAAAAAAATCATCGACATTGAAAAGGGCGTGGTGCGCCTCCTTCCGGTCCTGGCCCGCCAGGAGGCCCTCTTCGGAGATGAATTGCAGGTCCAGGTAGTGGAACTGAAGCGAGGCCCGGCCCAGGGCAGGCTCTTTCCCGAAGAACCAGCGGTTGCTCCTGATAAGCGCCGCGGTCCCGGCAAGGCCCTGGAGAATCTCACCACCCTGGACCGGGTGCACCAGGCCATGCTGCTCTTTGCCGCCGGGCAGACGGTGACCCTGAAAAACCTGCTGGAAGATGAGCGCCGCAAAGGCAAGCGCTTCGAGCGCCTGGCCTTCGCCCTGACTCCCCTGTATCCCACCGGGACCCCGGAGCGGCGTTGGCTGGAGGGCATCCAAAGCATGATGACCGTGAGGTGAACTTATGAGCAGTGAGATTATCTTCATCGTGGAAGAATCCCCGGAAGGGGGCTATGAGGCCCAGGTCCTGGGCCATGCCGTCTTCACCCAGGGGGAGACCATGGAGGAGGTGCGGGAGGCAGTCAAAGACGCGGTGCGCTGCCATTTCGAGGAATCTGACCTGCCAGCGTCGCTGGTAAATAAAGAAGAAGGGTGAAGGGAGAAATGGCAAAACTGGGAAGCAAAAACCGCCCGGCGGTGGTCCGGGTGCAAACAACGGAGAGAGCGCAGGAGATTTTGGAACTGTGCGATGAGCATGACTGGCAGGTCATCGTGGGAATAGAAGAGGATAAGCCAGAGGATATTTCGGATGTTAAGCGGCTTCTCAACCCTGAAACCAAGGATCTCCCGAGGCCTATTTCCCTCCCCTCTGTCCCGAAAACAGGTCGGAATGCTCCCTGTCCATGCGGCAGCGGCTTAAAATACAAGAAATGCTGCGGCCAGGTGCAAACTTAGGTTTATTGAGCGAGTAAATAAGGAAAAACCATGGAACCCTGGTATAAAGTCGCACTACCCCGGAAGGAGCTGAGGGAAGGCCGCTCCCTGGACCCCAGCGAGTTCGCCGTGCATCTGGAGCAGATAGTGGCGGGCGCCGCGCCGGAGGATTACCAGGACCCGGCCCATTTCTTCAACCGCACTTTCTTCGGCCAGGCCCTGATGGATTATTGCCGCCTGGTGCTCCGCCGTCTGGTGGGGGAGACCCAGGGGACTGCGCCGGTGCTCACTCTCCTCACCCAATTCGGCGGCGGCAAGACCCACACCCTGGCCACCCTCTACCATCTCACCAAGAACGGCCCCAAGGCCCAGGAGTATGAGGGTGTGAAGGACCTGCTCTCTCAGATTGGCTTGAAAGAAGTCCCCCGCGCCAGGGCGGCGGTGTTTGTGGGCAATGCCTGGAGCGCGGCCCCAGGGCGGGAGACCCCCTGGCAGGATATGGCCCGGCAACTGGCGGGAGATGCAGGTTATCGGGGGTTGGGGGATGACTCGGCCCAGCGCGCTCCCTCCACTCCCCAACTGCAAAGGCTCTTTGAACTGGCCCGGGAGCCGGTGCTGCTGCTGTTTGATGAGGTGCTGAATTATATCGAGCGCTACCCGGAGAAGGCCGGACAGTTTTATGCCTTTGTCCAGAATCTCACCGGCGCTCTGACCGCGTCGGCGCGGGCGGTGGGCATGTTGAGCCTGCCCGCCTCCACCATGGTGGAGATGCCCCCTTCCATGATGGAATGGCAACTCAGGCTCGCCAAGCTGGTGGGGCGGGAAGGCAAACCGCTCATTGTCACCGAAGGTGAAGAGATTGCCGAAATCATCAAACGCCGCTTATTTGAAAGCAACGGGCGCAAAAGCATGCAACAAGCAGTGGCCCGGCAATATGCCCGGTGGATTTTCTCCCGGCGGGATCGACTGCCCCCTGAATTTGCCCAGTTCCCAGAGGAGGAAATTCGGAAGCGCTTCGAGGCCTGCTATCCCTTTCACCCCAGCACCCTTACCGTGTTCCAAAGGAAATGGCAAACCCTCCCCACCTTTCAGCAGACCCGCGGGACTTTGGTTATGTTGGGCATGTGGATTGCCCAGGCCTTCCGTTCGGGCTATCAGAAGGCCTGGCGGGAGCCGCTCCTCACCCTGGGGGGCGCCCCCCTGGAGGACCGGGAGTTTCGTTCCAAGATTCTGGAGCAGTTAAATGAAACCCGGCTGTACTCGGCCATCAAATATGACATTGCCGGAGAGAACGCCCATGCCCCGGCCCTGGATAAAGAATCGGAGAAAACCGTAGGGAAAAGCCGCCTGCATCAGCGCGTGGCCACGGCCCTCTTTTTTGAATCATGCGGGGGCATGGCCCCGGACAAGGCCGCCACGCTCCCTGACCTGAGGTTCGCCCTGGGGGATCCGGAAACCGAAACCACCGTCATCGACGCGGCGGTTTACGCCCTCCATTCGCGCTGTCATTTTCTTCGGCAGGTGGGCACTGCGGGCTGGCGGTTCGGTTATAAACAAAATCTCAGGCGCCTTCATATGGAGCGCAAGGCGGCTATTAACCCCGAGCAGGTGGAGAAGCAAATCCGGGCGGTGGTCCAGCAGATTTTCCGAAATAAGGCAGAAATCAACCTGTCCTTCTTCCCCCAGGAATCGACCGATATCCAAGACCGCCCGGCGCTCAATCTGGTGGTCTTAGACCCCACCCAGGAAGGCAGCGATGAATTGCTGACCAAACTCACTGCCTGGACCCAATACAGCGGCCAGAGCCACCGGCAATTCCCAGGCGGGATTTTCTGGCTGGTTCCCGCTTCGGTTAGCCGAGTCCAGGAGGCGGTGAAGGATTGGCTGGTATGGGACAGCATTAAGAAGGATATCGATAAGAGAGAGGGGGGAGAAAAGGTTGACCTGGGAGATTTGGAGAAAGAAGATGAAGCCATGGTCCCCACCGAGCTACGAAAGGCACAGAATATGGTGGAGGACCAGGTATGGGGTCTCTATACCAACCTCTATCTCTGGAATGGCAAAGATGAGATGTTAAAGCCCGTAGAACTGCGGCATATGGACAAAAGTGAAGCACGGAGCATCACGGGTGCAGTTATGGCCCGGTTGAGGCATGCCGGGGAGCTGAACCAGGAGGTGGGGCCGACCTATGTGGAACGAAACTGGCCCTTAGCTCTCAAGGAAACGGGGGCTTGGCCTCTGGCCAGCCTGTTGGCCGCCTTTTTCCAAGGCCGGACCTTGGAGGGTGCCATAACCGATAGGCCCCTGACACGCCTTGAAAAGGCCGAGCACAGCCTGAAACAGATGATTGTGAAAGCCGTCCGCCAAGGGAGTTTCGGTCTAGGGATAGGCAAATCCGAAGAAAAATTCGACCGGGTGTGGTTCAAGGAGGAGTTGGACCTGGTGGATGTCATGTTCGACCATGAAACCTTCCTGCTCCTTCCCCCTCGCGCCGAAGCGGAAAAGGCGGGAGGTGTTCTTCCCGACCCCACTTCCCCAGAGCCGACTACACCGGTTCCCCCAGGAACTGGCCCGACTCCGCCTGTGCCCCCGGTGGAGAAGCAACCCGTTGACATTGAGTGGCGCGGGACTATGCCCAAGGAGAAATGGAACCTCTTCAGCCACCGGGTCCTGGCCCGCCTGAGCACCGCCGAAAGCCTCCAGATTGAAGTGACCGTCAAGGCGAAGGTCCCGGACCCCACGGTCAAACAGCAACTTAATATGGCGTTACAGGATTTGGATTTGGAAGGAGAATTTTAACAAAGGGATAGCCCAATTTTGGGCGAAAATTAAATTTTCGCAGATTCTATACGCAGCGGATATTTAGCTCTCGGGGGTATGGGACCCAATCTCCGGGTTTCCGTTTTCGAAGTGCGCCTGGGCCTGGCGGCGGGGGCAGGAAAAGATGCCCGGAGCGTCTGGGCGGTTCTCCATTCTTCTGGCCGGGACCGCGGCGAGGTGTGAGGTAGTCCAAAGGCCGGGGGCCAGAAAGCCCGTGTGAGCCTCTGAGAAGCCCGTAGCGGGGGGGTTGACGTGTAGCTTGTCCTCATCCGGAAACTCCCCCTCCCTTGGTGCTCATCATTACCCACAAGTGCCGGGCAAGGTATGAAAAGCAGCGAAAACCTCGTTCCCAAGCTCGCGCTTGGGAATGCATTTGCCCCCGAAGCTCCTGTTTCTGACAATGGTCATAGGGCGTGCCGCGCACGCCGGGATCGGCGGCCGCGGGCCGCCCTATGACTGCTCCTCACGGTGTTTTTCTCTCCGGGGGGCGGTGCGCACCCTGCACGACTTGTGGGTAATGAGAAGCCTTTGGTGGGGGGGGGTTGGGGGGAGGGGGATCAATAGGGCAACTGGTCTGTATTGCTAATTTATTTCACCCCCACCCTAACCCTCCCCCATCAAGGGGGAGGGAACAAAACGACTTTCCGGATGAACACTAGCTTGAGATTCTCTGCCCTTAAGCGGATAGTCCTTAGCTTGGCAAGCGGGCCACTCAGGCAGAATTTGGCAATGACCTGGAGCAACTGCTGCCCAAAGCTACAAGTGCACAAGCCTGATGGATTTGCCACGTTTTTTCAAGGATAGGTTGGAAATGCGGTTGGAAATAAAAAATGAAGGGTTAGACCAATGACCTAACCCCTTGATTGAATTTGGCGTCCCCACGGGGATTTGAACCCCGGTCGCCGGCGTGAAAGGCCGGTGTCCTGGACCAGGCTAGACGATGGGGACGCGTGGGTGGATGGATTTTCCGTGGTGGGCCGTGTTGGATTCGAACCAACGACTCTCTGCTTAAAAGGCAGATACTCTACCGACTGAGTTAACGGCCCGGACGCCTTTTTATGTAACCTCAGCCGAAGCACTTGTCAAGGCGCACCGGGCACTTTCTCTCTTCGGAGGCTCGATGGCGACGCCGCTCATCCGCCCCCTCCTCAACCGCAGGACGGCCCGGGGTCCGTGGAGGCCATCCCTCCGGGCAGGACCCGGCAATCTCCGGGCCCGGGGGCCTCTGCGGCGGAGCCGCGGCAACGGAGAAGAGGGCTCAACTCCAAAGCCTCAGGGAATCAGGGGGCATGACCCGAGGCGCCCCGCCAGATATCGCAGTCCCGGTTGAGACTTGTGCAGGTCCGAGTCGGGATCTTTTTCCCCGGCTCTCCCGCCACCGGCAATTTCCCCGAGGTCTGCAGGGTCCGGTCATGTTTATCGGCTCTCCGACCGGCCTCTGGTTTCTGCCAGCCCGAAAAATTCACTGCGTCCGTATGATGCGACCAGCTGTTACGGGTGGGCCGAAGGCCCGTGCGCTCCTGTTGCTTCAGAGAACGGTGGTTCGGCCGGATGACATCGATTTTAATCAAAGAACTTCCTTAGAATCGGACCAGGCGAACGGCGGGATGCGCTTCGCTTTCCCGCCCTACGCCCCTAAGGCCCTGTGGGGTGCGCACCGCGCACCATGGACCGGGCCTGGCGGCGGGCTGGGACGCCCGCCCCGCCGAACTTTTCATGCTTTGCGAGTGAGCCCCAGGCTCATGGGTAACTGCTATGAAAAGTTTTTTGCATGGCGCAATTTATCGAGGATTATCAATTGGTTGTGCTGGTTACAGAGGCCCTCCTTGCCGAACTTTTCATGCTTTGCGGGTGGGCCTCAGGCCCATGAGTAACTGTCTTGAAAAGTTCTTGGTGGCGTCGGCATCTTGCCGGTGCGGCGCACAGGCTGAAAGCCTGTGCCCAAAGGCGGCGGGCAGAGACGCCCGCCCCACCGCCCTTTTCATGGGTTACGGGTGGGCCAAGGGCCCATGAGGGACTCCTATGAAAAGTTCCTTATCCCCCTCTCCCCCGGCGGGGGAGAGGGCTGGGGTGAGGG
>Ga0194111_10006747_pt1 | contig 13004 bp, 9 predicted proteins | sample TA2KigC300mmetaG_FD_146194 | JGI IMG/M metagenome (GOLD analysis project Ga0194111, IMG submission 146194) | Freshwater microbial communities from Lake Tanganyika, Tanzania - TA2015033 Kigoma Deep Cast 300m | ecosystem: Environmental > Aquatic > Freshwater > Lake | place: Tanzania: Lake... | reverse complement strand
GATTGAGATTGATGGTTCCGATGAAGCTATCCGTTGAAGCATAACGTGTGAGACCCGTGTCGGGCCATTTGCGTCCGCCAATTCCAAAGGGAGAAAAGATCCCCAGGCCGAAGGTCATATTCTTGACTCCGAGGTCCGGACAAAGGTAGAGGTGAAACGGCAGGAAGACCTGGAACTGGGTCTTTTCCGGCTGGCCCGTGGGATTTTCAAACGTGCTTTTAATGGAGAGAGCGGTCATTCCGTTGTAAATATGGGTTCCTCTCAGGTTGGCCAGCCCCGCAGGGTTGTGCGAGATGGCCGAGGGGTCGTCGGCAACGGCGACCACAGCCGTTCCCATGGCCGCTGCCTTAGCCCCCTGTGTTGGGTTTGCGGCATGGGAGTCCAGTGGGATGATAAAGAAAAATAGAATATAAAGAAAGAAAAAGTAGTGCATTTTGTGGCTTTTTTTCACCCCTTTAATAACTCCCCCCAACCCCCTCTTACCCTAAGCTGATCTTTACCCATAAGTGGAGTCGCTGGACACAATGGGCACTCCAACAAATTCCCCATCCCCCTCCTGACCTCCCCCTTGAAGGGGGAGGAATTACACGATGAGCGGGGCAATTACCCTCCCCTTCAGGGGGAGGGTTAGGGTGGGGGTGGGGTATATGTTCATTCCCTATGCGTTTTTCTGAGCATAGCGTCGCGGAGAGCTTTTATTTTTTCGGAGGGTTCAATCCCGAGGACCGTTTTAAGCCTCTTCTCAAAACGCAGGTAAAGCGACAGGGCCTCGGCCCTCTGGTCAAGGTGGTGATAACATGTCATAAGCCCTTTGCAAAACCCCTCCGACAGGTCATCCACCTCAAAACCTTTCTGGTAGCAATCCCTGGCAGTTTCCCATTGCCCTGCCTGAATCCAGTAATCGCCCAGTCTTGACACACTTCTAAGGAACTTGTTTCGCAACCGCTCGCTTACGGGCATCTGCCAGGGTCGCTCCCCCTCTTTCCCCCAAAATGGGCCCTGATATAATGCTAAGGCTTTCTCAGTGAGATGAATCGCTTTTTGTGTAATCCCTTCCTTCCATAAAATATCGGCCTCCTCCAGGAGGTGTTCAAAGGCCCAGGCATCCACCCAGCAACGTTTGGAATCCAGAGAGAGTCGTCCCTCCCGGACAAGCACGGTCTCAGAATAACCGATCAGCGAGCGGAGCCGGTGAAGTGTCGTCTGGAAAGATTGATATGCCAGATCGCCGGTCGCCTCGGGCCAGAGAATGTCAGCGATATCCTCTGTTCTGATCCCCTTGTCTTTCATGATTATTAATAGTTTCAGGATTGAGAGAGGTTTTTCCTGTGCTTTTCTCGAATATGAAATCGGTTTTCCATCCTTAAAGACTAAAAACTGTCCAAGAGTATAGATCTTCAAAGGCCAGGGCCAGTGCTCCAGTTGTGATGATTCTTCATCCGGAATCAGGTTTTGCTTCCGGATCATTTCCTGAACATACTCCACCTCAATGCCTGCCTCAAGCGCTCTGGCACATAGCTTTGCCATAATAGAGGGATCGTAGAGATTGACACCCCAAAATCCCATACCTTTCCCAAGAGCAAAGGCCATTTTGAGATGATGTAGTCCCGAAGCTTCTTCCCCTCGATCAAAGGCAAAAAAGCCTTGAATCAGGAGTGAATTGAATTCGAGTAATTTGCTTTTAGTCTCGTAGGAGAGAAGAGAACCCATTTGAAGTTGATCCAAGGCTTCGTCATTTCTGCCAAGCCTGTGCATGGCCAGGGCGCTCATTAAATGGGTTATTGCCGAGATGACATTGTGACCCATCTGCTTACAATACTTTAGAGCCAGATTTATATGGAAAGTGAGTTCAGTGAAATCTCCACATGCCAGCGCATAACGGGCGCTAGCATGGTGATAGATGGATCTATTTCGAACATCTAAAAAATCATCTGATGCCGGTATGCGGCTCAAAGTGGAGGCCAGTCTATCCAGTAACTGCCGGGCGGTCTCAAAATCGTTTATATTCAGTGAACTCATAATGGCATACCACATAAGAGTCTGGTCCACGAGATGGATACCGTTCGACCGGGACAACTCCATGCCTTCGGATATAGCCTCCATACATTTCTCGTGGGATCCTGTAACCAGGTAATATAAAGAATGTGCCGTTTTTCCCATGATTTTGAGGAAAGGTGGGGCATCTCTGGATCTTGTCAATTGGGATAATAGATCAAGGGCAAGGGCCGCCCTCTCAAACTCCCCCATATTTACTCCTTTAACAAGAAGATAGAACAAAACCCACATTCTGACAGTGATCATCTGAGTGGCCTCAGAAAGTAAGAGTGCCCGATCTGCCCACTTGTGAAATTCGTGATGTGGCAACTGTCTGAGCGCCAGTGCTGAAACCATGCTCGAGGCCACCCTTGCTTCGATCTCCTGAGAAGGAAATTCTTTGATTTCGTTCATCAGGTTTTCGAGAAGATGAATCCAATGGTCCAGCCGGTAAAGATCATTATGACTGAAGACGATCCCATCGACGATTCCTGACCAGGAAAGTAAAGTTCCCTCCATGTTTCCTGTTTCGTAAAAAAACTTGAAGGCCTTTTCATAACATTTCTGGCTCTGAGATGGATCGAAGAAGAACCGGCAAGAACCCAGCCAGAAAAGAAGCCACGGGTTAGTCTCAACCAAATCCTCCGGAAGGGAAGACAGCCATTTTTCAAGAAGTTGATATCTTCCCTGACCCAGGAGAGAAGGTCCATGCTTCATGATGAGTCGAGTCAGTCCTTCCCAGTTCTTTTGATCCATATAAATTTGGGCCGCCTCTTCCATGAGGTCGGATCCCTCGAGGAGCAGTCCAGCCCTCCGGTTTAGATCCGATATCGCATCAGGACCCAATCGCTCTTTAGCCTGTGAAAGAAGAAAATTCCTGAAAAGGGGATGGTATTGATAGACCGGCACTCCGGAAAAATGTCTCTCGATAAAATAATTGTTCCTCATCAGGCCGGAAAGAATGGCCTCCCCATTATTGATTCCAGTAAGTTCCTCTGACATCGCAACGGTCATCCTGGGCAGAAAGGAGGTCTTCATGAGGAACGCCTGTGTTTCCTCTTTTGTTTTGGAAAAGATGACGCTCCCAAAATAGTCCACAATCTCCTCGGGCATCATCTTTTCAAAGGATTCAAACCGGATCCCACTTCTCACGGCATCAGAAATCAGGACAAGACCCGCTGCCCATCCATCCGTCATTTTATAGATCCGTTTAACCGTCTCTTTTGACCCCATCCTGGGAACCCGTGAGGAAACGATATGCTTAGACTCCTCCAGTGTGAAACGAAGTTCACTCCATCCCAGAAATTCCATCCGGTCATGGGCATGAAGTTGAGAAAAGACCGAATGAGGATCGCTCCGGCTGATCAGGATGATGTTGATCCCTTTGGGAAGGACCGAGAGGCCAAGGAGGATCACTTCATGCAAAGAAGAGTCTGAAGCCACACGGTGATAGTTGTCAAAGACAAGGAGAAAAGGGCTCTTTAATCTTCCATAAAGATTCTCAAAAAATCTCTGCGTGAATGTGGGAATTCCCAAGAGATATTCGGAAGTTAACAGGGGCAACGGTTTTCGGATGCGAGGAGCTGCCTTTTTTGCGGCCATGCCCATATAACTGAAAAAGGTTGCGATATCCGAATCCCCTTCGTCCAATTGGTACCAGAGACAGGGATGTCTTTGGTTTTCGAGATAGCTCGAAACGAGAGAGGTTTTACCCGAGCCGGCTGGCCCGGACAACCAGAGGATGGGGCGATGATCGAAAGTCTGGTCTAATATTCGGAAAAGTCTCTTCCGGGGCAGGATGCCTTCTGCATGGGGCCGGGTAATCTTCGCTAAGGGGGTGGTTTCTCTTCTCATTCGAACATGTACAGGGCCGGGGGTCACATCTTCAAATGTCAATAATTCTTTAAAGATCAGCTCACTGGGAAGGGTTTTTCTTGCTTTTGAACAATTTTTTCAAGGACAGCTATTACCGAAGGCAGATCATCAGTAATTGTATCCCAAACTCTGTCAAGGTCGATATCAAAATAGACGTGAATAAGACGGTTTCTCATTCCAATGACGTCCAACCAAGGTACCTCTGGAGAGCCCTCCCTGGATTCTTTAGTTACCTTTGAGGCTGCTTCTCCCATAATTTCTATAGATTTAACAAGAGAAAGTACCAGCATCCGGTTCGTGTCCAAATCACTTCGCTTTCTGCCCTTGACAAAAGATATTGCTTCTCTGGCAGCGTCCAGCATATGATGGATGCGTATCAGGTCATCCTTTCGCATATTGAACCTCTGCCGAATCAACTACTTCTTGCCTGAAATAGCGACTCAGTTCTGCCGGGGTTCTTAAATCTACCTTATGGTTTAAAATTTCTGAAAGTTCCCTTTCCATACTTGATAGCTTCAGGAATCCCACTTTCTGCCCAGGTTCAAATTCAACAAGTATGTCCAGATCACTGTCAGAGCCAAAGTCTTTCCTGAGAAAAGAACCAAAGAAAGACAACTTTTGGATACGGTGGTTCTTGCAAAACTCGTCTATCTTCTTCTTAGGAACCTCAAATTGCGCTCTTTTTACCATTGCTTAACCTCTCTGGCACAATAATTCTGACATTCTAATTATTAACAAAAACATACTTAAATACAAGGATATTTTTAGAAATGGTCACTTCTTTTCTTCTTTACCCTGGCATTCCTTGATCATTCAGAATGGAAGGTCATGGTATCAGACCTTGAATTTATTTGATGGGGGTTGAGAGCATCTCCATGGGTGATGGGGGTTGTTCAGCCGCTCTGAAAAAGATGGTCGCAAGGACTACATCTGACACGGCTCCGATAATAACCCCCACCGGAGCTAAAAAGACGGTGATCAAGCAAATGCCACTTGCGATGGTCGTGTAGCAGAATGGTTTTAGAAGCCCGTAGAGATTGCCGGGGAACTGCAGAAGCCTTATTCCAAACATCATTGCGAGGATACCGAAAATAATCAACGAAACGATCGATAAAATATTCATGAGCGATTCGAAGCCTTGACTTCCCAGAGCTAAAAGGCTGAAAACTGCCAGAACCAGGTTTCCCCAGATCAGCAAAGAAATATAGATATCCACCTGATGGAATTTAAACCGGTAGTTCAACAATTTCCTCAGGGCTATGATAACATATAAAAATAATCCCAGACTGACCAAGGTCAAGATGGCTTGAGAGAGCTTTGCTCCTGTGCCGCCCATCTCATCCAAGAGCCACGACATCACAATCGATGGAATTGCAAAAACGGCACTTGTCATAGAAAGCCAACCGGCAAGTGTCAGTTGCCCTTTAGTCATCGTCATCGGTCCCTCTTTTTTATTTGGTTTAACCGTTTATAATAACGATACAGGTGCATGAGGGCGCGTGCAGCCCTCTTCACCGAAGGGTAGGCGGGAATGCCTCCTTTGCCGAATTCCTGCCGCAAGCTCGCACCCTGTGCTGCCAGGTCAGGATCGCCGCCCTCAGAGTCCACCACAAAGACAATAGGCTTCTGATAGTTTCTCTTCTTTACCTGTTCGATGATTGCTGGGATAGCATTAGGCTGGCTGTACATGTGGAAAGCCTTTCTTGCAATCATCCGACTCACAATAATCATTCCCATAGCCGGCTCGGCGCAAGCAAGATCCAATATAGTTCCGAGGTAATCAGGATCCATAAAAGTCTGCCAGTCATCCAGGGGATTCCCCGCAATAGAGCCTGCAATGGGCACGGTCTCGCGAAGTTTTTTCATTGTGGCAGATGAAGGGGATGGGACATCAAGGCCCTCGTGGATGCATGTGTCGCTGTTCACCACGCTGGAGCCCCCGCCGCCGCCGATCAAAAAGACTCCTGGGTTGCTTGGTGGGGACAAAAGTGCGAATGCAAGAACTGCATCCATCCACTCATCAAGCGAATTGACCTGGATCACGCCTGCCTGCCGAAAAGCAGCCTCCCATATTACCTGCTCACCCGCCAATCCGCCGGTATGAGAGCTTGCTGTGCGCGCTCCCACCTCGGTCTTCCCACCTTTCCAGATAATGATGGGCTTGCTCTTGCCTATCTCTTGAGTCAGGTCAAAGAACCTTCTTCCGTCCCTCATATTCTCAATGTAGAGAGCAATAACCCGTATACCTTCATCCTGACCCATGAACTCGAGGAAGTCGAGAGTATCGAGAACGGTTCCATTGCCAACGCTTACTGCTTTGTCGGTTCCGATGCCGAGGAAATAGGCATATTCAGTCAGGCGCTGCGTAATGGACCCGCTCTGCGAAATGACACCCAAAGGACCAGGTGCACCGGGTATGGCTCCCCACGAAGTAAGGCCTGAAGCAGGGCAGTATGGGCCCATGCAGTTCGGTCCGATGATGAGAAGTCCTTTCTCCCTTGCGATCAAACCAATCTGTTCCTCAAGTTGCCTTCCTTGTTCTGTTCCGATTTCACTGAACCCGGAGGTGAGGATATGAATATAGTGTAGGCCGATCCGGCCGCATTCTTCCAAAACAGCTGGCACATGTGCTGCAGGGACGCAAACTATTGCAAGATCGGGCACCAGAGGTAGGGAAGAGAGATTTGGATAGACTGGAAGCCCTCTAATTTCGGTTGCCTTGGGGTTGATGCAATAGAGCGTACCAGGGAAGTTGCTCTCCTGGAATTTCTGTAAAAAACTCAAGCCTCCAAAACTTGACTCCGATCGCGTCACGCCGACAATGGCGATATGGTTCGGGTTAAAAAAAGGAACCAAATCATTTCTCATGGGTGCAATAACCTATTCTTTCTGGAAGGGGTAAGGAGGGACGTAGTTGAATTCTCCAACTTATTTTTCTATCTGGAAAATTGATATACCCAGTGAATTTTCCTAATTAGCAATTAGGTTAACCCCCGGCTCTGCCAGGGGATTTGCAGCGTTTGACATTTTTAAGAATATGCATTTCTCTTATAAAATCCCTCCCAACCTCCCTTTTCCAAAGGGAGGGGAAAATTTCCCCCTTTTGACAAAAGGGGAAGAAGAGGGATTAGATTCTTTTCAGATTGCGGTTTGGCCCCTTTAAAGGGCCAGTCCCGCCCTTGGCGGGATAAAGCCCCCAGCTTTGCTGGGGGGGATACTTACTTAGCCTTTTGAGCCTTTGGCTTCCATCAGTTCAATGATAACCGAATCCATGGTAGGCATGCCCACCTCAATGATCCTCTGGAGATTGCTCAGAGTTTCCAGAACTCCTTTACCCATGATGCCTTCGATTTCAGGAATACGGACATTCTCCAGGCTGAGGTAAGCACTGTCAACAGCCAGTCCCACAGCCATCAGCGCTTTCAGGCTGCAACCTGATTTGGCACCGTCACAGATCATCCCAGCCATGGTTCCCACCATGTTATTGATCTGGGCTTCGATCTGTGGGGTGTCTCCTCCCATAAGATAAACGATTCCGCACCCAGCACCCACGGCTGCAGCAAGACCGCATCCACAGATGGGTGATAACAGACCCGTGTAGGATTTGATATAGATCGTGGTCAAATAGGAGAGTCCCAGCGCCCGGAGGAGATGCTCATGGGAAGCCCTTGTTGCCTTTGCTGTCTCGACTACAGGAATCGTTGCAACCAGACCCTGGTTTCCGGATCCGGCGCAGGCCATGACTGGAACATCGAGGCCCCGCATGCGTGCCTCCACGACAACAGCGGTGATGTGCTGAATTCGAGAGGGCAACCTTTTTTCATCCGCTCTGGGTTCTTCTTGCTTCTCCATCACCTTGCCCATTTCAAGGTTCGAAAGATCCTCCATGGCTTTCTCTGCAAAATGCATGTTCATGTCCATTGACTGCTGCAGGATGGGGTGATCCGCCACATTCATCGTTTTAACAAATTCGATGAGGGTCCGGTAATCCATTCCCTTAACGTGGTTGTAAATCTCTCCCACTTCCTCTTCCTGAAATGAAATTGCATGACAGGGTTTTCCGTTTCTCTCCACTGAGACGACATGATCGTGGCTTCCCCGGATGACCGCGCACGCTTCATTCGCATGACTGCGGATTTTTGCCAGGACAAGAATCTCTTTTACGTAAGGCGTTCTGGCAAGGTGAATCTTCTTTTCCTGAATGAGGGTTTTGGCTTTGTTGATGGCGCCTTTTCCCGGATTCTCGAGAATCTGGAGTCCCCGCTCTACGTTTTTTGAAGAAGTAACCCCCATGGCTGCAGCGAATTCGAGGCCAACCTCACCCGTTCCCGGGATGCCGACTCCCAGAGCATTCTTGTAAGTCCGCTCATCAACCTCAATGAGGACATTTTCAATCTTCTCCACCGGGTCAGCCAAGGCTTGCATGGCACAGCCTGTTGCCAGGGCAACAGCTCCGACCTCTGTGCAGCCTGTTGCTGGAACGACCTCTCGGATTAACAATTTCTTCAGGAATAGGAGATCCTCGTCTCGCATCGTTTCCCCTTTTTTGATTGGATTGCCCTCTATTCTATCGACTGGATTGTGATGAAGTCAACCCTCAAACATCCAAAAAAAAGAGAGCCCAACGGCTCCCTTTTTTGTTGAGTTAAACTCCGTGGCTTATTTTGGTTTTAGCTCCTTCAGTTTTGCGGTGAGAGCAGGGACGACTTCCTTATAATCGCCGACGATGCCAAAGTGGGCGACGTTGAAGATATTGGCCTCTTTATCTTTATTGATCGCCACAATGACCTTAGATCCCAAACAGCCGGAGATATGCGACATGGCGCCGGACAAGGCAATGCCTATGTATAGTTTGGGGCTGACCACTTTTCCGCTCTGACCCACCTGGAGTGACACCGATGCCCAACCCTCATCACAGGCAGGCCTCGTAGCACCCACAGCGCCACCCAGAACACGAGCCAGTTCCTGAACCATTTCCCAGTTTTTCGCACTGCCTATGCCACGACCACCCGCCACGACGACCTCAGCATCTTCCAGCTTTACTCCTTCTACTTGTTCTTTAATCCGCTCGATGACCTGGACTTTAAGTGCTGAAGGGTCAACCTTGCCTTCTACAGGAATTACCTGGCCTTGCCGGGAATCATTACGCTCTGCTGCCGGCACGGTTTTCAATCTTAAAGTGGCCATCTGAGGCCGGGCGGATTTCGATACCGTTGTTGCCTGGGCATTGCCACCAAAGACAGGTCTGGTCGAGACCAGGAGTTTGGTCGCAGGGTCAATGGATAATGCCAGGCAATCCATAGAGAGCCCGCCTCCTAATCGGCCATTGAGCCGCGGAGCTAAATCACAGCCAACATCCGTATGGCCAAAAAGCATAATAGAGGGAAGTACTTTCCGACAAAGGTCAGCCGCGACCTGAGTATAGGCATCAGAGTTATACTGATCCAGGAGACCGTCTTCAGCCACATAGACTTTATCAGCCCCGTAGGCGATTGCCTCCTGACCCAAACCTCCGGCTTTACTCCCCATCAACAGGACGCTTAAGTCTTCGCCCAGTTCACTGGCGAGCTTTTTTCCGATTCCGAGGAGTTCTATCGTGATTGGTGCTAATTTTCCGTCAGCGATCTCCCCACAAACCAAAACACCTTTATGTGTATCCATAGATTGTCCCTCCCTATTCATTTTTAATGGTCATGGCTGATTGGCCTTATACGAACAATAAAATACTCTTGGGTCAGCGGTTATGGTTACGAAGCCCGTTTCGACATTCGGTAACGGTTACGTTTAAAAGAATTGAACTCGATAGACGTAACCTTTATAAACGATACGGGCATCGTTACCTCTACCGTTAGACGAAATCCATAATCATATCAATTTCGCAATTTTTTCGGCGAGATTAACACCGGCCTCAGCAGGAGTACCAGCAATCATTTCACATTCGGTCTTTCGGGTTGGCACAGAGAGACCGGTGACCTCAGTATGGGTTTTTGCCTTGTCCAGCTGCGAGACATCAGCACCAATATCCTGCGCTTTCCAAATTGGAACTACTTTCTTGCGAGCAAGCATGAGGCCCATTCCGCCAGGAAGTCGGGGAAGCCCGATCTCACTGCTGACAGTCACCAGGCTTGGCATAGGGGCTTCCAGCACTTCAAAACCATCCTGTACCATCCTCTTTATCCTAAGCTTCTTTTCCACTGCCTGAATATCACAGGCGATGGAGACGACCGGGAGGCCAAGTAATTCGGCCAGAATAGAGCCAACCTGCCCAGCGCCCCAGTCAGCGGCTTGCCGACCACATAGAACCAGGTCATACCCACCAATTTTCTGGATGGCCTTACTTAAGACATAAGCCGTTCCAAAGCTATCGAGGTTTTCAAAGGCTGGATCCTGGAGAACAAATCCATCATCCGCCCCCATGGATAAGGCGTGCTTGACCACGTCAGCGGCTTTTGCTGTGCCCATGCTGATCACAGTTATTTTTCCCTTGTGCTTATCTTTGAGCCGGCATGCTGCTTCAAGGGCTCGCTCATCATAGACACTGATCACAGGCGGCACTCCCGGAGGAGGGATGACCTGCTTTGTCTCGGGGTCAATCTTGAATTTGGCTGGTGGTATTTCGGGATCAAGGACTTGTTTCACACAAACGATGGTATTCATAAGACTCGCTCCTCTCCTAATTAATGCTTATCACGAATAATGATGAAGATGACGAATTTCACGAATAAAACCTATTCGTGCCTGCACGCTGAAGCGCTTCGGCGCGCAAGCGTGTCATTCGCTATCATTCGTGTTATTCGTTTCTATTTCTTCATTGCTTCTTCGACCAGTTCAACCAGGTCTTTTGCTTTCAACGATTCCTTGATGCCTTTATGTTCAATGGCATCCTCAAACATCTGGAGACAATAGGGGCAGGCGGTCACAGCAATCTCTACCCCGGCCTTAATAACGTCTTCAATACGCATATGACTAATCTTTGTGGTGCCAGGCTGTTCTTCGATCCACATCAATCCGCCGCCACCCCCGCAGCAAAAACCTGTATCTCTCGAACGCTCCATGTCCTGAAATTTTGCCTTAGGGATAGACTGCAATATCTGGCGTGGCTCATCATAGACACTGTTATAACGGCCTAAATAACAAGGATCATGATAGGTGAACCTGGAATTGAGTTCGTTGGTCAGTTTCAATTTGCCTTGATTGATTAAGTCCGAAATGAACTCCGTATAGTGAATCACCTTGAAATCACCGCCGTACTTTGGATATTCATGCTTAATGGTATTATAGCAATGGGGGCAGGTGGTGATGATCTCTTTAATGTTGAAGCTTTTGAAAATTTCGATATTCTGCTCTGCCATCATCTGAAACTGAAACTCATAGCCTGCTCTTCGTGCCGGGTCACCACAGCAGGTCTCTGCCTCGCCCAATACCCCGAAATCAACTCCAGCTGCCTTAAGCACTCTCGTCATGGAAAGAGTTGCACTGACATTTCGTTCGACAAGGGCGCCGGTGCAGCCCACCCAGAATAGGGAATTCACGCTATCACCATCAGCCAATACTTTAATGTCCAGATCAGATGTCCAGTCGCCCCTCAACCTCATGGACTGGACTCCAGCCCATGGGTGTCCTCTCTGCTGCATATTTCTGAGCATCAGCTGGGCGCTTTCCGGCATCTTACTTTGCGACAGCACCAGATTTCGCCTGAGTTCGATGATCTTGCGGATGTGTTCGATATTGACCGGGCAGACTTCCTGACAGGCGCCACAGGTGGTGCAGGCCCAGATCTCCTCCTCGGTGACCACATCACCGATCATTGTTTTAATCGTAGGCTCAGCTGGGGCCTCGGCCTGGCTTTCTGAGGGTGGTTCTGCCTTGGGGATAAGTAATTCAGGACCCGTCTCCAGCAAATGTTCTTTCAGGTGATGGATGACCTCTCTGGGTGAGAGGGTCTTGCCAGTAAGCTGGGCAGGACAATTGATATGGCACCGACCGCACTCAGCACAGGCATAGAAATCGAGCAAGTCCTTCCATGTAAAATCCTGGATCTTCGATGCGCCAAAGGATGCTTCTCCCTCAGGAGATTCAAGTGCTTCGAGAGGAATGGGTTCAAGCACCACTTTGGGGCCAAGTGGCTTGAAGAAGGCATTGGCGATAGAGGCAAGAATGTGCAGATGCTTGGAACGGGGAATATAGACCATAAAGCTGAGGATCACCAAATAATGGAGCCACCACACGACCCGATAGCCTGTTTCCAGTGCGGTTTTTGAGAGACTCCCGCTAAGGCAACTTGCCAAGGCTGCCCCTAGAGGAGGCCAAGAGGAGTGAACTCCGCGAGCAGCATGGTCAAAGCCCACTCCCAGAACATGGAGCAACATGAGGGAAAAGACCATCATCAATATGATGGCGGCTTCAGCTGTTGGCTCCAGCCTCGGCGGTCGAATGATATAACGCCGGATAGCAGCCGCGATGAGAACGAGAGTGACTAGCAGCGCGGCAATATCTAGAATAGAAAAGTAGACGGTCTCAAAAAGGGTGCGCTCGATCAGTGGGGAAAGGCCGAAGCCTCCGGCGAGACCGATAAAGATGATGTAACTGATGAAGAAGAGGCTGAAGGACCAGAATAAGAGAGCATGGGCGAGTCCAGCCAAGTCATTTCGGGTGAGGGTTTTTAGAGTGCACCACTGAGGAACCACCTCGACCAGCATCGCCTTGATTCTCTCGCCTATTCTGTCGAAGCGGTTCTCGAACTTCCCCAGACGCATGAGGCGATAGAGGAGATAAAACCTCTTTGCGAATAAAGCGAAGGCGATGGCAAACAAGACCCAGAAAATGACATAACCCGGTATGGACCAGTAGGTTGCGCTAACCGGCGACACGATAACCTCCTATTTGCAAACTGAGATTCATTTGCAAAAGTTGCTTTACCCTCTCCCTCGATGGGAGAGGGTAGGGGTGAGGGTGAAGATATGATTATTACCCCCCACCTTCATCCTCCCCCACAAGAGACTGTGTCACAATGGGGAGGGTGAGGGGTAAGAATTTTTAGCATAACGAATGAAAAAACTCTATCTGTCTCCATATCAATATGATACAATGCAGTC
>Ga0194111_10006741_pt1 | contig 13010 bp, 10 predicted proteins | sample TA2KigC300mmetaG_FD_146194 | JGI IMG/M metagenome (GOLD analysis project Ga0194111, IMG submission 146194) | Freshwater microbial communities from Lake Tanganyika, Tanzania - TA2015033 Kigoma Deep Cast 300m | ecosystem: Environmental > Aquatic > Freshwater > Lake | place: Tanzania: Lake... | reverse complement strand
TGCTCTGGAAATGATAGTAAAGGGGCAAGAGGGTAGGAATATCAATCCTGCCATCTTGCCATCTAGCCATCTTGCCTCCCCTATTGAACCGCTGATTTTGGCGCTTAAAACTAAGTCTGCGCAGGCGCGGATGCACGCCGCGATATTACTTGGGAAATTAAAGGCTCAAACTGCGCTTCCCAGTTTAATCATGTTATTGGCTGACAATAACACTTATGTGCAAACAACCGCCATCAACGTTTTGACAGCTTATGGACAGCCCGCGGTCGAACCGCTCCTGGAGGTTTTGCGGCAAGGCGGAAAAAATGTCATCCCCGATGAACCCGGCGATATTATTAAGGAAGAAGCCTACATCGCCAATGCCTATATCGACGCCGATAAAATAAAAGCGCGGCGTATAAGTGTGCAAGTAGCAGCAATCACCGCATTAGGGAAGATTAAAGCCGAAGCGGCAATTGAGCCGCTGATAAGTTTGTTAGATAACGATGACTTGAAGGCAAATGCGGGCACGGCATTAACAACAATGGGCAGTATAGCTGTAGATGACCTGACAATTACCCTCGAGGGCAAGCGCGCAGTCCCCCTTAATAAAGGGGGTCAGGGGGTTGTACCTTCGGAGGAGTTGAGAATCCAGGCAGCTTCAATTCTCGGCAACATTAATGACCTGCGCGCGGTCAATTCTTTGACTTCAGCTATTGGCTTCGCATTGGCTGACGACAATAAAGATGTCCGGGCAAACGCCATCGAAGCTCTCGGCAAAATGAAGGTTAGGGGTGAAAACTTCAGTGTCGTGAAAGCTTTAGCGGCAATTCTGGCGCAAGCGACAGATGATAAAACGAGGAATAATGCGGTTGTTGCTCTGGGGAATATTGCCCAGTATGACGCAGAAGCAGCAAAGGAACTCATCAAAATCGCCAGTGACACTTATGAACGAGAAAGTCTGCGACAAGCTGCAATCACGGCATTGGCCGCTATCAAGCCACCAGAAGCAACTGATGCGATGATAAAAATTATGCTTGGTGATGATGAAAGTGATGTCGTGCGCAAAGGCGCGGTGACAGTTCTCAGTGAGATTAAACCCCGAAAGGCAATGCCGCCGATGTTATGGCTCCTTTCAGGACGCTATGACGAGCCCAAAGATTTCCTTAGACATCTCAAAAGCGAATATAGAACTGTCGAAAATTTAAACGCGGAGATTGAAAAACTTGCTGTAGATTGGCATCCAGATTATAAAAACTTAATAGAAGTCAAGCCCGTTCCAAGCTTAGTCAGAAGCGAAGTCGCGGTTGCCTTTGGCAAGATTAAGAATACCATTGCGGGATATGATGTCGTTGAACCGCTGATTAAAGCGCTCAAAGATGACCAACGCGCCGTTGTCCGCCAAAAAGCAGCCTGGTCACTGGGAGAAATTGTCAACCCCCAGGATAAAATTATCTCCGCATTGGAAGACGCGTTAAGGCATGATGACCTTGGAATAGTTCGTAGCGAAGCAGCCACAGCATTAGGAAAAATTAAAGGTGAAAAGGTTATTGATGTCTTAGTTCATGCCTTGAAAAATGACGAATACGAGACGGCCAGAAAAAACGCGGCGGTGGCTTTGGATGAAGTCGTATTCGAAGATGCGGCCACGGGCCTGGTAGATGTCCTCAAAGACCAGGCAGGTAAAGAAGCAGAAAAAAGGGAAACAGAATCCGTCTTGGATGCGATTGTTGCCTCTTTAATAAAGGAGGGTGAAGCGGTAGCGAATAAACCTATGGTAAGCAAAGCTTTGCTTCCGGCGCTGAAATCCGAAGATGAAACCATCCGAAGGCGAGCGTTCCATGCTTTTGGTACCATTGCCGAACCATCACAAGTGGATGAAATGATAACTGCTTTGAAGGACAAAAGCGTCATCGTTAGGGAGCGCGCCGCAGCGCTATTGGGAAATTTTAAGCAACGGAAAGCCGTGGCCCCATTGATACAAGCGCTCACCGATAAAACCGAGTGGAAGTCAGTGCGCGCAAGAGCAGCAGACTCATTGGGCGTTCTGCGTGATGAAAAAGCGCTTCAACCTTTGCTTGCTGCTCTGAACGACGAGAACGCCGAAGTTCGCGCCAGCGCAGCCGCCGCATTGGGCAATCTCAAGGATGTCCGCGCCGTCGAACCGTTGCTCGAAATTGTCAATAACCCCCTCATTTCGGAATATGTTTTTTCAACAGAAGGACAACTTTATTCACCAGTCAGAAACAATGCCATTGCAGCATTGGGTAAAATTGCTGACAAAAGAGGCGAACCTGTGCTGGTAAAAATAGTTCAAAATGAGATAGGCATTCCACAACGAACTGCTATCACAGCTTTAGGAAACCTTGCCGGCCAAAATGCTGTACCAACGTTGATAGAGATTTTGCAAAACCGAAAGGCAGACCCAACATCACGCCAAAATACTGCCACAGCTTTAGGAGAAATAGGCGATAGACGCGCGGCAAAACCTTTGGAAGAAAGGCTCCTGGACGGAACAGAATATAATATTACTGTGATAGATGCCGTAAAACATGATAAATTCTGGCAAGCCGTCGTAGGCGCGGTTGCTGCATCATTTACTATTTCGCCTGATGCCACGGACAAGCTGATTTCACGTTTAACTGACACCTGGGAACATGACCCCGTCAGAATAGCCGCCGCAGCAGCCCTCGGCAAAACTGAGACCGACAAAGCTATCGCGCAACTAAAAGACACCTTAACTAAAGATTCCGTAGAGGGCGTGCGCCTATCGGCAGGTTTGGCTTTAGGAAAAACTAAACGGGCAGACCTTGCTTCGCTTTTAGTCCAAGTGATGAAAGACACCAGCAAAGCTGCGGGCGATAGAAGAGGCGCTACCCAAGGATTGGGAGAAATAGCTGCCCCATCGACTGTTCCTGACCTTGTCGGCATTATGCAGGATACAACCGTAGCTATAGAAATTAGGCAAGACGCCGCTACCTCTTTGGGAAAAATCGGTAACTCGGCCGCTATTCCCGCGCTTATTGAGGAATTAAGAAAAAAAGATATAAATAAAAATCTCAAGTTAGACATCATAAGCGCTCTTGGAACAGCCAAAAGCCAGGCAGCCATTGCGGAATTGAAATCTATGATAGACGATGAAGATGCAGATGTCCATTTCACTGCCGCCGACAATCTGTTCAAAATAACAGGCGATGAATATGGCTATGAACGCGCGGGAGGGTAACGGAAGGCGGAGGGCGGAAGGCGGAGGGCGGAAGGCGGAAGGAATAATTTAACGTCTGATGAAAATTTAATGGAAGGAAGAACAATGAAAAAAAAGGATTTACTTCAACGATTGGAGGATTTTGCAGTACGTGTTGTGGAACTGGCTGATAAGCTACCTAATACTCACGGTGCGAGAGCAGTTGGTTTTCAGGTAGCCAAATCCGCTATCTCCGTAGCACACAACTATGCCGAATCGCAAGCTGCTTCAAGTAAAAAGCATTTCATCAGTTACGTTGAAATTTCTGAACGAGAAGCCAGAGAAACTTATATCTCACTGCGAATTATTGATAGAAGACAATATCTCCAGCAGGAAAATTTAACCGAATTGTTGCAGGAAAATAACGAAATCATTGCTATTTTGACATCAATCGGTAGGAAAGCGAAAGAAAATGTGAGGGAAATCGTGTAATTAGGAAATCGGAAGCCCAGAAGGAATAATTTTTTACTTCCGCCTTTCACCTTCCGCCTTCCGCCTTCCGCCTTCCGCCTTCCTCTTTCGCCTGGACAAATAGGAAAACAGCGCATAATCAAAAGGAGTGGAGGTATCGATTTGCACATAGTCAATAGAGTTGGCGCCGCAGCCTCGTCTGTAATCTTGTATCAGATTAGAAATCTGTTGTAGATATTCCGCTTTGAGCGCTTCGGCTTGAGTGGATAGTAATCTATTGTTTTCCATATCCCGAAAAACAATTGGGCCATTGAAAGGAAAGGTCAGTTCTGCTTTATCTAACAGATGAAAAACGATGACCTCGTGTTTGCGGTGGCGGAAGTGCTTCAGCGAGGTCAATACATCGTGTGGCTTGTCCAATAAATCAGAGATAATAATGATTAATCCTCGCCTTACTATTTGTTTGGCTAATTCATTGAAAGTCCTACTGATACTTGTTTCATCGCCCGCCTTTGTTTCTTCTAATACAGAGGTGATGGAATTTAGGTGAGTAGGTTCTCCTCTCGGCGGAATGTAACGACGCATCTGCGTATCGAAGACTACCAATCCGACCGAATCACGTTGTTTGAGCATCAAATAAGTCAACGACGCGGCGAGATAACAACCGTATTCGAGCTTGCTCAATCCGTCGCTTTTATAACCCATCGAGCCGCTGGCGTCCAACAAAATGTATGCTCGTAGATTCGTTTCTTCTTCAAACTTTTTGACATAAAATCGGTCTGATTTGCCGAATACCTTCCAATCAATGTGGCGAATATCATCGCCGGGCATATATTGCCGATGTTCGGCAAATTCTACACTGAAACCTTGATACGGGCTTTTATGCAAGCCGGTGATAAAACCTTCTACTACCAGCCGCGCTACTAACTCCATACCACCAAGTCGAGACAGCGCGACTGGGTCTAAATATTTTTGGGATTCTCGCATGTGATTACCTCTAATTTGTCGCTATGTTCAGCGTATATAATAAAGTGTTTGCTTCGCTCATCAACACCTTTGGCTTACGGTGAAAAAACACAGCCTTGTTTTCGGCAAGCAACGCGTTGAGTGACAAATCAAAAGCCTCGGGAACTTCTTTCAGGCTGTCAAAGACCAATCCGACCCCAGAAGCCACATCCAAAATAGTTTGCTCTTTGCTCGCCTCAAACTCTATCCCCAGGTCTTTGGTGTTCCTACTGGTGATTTCCAGAAGCATCGCTTCGATCATTACTTATGGCGTGGGAACATCGATCTTTTCTAAGTAGCTATGAATTTGGTTTTTTATCTTTTTCATAACCGCAGAGAACGCAGAGGAGGCGCTGAGGACGCAGAGGTAAGAAATCATCTCAGTGTTCTCTGCGTCCCCCTTAAAGGGGGTAGGGGGTTGTTCCTCAGTGTTCCCATACGCATCAACTTAAGCGCCACTCGTCAATTCCCCTCCCTTGACGGGAGGGGTTAGGGGAGGGTGATAAATAAGGAAGCGAGAAAGTTACTTTCGTGTTTTCTCCTTTCACCCCCACCTGGCCTCCCCCGTCAAGGGGGAGGAACAGCGTCACGACGGTGAAATTTCCGTTAAGTTGATGCGTATGGGGTTGTTCCTCAGTGTTCCCCATGTGCATCAACTTAAGACCCATTTTGTATGCATTACACAATTCCTCCCCCTTGACGGGGGAGGTTAGGTGGGGGTGAAATGATGATATTCACTCTCTTTTCACCCTCCCCTAACCCCTCCCGTTGAGGGAGGGGAACTGGTGGAAGGTACTTAAGTTGATGCGTATGGGGAAATGATGACCCCACCCCCATACGTATCAACTTAAGGAGTTTTCCCTTTTTCATTCCTTAAGTTGATGCGTATGGGGTTGTTCCTCAGTGTTCCCATACGCATCAACTGAAGCGCAAGACTTTGTGACAACTGGTGTTCAAGCATAAGGTTACGGCCAAAGAACAGGTGTTGGAGCTTTGGAGCGCTGGAGAACTGGAGCTCCATCTCCCCAGCGCCCCAAGGCTCCATCTCCCCACTGCCCCATTACCCCAACATCTAAGTCCCCCAAAGTCAGTTGTCGTGGGACATCGTCCTTAAGTTGATACGCATGGGGGTTGTTCCTCAGTGTCCTCTGCAGTTTCAAAAGTATAAAACCAGTTTCATAATTACTTATGTAAGAAGTAAGAAACTATATCATTTCTTCTGTGCCAAGAACAACAATCGCATTTTGGTCGGAGATTAAGGTGATATTGGCGTGTGGAACAGCTTGGCGCCCCACTCGCTCCAACCAAACGGTCTGGTCAACAAAGTTAATCTCCAGTCGGTGCTGCCGCAGGAGATGTGTTCCGATGAGGATTTCCACTCCCGGAGCAAAAGTGGCTTCTACAAGAACAGTTTGACAATCAAATGGAAAGTCCACGAGGTATTTGTCTTCCTCAACCTTCTGCCCACCACCCAGAAGCCAGTAAACTTTCCCGATAAGACGAGCTTTTACGAATGGTCGCAAGGTGTCCGGCAACTCCACATCACCGTTGAAGTTTGAGGGCACGAACGGTATCTTCTTTAGTCCAGTGTGAAGCAGACATACTTGAAACCCCTTTCAATCCACAAACACAAAATCAGTTAATATTATATCACAATTTCAAAGAAAGTCAAGGTGAAATTGAACAAGAACGAACACAAGGTCAGCCTGTTTTCCCTAAGAGCAGTGGTCAAATCGCAGACATGATTGAAGCGGAATAATTTGAGGCGCCGCCATGTAAAAAAAAGAGGAAGCGAACAAAACAGCTTCCTCTTTCTACATTACTTTTTTATTTTGGCATTAAGATGAGTTGCCTTACAATGTCTGCTTTCGGCAGCATAGCCAGCCATAACCGAGTATACCGCGGAGAGAGAGGCCGAATCGTGTGATGGTGCCGGGTTCCGGGATGGGACTGTTGGCATAGCCATTAGTCAGAAAATCACTGTGTCCCCACTGCGGTAACGACAATATTATCGAAATACACCTCTCTATCAGAATAGTTGGCGCCGCTGGACATTTGGAGATAGAGATAGCCAGAAGTGAAAGAAAGTGAATGTAGGGCATAGCAAAGCTGCTTGCTGTCTGCCCAAACTCGGATGCCGTTGCTGTCCAGCAGAAGCTTAATGCGATGGTTACCAGGCAAAACAAGCCAGCCATCCCGGCTGCCGTTTTCGTTCGGCGGTCCAGAATCCGTATACAACTGATTTATCACACCATTAACGGAAGCCCATAGATTGGTGCAAATGTTTTTGCCCGGCGGTACTCCCACCCACTCGAATCCTAGAAAGTCCTTCTCTGTTTTAGGATTATCGCTCTTCAAAGGACAGATATACAAGCCAGCCGTGAGAGAAGTTCTATCCTGCTGATTGTTCCAATCAAGGTCAAAAGAGATTTCCTTCGCTTTGCTAAAATCAACCGTCTGTATGCTCCTCACACCTAAATACTTCACAAGGTCAGACGTTTCCAAGGTGTTTACCATAACTCTAAGCCGATAATCTTTTTCCGTCGTAGGCTCTACATCCTGTACATCAACGGCGAATTGATTAAGATCTCCGTCTCTTGTCACATTCCACCTGGTTATATCCAGAGCCCCCTCATCGAAGTTTTCTTGAACTAACACGCCTTCCTTTTTGTCTAAACCTTTACCTGCAAGTATCTCTATCTCAGGTGGCAAAGCTGAACCACTTTTTGGCTCTCCAATAGCTTTAATCGTCAAGGTGATCGGCGTACCTCTCTGGGGCACAAGGTTTGAATTCACACTGTAAACTGTATCATCAGCGCCTTCAGGCAGAGGGTTGTTGAGGATTGCCGCCGGGTCATGATACGTCGCTATAAGAGATTTCTCCATTTCAGCTATAAACCTGCCTTCGTGTATGACAGAACCCGTGAAAACCCAGTTAGTATGTTCCATCGGCTTGCCCTTCTTATTATCGAGAATCATATCCTCTGCTCTCAAAAGTTTCTTTTCTTCTTCCTGGTTCCATTCGACCCATATCTCCACCGGGTCGCCTTTAGGCGGATTGGGGTCACCTTGATACTGAAAGTCACCTTCAGCTTCTAATCCAAGCAGGATGAGCGCTACCTGGAGAATAGTTGGCTTTACATCTAACACCAACACGCTTTCATGAAGCTTTCCTCCGGCAGAACAGGCTAAATACTCAATCAATCCGACATTCATATTGACCCAACCATGGATGCTCGCTTCACGCTTTTTCGTGTCTACTGTCACTTCTCCTATCTTGTACAGATTTTCCTTTAGCTTGACCACCTTGGGGGACGGCGTCTGGGATTGTGTGTCTGAAGGAGATTGAGGTTCACCAATCGCCTTATACGTGCAGGTTATAGACAGAGCCATCAAGATGAATGCAAAAATCAGGTTGTTTCTCAAGGTGTCATCTCCTTATTGTCTAAGGTACCTATAGACTCAGCAATCTGTAGTTCCAAATTGTCGTGTCTTTTCGTGTATTGTCGTGGTTTCAACTTTAATCATACACCTTGCACAACTTGACAACGAAGCGGGTATCACTAAAGACAAACTCGTTTCCTTGTACGGGCAGTGGGGCGGCAGGGTCAAAACGCAGTTGGTTGCTGATGACATCCGCCGTTAATTCGACCACCTTTGCCGCCCGATCGCGCCGAAACTCCCGCAGGTCACTCAGGAAGATGGTCGGGGTAACAGGGTCGTCTGGACGCGTGAGGAAACTGTCTATTAGGCGGTCAAATTCTTGGTCGCTCAGTTCATCTAAAGGTTTGTCATTCATAAGGTTCTCTCCCCTAGCAGACTGGTAACTTGCTCCAGCGTGGCGGGCGTGGTCGAACCGTTGATAGCCTTCCACGCCTGCTCAGAGAGCACAACAATGTTGTTCCAGGTTCGCTTCTGTGGGTCAAACAAGCGAGTAATGTAACCAAACTTTTGGACTGTTTGCTTGATGCCATCCTGGTGTTTCCCCAATATTCTCTTGTGAGAGGAACGGAACAAAAAGTCGGTTCTTTCAGCTCCTCAAAAACTGACCTGAAACCCAAACACGAATCGCTTTTCACACCCATTTATTGATTTCTTAAAAACCAAATGAAATCTTCGGGCTTGAGAATCTTTATCCCCTGGTACTCTTTGAGATCTAAAAGGTGGACGTCGCGACTGATGATGTCGTGGGCTTTTTGAGCTAAGGCGCAGGCAAGAATTTTATCATCCTTCGGGTCTTGTTTAACGACCGAAAGCGGGTGGATATCGGTAACCATCATACAAGATTCCCGCAGAGCAACTATAAACTCCTCGACTTGTGCGTCGGTATAAGGATATTTTGGTCGGATATGGTTCTTGAAAAGAAGCGAGAGGCGGGTTTCCTCTAAAATCTCCTCGCTGCTTAAAAATTCAAAGAGATGCAGGCTTGCAAGGCGAAGGATTTCACGGGATAACCCGCCGGGCGTCAAAAAAGCGCTCACCAGAATCGTGGTGTCTAGGACAACTTTAAGAAGCTCCTTGGGCATACTCTCTCCTTCGAGTTTCTTTTATAAGTTCTAGCGCATCCTTTTCTGCTTCTTCGGGTGGAATGTGTTTGGTTTTTTCGTGAACCTCCGAAAGCACCCTAAAAACCTTTTCCCAAGCCTTATCTTTATTCACAAGCACCTTTGGAGTCAGCACGATTTTTTCGCCATCCAGTTCTGCCTCTAACAAGTCGCCCTCCTTGATGTTGAGCGCTTCTCGGAATTTCTTGGGCAGAGTAACTTGCCCATATCTCAATGCCATTACTATGGGCATTCGAAACCACTCCTTTATGGAATTTTGAGACTTGATTCTCATATCAGTTTATGGAATTCTTAGATTATGGAATTCTGTGATTATGGAAAGTATAGCAAATCAAAAAGCGGTTGTCAAGTTCTTATCTACGAGTAAAGTCAAAAGGCAAGACCTGACATCTTTCTCCCTTCGGCACGTAGGGCGGGCTATGCCCGCCAATCCATCTGTAGGTTTGCGGTGTTATTCGTTGCAAATAATGCCGAGTTTCATGAGCCACAAAGCCTCCAGCTTCACGGGGTGAACGAAGTTTACCCAATGCCAATAGAATTTCACTAGTGCGCTGTAAAATAAGTCCTGACTTGTAGCCGAAGTCGCCAGACTTCGGGAAAATCCGAATTTTGGCAAATTCGGCTACAATCTTAATTTGTCATAATTTATGTTACAGTGCACTAGTACACTGTAAAATAAATTATGACAAGTTCGATTTTCTTAACCACCAAGGCACTAAGACACAAAGAAAAGAAAAAACTATTCCTTCGTGTCTTAGTGCCTTGGTGGTTAGCTTTTAAACTTGTCAAGACTTATTTTACAGTGCAGTAGCATCCGGTAGAATTGTCTCAATTAGCTGACTTAATTTGTCGTAAATGAATTCTGTTCGTCGGTTAAGAGCATCCACTGTAGCAATACGATTTCCTACTTCATCATACTCAAATCTTGTTGTATTTCCCTCGGCGTTTGTGATGGCTATAACTTGCCCTGCAGCATTATAGGCATTCTTTATTGTGGATGTGTGAGTTCCTGTCAATGTGGTTTGAGTAGTTATCCGGTTGTTGCCGTCATAAGTAAAAGTTGTTTCGTTACCTAGCATATCCGTTTGTCGGATAATATTCCCGAATGTATCGTAAACATTAGTTATTGTAATACCACCAGGTAGCGAAATTTTTATAGGAACTCCGGACGGACTATATGTTAGCGTAGTTAAGTTGCCAAGATTATCCGACAATGAAAGCAGATTTCCTCTAATATCGTAGGTATTAGCCTTTATATTGCCAAGTGGATCTGTGAAAGTCAAAACCTGTCCTCAAGAATTATAAGTATAGCTCGTTGTGTTACTTCCTATCTTCCGCACCCATAAGTGGTAAATTAGGGCATGTTACAGAAAACAGGTTACAATTTATAATGGAGCCAGGAAGCCAGGAACTTTTTGTAAAAAACTACAATCATGGTCTCCTTGCTTCCTTCGTAGGCGAGGGGCGTTTCGTCCCGAATAAAGTGTCAGTTAATTTTTCAGGAAATTTGAAGCATTTCCTTTCTGCCTTGTCTGCGGTCTATCTGCTGTTGGCACAGGCAGACGCCTGCAAATTTAGGATGACAAATCTCCCCTCCTGATATAAAATTACGGAACGCGATGTCCCGATTTGAGGGAGAAAGCAAAGTGGAAGTTCTCCCCTCGTCGTAAGGAAATTAGGAGGAGAATCATGATAGAAACAAATAAGGTTTTGTTTTTCACCAAAATAATAGGCTCTGTGGCACTTGCCAAGCCAGTAATTTTGAGAATGGGTTTTGCTAAGATAATAGATACGCTTGTTCCATCTTTGGGACAGCAGAAAGTAAGTCATGGTCAAGTAGTTGAGATACTTGTAGCCAATAGACTTACATCCCCTACACCATTGTATCGTGTAGAACAATGGGCAGAAGATATAGGTAGTAACAATTTGTATGGAATTTCCGCAGAAGAATTGAATGATGACAGAATTGGTAGAACACTGGATGCACTGGCGCCTAACATAATGGTTTTGAAAGGAGCGGTAGCCAGAGATATATCCCGACGATTCCATATAGGAATCGAGCAAATTCATTGGGATTTTACATCCTTTCATTTTACCGGAGCATCTGAAAATCAAACAGAAGAATATATCAAGATAAGCTACACAAAGAGCCGTCCTTCTGATTCCGCATTTAAAGCAGTGAAAGTAGGATTGAATGTAGCAAATGATGGTAAAGGTCCTGTCCCAATATTCTACGAGCCTTTGGATGGTAATGCAGATTGTTTTAATGCAACCATAAAGAATATGGCAAATCTTAAAGAGCATCTTAAGGTTGATAGGATAATCCGTATAAGTGATAAAGGATGCTTCAGTGCAAAGATAGTCGCTGAAACAGTAAATCAAGGTTTTGATTTGATAGCAAGTATGAAGCTTAATGAAAAATATAGTCTCCTTGTGGAAGATTCCTTGCAAAAAGGACATCACTTCACTCTCCTTGATGATCTTTCCATTTCTCAAGCTCGTAAGAAGGATCCATCCAGGCAAGATAGATATTATGGAATGTCTGTGGAAAGCAGCCTGACTTATGGAAATAAGGAATATCCTCTGCGTTTTATCTTTGTCAAAAGTGATGGGAAAAGCAAAAGGGATAGAAATAGAAGGGAAAAGCAAATAGCACAGAGTGAAACTGAAATTTTCACTATTCAAGAGAAAGTAGGAATGCCATACTACCGTGACCCCCAAAAGATTAAGGCCAAAATTGAAAACCTTTGCAAGCGATATAAGGAAGGAAAACACATTAAGGTAGAACTTCTGACCTCCGATGATGGGAAAGCAATTTCCGTTAATTACAAATGGGATAAGGAAGCTATTGAGAAGGAAGCAATCTTTGATGGGATATATCTTTTGGGAACAACTCTCATTTTCCATCCTATGGAGACAGTTTTTGGGCTCTTCAAAGAGCAACACTATTCTGAAAGCGCCAACAAAAAGTTGAAGGGGCCTCTGCGGATACGTCCTGTCTTCCTTCAACATCAGGACAGGATAGAGTCCTTGATCTTCATTCTGTTTTTGTCTCTGATGGTCTACATGCTTCTTGAAAGGTGGTATCGTAATAGTGTAGCTTTCCCTTCCCTTCGTAAGACAACGACAAAAACATTGCTTTCCTTCTTGAGGAACTATGCTTTGACTATTATGGTAAGGAAGGATGGAATTCAGGAAATACCCAATTCTTTGAACATTATTCAAAATACCATCTTTTCTGTTTTGGGGTTGGAATTCTCTGAGATATATCATAAATTTACGTAACATACAGATATTCACCAATTCATTGTTACTGAGGAACGGGAGGGTTCTTCCATCGCAGCAGAGGCGTAGTTTGCCCAAAGGTTAATGGCAACAGTGCAGACTTTGGGGTTTCATTTTTGGTTAATATTACTACTTTTTAAGTTAAGGCTATTAAACTGGAGTTGCGCAACTCCGTGCGCAATATATACTCAAACGTCAATTGGTACATGACCAATCCCTATGGTGCTCCAGAGGATATTGTTAGCGTTGGCTTCTTTGCGTGCAACTATTCCCTTAGACAACGCTAAGTGAAAAAGTCGTATAATGTTCATAGATTTTTCGGCATGTTTCAAAGTCAAGATCTTAACTTACACTTTATAAAGAAGCAAGGAGACCATGATTGTAGTTTTTTACAAAAAGTTCCTGGCTTCCTGGCTCCATTATAAATTGTAAACTGTTTTCTGTAACATGCCAATTTTTCAAAATGTTACTTCAAAAACTTATTTTCTCCCTATTGTAGGGTGCGGAAAATAGGTACTTAG
>Ga0194111_10006737_pt1 | contig 13015 bp, 7 predicted proteins | sample TA2KigC300mmetaG_FD_146194 | JGI IMG/M metagenome (GOLD analysis project Ga0194111, IMG submission 146194) | Freshwater microbial communities from Lake Tanganyika, Tanzania - TA2015033 Kigoma Deep Cast 300m | ecosystem: Environmental > Aquatic > Freshwater > Lake | place: Tanzania: Lake... | reverse complement strand
GGGATGACACCGGAACGGTCAACAACCCCGGCAAACCTTCAGATTTGGCGCGCTCTTCTAGTTCAACTCGCTCGCGCCTTGAAAGTTCCCCTTTGCCGGCGGCATTTATGCCAAAAACGCTAAAATTATTTGCCAGAGCCTCATCGAAGGCGCGGAAGCCGGCGCCGCGAAATTGAGCGTCCAACCGGCTAATCTCAAGTCTAAAGCGCAAGTCGGGCGCGTCGCTGCCAAACCGCGCTAAAGCGTCGAAGTAATTCAGGCGCGGCAAAGGCAGATCTATATCCAAACTAAGTGTATCTTTGACCAATCGCTGCATCATCCGTTCAGTATGCGCAAAGACGTCTTCCTCATCGACGAAAGCCATTTCGAGGTCGATTTGGGTGAATTCCGGCTGGCGGTCGCGGCGCAAGTCTTCATCGCGGAAGCAACGCGTTATCTGGCAATATCTATCGACGCCTCCGACCATCAGCGCCTGCTTGTAGAGTTGCGGCGACTGCGGCAGGGCATAACAGCAGCCGGGTTGGACGCGGCTCGGCACAATGTAATCACGGGCGCCTTCCGGCGTCGAACGAATCAGAAACGGCGTCTCGACTTCGACGAAGCCCTGTTCATCGTGAAACCTCCGCACCGATTGCAGCGCTTTGTGCCGCAGCAACAGATTATTCATAAGACGCGGACGACGCATATCGAGATAACGATACCGCAGCCGGACCTCCTCGCTGGCTTCCTCTTCATCCTCGACGCCTAATGGCAGCGGCGCGGCTTGGCTTAATAATGCCGCGCTTTCGGCTGCGACCTCAATCTCGCCGGTCGGCATCTGACGATTAGCCATTCCGGTCGGACGCGCCTGAACCGTGCCGATGACTTGCATTACATCTTCATTGTGCAGCGATTTAAAGAATTCAGCGGTCGGCGAAGACATCAAAGCGACAATCTGCGTTTTGCCATAACGGTCGCGCAAGTCAACGAAAACTAAGCCGCCCAGGTCGCGCACCCGCGCCGTCCAGCCGGCAAGCGTAACCCGCTCGCCTATGTTTCTAACGGTCAATTCGCCGCAAGTATGGGTTCGGTAACTCAAGTAAACTCAATATGATGTATTCACAACGGATTGAACGGATGAAACGGATACTTGTCCATTCTTCATCCGTTTCATCCGTTAAATCCGTTGTGAATTATTAAAACAAAACGGGACTGATTTTTCAGTCCCGTTTTGCTTAATGGAACTATGTATAATCAGGATTATTCAAAAATATAAGTCGCTCCGGCGGTTACGTTACCTTCCGCATCGGGAATCGGGTCGAAGTGCCAGGAGCGGATGACATTCTCGATGCAACGTTCGACATCGCCGCCGAGCGCATTGCCGCCCCAGTTGCTCTCGCGGAAACGCACCCGGATGACTTCGCCGGTCGGTGCAATCGTGAATTCGACGACGACCCGGCCTTTGAGACTCGAATCACGCCGCTTGAGCGTCCAGTAACAATACTGAACCTGATTTTTATTCGCCAGCACAATGTCGGAAATAGCGCCTTGACTGCGCTGTTTGGCTTTGGTGCCGGAGCCTTTGGCTGTGATGGCGTTGCGGCTGATTTGCAGCGGCGCTTCGTTGAGCATCAGGTTGATGTCTTCGGAGGATAAGGCTTTCAACGCTGCGATGTCGATGTCGCCGACATCCGCCGAGACGGCGCCGCTGCCGCGCAGTTTTTTAACCTTATCGGCTGTGCCGGCTTCGCCGACCATCCCAACCATCTCTTTGACATTGAAGCCGCTCATCGCGCCGCCGGAAAGCCCGATGGCTTCCCGTGCGGCGGCTGCGCCGCGCCGCGCCGCGCCGCCGCGTGCCGTAGGTCCGGCGACTATTTTCACCCGTTCGGCAACGGCCTGCCGGCGAGCCTCCTGCCGCTCGCGCCGCGCTGCTCGCTCAGCCGCCAAACGCTCGGCTTTGTCTTCCTGCGTAACTGGTTTGGCTTCGGCGACTCTATCCTCAGCCGGCCGCTCTTCTTCTTTGGCGACTTCGCCGACTGCGGCTTTAGTCTCCTTCTTAACGGCAATCTTCGCCGGTGCAGTGGCTTTCACGCGGTAAATCGCCTCAGTGTATTTCTTCACCTGCTCGGCGGTCAACTCCTTCACCGGCTGCCCTGACATATACAGACAAATAGCATTCCCGATGATGAAGGTTATCAACCAGATAGTATAATAATTCCTATCCAGGTCGCGGAAGAAGTGTCGTTCGAACTCCTTGGGAAATGTCATTGCTTGGGTCATTGTTACCTCAAGAAGTTGTGGCTTTTAAAACTACGAAATCAAGCGTGGCATACTCCGTCTGCCCGCAGGTGTTAATCACCTTCAAGAGCCAGTCATAGGTAACCTCCTTGCCGCACTGGATGGTGATTTCGCCTTTGAACGGTTTGCCGAGCCGCTTGGTGAATTCCTTTTGGTCATTCAAAAAAGTTTCGAGATTCGGCAGAACGACATTATCGGCATCGGTCAATTCTTGCGTATCCACGAGCATACGCGGATTACGCTCCATATCCTCAAATATGCCCTGCTCTGTGATGAGTATACAGAGCCCTTTTTGCGGCTCTTTATCGCGCATCGCCTTGGGCAGTTCGACATAGGGAGACGGCCGGAGCAAAGCGCCGGATGATCCCATTGTCTTCAGCAAGAACAACAGGATGATGGTCATCATATCCATCATGGAGTTCAGCATCAATTCGCCTTTTTCTCTTTTCCTGTGTTTTGCACTTTTGGATGGTGCGAACGCCATCTTTTTAGTCCTTATCTATCCGGTTTCCCCGGAGCATAGACGATTATTGGAATTGCTTTAATAATGTTACCGGGAATAGTTCCTGTTTTTCACCGTCAATAGAGCGATAGCGACAGACATCCATTGCGTTCACGACGACCTGAAAGGGTGTCTTACCGACCGCAGTGATGGAAATCTCGCGCCCGTCTTTATACTTATAGACAGGAAAAACATCGTATCGACCGGTTTTTTCGTTCACGAGGGAATCGACACCGATCGGCGCTCCGACCTCGCGCTGCTTGATATCCCATAATCGGGCGTTAAAAGTCTCAAAGTCGTAACTTCCGTCCGGTTTCAAGGGGATTTCAAAAAAGTAAGGTCCTGGATCCACCTTGTTGAACATACTGACCTGCAAGCCGGTTTCCGCCAGATTGACCAGCAAACTCAAATTGGTTTGCTCGCCTCCGCTTCCGCCGCCTTCTTCCGGCGCTGCGCCAGCGCCTTCAGCGGCTTCCGCCGGCGGCAGGTATTCAAGCAGCGCCATCTCGGTCAGTTTGGCGACGCTTAAAAGCAACGGAATCAGCACGATGATGAGGTTCATCACCGGCAGCAGGTTCAGTTCGGTGCTTTCGGGTTCCCTCTTTTTCTTGAGGGAGGGTTTGAAAGCCACTTATTTGCCCCCGGTCAGCAGGTGAATCAACTTGACGGAATGCTCGTCGATGTCGTCGATTATATCGTTGGTCTTGGTGTTTATCAAGGTATAAGCGATAATAGCGGGAATAGCGACGACCAGACCCCACATCGTAGTGAACATAGCGATGGCAATACCTTGCGCAAGGGCTTCAGCCCCTCCGCCAGCCGCGCCAGCGGCTTGGAACGACAAAATCAGACCGTAAATCGTGCCGAGCAGACCGGTCAAGGTGGCGACATTGCCTAAGACGGCCAAATATCCGGTGCGCTTAGATAATTTGGGTATCAACTCGAGCGTGGCTTCATCGACGGCATTTTGAATTGCCCGATAGTCGATAAATTCGCGCCGGTCAGCCTCAGCCAGAGCCGCCAGGACAACCTTCGGCAGAGCCTTCTCGCCGGCTGCTTTGCAGAGAGCGATGGCTTTCTTAAAATCACCCGCCGACACTAGTTTACGGATTTCCGCCATAAACAGATTGGCGTTGATGTTCGATTTCACATAAACAAAGAGACCTCTCTCGATCATAATCGCCAGCGCGATTAAGCCAAAGCAGAGAATCATCCACATCATCTGCCAGCCGGAGACATCCGTGCTGAAAGTGTGGAAAAATTGCGATGCCATTAACCTTTCCCTCCGTCCCTATTTGGACTGGTTGTTTTTGATTTTGGGTTTATGGATGTTTTTAAATATTTCGAAAGCGCTTAAGCGAATGAGAACTTAAGTAATTAAATTTTCTCATCGAAATTGAGGACAGTTATATGTTGCATCTGAAATAACTACTCATTATCGCACACGTTATACTGAACGCAGTGAAGCATCTCGCCTAGTTAAGCGGAAGCGAGACTCTTCACTTCGTTCAGCGTCACTCGAACATACTTTAGCAACTATTTATGTCGCTATGTTTATAAGTATTTATAACTTGAGATCTTCAGTTCTTAAATCGTATAATTATCAAATAAACGGAATAATATACTACCGGCTGCGTTCTTTTGCAAGTATTTTTTGTAAATCTTCCACTTTACTCACAGTCATATCAGTTAAACGTGGTTTTACTTTGGCGGCGCCGGCGGTAAGCAAAGTTTCGACATTCTTTTCCAATGTTACCGATTTGATGTCCGGCTTCTGGCGGGGGATGGTAACCACAACCGTTGGCAGTTCCGGCGTTACTTCGATGCGGATTTCTTCCAGCATCAAGACCTCTTCTTCGCCGCCGCGCGCCGGGCGCTGAGCGTAGTTTGCCGGGCTTAGGACAAGTATCGCTAATGCCACGCTGATAATGATATAGATGGAATTTTTCATTTTATTACCGCAGTTTGTTCTTTTCGATGATGCGCATATCGCGCAGTTCTTCCGCCGTTGGCGCTTTCGCTGCTTGTGGTATTTCTTCCAGCGGCGAAACAGCCTGTTCTTGAGCGGCTGTTTCGACCGGTGTCGGAGCGGCTTCCGGCGCCGGCGCAGGCGACGGCAAAACAGCCATCCCCGTCTTCGTCCATTCAGTAATGCCCGACTTGCGCTGCCGGTCGTTCTGACGCTCGCGATCCACGACCGAGCCTAATTGAGATTGTAAATTCGGGACGATTTCATAGACCAATCCCGTCATCAAACCATAATGTGTGCTGTCGATATCCGAAGCCTCGACTGCCACTAAGTTCCTGCCTACTCGCAGATTGCCGGCAATATCATATTCATCGGTAATACTCCAGTCGATTGTATCCTTTTTATCTTCGGCTATATAGACGCCGTTCACGAACAGGCTGTAATTATCATCCGCTGTAATCCAGATTCGTCCACTGGTAGGCTTGTCATCGAGATTGAAGGTGCGTCTGAACCAGTAACGCCGCACGCCGTTCTCATCCGGCGCAGCCCACAAGCGATATATTGAATCTTCTTCAGCGGGAATAACTTCGACTATCCGCGTCGCTGGCTGGGGAGGGGATGTCAACGTCTCAGTTGGCGTCTCGGTTTGTCCGGCGATTGTATCGGTTTCGGATCCGGTAGTGTCCGATTCACCCGCACCAGGCTGGTCTGCCATATCGGGCAGGATTTCTATCGCTTCGCCTTCCAGCGCAGACTCAGTCGGCGGCTGCTCCGCAGGTGGCTCAGCCGGCAGTTCAGTCGGTGGCGGTTCGACTGGAACCTCTTTCATAATCGGCTTGGGCTTATCGCGAAAATACCATATCGGTTTAGCATTCAGGTTGTCTAAATGCGTCGATACCGACATTGGATATTGCGAAGTCATTGCCGCTGGCCAGCCGGCGTCGTTGAAATCAACCTCCTGAAAACCTTCCGCCGCCTGCGGCCAGACGCGCCATTGATTATCAGTCGCAATGGCTACGGTTTGTGCGGCAATGCCGGCGGCAGAGGCGTATTTATCCGGATTGGATGCAATCAGACGCCGCACGACTTCGATGCCGGCGTCACCGGAAATAGCATAATCCTTACGCAAGTAGAAAACATTTTCGAGAATAGCGATATTGTAATCGCTGAAGTTGCTGGCGACATCCTCAAAAGCCACCGTCGCATCGTCCCATTGGATTTCGCTGGTTTCATTATACTTATCTGCATATTCCGTCTGCCGGCGTTTTGCATCCGCCGCACAAGCGCTCATTCGGTCCGACTTCTCAAGGATGAAGTTTATCATCCGGTTATTAGTTTGCTCGCCGAAACCATAAGGCAGTTTGTAAGCCGCCAACGTATCCAGCGTCAGTTTATAAGCCTTCAAAAAGTCGTTGATGAAGGTATTATAATACTCGATATTATCGAGGATGATGCCGCCCATTTCATCAGGATAGAAGCCTTGCGGCGTTCGGGCGTCTTCGCCTTTGGGCAACACCTTTTCGTAATCGGCAATGAATTTATTAATGCGGGTTTCGACGAAATTTATCTGTTCAGTATATTGCATCATCAGCGAGTCGAGCGTCGCAGCATAGCCGGCCTCAGAGCGCTGCCACCATTTTTCTGCCAAGCCGACTTCGCGGGCGGTAATCAGAGCCTGGGAATATAGTCCGATGATATCGGCGGTCGGCGGAGCGATGATGTTCTTGATGACTTCTTCACGGAATAGCAGCCGCACCTCTTCGTTCTTATCTGTTGAGCGCAGTCCGAATCCAGCGCGCCAAGTGCGCACAAAATAATCGCCGTTGCGGAATGCGACTTCCGGCACTTTCAAACGGCAGGAATCTGACCAGCGCTGCGCTTCGATGATGGCTGAGTCGAGTTCCACCAGCGTCCGCTGCATATTAGTTAATTTAGTCAGTGAGTCAGGCACACCCACCGCGGCGGCGTCCTTCTGCAGCAAGGATACAGCGTCGGCAAATGCAGCATATTCCTGCTGACGGCGGGCTTTCTCCTGATGCAGCGGGGCGATAATACCGGTAAGCGCTTCATAGCCGCTGCGGTAAGTTTGCGAGGCGACGATATTTAACAGGATGGCTTCATCGATTAACTTCGCCAGCGCTTCCTGCGCGGCTTGCGGTGTCTTGCCGGTCGGATTCTCAACGGCGTAAGTGGCTTGGGCAAAATCCTCGTCCAGACGGCCGATTTGATGGAAAGCGCGATAGCCTTCCTTCTGGCCGAGTTTTATCAAGGCTTGCATCTTATCGACTAGGGCATTGCGCCACTGCTTCTTGCGCTCCTTGGCTGCGGCACGCTGCGCCTCAGGAACGGTCAAACGCAGTTTCTCATATTCCTGTTGTTCCCAAGTTAAAAGATAGCCCAAAGCCTGCGAAGCATATTTCGGCGCGCCGGCCAGCTCGCGGCCAACTAACTTCTGATGCGCATCCACCGTGCTGGTAAATTCTTTGGCGGCGCCGGCGCGGTCGCCTTTATCGAGTGCATATTTGCCGCGCTCGAAGAAGGCTTGCACCGTGCGCGGGTCGTCCGGATAGCGCTCGGCAAAGCGTTTGTAAATCTCATTAGCACGGTCGATTTCGCCGAGTTTCATATAGTGTGAGGCATTTTCAAACAGATAGACGCTGGCGTCATCGGCCGTCGGAAATAGTTTCACATAAAGTTCGTTGACCCGCACAGCTGAGCGATGGTCTTCGACCTGGTTATAATTCATACTGGCATTGGAAAGGGCGCCTTGCGTCAGGTCGGAGGTCGGAAAGCCGTTAGCCAGACGCTCGTAAATCATAGCCGATGTGGCTGGATCCTTAATTTGGCTCTGCAGGTTGAAGCCAGCGTTATACAAGGCTTTGTCGGCGAACTCAGATTTAGGATACCGGTCGGCAAGGAGCAGGAAGACTTCGTTAGCCGCCGACCAAGATTGCGCCAGGTTATATTCCAAACCGGCTTGAAACAACGAACGGTCGGCATATTGATAATCTGGCGATTCGAGCGCGACGCGCTTGAACTCGTTGGCTGCGGCTAAATGGTCAGCGCCCTCCTTTAAGTTCGAGGCATTGAGAAAAACCGACTCGGCTTTGCGTCTTCCCGCATTATCCTTGAGTTTAGCCGAGACATCGGCGGCTAAAATGCGCTTCGACACTTCCTCGACAGCCGCGAACTCCTTAACTTTGAAATGTCCTTCGAGGATCAGTGTATAAGCGTCTTCTGTGAACTTATTGCCGGGATAATCGGCAAGCAGCCATTCTAAATATCTGCGAGAGTCAACGAAGCGGTTGTGCTGAAACAGAATATCGCCGGCTTGATAGAGCATCTGCGTCGCGAGCGGCGACTCAGGGAAGAAGCCTAAGAAAAGGTCGAACGATGATAGCAGCAACGCTTCGCCGTTCAGCAGCGACGTTGCAACTACCGGCGCCTCGCCTTCGGCCGCCGGCGCAGCGGGAGGCTGCGGCAGCGGTTCGCCGATTGTTCCATCAGCGTTAACGCTTAGAAAACCATCCTTCTCCTGCTTCATCAATTCTTGCGCAATCGCCACAATACGTTGACAGGCAATCGAGCGGTTGGTAGTATCAGCATAATTGATAGCAACCTGCCAATACTCTTTCAGCGCCGCAAATTTCTTATTCTTATTCCGCTCTAAAATCGACGCTAAATTATAATGAACTTTATAGACATTATAACCCTTAGGCCAATAGCGCAGATACTGCCGGCAATACTTCTCAAATTCATCGTATAGAGCCAGATCTTTGGAATCGGTGGCTAAAACAAGCGTCTCGTCGAGAATCAGGTTTAAATAGTTTTCAAGGACCGGAATTAGTTCGTCGCGGTTGGCTTGGTCAGCGTTGGCGCTCCACCATTGTGAGTCAATATTATAGGCGTCAAAGAAGCGCTTCTTCTCGCTGTAGGCATGCTGCGGATTGTAGATTTCGCCCTGTTGGAAAACTTCCACAACATTGCGATGAATGCGCCAGGCTTGCGGGTCGAGTGGGAATAATTCGAGGAACTTTTCATAAACGCTTACAGCATCGGCATAACGCCCGACCTGTTTGTGATAGATTGCACCGAGTTGGGTAATCAACCGGCGGCCGTAATTCTTTATCCGGTCGGGATGGTTTCGCAGCCATTTAACCATATTGTCCACGCCGGCGTCTTTCCAGTCTCGCGGATCTATGGCATAGCAAATCCCAATATAGTTAATCGACTCGCTGGCGATATCCAAACCAAACTGAGAGCCGGTCGCGGCGCCTTCGTTGAAATTGGAAGCATCCAACGACCTAGCAAAATACTCGACTGCATCCGCCAATTGAGTCTTACGATAATAGCACCAGCCAAGTTTATACAGCGCTTCGCTTTCATATTCGGAATCCCTGTATTCCTCGACGATGCGCGAATATATATCGATGGACTTCTCCAGACTATTGACCGGCGGATTGAAATAATACTCGCCTATACGTCTTAACGCATTGAGTTTATAAACAGATTCGGGATAGATTCTTATCAAAGTCTCCAGCAGACGATTGGCGCGGTCGCGGTCGGTTTGGGTTTCGCCTTCGGCTGTCAGAACCGCCAGATTATAGAGGGCGTCGTCGGCATATTCCGAAGTCGGAAATTCATCTACGATGCGTTGATACATCGCCATCACGCGTGTGTAATCCGGCTTCGGTTTGGCTAAGGTTGCTATCGCGCCGGGATTGACCTTGGACAGCGAATCTAATTTAAACAGATAATCATCGGTCGCTTCTAAGAATAGGTCGTAAGATTCTTCATAAATCAGTTCGGTCAAACGGAAGTATAAGTCGGCGATAACAGCGCGGCGGTGCGGATAACGCAGGAAGTAAGGGTCGTTCTCATGGCTGCGAATGAGAGCCGTGCCGGCGTCGATTAGACGCTGGCGCTCGGTTCTAGCGCCGCCGGATAACTCATTTTTCTCAGTTCGATAATAATCGAGTAATTTCTGCAACTCCTCATCGGGCATCTGCAGCACTAAGGCCAGCTGAATTTTATCGAGCAGGGAGGTCAAGCTGTTTTCCAAGCCGCTGTAAATACTATAACTGGGCATATCCGGCGTTGGAGGCTGCCCGCCGACAACCTGAATGAGTTCGCCTAATTGACGCAGTATGAGCCGGCCTTCGTAAATTATTTCGGCAAAAGCGGCGGTGTCAACTTGTGAAGTGAGACTCAGCCAGCGTCCGCGAACTTCCGGCGGAAGTTGCTGCAAGCCGATGTCGGCAGCATCAGTCAAATCGCCTTCTATTTGGGCGGCTATATCAACCGGCAGCCAAATTGTTAAAATAAGCAGGCTAAAAGCGCAGGCAGCGATGATTGGACTTTGAGGTTTCATTGGTCGGCTGGAACCTCACGGTTATAATTATCTTGTGAGTGTTGCTCGCCGGCGCCGGGAGGAGTCTGCGGTTGCGGTGCAGGCTCGCCGGGTGGTTCAGTTGACGGGTCGGCTCCACCTGGTTCGGGCGCCGGTGTTGGCTCAACCGCACCAGGATCCAGAGAAGGCTCGGTTGGAGGTTCGGCTCCGCCGGGCTCAGGTGCAGGTTCGTCAGCAGGCTTAACTTGCGGATCAGCCGGCGTTGTCTCGCCAGGTATCTCTGTCGGAACAGGCTCATCTTGAATAGGTGCGGTTGGTTCTGCAGGCGGCTCAAGCGAACCTTCCGGAAGCGGCGCAGGCATCGACTCGGTCGGCGGCGAAACCCGCTCAGCCGGCTGAACACCCCAAAGCGGCGCCATCGGCGCGTAATAAGGCGCTTCATTAGGCTGTGTAACGAGGATTAATTCAACCGGCAACTCACGCACAGTTTTACGCGCTTCGATACGCTCGCGTAAAATTTGCCCGGTCTGTTGAATATAGCGGTCTAAAGCATCCAGACGGTGCTGCTGGGCATAAAAATTATCGAAATTCAAACCGCCGAAAGTATATCGCTGATAAGCGAAATCGCTCCATTCATCCAGATTGCTCTTGACGCGGTCCTGCCCTAATTTCTTCAAATCGTTTCGGACTTTGAGGATCCGGTCTTGCAGAGCGGTCAAGTCAACTTCCAAGCCGGATAAATCCACCAGCGCCGATGGATCCGTAATCCCTATTCGGGTGCGCTCGGCCCGCAGCAAGTTCAACGCTTCCCGGGTCATCGCCCACTCGCGTTCCAGCCGATTGCGCAACGTGTCAACCATCAACGCTTCAAATTGCTGGTCCTGTTCGCGTTGTATTAGTGATTTCTGCTTCATATAAAAACGCACAGCAGCCGAAAGTTCGCTGCCGCTGTCCATTAACCCATCGACGATATTACGATATTCGTTAAAGAGTTTAGTGTCCTGCGCTTCGTAAAGTTGCTGCTCAAAAGCCTGTTGTTCGGCGAACAACTCGCCTAAAGCGACCTGTTCCTTTAATATCTCGGTCAGCATCGGGGTAGTTTTTATCGCCCGCGCCAACTTCACCCCGTTAGTCAAACTGGAAAGTTTCTGTCTTAAAGCGAGATAATCCGGAAATAAATCGCTCTCCCCTGCCATAAAAATCATCTCTTCCATTCGGTTTAATTCGCCCAGCGCTTCGGCAATGGCTTTTAGTTCATAGTTGAAATCGTGGAAATCCTGCCGGTCGTCCAGAGCGCCCATAACCGAGCGGTAGTCTTTAAGGGCATTATCGGCGCCGCCCATCATCTCCTGCGCAAAGCCGAGCAGACATTTCGCTTCATAGAGGTATTGGCTGTTCGGATGCGCGGTGATAAATTCGTTGCATAGTTGTTGAACATTCGTATATGAATTTAATTTATAGAGCGACCAGATGCTCATCAACTCGCTATGTTCGGCTAAATCGTCGTCGCCTTTGATACGGCTGAAATTGGCGAAGGCTAAATCGTATTCGCCGCGCATATAATTAATATAGCCGAGCCGAATTTGGGCTTCGCGCTTAATGACGGCAAATGCTTTAATGCCGCCTTTTTTCCCAACCGGCATATCGACCAGCGATGTGAAGCGGGCACGGGCGTCGTCCAGGTCGATGAGCGCCAGCGAGCAATCGCCGGCGCGCAGCTGGGCTTCCATATAATTCGGCGAATTCGTCGGTATGCTCATGAAAATTGCGCGCGCCTCCGACCAGCGGCTGCTCGCAAATAGATAACGCGCCGCGAGTTCAGCCATCGTCCAGTATTTCGCCGACTGCGGTCCAAACTCGGTTTGATATTGTGTCCAGAACTCCAGCATTACAGAAATATCGCCCCGGTCGCCGACAAGCGGAATCAGCCGTTCGAGCGCCACAACGCGCAATTTGGCATCGGATGATTTCTCAATTACATACAGATAATCAGCAAAGGCTAATTCATAAAGGTGCAGCGCGAGGTAAGTCTCGGCGCGATAGAAGACTATATCTGCAACATCGACATAGCCATAAGCGTTTATACACTCGTCGAATCGTAAAATTGCATCGCGGTATAATTCATCACGGTAAGCCAGCATCGCTGATTCCGTGTCGCGCTTGAACATCCGCTTGCACTGCTCGTGGGTCGCATTTTCGATTAGGCGGTCTTTGATAAGGCGGGCTTGAAGATATTTATGATTGAACTCGCTGTGCAGATAGTTCATATAAGCCGCATAACGGATGCGCAGAGGCGCATCCGCAGGAATTTCACCGACCGCATATTCTGATTCGTTGTAGCCGGCTAATTCCGGAGGACTAATAGCGTCAAGGGTGGCAGACGGGGCGTCTGCCGCTCGGCTGGAGGCTTCTTGGGCGATACCTTGGTAGAGCCAGGCGAGAAAAGATTCGCGGAGCGTCATCTCAAGCGTGAATTCGATATCGCGCCGCAGGAAGTAGAATTCAGAGTAGGCGCGGTAGAGCTGTTCCGACGAATTTACATCACCGGCTGCAGATTCCGGCGCAGACACATTTTGAGCGCACAAGGATAATGTCAACGCCAGAAGTCCGGTCAGGCTGCCCAGCGATCGGCGAATCAACATTCCGCTCCGTTTATATTAAAGAATTTATTATCGATTAACCGCGCTGCTCATACAACAGCGTCATAGTAATCAATTATAACCTTTTTTTAGCCTAATGTCAAGCGTTATTATAAATTTAAAAAGAAAATTTGTCAACTCTGAAAATTTAACTAAATTTGGCGATTACAATCGACTTTCATATAAACCCGCTAATTTTGTTGCCTATCCTTGATTCAGCAATAAGAATCTAAACATAGCGACATAAAGAGTATGCATAAAGACAATAAAGTCGT
>Ga0194111_10006733_pt1 | contig 13033 bp, 12 predicted proteins | sample TA2KigC300mmetaG_FD_146194 | JGI IMG/M metagenome (GOLD analysis project Ga0194111, IMG submission 146194) | Freshwater microbial communities from Lake Tanganyika, Tanzania - TA2015033 Kigoma Deep Cast 300m | ecosystem: Environmental > Aquatic > Freshwater > Lake | place: Tanzania: Lake... | reverse complement strand
AATTGTCACAACACTAGGTCATAGTCACTGCTTGGAACATGATCCCATACAGTGACTCTAACTTTGTTGTTTCCTACTTGTAGCTTGTCACCTAAATATATTATACCTGGTATATTACCATAACCATCACTTCTAGCACTGTAACTTGTACCATCAAAGTTAAATGAACAGAAGGCAGTTCTCCATTGGCTTCCATCCCAGTATTCCACTAAAGCATTGTCTGTAGCTCCGTATATATTTAAATACAAAGCTGCATCAAGAATCCTGGTAGAATCTTCAGGTATATAGAATTCACTCACTACACTCACTGCTGAACCATGTCCTGTTCCTCCTACATTTGGCAGATTAGTTATAACGAAAGGTATCCCATCATCATAATCATCAAGGGTGTTTCTGTTTGCTGTGAAATCAGTCCAGGACATTACTCTTCGTGTTGTGAATGATGTAACAGTTCCAGTTCCTAAATCATATATTCTTCCATATTGGTCTGCTGTACCACTACCGTTCAGATCCTGTGGATTCGGTACGGCTAATCCTGCAGCATCTGGAAAATCGAATCGACTAGTTAAAAGGCCTTGTGGAACCTTCATGGTAGTGGTATAATTGCCTATCAAAGCAAACCATGGCATGTCATAACGATCAATCTCACTACCGGTCATATTCAAGAAGTTTACGTAAAAATTGTTTGTTCCAGTAGTTAATTCAGTTGGTAGGATGTTACCCTGATAATTATACACACGGGCATTGGTTCCAGGTCTGTAATTTAGGAAAGTGAATGGACTTGAATTGTAATGGTGATATCCATTAACATTTGCATCCACAGCATAGGATGGACCATTGTAGAAGTTACATGAGCCTGCCAAAAAATAAGCATTAGTTATTGTAGCATTTATAGGTATTGAAAATCTTATATTCGTAGGAGAACTTCCTCCTCCCCAGTAGGGTCGATTACGAAGTCCATAGGAATTCCATGGTTCGAAATTTGTTAACCAGTTGTGGAAGTTCCATAAAGTGGTTGTTACATTCACTTGTTGATCAATAAATTCAGCCTTTTCAACCTTATACCAGGCTCTTCCCATCCATCCTTCTTTTGGACCTGATATCACGTCAACTCTGGTGACAATATCACTACTAATAGATGAAATACCTCTATTGTCTTCAACAGACCCATATTTATCAAGAGTTAATTTATATCCAACTTCAGGAGGTATCAAATAGTTTAAAGATGAAGTAAGTAGATTTTCAGCAGCGGTATCATTTCCAGCAGCATAATATACAGAAGCAGTATAAAGGGTACCATCCTGGTGCATTATTCTCAAGGCATCAGCAGCTATTCTTTCCAGGTGTTGATGATCTTCTCCTGAATAGCTTGGAAGGATATAATAAGACACAAAAGCTGTGGCAAGCACCATAAAAACGACTAAAGCCAAAGTCGCATCAGTGGTAAATATAAAACCTCGATCATCCATATTTTATCACCTTTATTACCCTTTCACCCAAATATAAAATTCAAACCGACATTTCATAGGAGCTATATTTTCCAGGCTTATATCACTTGCTGGTGTTCCATGTGGGGCAGATATGATATATACATCCATTGAATTTCCTGGTGTACTCCTCCCTCTAACGGATACTATATTGTCAAGGAGCATTGTCTGGTTTCGGAGGTAAGTTTCATTTATCTGTTTTTTAACTTCAGTAATATCATGTTTAATTTCACTTTCTGTTACAACTGGATTTGCGTTAACATCTACACTTGCAGCGTCATATCCTCTATTTATAACTAAAACCCAGTAATCATAGGAAGCAACGTATATGTCATTGGTTTGGAAGGATGTTGTATAGGTTCTAGGTTCGCCGGTGGCTCTGATTATACCTTCTAATGATGCTTCTATCTCCAGATTTGATGTAACAACTAAGCGTTCAATTTTTATAACGTTGGTAATGTTACTACTGGGAGGTGTGTTGTTATTTCCAATGGTTTTTACCACAACTGAACTGTTATCTATTCGGGTAATTTTTAAATAATATCCATATTTAGGACCTATTAAATCCTGAATATAAGATTCTTGTAAAGCATTGGTCTTATGAGGGGATAAGTAACTTTCCACAGGCATTTTCTTTGTGGTGTCGTATTTCGCAAGACCTACAACTGATGGATTTCCTGTTTGTTCCCAATTAACTGGTGTTCCAGATGTTTCTAAGAGGGTATCCACAGCATCTGTACCAACTCTTTCAATTGAACTTTGAAAAACAGTTTGCTCAGTGATATAAAACATATTATCCATATTAACTGTAACCATACCTAGAAGAATGGTTAAAGGTATTAAAGCAAGTAGAAGATCCATAGATATTGCAAAACCTCTTGAATCTTTAGATATAAATTTCAAATTATTCCTCCATCTCAAAACATATATGCGCCAATTAATTATAAAGTGAAGATAATGTTATTGAGTGTCAAAGATGTATTTAATTAATTCTTGTTTTATATATCTCTTTTTCTGTCAATATGATAGATAAGTATTTATTATGGTTATATTGTTTTTTCACATTAATATTAGTTTTTGCATATGTTTATGTGCTTATAGTCACATTATTAATATATATTTTATGAAACTACACCAAAAACCAGATTCCTATTTAAAATAAGCTCATTCTCAACTTTAATTGATTATTTTAGAGGGGCTCTTCCATGAAGATTATTTTCGAATAAATGCAGCTTTTTAGATATATTTGTTTTGTATACATTGTAGAACATTTAATTACCAAATAATTTTATTCACCCATATTCATCGACAAATTTATATAATTATTATTCCTAACAATTACTTAGGTGTTATATATATCCTAAAATATGAAGAAATCTGATACAATTCAATATTAATTAAAACAAAGAAAGGATTAAAATGGATAAAAGAGCTCAAGTTTCAGCGGAATTTGTTCTGTTAGTTGGATTCATATTGGTAATCGTACTAGTATTTGCCTCAATTATAGGTGAACAAAGCGAGTTAAATTCCATACTCGCATCTGCAAGAACCGGAGCCAGTGACGCTGTAGCTGAAATTTTCCTTCTAGATAGGGGTATGGGACCTGTAAGAGTTGAAGGCATAGACACTGTAGGAACTGATAATATAACTATTCGTATAAGACTTTCATCTAGTGTATCTAGTTATTATCAAGATTTAATAAGATATAGAACATTGAATTCTATGGCGGCTCAGGGATATACATTGGTTAACAATACAACCATTGTTACGTCTAGACATACATACCAGGTCATAATCTTATGATTGTATCAGGGCTATTGATTAATTGATTCACTAATTGATCATACAGTTTATAATAAACAGTTTAAAAGTCTGAAGGTTTTCTATTTTTCTTCATATTGAATTTAATTTTTATAAAATTTTTATAATATTCATCTTGATATGATTTATTTTGATATTTTAATATGATTTTTTTTAGAATTATATGAATTTCTTATATTATATTTTTTCAAATCTTAAAATAATAGATAAATACCTGAAAACTTATTATTTGGACTGTTCAACGATTTCAATTATTTTAATTGGTTTGTTCCCGCTTGTGCTTAAGATTTTTCCTTCTATCTGAAGTTTAACCCATGAACCGTCATTTACTTTGAGGTCATTTTCCACAAGATATATATCTGGCTTTACATTCGTGCGAATATCATAATCTACTCGAACATGAGCTGTCTTCCTACCAGACTCTATAACCTGTCCAAATGTGTAGTTGCGGTAATATTTGATTCTGAAAATTAAAAAAACGCCGATAACAAGAATCACTGCAAATATAAGCACGGAAAATGAAGGAAAAAACTGAAATGGAAATGCCATCATAAGATAGGTATTTCCTCCAACGAGTACCAATATTATCCCGATTGCTATATACATCAAGAAAAAGTCACGGTAAGCATTGAAATCACGGCTGTACATCAACTTTACCTTAGTGAATAAAAGGTAAAGCATATATGCAATCAATAAAACTCCAATTACGGAATAAATAATAAACGAGAAAAAGTTGAATATGTAAAGAATGGAAATGATTAAAAATGCCGCAGCTATTATTTGAAGTCTCAGTATCGTTCCTTCTTTCTCCTGTGAACTGAATCTATCTTCTATTGCATCTTTGAGCATTTTTGAAGCTTTGGGAGATTCTATTTTTACTTCTTTTTTTGAACTTACTTCAGTAACATCATTGGATTTGGATGTTTGGGTTTTTGATATTTTTGAAATACTTTGATCAACATCCTTTCCAATTCTAGAAACATTATTCTTGATTCTTTCTGTATCTATTTTTCTTAATCTGTTGGGTATATTTGGTATTTCAAGAATTATGGCACCGATAATAGAAAAGAGCTTTATGATTAACTCACCCAATTTTGAGAATATTTTCATAAGATTCCTCAGCAATATTATGTTACGGTAATGGTGATGTAGTTGCTTCCAACTGTCCATTCAATTCTAACGTTACGCCAGCCCTTGTTGACATTGACTGTAGTGTTGGCTAGGTTATAGTCTGTCCTTTGATCAATAGTCAGATTTCCCTGTGAACTTACTATTCTCATGGCCACTGTCCTGTTGGTAAAGTTTAATATTGTGTTTTGAGGAACATAAACGTTCAACGTTCTTCTTGCACCCATTCCATTTGCATATACGATGTTTGCTGCATTTGCAATGCTTTGTACAGCTACTCTTGCATCAGATGCAGCAGATACATCTGAGCTTGCATTTATTGATCTTCCCATTAAAGGTATAGTAATTGAACCTAATATAATCAGAAAAACCAATACTAACAACAAATATTCAGCCGAAATCTGCCCTTTATTATCCATTTTTATCATATTTTTAATTATATCTGTGTCATTATATAAATATTGAGTATATAATCTTCTGTATTATAAATGCCAGATCTCCAATAAAAATGGATATAACCAGTCCTATGAATATTGAAGGTGCAAAAGGAACTCCTTTTTTTATTTTAAACCTATCATTTATTTTACCTGTCTTTAACAAATTTTCAAGAAGTTTTAGGTCTTCATTGGTCAAACCTGCAGCCATTGAGCCTATTAAAAGTTTCCCTTTAGGCACACCCATGCTAGTTAAATTTCCACGTTTTATGGCTTCCTTTGCTTTTTGGAAAAATCCTTTATCATCGAAATAGATTTCATCATCTATTTTGTACATGTTGTAAGCAGGTATCATGCCTTCCTTAAGGTCCTTGATTTCAAAGTCATCTTGAAGTGCCTCTTTATTTACCGTTGTTAGAAGTTTTTTAATGACTTCAAATAGGGTAATAGATATCAGAACTAATATTATGCCGCTTACTGTGATTTCAAAATTCTTATATAATGCATAAACAGTTACAGCAGAGATAATAATGGCTTTTATTCTGTTGGGCAACTTTGAAATGACTAAACTTAAAAGATATATAAGAATTAGTGAGACTATTATTACCTGATAAGTGAAATATTGGGTTATAATCAAAGTTATAGTGACAGATGATGTCACAGCGAGTGTTAAAACTAAATTCTTCTTAACTTCTGTAATAGGTTTAAATAGTTCGTTTCTAAGATGTTTCTTGTATTTCAGAACTATGTAAATAACATAAATCAGAAGAAAAGGAAGTATTGAAAGAATGCTATTTATTATCAATGTGAATGGAAAAGGGTATGCTGCAACTACAGGGAAATTTACATTAAATAGATTATAAGTTACAAGTGATGGATAAAAAGGAATAAGTGCGCTTAAAGCTGTAAAGAGCTTTACATCGCCCCCAGCCCAAGCACCTAGTCTCCAAAAGGCGTAACCAAGGGCAAATATGATCGATGTGTAAATTATGCATTTTATAAGAAAATAAGGATCATTACTTATGAAGGCATAAATTCCATTTAAAACAATTCCCAGACCTATCAGGGGAAAAGTGAGCTTATTAGGGATGATACCCCGTGTTATATCAGAATAACCAGCATAAAAAGATGCTGCAATTGCAATCAATGTACAGAAAAGAGGAATGTTTATGAACATTATATCATCTTATTTGTTATTACCTTATGATATTTAATGATGTTGTGAGATATACCGTTTAATTACTTATTTTCTATTCTTATTTTTTATTGCAGCATTTACAAATGACACAAAAAGTGGATGGGCATTATTTGGTCTTGATTTAAACTCTGGATGAAACTGACATCCTAAAAACCAGGGATGATCATTTAACTCTATCATTTCAACTAAAAAATCATCAGGAGAAGCTCCTGAAATTGTAAGTCCTTTTTCCTGTAATATTTCACGATATTCATTGTTAAGCTCGTATCTGTGTCTGTGCCGCTCGTTAACTGTGTTTTTTCTATATGCTTCGTAAGCAATGGTCTCCTCTTTGAGTTTACATGGATATGTACCAAGTCGCATTGTCCCACCCATTTTCTTTATCTTCTTTTGTTCCTCCATCATGTCAATTACTGGATTCTTTGTATTTTTGTCAAATTCTGTACTGTTAGCATCCTTAAAACCATGCATTCTGGCAAATTCGATCACCATACACTGCATTCCCAGGCATATACCCAATAATGGTATCTTATTTTCAATGGAATATTTGACAGCGCCAAGTTTTCCTGTGATTCCTCGATCTCCAAAGCCTCCAGGTATTAGCAATGCATTGAAGTTTCCAATTTTATTTGATTTTATAAAATCTTCAGCGCTTATCCACTCTATATTTACTTTAACCCCAAGATTTGCCGCCGCATGTTTTAAAGCTTCCCTGATGCTGGTGTATGAATCTTCAAGTTCCACATACTTTCCAATGATCCCTACTGTAACTTTTGGATCATCTTTCTTTAATGAATGAACCACCATTCTCCATTCATCCAAATCAGGCTTTTTAACCCCGAGTTTTAGTCTTTTTAGAACATACTCTCCCACATTTTCTCTATCAAGAACTAGTGGAACTTCATAGATAGATGGGACATCAGGGGCATTGATTACAGCATTTCTCTCAACATCACAAAAATGGGCTATTTTATTCTTCAAAGGAGTATCGATAGGGAGTTCAGATCTACAGACTATCATATCTGGAGTTATACCAGTACTTCTTAACTCTTTAGTACTGTGCTGTGTTGGTTTTGTCTTAAATTCACCGGCGGCCTTTAGATATGGCACATAGGTTACATGTACGAACATGACGTTATCGTGTCCTTCTTCGTTACGTAGCTGACGTAGTGCTTCCAGGAAGGGTTGGCTTTCTATATCTCCAACTGTTCCTCCAACTTCTACTAAAACCACTTCTGCCTGGCTTTTACGGGCAATTTCCCGTATCATCGCCTTTATTTCATCTGTTATGTGTGGAATTATTTGTACACAGGATCCAAGATAATCTCCAGTCCTCTCTTTAGTGATAACGGATAGATAAACTTTACCTGTTGTTATGTTACACTCACCAGATAAATCGACATCTAAAAATCTTTCATAATGCCCTAAATCCAAATCAGTTTCCATCCCATCTTCTGTTACAAAAACTTCTCCGTGTTGATATGGATTTAGGGTGCCTGAATCCCAGTTTAGATATGGATCTATCTTTATTGCAGTTACATCTATGCCATATGATCTCAATATTCTTCCAATTGATGCTGCAGTAATCCCTTTCCCAATGGAACTTACAACCCCGCCAGTAACTACGATATACTTCGACAGATGAATCATCTCCCCTCAATTTGATTATAACAATACTATATTAGTATAATCTAGTAGTTGAATTTATCAAAATTGAAAATACAAAAATTTCAATCAATGCATTTACATGCAACTGATAGCATAAATATTTTTGGTTTAATATGGTGGTTAGAAGTAAGAATCTGTTAAAAAATTATTCATGAATTTGTATCCACTCATAACACCTAAAGAACCTTTTTCGGCTGAAAATTCGTCATAAAACTTGACTTCATCTCTATTATCTTTTGTAGAATATATTGCATAGGGAATAGGATCTTTAGTATGTGTTTTAACATAAATAGGGGTAGCATGATCAGGTAAAATTGATATAGAATAATCATCGAAATTTGGAAGATCATCAAGGAGTTTTCCAACAATTTTGGAGTCTATATTTTCTATGGCATTTATCTTCTCTTCTATATCACCAGCATGTCCAGCCTCATCTGGGGCTTCAACATGAATGAATACAATATCGTGTTCATCTAGGGCATCAACTGCATATTTTGCCTTTCCAGCATAGTCTGTGTCATAATATCCAGTGGCTCCCGGCACATTTATGTTTGTAAGACCAATATATATCCCTATTCCTTTTATTAGGTCAACTCCAGTAATTGTAGCACCTTTAAGACCATATTTTTCTATAAAAGGTGTCATTTCTGGTTTTAATCCTTGCCCCCATAACCATATCAAGTTAGCAGGGTTTTTTCCAATATTAACTCTTTTTTTATTTACAATATGTTCTTTCAATATATTTTTAGAATTCAACATGATTTTATTGATTATTTTAGCATTTGTGTCTTCGGAAGGCTTTATGAGGTTGTCAGCAACAGATTCCCCCACTATATCATGTGGTGGAACTGATTTTAAAGATGCTGCTTTCTCATCTTTATAAACAAAGAGGTTTCTGTAACTTGTACCTAAATAAAACGTTCCAAAGGTATCGAATGTTTGATTAAGGGTCTCTATTAACATGCCTGCCTCTTCAGTGCTTATATGATCAGCGTTAAAATCTGCTAGCTTACCATTTCTCTCATTTATAAAATTACATCTGAAAGCCACTTCTCCATGAGTAAGATCCACACCCATATTTGCTGCTTCAAGTGGACCTCTACCTGTATAGAATTTTTTGGGGTTATAACCCATTATTGAAAGGTTAGCTACATCTGATCCAGGATCTAAACCTTCAGGAATAGTTTTCAATGTTCCATTTACTCCTTTTGAGGCGATATAATCCATGTTGGGAATATCAGCCGCTTGAAGTGGAGTTTTACCTTCAAGTTCATTAAGAGGGTAATCAGCCATACCATCCCCTATAACTACTACGTATTTCATCTTTTTAAATCCCCAATCACTATTAAACCTTTAATAATACATATTTATATACACAATTCCATATTTATATACATAATTCATAGTTTTATAAGAAAAGAATGGTTTAGATACTATTTCTAATTATTTTTTGGATTTCCATATACTGATTAAATCGCTTAAAATTGCAGATGCAGTTTCAACAGAACCAGCTCCCTTTCCAACCACAGTAATATCTTCTGCAAGATCAGTTTTTAAAGTGGCAACATTCATTGTACCCTCCACTGAAAGTGGAGATCCTTCCTTTACAAGTCTTGGAGAAACCTCCAGAGTATCTAGTGAGGCTTCTGCAATTAATTTTATAAGATAACCTTCTTTCTTGGCTAGAAAAATGGACTCTGGTGTTATCTTTGATATACCATTTATTTCCACATCCCCTAGACTTACATCCATATTCATTATTGAGTTTGCAAGAATAACTATTTTACATGCTGCATCTGTCCCTTCAACATCTTGAGTAGGATCTGTTTCTGCTATTCCCATTTCCTGTGCTTCTTTTAAGGTCTGTTCATAGGAAGACCCTTCTTTCGCCATTCTTGATAGAATATAATTTGTGGTGCCATTTAAAATCCCGAAAATAGATTCTATATCACAACCAGAGAGATTTTCATGTGCAAAATTTATAATAGGCATTGCCCCACCTACTGAGGCCTCAAACTTAAACTGGACATTGTTATTTTTGGCTGTCCCCACCAATTCCTTAAAACAGAGGGCTAACGGTCCTTTGTTGGATGTTACAACATCTTTTTTATCGCTCATTGCCTTTAACATGTGTGTTTTCGCTGGTTCACCATCTTCAATGTTTGTAGGTGTAACTTCTACCAGGCAGTCATATTCTACTTTGGATAAAGCTTCAGGACTAGATAAGCCTGGAATGCCATATTCTGGATAATCACACACTCTTCCCGTTTTTTCTTTGGTATTAAGAAGAAGATCTGGATCTAATCCTTTATCACAAAGTGCGGTTCCGGAGGTGTCTGTTACAGCCACTATTTCAAAGTCTAATCCATATTTTTGCTTTAGGTTATTTCCTTTTATTGAAAATACTTTCACAACACCTTTTCCAACTGCACCGAACCCCATAATGAATATTTTCATGAAATTTCTCCTATAAAAATGAATATTGATGAATACTGTACTTTTTTATTTTTGTTTGGTGGATAAGTTATACTTCGTTTATAACTAAAAATTCCTTTGATTTTCCAACTTCTTTTATCTTTTTTAGTACTTCTTTTCTTTTACCGGATTCTGCCTCAATCAGTATTCGTGCAGCAGAATTTTTCGGATAATCTGACATTTTTAGATTGAAATCAGCGACATTAACACCATCAAGTGCATTTAACATGTCAACAGTGCTTTTTACATCCTGATCTACTATATTCCCTATTAATATGCTCATGATCCTTTCTTTTCTTAAAACCCCATCCACAGCTATTATACAGATATTCTCATCTTCTAAGGCACTTAAAACATGGTTAAGGGTATCTTTATCTCCTTCTATAGTAATTTGGACAGGAACGGTTCCTTGTTCAGTTTTTACATCTCTCTGATGGATTACGGCAACAATATTTGCTCCAAGCCTTCCTATAGGTTCCAGTGCATCTACAAGCTGCCCAGGCACATCTAAAAGTTCAAGAACAAGATTCATTCTCATTTTATCTTACCCATTTTCCTTTCTCTACAATAACATTACCATTTTCATCTAATTCAGCGTTTCTGAGTATTTTTTCAGGCCTTTTTTTTTCTGTATTATCTGAACGAGTTAGATTAACATTATCCACAATATAATGAGTCTCCTCAAGTTCTGGAATATCTTGGAGAGCTTTCGAAAATTTTTCTAATATTTTTTCAGCTTCTTTTTCTATTTGCAAGGTTATTCCTCCTTTCAACCTTTTAGAGAGAGGTTGATCAACATGAACACACGACTAATGAGTTAGCTATTTAATCAAGACTTTGGATCAACCTTTATAAGTTTTATTTAAAAGTATATTTGAAGATTCTGGTTTAAAATCTTTTAGAACTTTTTTTATAAGCATCTTATGAATACCTGAACCATATTGGGCGGCTTTTTTTGGTCTTTCCACTATCATCTTGGGCACCCCAAATTCTGCAGCCACTTCTCTTAAGATACATTTTCTTAACTTGTCATTTGAATCTTTTATCTTGTATTTCATAGGTATATTCATGGCAATATTTATAATATCAAGGTCAAGGTATGGAACCCGTAATTCAACACTGTTTGCCATGGTCACAGCATCATCACGCTGTAGATTTACATGATAGAGATTTAGAATGTCTTCTTTCAGGTCTTCCTGTGCTGTTTCGCCTTTTTCATGGTATAATTTTAAGTAACGATGATATCCACCAAAAAGTTCATCTGCACCTTGACCTGAAAGCATGACTTTCAAACCATTATTATGTGCCATCTTGGATGCAATATATGCTGGCATTCCCACCCCTATTTTCATGATGTTGAACTCTTCTATTGCATTTAAAACCAGCGGTAAATATGATCTGACATCCTCTACAGTTACAGTTTTAATATGAAGTGCAAGACCTATATCTCTTGCTACTTTTTTTGCAAATTTTAGATCAATAGAGTCTTCATGACCCACACTGTAGAGAATAGTTTCAATTCCTAGCTCATTAGATATGGCAGCAATTAATGTGCTGTCTATACCACCTGAAAATATAATTCCCACCTGCGAAAGTCCTTTTATTCTTTTTTTTACGGATTTTATCAAAGACGCTGTTAAATGTTTTTTTAATATTTCTTTTAATTCAGGATATGATCTTTTAAAGGTTTTATCAAGATTTTGTTGTGTTGGTGTAGGCTTTGTTGGTATATACTGTTTCGTTATAGATTGTGTTGTTATTTCTTTTATTTCAAAAACCTGATTTTTAATTTTTAGCCTATCATCCAAGCGTAAAAGTTTTTTGTTATAAAGCATGAAGTCCGGAGGAAGAGTTATCACATCCTCTACACCCACATTAAAAAGGGCTTTCCGCTCAGATGCAAATGCAAATATATTTTTATCTAAATTTTCACCAAAATATAGGGGTTTTACACCTACGGGATCCCTTATTGCAGCGAAATTTTTACCATCAAAGATTGTGAATGCATAATCACCATCTAAATTTTCAACCGCTTTTATCACTGCATCTGCTAGTGATCCATGATAAAATTTTTTCACCAGCTTTGTTATGACTTCACAATCAGAATCTGTTTTAAAATCACTTTTTAAATCCTGTTTTAGTTCCTTAAAATTGTATATTTCGCCATTACATACCAAAACAAAATTTTCGTCACATATGGGCTGTGAACCTTCAGATCCAATGATAGATAGCAAATTATGTCCAATTCCAAAAGATCCTTGAGGAACCTTCAGGCTATATAAATCACCATATTCCACTTTCCCATCCACAAAAACACCACATCCATCAGGTCCCCGGTGTTTTATGGTAGTTAACATATTATATAATTGATCTGATATATTTTCTCCAATTATTCCGACGATACCACACATTTTTTTCCCTAGTTAATTAAAATCTCTGATTTATTAAGTCTATGATTTATTAAAATTATTAAAATTATAATTTATTAAATTATTTAAAAATTAAAAATCTTAAAACTAGTTATTCTTTCAATTTTTAGAGATAATGAAATTATGTTAATTAAATATTAATGAATATCAATCAAGAATTTTTGGATTATATAACTTAATTTAAGTTGTATTATTTAAAACGAGGATTGAAGGAGTTATATTAAAAAATTAGACATTTAAATATCTACTTTCTAGCCCTCGCAACTTTCCTTGCAATTACAAGTTCTCCAATGTCTATAAGCCCTACAAAGAACTTTTCAAGACCCCCTGTTGCCCATATAGCCTCACCAAAAGTAGATTTTTTTATTCTTCTTTCATACTCTTCAGCAGTTA
>Ga0194111_10006730_pt1 | contig 13035 bp, 10 predicted proteins | sample TA2KigC300mmetaG_FD_146194 | JGI IMG/M metagenome (GOLD analysis project Ga0194111, IMG submission 146194) | Freshwater microbial communities from Lake Tanganyika, Tanzania - TA2015033 Kigoma Deep Cast 300m | ecosystem: Environmental > Aquatic > Freshwater > Lake | place: Tanzania: Lake... | reverse complement strand
GATACGAACGTTAAATCCCCGGATCTGGATGTCTTTCTCTTCCATGATGTTGAAGAGGCCGACCTGTATGCGCGGCTGCAGGTCGGGGAGCTCATTGATCGCGAAGATCCCGCGGTTCGTGCGGGGAATGATGCCGAAATGGATCACGCCTTCGTGCGAGTAGTGAAGTCGCTGCGATGCCGCTTTGATGGGATCGATGTCTCCGATCAGATCGGCGATGGTAACGTCGGGGGTTGCGAGCTTCTCTCCGAACCGGCGCTCGCGATGCAGCCAGTCGATCTCGACCTCGTCTCCATGTTGTCTCACAAGATCCGTACAGCGCTTGCAGACGGGCCTGTACGGGTCGTCGTTGATCTCGCACCCTTTGATGTAAGGAATGTACTCATCGAGCAACGACGGGAGCATGCGCACGATGCGGGACTTGGCCTGACCGCGAAGTCCCAGCAGAAGGATATCATGCCGTGCGAGGATTGCGTTCTGGATTGCCGGAATCACCGTCTGGTTGTATCCGATGATGCCCGGGAAGAGCGGCTCGCGGTTCTGGAGCTTTCTGATGAGGTTGCTTCGCATCTCATCTTTCACGGCCTGAACGTTGTAGCCGCTCCGCCTCAATTCACCAATTGTTGATGGACGTCCCATGCTCTCCCTGGTCCTCCTGTTTCTTAATTTCCATTCCCTGCGTCTTTCTCGCCACTTGCCTGCTCCCCATCCTCTCTTTGCTTTCAACCATTTACTTTCTACCTTATAAGCAGTGTCTGTCCGAATCATGGATACAATTCATAAAACACTTGTCATCCGATTTAGTTCCATTGGCGATCTCGTCCTGGCATCGCCGCTCCTCAGGGTTCTGCGGGCACGGTTTCCCGACGGTCAGATTGATTTCGTGACGCGAAAAGAATATGCCGAGCTGGTACGATCCAACCACAACTTGAACTACACGTACGAGTTGGATACATCGGAAGGATTCGACGGCCTCCGCGCGCTGAAAAAGAGAATCAAGGCCGAGGGATACGAGCTCATCCTGGATATCCACGACAGCTTGCGGAGCAAATACCTGCGCAGTATCCGGGGACCACGTCGTATCCTTGTACTCAACAAGCGGATCCTTGAGCGCTCTCTCCTCGTCGGGATGAAGAAGAACATCTACAAGGAGATCGTCTCGGTGGTGGACCGATACATCGAGCCGCTGAGCCAGTTCGGTGTTGTCAACGATGGAAAGGGGCTGGAGCTTCATATACCGGATGAGGTCCTCTTTGGCCTCTCCGGCAAGATGGCAAAGCTCCGCCTGGACCGGTTCGAGAAGATCATCGGTCTCTGTCCTGGGGCCCGGCACAACACGAAACGATGGGCGACCGATCGTTACGCAGAAATCGGTGTTCGGTGTGCGAGCGATATGGATGCAAAGGTGTTCATCTTTGGCGGCCCGGATGAGACGGAGCTCTGTACTGCGTTGGCGGATCGGATCAACCGGGAAGCAGGGACAGAACGGGCGAGTCACTTCTGCAACCAGCTGAGCCTGCTCGAAACCGCTGCAGCTATGGAATACTGCGACGTGGTTGTGTCAAACGACACGGGTCTTATGCATCTCGCCACCGCTATGAACAGGAAAGTGGTGGCGATCTTTGGATCGACAGTGAGAGAGTTCGGCTTCTTTCCTTACGACGAGAGCGCTGTTGTTCTCGAAAGGGCGGGGTTGTACTGCCGGCCGTGCTCGCATATCGGACGGAGGGAATGTCCGGAGAAGCATTTTCGATGCATGCTGGAAATTGGGGTTGATGATGTGTATGGAAGAGTGAGAGAGTTCCTGCAGGAGGTGTCGTGAGGGCGTGCGCGGAGCTCCTTCACGGCAGGCCACTGAATGGTGGAAGGAAGATTCGTACGTTCAAGCGGGGGCTATGACTCTGGAAAGGTGGTGATCATGATGAGAAGCACAACGCGAGCCTGGCGTGCTGTTCAGGTCGTTCTCTTTCTTCTCTTCTTTGCTGTAACGGTCGCGCTAAACCTCACATGCAAACCGGAAGATAATCCTGCCGCCAGTCCGGAATGTGGGAGTGGAAGAGTGTCGTGGGATGCGAAAGGGCAGGTATGCCGCGACCTCGCGGACAACAAGATCATCCCCAACAAATGCTGCGGCCGGTGAGAGGGGCAGCCGACAACCTCAGCTAGTCGTAACGAGACACCCGAATGCTTGAGACACCGGCATCGATGTCGATGTAGATCTTCTTCGCAGCTGTCTGGAAGTTCGACGTCTCGTAGGTGTTCCCTCCGATCTTCTCAAAACCGCGTATTCTCTTGCTCGACAACGGCGCCTCCGCGCGGACCTCGCATCCCACAGCCGTTGGAACCTCTATCTCTATGGATGAGACGCCGGCCTTGATCCTCGCGTGCGTTTCGTCCGCCCTGTCACCCAGACGTACCTTCAGCGAGGAAGCGCCTGCATCGATCCTGAGATTATCCACTTTGTAGGGACTCAGATCGAAATCGAGCGACGCCGCGCCGATCTCCGCTTTGACATCCCAGACCGGATTCACATTCAGCTTGATGTCTGCCCGGTTCTGGAACCTCCCAAAGACCCAGTTTCGCGTCCGGCCTTTGAACCGCAGCGACAGAGACTCGGAGTCTCCGGATCGATCTGTCAAGAGGGTGTACTTGCCGAAGCTGACAGACGTTGAAGCGTCGAGGAGCTCGGTGGTCGTGTTTTCCAGATAGAATCTTCCCGCTCCTGAGGAGAGGGTAAAAGACGCCCGTTCGATCGCGGCGCTATACGGCTTGTTGAAGGTCTGATGAGTAGATTCGGCGTGCACCCAGTCGCGGTCGCGGTCATACCAGTCGATTGCCGCGAGGGCGAGAATCATGAAAAGCATGATCAGGATCAGGAGAACCACTACGTACCATTTGGGCCGGGCTTTACCGACGATCAGGGATATTCCCCAGAAGATAAGGATCAGAGGCCAGAGTCTGAAAATGGATGTCCATTCAACGTCGATCACGCAGAGGTTGTTCAGCAGGATCAGTCCACCGATGATGAGGAAAAGGGCTCCCCAGAAGAGAGTGCTGACTTTCATGGTTTCCTCCTGCTATTTTTTCGGTTGAAGCGATCTGTAGATCAAGCCCGCGCCGATGACGACGAGGATCAGCGGCCAGTAGTCGATGAAGTGAAAGTCCGGCAGAAAGTTGTGACCGAGGAACAGAAGGCCCAGCACAATAAGTATCGCGCCTCCCACGACGCTTCCGCGACCGGGGCGGGGCTCCGGCTTTGGCTCAGGCGGAGGTTGAGGAGGTGCCGGTGTTTCGATCGGTGTGGTCATAGTCTCTTCCTTTGGCTGTTCGGGAATGATGATCCAGGCAATGATATAGGCAAGGATTCCGGAACCGCCGGCGAACACAGCGATAATGAACGCGATGCGGATGAGAACGGGGTCGACGTCGAGATACTCAGCGATACCGCCGGCGACGCCTGCGATGACTTTGTTTTTCCGGGAAAGGTATAAACGTTTCGGCATGAGGGCCTCCTTTCATCGCGAAGTTACGTCACGCCAGAACAAAGGTTTCAGCTACCAGGAATGGGAAATCACACCACCACCGGTCAGGGCAATATCCAGGACGCGCTGATTCATCAAGCCAACAATGCCCGGAATGGCAACATCTGCGTCCGTCAAGATACTCGATGAGAAGCTTGTAACCTCTTCCACGTAGAGGTTCGGCACGCTCATTTCTTCATGCCGCACTTCCACTGTGCTCCCGTCCGTTCTCAGGCTGATCTCGAGCAGTAGCGTTCTGTCACCAAGTGTGAAATCGGATGCAGACAGAATCCCCTCGGTGCCGATCACCTCGATGAATGACCGGCGCGTGGGAGCCTCAAACGAGCAGAGGATAGAGGCGGCCGTGCCCCGGGAAAATTCGAGCGAGAGGCTCGCGGTTCTCTCTGTCGCTGAATCGGTTGGGCGCGGGTTCAGATGGCTTTTGACTGAAATGACCTCGTCGTCAAGGACGAACCGCAGCGTATCCAGGCAGTGGACACCGACATCGTAGATCGGTCCGCCGCCCGCGATAGCGCGGTCGGTGAGCCAGGAGCGCTGGGTCAGGCGCGCGTCATAGAAGTACTCCGAGCGCGCAAAGCTCACCCGGCCAATTGTTCCTGACCGCACATGGTGCTGGATTCTCCGCGCGAGAGGGGAAAACCTGATCATATGTCCCACCATCAGTTTCACCCGGACACGAGAACACGCCTCTATCATGTCCCCCGCTTCATGAGCGTTCATCGCCATTGGCTTTTCCACGAGGACGTGCTTTCCAGCCCGCGCTGCGGCCAATGTCTCCTCGTAGTGGGCAGAATTCGCCGAGACGATGAACACGGCGTCAACGTCAGGGTGATTCACGAGTTCGTCCACTGAATCGAACGCAAGAGGGACGGAGAGAGCTGAGGCTTTTTCCTGTGCAGCGGACCTCGATCGCTTCTGAATGGCAACCAACTCTGAATTGGCCGACGCCCGGATAGCCGGGGCGATCGCTCGCTCGGCAAACGAGCCGAAACCGATAATGCCGTAACGCACTGTCGGTCTGGAGGTGCTCATCGTCAATGCTTCAAGATGATGGTGTCGTGGAGTCGCGTGAAGCGGTAACCTTTCTTCTTCAATTCGGTCATAAGGTCATCGAGCCGGTTGTAGAACTTATCCGTGCGGCGGGGGTCCGTTCCGATATGCGTCAGAAGAAGGAAGCCGTTGAGACCGTTCGGGTCGCTTGCTTCATAGCGGAGGATCCTGGCATAGATGGTGTCGGAGCTGAGATACTGATCGCCGAGCTCCGGGTGTGTCCAGTCCGCATTGGAGTACGTCCCCGGCGTGAAGTTGACGAGGAGGAATCCGAGCTGCCGCGTCCACGCGCTGATCGTGTCGTTGTACCATTCAAAGGGTGGCATGAAATAGGGCGCGTCCGTCTTCCCGACACCGAATCGCTCCATCTCCCTGTAGTTGGCTATCAAGTCTTCCTTGAATTCTTGCTCGCTCACCAGGAGCGAATCGCGTTTTTCCCACGAACAGTACAGAATATGCTTGTCAGAGTGGGCACCGAGATAGTGATCTTCGTTTTTCAGGGACGTGATGAGCGGCGAGAATTCCTCGTTGCGGTAGAAGTCGCCGGTGAAGAAAAACGCTGCTCTGGCGTCGTGCTTCCTGAGGACCCGGCGAACAAGCTCGCCGCCCTCGGCGAACTCATGTCCGGTGAAGACCAGGTTGATCTCTTTCTTTGATTTGTCGGTGCGGACAATCCCGCCGTGTTGAGTTTCAAGCTTGTCGTCCATAAGGTGAAGGCATAGAATTGCTGACGCAAGGAGAAGACAATTGAGTACGAGGCAAGACATAGGGAAACGAGGATAAACCCAGCTCACGAGTGGAAAGCGCTCATTCAATATATCTTTTTGCAGAACGAAGTTCCACTGTCAAAAGAGGGCCGATGGAAAGGAGACCTCGGGAATCACGAGCCCGGATCTCGGTAATGCCAAGTTCCGAGTGAGGGTGAAAGGTAGCCAGGACCTGTACGACTCATCCCCGAAGTCCTCACGCCAAGCCGCCAAGTGCGCTAAGGCAGTGTGGAGATATTTCTTTGCGATCCTTGCGAACCCGCCGTTCAAGGGATCGATCGACAAGAGCGATATTAACGAGCGCTTCACGCTGAAAACCACAAAAACTGAGCTGCTCTTTGTTGAGCTGATGTATGACCTCCTCGTAACCGGCGGTCGCTGCGGCGTGATTGTGCCCGATGGAGTCCTTTTCGGCACGAGCAATGCACACACCAACGCACGCAAGATCCTCGTGGACAAGTGCAAGCTTGAAGGCGTAATCTCGATGCTCTCGGGTGTCTTTAAGCCGTATGCCGTCTTGGAACATTCTTCGACTCCGTCCCGACAAAAAGACGTCGGGACTCCGCTCAGCGTGAATCGCCCTTTCTATTGGGGGGCCGGGAGAAGGATGCTCCTAGCCCGAATTTCCACCCAAGTTCTGCCGGAGCCCGGCTGCCAAGGCATAGACACGTGACGTTCATCGCACGAAAACGGCCAATCCGCCGGTCTGCAATCTGTCTTCTGCCGGCTGCGGACTGACTACAAAAATACCGGGTTTACGGTATTGCGCTTTCCAGTGTGTCCCCATACATTTCATCCGGCATCCGAAGTATTAAGAAGGAGCGCTTCTTCTTGCCGTCCTGTAACGTATTTGCGGTACAAGAAAATCCAGTGTTTGAGCCGATTGACTTTGTCAAGCTGAGTTGGTAACCGCCGCGTATGATTTTCGCAGGAAATCTCGTACATTTTGATGGCTTCCTGAGGGGACTCAGAACAGAGTGAACCGCCAGATAGACTCGCAGAATTAACCTTCTGAAAGGTGGGACTGCGAATGGAGATGTGGAGGTAAGCAATTCGCTCTGTCTGCGCTTTCGCGCACCTTTGCCTCCTGGCTCTCGCCATAACCTATGCAGTTGAATCCTCATATGCGCGCACGCCGGTCTATCCGGCTAAAGGGTTGGGATTACTCTCAGCCGTCGTGGTACTACGTGACGATAGTCGTGAAGGAGAGAAGATGCGATTTCGGAAGGGTTGTGATCGACGCGGTGGACCTGTCCGAATTGGGCCGCGCAGCGGACGCGTGTTGGAGGAAAATCCCGGAACACCACGATGGCGTCGGTCTCGATGAATATGTGGTCATGCCGAATCACGTGCACGGAATTGTGATAATCAATGAAAAACCACGTCGGGAAATTCATCGTAGGGACGTTCAATTGAACGTCCCTACGGATAACGGATCAATGTTGAACGTCCCCACGGATAATGCCGTTGAGCCGGTCGTCTCCGCGGACCGACCGATGATCCATCAGATCGGCAAATCGATCTCTCCCGTGAAAGGTTCGCTCTCCGTCATCATCAGAACATACAAAGCCGCGGTCACCACGTGGGCGCGTGCAAATGGTTATGCCGAATTCGCCTGGCAGGGGCGATTCCACGACCACATCGTCAGGGACGAAGACGACCTGAACCGCATTCGCGAATACATCAGGGACAATCCTGTCAAATGGGCACTCGATGAGGAGAATCCGGAGATCTCATCATCCAAACAAACCCCGCTGCGTCGGACGTAATCTCACGGGCAGCAGGATGAAGCCATTTGTATTCCATCCAACCCACCTTTAGATTTCAAGGGACTGCGGATGGAGATGTGGAGATAGGGGACTCGGAATGAATCTCAGCCCACTGCCGCCCTGGCCGGGTTGTCGCTCTCATCGACAGACTTGACAATGTCTTGCCGGCTTCGTAAATTTACTCAGTGCTCTGAGTAAATTTACTCAAAATGCTGAGTAAAACCTGTGCCGATCCCCTTCAAACGCCCGCAGTTCAAAATCCTTCTTGCCAGGCTTCAGGAACCGCGCCGCTTCATCCAGGTCCTCGCCGGCCCCCGCCAATCGGGGAAGACCACTATCGCCCAACAGGTCGTGGAGGCACTGAAGATACCCTCCCACTACGCATCCGCTGATGAGCCCGCGCTGCGCGCAACAGCGTGGATCGACCAGCAATGGGAGTCAGCACGCCTCCTGACGGCCAAGACGAATCGCGCGGGAGCCGTTCTTCTTCTGGACGAGATCCAAAAGATCCCGGGTTGGTCTGAAACGGTCAAACGTCTCTGGGACGCCGACACCAAGAACAAAGTCCCGCTCCGCGTCGCACTTCTGGGCTCGGCACCCCTTCTTGTGCAACAGGGCCTGACGGAGAGCCTGGCCGGACGGTTCGAGATCATCCCGGTGACGCATTGGTCATTCATCGAGATGAAGGGAGCATTTGGATGGAGCGTCGAGGAGTTCATCTACTATGGAGGATACCCCGGTTCCGCATCGTTGATCCGAGACCACGAGCGGTGGACGCAATACATCGTCCATTCCCTGATCGAAACCACGATCTCGCGGGATATCCTGTTGATGACACGCGTGGATAAACCCGCACTGCTGAGACGACTCTTTCAGCTTGGTTGCTCCTCCTCAGGTCAGATTGTCTCTTATCAGAAACTCGTAGGGCAACTGCAGGACGCAGGCAACACCACAACCCTGGCACATTATCTTGAGCTCCTCCATGGAGCGGGGATGCTGGCCGGCCTGAAGAAATACTCCGGCAAACAGATTCGTCAGCGGGCATCCAGCCCCAAGCTGCTCGTTCTCAACACCGCATTGATTTCCGCTCAAGTCGATGCCCCTCTCGCTCAGGCAAGGCGCCAGCCGGATCTCTGGGGACGGCTGGTTGAGTCCTCCGTCGGTGCTCATCTGGTGAATGGTTGCGTCGGGAGCGCCCTCCGGGTGTTCTATTGGCGCGAGGGGGGAAAGGAAGTGGACTTCATCCTGCAGCAGGGGAAGGCATTAACGGCAGTGGAAGTCAAGAGCGGCCGAGAGCGCGAAAGCCTCGCCGGTATCGATGCATTCAGCAACCGCTATCGCCCACGGCGCAAGCTTCTCGTCGGATCCGGCGGCATAGCACTCGAGGAGTTTCTCTCCTTGTCACCTTCGCGCTGGCTGGAGTGAGGCTCAAGGGGGACAGCCCTCTTCAGGAAGAGGAAATCGCCTGTCTCGCCGCCCTCCCCGGCTGCCGTTGCTAATGACTAATGCGCTTCAATCCCCAAAAACATGCACGCCGATCAATCCGGCTCAAGAGTTGGGATTATACCCACCCATCGTGGTACTACGTGACGATCGTTGTGAAAAACAGAACTTGTGATTTCGGGCGTGTCGTGATCGATAGAGTGGACCTGTCGGAACAGATGACCAATCCTCGCGGAACGTCCTTACATACACAAAGAAACTCCGGAAAGAACATCATGACTGCCAGCCATCCGAATGAGCCGCATTGTCTAGCGTGCGATCGCACCGGACAGCAGGTTCCCTTGATCGCACTCGAATACCAGAATCAGAAGTTCTGGATCTGTCCGCAGCATCTTCCCATGCTTATCCATGACCCGAAGACGCTCACCGGCAAATTGCCCGGGGCCGAGGGTATGGAGCCGGCGGAGCATCATGATTGAGGGGAGGCAACACCAATCATTGAACGGGGGCCGGCGGGAACGATGATGAAAGCCGTTCAAACAACCTGGGTCATAGTGAGCGGAGTCGAACTATGTACTCGGCTGGATAGCAGCGGCCACTGCGTGCAGTCAGAGATGAACAGGCCGGGAGCACCCTTCGACTACGCTCAGGGTGACTGGGCTTTTTTTGACGCGGAGCGCCTGGCATGCACGTTTCCACGGAGACCGTGGGAATGAGAGCGGTCCGCATTTGAAGATGAGGTCCCGACCAAAGGCGTCCCGGGACGACGGTGGCTTTTCCAAGCTTCGAAACCATCCTCCGTCCCTTGCCTTCACAGGCATTGTTTTGTAGATTTGATCAAAGTGATTGGCCCCGTAGCTCAGGTGGATAGAGCAACAGCCTTCTAAGCTGTGGGTCGCGCGTTCGAGTCGCGCCGGGGTCACTGCCGATAATCCTCGCCGGCACCCTCGCCATATGCCGAAGACCCGTGCAATTTGCTAGATCTCTAACAGTGGCCCCAGGTACTCCTCCGCAATGAAACGGAAATCCATCGCTGCAGTCGGACTGACGCTCGGCCTTCTAGCGGTCTCGTTGATCCTTTCGGGACCAATCGACGGCCTCGAGCAGCAACTCCTCACGGAGCGCTTCCGTTTCCGCGGTGAGCTGCCCCCGGACACCAACATCGTTATCCTCTACTTTGACAACGATGATATTGCGTCACTCGGCGGCTCAGACCTCAAGCGCCTCTACTATGGCCTCCTGATTGACGTGCTGAAGAAAAGCGGCGTTTCGGTCATTGGGATCGACGTATTCTTCGGTGAGCATAACCTTCAATTCCCTCAGTACGACAGCCTCCTGGCGTCCACTGCTACAGCGGCTGGGAATGTCGTGGCGTCGTGCTACTTTCGCCGCATCGATCCACACGCCAGCGCCTCGGCAAGCCCGGAGCTGGCGTTACAACTCTATCCGGCCGTTTCGGAGGGCGGACTGCTCGGAAGCCAGCTGCAGCTTCCTTTCGCGGAATTGCGGGAGGCCGTCAAGGGGCTCGGGCACACGAATCTGGATCCGGGACCAACGATCGGGGTGCCGGTGCTCGTGAATGTGGGGGGTGGGTCTGTTGCGGCCTTCGGTTTTGAAGCCGTTCGGTTGTTCCTCGATGTGCCGAGAGAGGGCGTCCGGATAGCGGCTGGCTCCATCAACTTGCACTCTCCCGGAAGCGTGAGGAGCCTCTCGTTCAGTCGGCCTGGAATCGTCGATCTCAATTTCCCAGGATCGCTCTCGTCGTTCAAAGTACTCCGGTGTGTTGAGGTCCTGCGATCGTATCAACTCCAACAACTGGGTGTGACTCCGCCAATAGACCTCGCTGCCCTCCGGAACAAGGTCGTGCTGGTGAGCGTGATCGGTGAGGGGAGAAGCAGGTTCTTCGTCACACCGTTCGATGGAGAATTCCCCTCCGTTGGCATTCACGCCACCTTCATCGACAACGCGCTGACCGACCGCTTTCTCACAAGAGCTCCCGCCGCGGATGCCGCTGCCATTTCGCTGATTCTCGCGGTCTTTGCGCTGGTCCTGGTCTTCCGAATTGGCTATCTGAACGGGTTCATGTTCTCGGGATTGACGCTCCTGATCTACGTCGTTGCAACACAGATTGCTTTTTCGATGTGGTGTGCAACGTTGCCGATCGTTCAGCCCGTGTTCCTTGTGGTAACGGTTTCCCTCGGCATGTTTCTCTACGAGCACCTGACCGTCCGCAAACGGGTGGCTCAGCTCGAGCGGGACAAGGAGGAAGTCGAAAGCAAGCTGCGGGCAAGCGAGCTGAACCTACAGATGCTTGAACAGGAGTTGATGGACGAGAAGACCGGCGATCGGCCGGCCCGTGGGACCGAGCTCGTTGACGAGATCAAGCGCTACAAGCTCGATATCAAGACGCTCTCGGCGCAGGTGAGCGACCTGGTCCGCTTTGAACCCCTGGAGATCGGTCAGGACGGTGGAAAGGCCGTGTTCGAAGGGATCGTCTACAACACCAGCGGCAAAATGCGAGAGGCGGTGGAGTTGATTCAAAAGGTTTCCGCCAGCGATACAAACGTGTTGATTCTTGGGGAGAGTGGAACAGGCAAGGAGCTGGTTGCAAGAGCCATTCACAACCTCAGCCCGCGCAAGGGAAACGTGTTTGCCGCGGTCAACTGTGGGGCGCTTACCGAGACACTGTTGGAAAGCGAGCTCTTTGGCCACGAGCGCGGTTCATTCACGGGGGCGGTGAAGGACAAGGTCGGAAGGTTTGAGTACGCAGACGGCGGCACCATTTTCCTTGACGAGATCGCGGAAACAAGCGAAGCCTTTCAAGTGAAACTACTGCGCATCGTTCAGTCGGGTGAATTCGAACGGGTCGGGTCGACGCTGTCAAGACGCGCAAACATACGCATCGTCGCTGCGACGAACAAGAGCCTTCGAGACCTGGTCGCCGAGAAGAGGTTCCGTGAAGACCTGTATTACCGGTTGAATGTGTTCAGCCTTGAGCTGCCGCCCCTCCGGGAGCGCAAGGGGGACATCTCGATCTTGGCGGAGCATTTTCTGAAGCGCAACGACGCGAAGCTCTCTTTCTCGTCGACTGTCATGGATGCGTTCCTGCAGTACCAGTGGCCGGGAAACGTACGTGAACTCGACAGCGCCATCACCCGCGCTACTATCATGGCTCGTGCGGAGCAGCGTGAGCTGCTTCAGCTCAGGGATCTGCCGGAGCAGATTGCGTCTGCGCTGAAAGGGCAGGTTGACCTGGAGGACCAGATCATCGAATTGCTGCGCGCAAAGAAGTTCTCACGGAGCTCAATCTCGGAAGCGGCCGAAGAGCTTGGCGGGCTTAACCGGGGAACGGTGGCCGAATATTTTCGAGGTGTCTGCTTCAGGTACTTCTTCGAGAATTTGTGGGATACCGAGAAGACGGTGAGGGCGATCTCGAAGAGTGAGGAAGAGGAGACGAATGACCGTGTGACGAAGAAACTATCGGAGTACCTGGCCAACGTCGTTGACGGTATCACGGGGGAACTTTCGTTCGAACAGACGAAACAGAACCTGCGCCCGAAGTACAAGAACCTTCCCCAACGCTACCACACCATCCTTGACGAAGTAGTCCGCTCGTACGTCGCCGGAAAGTGGAAATGAGACGGCGAGGATTCGTCACTCCGCTCTATCTCCCTTCAGCGCTGTAAATTCTACAGTGCCTGATGCCGGTTCGAATCCCTTCCGGCACTTCCCCGGAAGGAATCCCGCACTTCTACCTACCCCCTGCACGCATTGCCACATTCGACTTCCCCCTAACTCCTTTCAGTTCAATATGCTGAGAATCAGCGGACTCACCATGCCGGGCCACGGCTGATGGCATAAGAGTTGGATACACTAGAAGGCACGGGGTGGGGAGAATGAATCCGAAAGACAAAGAATACCTTGAGTTCATCATCGAGAACAATCCTCTATTGAACAGCGATGTAGTTCCGCTGGACGATGGTGACGCCTATTCTTCCGACTACTGTGGCAGGTCGACACGCTTGAACGAGCGGGGCTATCCGCTGCGGTGGGGGAGGGTCATTCAAAAGGTCTCGAAGTCCGTCGATTTCCATGAGCGAGGCGACGAGTGGATCATCGCGACAGTGATTCGGACCTTGAACGGCATCTTGAAGATTTCCGCACCGTATCAGCTCAGTACGCGGATGCGGCATTCGGTCATCTCGAAGCCATTCACAGAACGGAGCACGCGAAAGGCTCAGTTCCTTCGTATTGGGAGAACGAAGGATCCGTCTAAGAATTGGAAGCTCAACGCGGTCTCCATTGTGCGCGGAGGGACGGACAGCGGCAACGTGGTGATCGACGAACTCGTGATTCGGGCGGACAGCGGTGAGAAGGTCTCCATCAAGTCGCCCGACGAGAACATCTGGCCGTTTGGCCAGGATAATCCGTCGGTCGCGACCGTCGAGAGTGAAAGCGATCTCA
>Ga0194111_10006727_pt1 | contig 13041 bp, 15 predicted proteins | sample TA2KigC300mmetaG_FD_146194 | JGI IMG/M metagenome (GOLD analysis project Ga0194111, IMG submission 146194) | Freshwater microbial communities from Lake Tanganyika, Tanzania - TA2015033 Kigoma Deep Cast 300m | ecosystem: Environmental > Aquatic > Freshwater > Lake | place: Tanzania: Lake... | reverse complement strand
AAATGTCCTTGCATTAACAGGTGATTACACCACAACAGGGGACCATCCAAATGCTGAACCTGTGTTTGATCTTGATTCTGTACAGCTTTTATGGACAATAAAAAGACTTGAGGAAGGCTTTGACCTGGCAGATAAAGAATTAACTGCAAAACCTTCTTTCTTCAAGGGTGCTGTTGTAAATCCTGGTGCAGACACTGAAGAAGCTTATGAGCTCCAGATAATAAAGATGAAAAAGAAAATTGCCAACGGTGCACAGTTTTTCCAGACCCAGGCAATCTTTGATGCTGAAGTCTTTAAGGGATTTATGGACAGACTTTCTGCAGAAAAAATAAAAGTTCCTGTACTTGCCGGAATAATACTTTTAAAATCCGAAAAAATGGCAAATTATATGAACAAATTTGTTCCGGGTGTTTTTGTACCTGAAACAATAGTAAGCAGAATGCAGGCAGTGACTGATAAAGTTCCGATGTGCATTGAGATTGCATCCGAACTTATAAATGATGTTAAGCCTTACTGTGCTGGAGTTCACATACAGGCACTGGGCTGGGAAAAACATATTGCTGCAGTAATTAAAAATTCCGGTGTAAAATAATTATAGAAATTATATTTAAAAACCTGCTGCAATGCATATAGAGCAATGCAGATACAGTAAAATAATAAAGTCTATACAGCTAAAATCCCCTGTTTAAAACAGAACAGGTAAATATAATACAAACAGATAAGTGCAAAAACAGAAAGAGAAAGTTGTCGTCCTTGGCCTTGGCAATCTGCTCCTTGGAGATGAAGGAGCAGGTATACACGTAATCAATAAACTAAAAAAAATCAAACTTCCCCCACATGTTGAAATAATTGATGGCGGAACTTCAGGTTTCAAGCTCATATCAATTTTTAATGAGCATAAAAATGACAGGTTTTTAATAATTGATGCAGTAGTAGCTTCTGCTGCACTAGAAATAATTAAAAACAGTCATAAAAGCAGGCATAATTTAACTGATGAAAATACAGTCAAAAATGCTGAAAAAAAAGAAAATTTGCTAAAATCACAAGCAGCAAAATCACGCATAGAAACAGGTGTACAAGAGGAAAGAATAAAAGCAGAAGAAGAATCAGAAGATATAGCAGCGATAGCAACAAAACCATTAACAAAAACAGAAAAAGAAAGAGCAGGTATATCAGGGATAATAGAAGAAACTGTATCAAAAACATGGGGAAAAGAAAAGGAAACGTTTCCCAGAACTAATAATAAGGGTGATATCTATGTGGTCCCGTTTGATGATCTTTATGAGATTTGCCCCACCAGCTACGATAATAAGGAGTTTATTTCATTTCATCAGACAGGGCTTATTGATATCATTTCACTTTTACGTAAAACATTTAAGATAAAAATTAAAGGTTATTTGATTGGAATAAACATTCTCAGTCCAGACAAAGGTTCAAAAACAGCAAACCTTAAATACTCTCTTAAACTCTCGGATTCTATCAGGAAAAAAATACCTGATATAATAGGTATTATTTTAAAATATATTTAAAGATATTACTGTTTTAACACACATTTAAATTTTAAAAATTACAACCAGTAACTGAAGTGTGAAGTTCTATTCTGCATATTTTTTAGCTTACCCTTATTACGAAACATCAATACAGTATTTTATGCCTTCCTGCCTGTCTATTCTCTCAAATGTATCAACCAGATTTTCTATGGGAACAGTGTCCGTTATAAAGCTTTTTGCATCTATTATTCCATCAGCTATAAGATCGAATGATTTTTTTACATAATAAGGTGTATGGTGATACACACCCTTTATTGTAATCTCATTATAGTGTATCAGTGAAGTATCTATATTTATGGAAGTTCCTGACTGGCAGCCGCCAAACAAAACAGCAGTTCCACCTTTCCTTGGCATCTTTACTGTATCTTCCCACACTTTTGGAATCCCGGTAGCTTCAACAGCAATATCAACTCCCCTTTTACCATCTGTTATTTTTTTAACTTCTTCAACTACATCAATTTCCTTGTTTACCTGGATGGTAACCCTGGCACCAAAATTTTTTGCACAGGATAATCTTTCACTATTTAAATCAGTTACTATTACAAATGCACCTTTAAGCACTGCAAGTTTAACAAACATAAGACCAATTGGTCCTGCCCCATTAATTACAACCTTATCGCCCACTTTTATTCTGGCTTCTTCTGCGCCATGGAGCACGCAGGCAAGCGGCTCAAGCAGCGCAGCCTCCTTGTAAGAAACATACTGTGGCATAATATACAAATTTTTCTGGACTATTCTTGCAGGAATAATTATATACTGGCTGTATGAGCCATTCAGGTAAAATAAATTTTCACATAAAGATTCCCTGTTAAGCTTACAGTAATAGCAGTATCCGCAGGGTGCACTGTTGGCACAAACAATCCGCTCGCCAGCTTTAAATTTACCGGCAATATCCGTGCCGGCTTCAACAACATCACCAGAAAATTCATGCCCAAACCTTGCAGGTGGCTTTATATATGTTGGGTGTGCTCCCCGTTTATAGGTTTTTAAATCAGTTCCGCAGGTCAGAGCTGCCCTCACTTTGACAAGAATTTCGCCAGGGCCAGGTTCAGGTACTGGCATATCTTCAATTTTTACATTATATGGCCCATAAAAAACAGCACATTTCATTTTTGTTTTTTTACCTGATAAATTAGATTGACCATAGTTACCTGATTTTTCTTCTGGCATTTCCACCACCTTTATTTATATTTACTTATACCAAATTTGTTGATAAAAAATTTTAAAACTCCAACTTCAAATACCTGTTTAAATATCTTTTAAAACACTCATTGAAATAAAAAATAATTTTATAATATTTCTGTGACAGGGCATATTCAAGACCTGTCTTAAAATCTTCAATGGGTAATACTTTTGATATAAGCGGCGTAAAATCAATTTTTCCATTCTTTAAAAGCTCAAAACTTTTCTTACACGCATCAGGACTTGAAGAGTAAGAAGAAAAAACAGTAATTTCATTTTTGTACAGGTGCTCAAAATCAATTTTAATCTCTTTTGTTTTTGATGGTCCGGCAAAAATCTCTATACTGCCGCCAGCCCTGATAAACTGCATTGCAGTGTCAATTGTCTCCTGTGTTGTATAAGTAAGCTCAATAACATCAAAGCCTTTATCTGTTAGGGAAGAAATTTTATCTTTTATAGCATTATTTCTGACATTTATTATTAAGTCAGCACCAAATTTTTTTGCATTTTCCAGTTTATAACTGTCAATGTCCACAGCCACAACTATTGCATTATACAAAAACTTTAGAAGTTTAATAAATATCATACCTATTGTGCCGCAGCCAATTATTAGAACCTTATCTTCTCTTTTTATGTTAGCTCTCTCAAGTGCCCTCAGGCAGCAGGCAGCAGGCTCCATAAATATTGCATTTTTAAGGTAATTCTTATCTTTTATTAAAAAGGTATTGTATTTTACATGCTCTCCTGAAAGTTTTATGTACTCAGCAAAACCCTGTGGAAAAAGATTGGTTGTCCGAAAATGTCTGCACATGGAGTAATTTAAATGTCTGCAGTAAACACAATTAAAGCATGGGATGTGATGAGCAACAGATACATAGTCATTTTTTTTAAAATTTTTTACACTTCGCCCTGCCTTTTCAACAAGTCCCACTACTTCATGACCGATTGGGGCAGGTTTTTCTACATCAGGGGGAACAATTTTTGCAATATCAGTTCCGCATAATCCGCAATATATTGTTTTAAGTAAAATTTCATCATCACCAATTTCAGGTACTGGAATATCTTCAACCCTTATATCCTCCCCTGAATAACAGTTCAATATTTTCATAATGCTCAAAATAATACCACTTATTAAATACAGATTAAATATTTATTTGAGCTGTAAAATAAATAATCCTGAAAAATAAACAGGAAATCAGGATCAATTAGCCAGAAAGCTGGGTTAATTAAATTTGTGTGGATTATGAATTTGTTATTATTTTCATGATATAATAACAAACCAATAAAAGAAAAAAATTTTATAAAACTTTTAAAAATCAAGCAGAAGAAGTGAAACTCCCACGGCTGAAGTCGTGGGCTTCTTCTCCTTTCTGTAAAACAGCAGAAGTCTATCTATCACCAGACTAAAGTCTGATGTTTTAAAGGCAGAATAAAAAATATGAAAAATTTTAATACAATCCAAATACTTTTTATTATTTCCAATGAATTACCAGAATTTTTTTTCTATGAGACTATTTTTTATCCGGAAGATTAAAATCATTAATATTATTTTGCTCATTATTTTAGCAATTATACCCTGTGTCATTTCAATATCCGGCTGCAGAAGTGATTTAAACAGCATTGAAGAATCTGTAAACCTTGAAAAATCCTCCAAAGACAGTATAGACTCCCAGCAGAGTATTAATAATTCTGAACAAATAATAAACCCAGCAGTAAAAAAACCTTCCGGGGAAATAACTGGAGCTGCCAATTCTTATGATAAAAAAAATGATACAAAATCAAATGATAGCAGAGTTTTTAACGAAAGCATTTGCAGCAATGACATTATTGACCTTAATAAAGACACCCCTGATACCCATGACTATATTAATCAATCCACTGATGAAGTGTTATTTTCATTCAGTGTTTGTGGTGATAACAGACCTGCTGATGATTACCTTGCGCAGCCTGAAGTTTTTTTCAAACTTCTTGAACTTATAAAAAACCAGGATATATCTTTTCATATGACTGCAGGTGATATTATAAATGGGCAAACCAGCAGTGAAGACATCATTAAAAGGCAGTTTTCAGATTATCTTGATGCTATAAAAATACTGCCTGTTATTAATTTTATATCTCCAGGAAACCACGATGCAGCAAATGATACAACCAGAAAATATTTTCTGGAAATGATTAATCATAAAGCTTTTCATGAAGCAGCTAACAATAAAATACAAATTTTTACTACAGGTGACAGCAGCAATATTATTTCTTTTAATAGCATTTTAGAAAGTGAGGGCAGCACAAACAATTTTTATTATTATTTCGAGTTTAAAGGAATCTTCTTTATAGTTCTTAATGCTTTTGAAAATGGTTACTGGGGAGCTGTAAAAGAAGGCCAGCTTGAATGGCTCAAGAACGTTCTTAAAAAACTTGAAAGTGAAGAGGTATTTATATTTATTCATACTCCTGTTTATTCTGTTTTAAACCCGGACACCATAACAGATGGCACAAAACACGTAGCATTTTCAAGCAAGAAAAACCTTAATTATGTCAGGGAGCTTTTAAGAAAATATAAAGTCGATGGTGTTTTCAGCGGTCATGAGCACATGTATAACAAACAGTTTCATGATGGCACAACATTTATTATCACCGCATTAAGCGGTGAATATCCATTTGTACCGGCAGAAGAAGGGGGATTTCAGCATTTCTGTAAAATAGATATAAAGCATGACAGCTGGGTTCTCAGTGTTATTGACAGTGACGGCAAACTTAATTATCAGGAGGAAATAAAATACAATTGAAAATTAGATGCACATGTACTAATAAAGTAAGTGGTATTTACTTAAATTCAAGTTTCGCTTGCTATACACCCATTCACCCACGCACTGAAATGCGTGGAACTCTGCCCTTGCGGGTTTTTTAGATATATTGCAGGTTAATAAAAACAAAAACAAATTTTTCTAATAGTACTTACCGCATTAATTATTGTATCTGTCCTGGTCTTACCCGGCTGTATAAGAAATAAGGCACCGCAATCCGGTGCGCATTTTAAAATTGGAAATGAATTTACCTGGTGGGCAAAAACACCAAATCAATAAAGCTAAAAAAAATTAAAATTTATAATATTTCTGCACCAAATCTACAAAACCTGGTCTTAGATTACTTTTACCACATTTGGGGCATGGATCAGGACTTGGCCTCTGGCAAATACCGCAAAATGCGCTTCCACAGCTTTCGCATATGGTGCATTGATACATTGGTGTATCAAGCGAGCCTCCTCCAATTACTACCCCTCCGCCGCGCCTGATATCATCAGTAATTGAAGTAGTTAACTGACCTATGCTTTTTCCACATTTAGAACACTTTATCTCTTTCTTTTTTATTTCACACACCTCTACTTGAATGTCGTTATCTTTATCCCCTTAAGTCTCATTAAGAGAGGTTAGCGCTTTTAAAGCTGCACTCCGGACTAGAAATTCTCTGTCCTTTAAGGCTTCATTAAGAGGATCTACAGCCCTTTTATCTCCTAAATTTCCAAGAGCCTCTGCTGTGCTACTTCGGACATAGCTATCTTCATCCCTTAAAGCCTCGAGGAGTGGGTCTATAGCCTGGCTGTCACCTGTCTTTCCAAGGGCTTCTGCTGCACTACTTCGAACATAATGATGTTCATCCCTTAAAGCTTTAATCAGTTGTTCCACTGCTCGGCTGTCACCTATCTTTCCAAGAGTTCTTACTGCACTACTTCGAACATAATGATGTTCATCCCTTAAAGCCTCAATTAGAGGCTCTACAGCTGGTTCTCCTATCTTCTCAAGAGCGACTTCAAGAGCCAGTACTGCATTTTTTTGTACACCTACATCTCTGTCTTCTTCCCTTAAAGCTTTAATCAGCGGCTCCACTGCTTGGCTGTCACCTATATTTCCAAGAGCTTCTGCTGCACTACTTCTGACACCATAGTACTCATCCTTTAAAGCCTCAATTAGAGAATCTATAACTCTTTTATCACCTATATTTCCAAGAGCTCCTGCTGCATCACGTCGGATATTGCTATCTTCATCCTTTAAAGCCTCAATTAGAGGCTCTATAGCTCTTTTATCACCTATATTTCCAAGAGCCACTGCTGCCCTCCCTCTTACCAAAGCCACAATATAAGGTTCTGCAGCTCTCGCATTTTTTATCTCTCCAAGAGCCTCTGCTGATGTCCGTCGTACAATTTCACCTCCATCCTTTAAAACTCTAATTAGAGGTTCTACAGCCCGTGCATCTTTTATCTTTCCAAGAGCCACTGCTGCCCCACTTCGGATATCGCTATCTTCATCCTTTAAAGCCTCAATTAGAGGCTCTACAGCCGGTGCTCCTATCTTCTCAAGAGCCACTCGTATCTTCTCTCCGACACGCCAATCTCTAATCTTTAAAGCCTCAATTAGATATTCTACAGCCGGTTCTCCTACCTTCTCAAGAGCCTCTTCTACAATACTTCGGACAATACTATCTTCATCCTTTAAAGCCTTAATTAAAGGTTCTACAGCCCGTGCATCTCCTATATTTCCAAGAGCTCCTGCTGCATCAATCCGGACAAACCGATCTTTATCCTTCAAGGCCTCAATTAGAGGTTCTACAACTCTTGCGTCTTTTATCTGACCTAAGGCTATTACTGCACCTCTTCGAACATTGCTATTATCATCCTTTAAATGTGTGATTATTCTTTCAAATTCCATTTTTATACCCTCTCATATTATTTTCTTAAATTTACTTTTATTGTATATATAAGTTAATATTCTATGGCTAATATCTGCTATTCTGCACGTTGCTTCCCAGTACCATCTGTTCTAATCCTGTAAGTTTTCCAGACATCAAAAGTATTTCTGTAATAAATCCAATCCCCTACTAAGTTTATACTCCAGGATAGATCATCATTTAACTTTTGGTTGTAACTTCCATCTATCCTAATTTTGTAAATCTTTTCACCATCATCAGGGTTCTGGTAATAAATCCAGTCTTCGTAGACATTTATACCCCTTGATTTATTCGAGTTTATCCTCTCATGCCCACTTCCATCTGTATTAATCCTATAAATCTTCTCCCCATCATCATTATTAGAATAATAAATCATATCTTTAATTACATTAATAAAAAAAGCCTTATCATCTCCAATTTTTTCACGGTTGCAGCCATCTGTGTTGATCCTATAAATTTTATTTCCATCATCAATGTTTGCATAATAAATTAAATCACCTAACACATTTATAAATGATGAACTATCTTTATTTACCTGTTTGCGATTGCTGCCATCTATTTTAATTTTAAAAATATTCTTACCGTTGCCCCATGTTTGGTAATAAACCCAATCATCCACTACATTAATAAAAGAAGAATTATCATCTGTAACCATTTCACGGTTAGAGCCATCTGTTTTAATTTTAAAAATCTTAAAGCCTGCGCTCTCGTTTCTGTAATAAATCCAGTCTCCTACCACATTGATTTCCCAGGAATTATCATCATTTATCTTTTAGCGGGTGCTTCCATCAGCCTTAGTTTTATAAATCTTAAAGCTATCAGAGCTACGGTAATAAATCCAGTCTCCAACCTGAGCTGCTATTCCACCATTAATAATATTTCCTAAACTATTACCTATCATGTAAGTTCACTTCCTTTCTTTCTATTTAATATTTTAATTTTAAAATTCCAATGGTTTTATTAGACCTGGATTATTATCCCATACTACATACCATTCTTTCCCACAATATGGGCAGGATACTTTTAGATTATAATTTCCAGGCTCTTTCTGAAAATAGAATGGAAATATATCTCCGCTAACTGGCCAGTTTTTAGTGCCGTGAGTTTTATTACAATACTGACATAGAAGATTGTTAGCAAACTGTGAAAAATGCATATTAATCCCCTTATATTATTTTCTAAAATTAACTCTTATAGCAGGAAGTGGTTGAAATTCTATGGATACTAACCAATCTGTAACCCAGCTTACTTCATATAAACCTGGCTTTGGCCTTAAACCAAGAAAACCTTCTGATTTTGGTTTTAAACAAATTTTTTTTTGAATTGTAGCGTCCCAGGGTATTTGTTTCCGTGCAATTTGTCCAGCTTCAACCTCAGAATTTGCCTCAATGTTTGTTTTACCTTCTTCAGCCTCTTTACAAACATCTTCCTTTATTATTTTTGAACCCTTTGGAATATGATCTTTAGCATTCTCGACTGCAGCTTCCTTTGACATACCACGACCATTAATAGTTTTAGACGTCCCATCTTCTATAACTTCTGATGAAATAAAACTATTATCATTTGATTCTATTTCACTTGCTTTTTTCTTGGCTTCTTCAATTGTTGGAGATTCAACTACAATTGACCAAAAGGTAACAGGCGGCTTCATTTCTGCAATATCATCCATTGAGATACCAAATCCTGCAGCGTCAAGAAGTTTTTTAGTGTATTCAGGACCAGTTCCTCTATAGCCTACTGTAAACCCACCAAGACGAAATCTATTACCATTTTTAAAAACAATTATAAAATCATGATTGCCTTCAATACATAACTCAATAGGCTTCCCATTCCACTGCATTAAATAGCGTGCTTTCTCAAGTGACTGATCGGGGTAAGTTGTATAATGCATTAACTCGGCATCGACAAAACCTGTACCACTGCACACAGGGCAGGTTCTGTATTTTACTTCACCTGTAATTAAAGAGATACTATCTCTTTCTTTCCCACTTCCATTGCAGTTACTACATCTAACATTATTCATCTTTAATATACATCCTTATATAGGAAATTTTTATTTTTCATATTAATTATATACCTGTTATTGCATAAAATAAAAAAATCTTAATAAAATTAGGAGTGAAACTTCCCCGACTGAAGCCGTGGGCTTCTTTTATATTATATAAATAGAGCTAGACCTATCCATTACCAGAATTAAGTCTGATGTTTTTATAGCAGAATAAAAAAACAGAGGTTAGCTTTTGCCAGCCCCGTACTCTAGCTCGAAGACTTGAGGAATTTATAGAATAATAATATTAGAATTAAATTAATCGTCAATTATTATTTTTTTATGGAACACCTTAAGATTATATTATCGCACTTTCCTGCTCATTTTCACCTTTTATATATTCTTTTACCGGAAAAGGAATAACTTTCGGATTCCTTTTTTCTGCTTCCCATAAGTCCAACTTAATTTGCATATTCAACCAGCTTTCTGGAGAAGTCCTGGTTGCTTTCCCTATTCTTACTGCCATTTCAGGACTTAAGGAAGAACGTCCATTTAAAAATTCAGATAAGGTTTTTCTAGAGACACCAAGATCTATTGCTGCACGGGTAACAGTAAACCCTAATGGAGCCAGAACTTCTTCCTTAAAAAGATTTCCCGGATGGACAGGTTTTCTTTTTGTTAACATCATTTCCCCCTAATGATAATCAAGATAATCAACAATATAAGCATCTTCATTTTCAAAATAAAAAGTGACTCTCCAATTTCCACTTACCCATACTGACCATGTTTTCGCTTTTTTCCCAGAAAGTTTGTGAAGTTTAAACCCTGGAAGATCCATATCCTTAACAGATAACAACGCATCCAAACGATCTAATATTCTTGCAAGTTTTACTTCATGGTCAGGTATTATTCCTTTTATAACACCATTAAGAAAAAAATCTTCAAGACTCTTATGTCTAAATGATTTTATCATTTTATACAGTGTAACCTATAACGTTACAGGTGTCAATAGTATATTATTGGCGCTCCAGAGCTTTAAAAAGTCAAACCAGATTTTAAATGAATTAATGAAAATTAAAGAAATATCCTCTTTTAAAATTTAGTGTTTTTCAGATTTTCAAAACCTTCAAGATAATCATCATAACGAATTGAAGACTCTATTCCAAAATCACTAAGTAAATCTAAAACTTCATTTATAGAAAGATCAAGTTCTTCTGCCATCTTTCCAACAGAAACCTTCCCTGCACTATATAATTTAAGCCAGTAAAATACCCACCCTTCTTGCAACAGTTCTCTAACTACCTCAGATTTTGCTTCTTTCTTTTGTGTTGATAATTTAGATATGCGATCTATTTCTTTCTTATTTAAACGCAAACTCATCACATTCATTTTAATTTCCTTTCATAATTCTTTCTCCTGCATTCTTTATAATTTCTGCAGAATATCGACCATATTTTTGTAGTAATTTTAGTTTGGCCATAGCTAATGATTTCTTAAGACCTGCTTCAATCAAAAAATGAATAGCAGTAACAAATTTTATACCAAATATTTTACATACCTTTATTGCTAAACCGTCATCCGTTGCAAATAATATACCTTTTTCATTTGCTATAATTAAAGCAGCTGCTTCACCACTACCAAGAGGAAAATCTTTAAGAATCTTTTTAATCTTATCCTTATCTGGATTAATTTCAACAACAAGATGCTTATTTTTAATTTGTTGTATAATTAATTCAGCATCCATTTCTTTTTTAAATGTTACTTCTGCTTTTACAGATTCTGGTATAATTCCATGGTACTTGCTTAATACCATTTTAAGAATACCTATCTTTGCTAGAAGTATCAATGTTGATGCATCAAAAACAATCAAATTTCCCTCATTAATACAATTTACTACAATTGTAGTATACCATAACTTAAAAATATCTCAATGAAATATTATAAAAATAAAATCATTTTATAAAACCGATTATTTAAATGACTAGTTGTTGGTGCCCGAGGCCGGAATCGAACCGGCACGAGGCATAGCCTCAACGGATTTTAAGTCCGTTGCGTCTACCTATTCCGCCACCCGGGCAACAAAATGGCTCAATTGTGGCACAAAAATTATGCTAATCACCATACCAGTAAGGCAATGATGAGGCAATAATGAGGCTAATTTTAACAGAATTAAAAAATGCTGTAAATAATTCCATCCAGTATATCACTCTCACTGACAAACAATTCATGAACATCTGCCATATTCATTATTTCAATAAGAACCATCGTTCCTGCTGTAATAATATCAGCCCTTTTTGATTCAAGACCTGTTATTTTTTTTCTTTCTTTCAGGTTTAAATTTATAAACCTGTTATAAATTCCAAGTATATTTTGAATTTTCAGGATGTGGCCATGTATTCTTTCCCTGTCATAATCTTCAAGTTCCAAATCAATAGATGCCAGGGTTGTTATTGTGCCTGCAAGTCCAATCATGCAGAAAGTATCATTTTTAAATATACCTTTAATTTTTTTAAATATGGCTTCTGCTTTTTCTTTTATAAAAACTCTCAGTTCCCTAAGCTCTGATTTTTCAGGAATGTCACTTCTAATAAATTCCTCAGTTAACTTTACACAACCAATATCAGCACTATCAGCATATAAAATGTCTCCATTTATATTTCCAATTATAAATTCAGTGCTGCCTCCACCAATATCAATAACTAAGATATTACTGCCTTTCACTGTTATATAGTCTAAAACTTTATTTTCTTTTACTGCACCCGTAAAGCTTAACCCTGCTTCCTCTTCCCAGTCAATTACTTCAAGCTCAAGACCTGCCTTACTTTTTACCTCATCTTTAAACCATTTTGAATTATGAGCCTTTCTCAGCACTTCGGTTCCAACAGCTCTGTATCCTGTAACATTATGTTTTTTGATTAAAGTATGGTAAGTTTTTAAAACCTTCAGTGTATTTTCTGCTGACTCTTCTGAAATTACTTTTGTCTTTTCCAGATTTTTGCCAAGGCGTGTTATCTGCATCCGTCTCTGGACTGCTGCCAGCCTCAATCTTTCATTAAAATCCCTGAATATATCAGCAATAAGCAGTCTTGTTGAATTTGTACCAATATCAATAGCAGCTAATTTCATTTATGGTCAGTATTAAAAACCTTCTTAGAATTGTTAATTTTCAGCATTATAAGGTTTATATGAAATATTAATTCTGTTTGAATTATAGATTTAATCTGAATTATAAATCTTGATTAATTCATACAGAATAATTCATTATTTTCTTAAAATTTGAGTTAATTGAGCATAAATTTTTTTATTTTTTTTAAATTTTAGCCAATTATTCAGCAAGAACTAATTAAATTAATTCTCTTTACTTTTTAATTTCGGAGCTGTAGAAAATCTTTAAATTGCCCCAGAGGTCTGATTCCTTATATACTTTATTATCAAAATTAAACACCTGATACTCTGCATCTTCTTCCTGAGATTTTTCTGAATCAAAATCGTATGTCAAGCTTTCATCATCCACTATTTCCACAAAATAATTTGTTTCCCCGCCCTTTACCATGTTGAACTGCTTCCTTGCCTCATTTTCTATTGCTTCTTCACTGTAAAGAC
>Ga0194111_10006721_pt1 | contig 13048 bp, 9 predicted proteins | sample TA2KigC300mmetaG_FD_146194 | JGI IMG/M metagenome (GOLD analysis project Ga0194111, IMG submission 146194) | Freshwater microbial communities from Lake Tanganyika, Tanzania - TA2015033 Kigoma Deep Cast 300m | ecosystem: Environmental > Aquatic > Freshwater > Lake | place: Tanzania: Lake... | reverse complement strand
CACGCGGGATGCGGAGGAGTTGGCGGGGGGGTTCCCCAAGACGGCGGAAGAGCTGTACCCGTACCGGGCGGTGATCGTCGACGACCTCGAGGCGGAGTTCTTCACGCGCGACCAACTCACGCTCCTGCAGAAGTACGTGTCCGAACGCGGCGGCGCGCTGTTGATGTTGGGAGGAGTGGGGAGCTATCAGGACGGCGGCTATGGCCGCACGCCGGTCGGAGATTTGTTGCCGGTCTACCTGACCACCCCGACCCCAGCGGCGCCGCCAGCCTCCGGTCTCCAACTCAGATTCACGCGCGAGGGTTGGCTCCAGCCGTGGCTGCGGCTGCGCGGCACCGAGAAGGAAGAAAACAGCCGGCTCGGGACCACGTCACCCTTCCACGTGATGAACCAGGTGCGCGGCACAAAACCCGGAGCGAGCGTTCTGGCTGTCGTCGAGGATGGTGCGGGGAAATCGCATCCGGCCTTGGTGACGCAGCGGTTCGGACACGGCCGGGTGGGTGCGTGGCTGTTGGGCGACCTCTGGCGCGCTGGTCTGCAGAACGAAACCGCCCGTACCGACCAGGACAAGGCGTGGCGCCAGTTGGCCCGCTGGTTGGTGGCCGACGTGCCGGACCGGGTGCAACTCGACGCACAACGGTCGCCCGAGGGAGCGGGCCAGGCCATCCGACTCGAGGCCCGCGCCCGCGACCCGAAGTTTCAGGCCCTCCTCAACGCCACGGCCACCGTCCAAGTGCGCTTCCTCGGCGTGCCTGGCTCGACATCGGGGCCGCCGGCCCAAGTGCACCAACCGATCCAGCTCACCCTCGAAGGGTCGTTGACCGAGCCTGGCCTTTACGAGGCGAACTACTTCCCGCGCGAGACCGGCGCCTACGTGGCCGAGGCGACGGTCGTGGATGCCGACGGCCGAACCGCCGGGACGGCCACGGTTGGGTGGGTGGCGGATCCGGTGGCCGACGAGTTCAGGTCCACACGACCGAATCGCGCCTGGCTCGAGGCCCTGGCCCGGCAGACGGGCGGTCAGGTGGTTGCGCCCGAGTCGCTGGCGCGCTGGGCCCGCAACCTGCCGCTGCGGGCCGCCCCGATCACCGAGACGTGGACCTTTCCCCTCTGGCATCAGCCGCTGGTGTTGCTGTTCGCTCTGGGCTGCTTCACTGCCGAATGGGGACTGCGACGCTGGAAAGGTGCGGCATGAGCGCGCTCTTGAGCCAAACGGTCTTACTAGCCGCCATCACCACCGCCTCGGCCTGGCTGCAGCTCGGAGGGACCCTCGATCCACGCGTCGGGCCGAGCCGGGGCGCTGATCGCTCGGCCCCCTCGGTGGATTCGCCGGAGGACCGTGTCCGGGTCGCGGACCCCGTTGCCCCAGCTTCGCCAGTTCCACCGGCCGCCGCCACAGAACCGCCGGGTGGAAGTCGCGTGGTGGTGGTGGTCGGCGCTCCGGGCGAGCCGGACTACGGCGGCGTGTTTGCGCGCGCGGCGGACTTTTGGGCGCGGGCTTGTGCGCAGGCGGGCGTGAATTACGCGGTGGTGGGGCGGGAGCCCGCGGCCGATTCGTCCGATCTGGACCAGTTGCGCGAAGCCATCGAGCGGGCACGCCAGGCGGAGGGCGAGACGGGCCCGCTCTGGCTGGTCTTGCTCGGCCATGGAACGTTCGACGGGAAGGAAGCCAAGTTTAACCTGCGCGGCCCGGACCTGACAGGGGCGGAGTCGGCTACGCTCCTCAAACCGTTTCGGCGGCCGCTGGTGGTCATCAATTGCGCTTCGGCGAGTGCGCCCTTCCTGCGCGCCCTAGCGGGGCCGGAGCGGGTGATCGTGACCGCCACTCGAAGCGGTTACGAACAGAATTACGCCCGGTTCGGCCAATACCTCGCTGAGGCGATCGCCGCGCCGGCGGCGGATTTGGACCGGGATGGTCAGACGTCGGTGCTCGAGGCGTTTTTGCAGGCCTCCCGCCAGGTAGCCACCTTCTACGAACAGGCGGGCCGGTTGGCGACTGAACACGCGTTGCTGGATGACAATGGCGACGGGCTCGGCACCCCGGCAGATTGGTTCCGCGGGTTGCGAGCCGTGAAGAAGGCCGGTGACATCGCCGCCCTGGACGGCGTGCGGGCCCACCAACTCCATCTGGTCCCGAGCGCCGCCGAGCGCGAACTGCCGCCCGCCGTGCGGCAGCGGCGGGACCAACTCGAGCGGCTCATTGCCGCGTTGCGCGAGGCCAAGCCGCAACTGAGCGAGGCCGACTACTACCAGCAGCTCGAGCCTGTGCTCGTCGAGTTGGCGCGGCTTTACGAGGGGTTGCCAGCCGCCAACCGCTAGCGGGGAGCATTCCCCTAGCGGGAGGCTTTGCCCCGCGTCCGTCTTGACGGTCGCCCAGCCCATATGCGCATACTCTTGGCGTCCGCGTGACACCCAACATGAACGTCCTGGGAAACACCCCTGCGCCGGCCGCACCTGCGCCACAGAACCTTGCGATTCCTGCCCTGCTGGCCGCCGCCTCGGCGGCTCTGTGGTCCGTGACGGGCACGGCGCAGGAAGCGTTGCGGGCCTCGATTGCCAGCGAGCAGGCGGCCGAAAGCCGGCGCAAGGCGATCGAGAATCGGGACTACAACCTGAAGTTGGGGCGGCTGAACTTCCTGTTCAGCGCCACCCTGGGGGTCGAGTTGACCGATAACGCGGTCTATGTCCAGTCGAACACGAGCGAAGATCTCATCTTGCGACCGGGATTGAACATCGCCGGGAACTATCCGGTCAGCCAGCAAAACGCCATTACCTTTAGCGTTGGGATTGGCTATCAGAAGTACCTGAACAACGACCGGTACGACCGTTTTCTGGTGACGCCCGGCACCGAGGTGGGCTTCGATCTGTTCATCAAGGACTTCCGCTTCCGAATCTACGACCGTTTCTCCTACACCACCGACCCGCTCGAGGTGGGCGCGGTCAGCGGCGTGGCCGAGTATGGCGGCCTGAACAATGTCGCGGGCATCGAGGCCGCCTGGGACCTGAATCAAGTGATCCTCAAGGCCGGTTACGGCCACGGCATCTGGCAGTCCGCGAGCCCCAGTTTCAGCTACCTCGATCGCTCGACCGAGTTGTTCAGCCTCAGCGCCCAAGCCCTACCCAACCAACCCATCTCTCCAGGAATCGAAGCCACCGGCAACCTCAACAGTTACGACACCCCTCTCCTGTTCGACAGTGTCAGTTACTCGTTCGGCCCATCGGTCCGGTGGCGCGTCTCCCGCCACCTCCAACTCGAGGCTCGGGCCGGCTATGTGGCCTACGACTTCGACGAAGCGGGCCGGTCGCTCAAGAGCGACGACGTTCAGGACTGGTACGCCGGCTTGGACATTTCGCATGTCGTGAACCAGTTCGTCAGCCACTCCATCAGCTTCTCCCGAGGGTTCAACCTGGGGGTTTACTCGAGCTACTACGAGACGACGGCCGTGCGCTATGGCATCAACTGGGGCATCATCCGGCGCGCGCCCTTGGCCACTTCTTTCGTCTACGAACAGGGGAAACAGCCCGCCTACGCCTCCGTGACCGCCCTGCCGATCGGTGCCCTAGTCACGTTCCGTGACGCCGAAGAATGGACCCGCTACGGTGCGACTGTCTCGATCGGTTACCAGTTGACCCCCAAACTCAACGGTAGCCTGGCCTACCGGTTTTACCTGCGCAACTCGAACGTCGGTAGCCGAGACTACACGCAAAATGCCCTCACCCTGAGTTTGACATACCGGTTCTAAATGGTTCATATTCACCGGTCCGGAACGGGGCGGCCCTCGGGTTGCCGGGGCAACTCCCGCAACCACGTTGTGCCGCAGAGAAAACGGCCATTGGATCAAACATTCACATTCACAGCCGGAGACGAATGGGCGAGCAGGCTTTGGCCTGGGCGCCGAACCGTTCGCTGACTGTTTCTAAGGAACCCATGATCAGATCCCCCGCACCGCGAACCAGTCGTTGCCGCACCGTCAACATCGAGTCCGGCGCTGCTTTCCCGACGATGCCCCCGCCGCTCGGCTATCGGCCGTTGGCTGCATTGGGCTTTGCGCGAACCGGCCTGAGTTGCCTCGTGGCCTTCTGGGCTTGCTTGGGGGCGTTGCCTGGTTTGGTGGCCCAGAGCCCGACCGGGTCGTCGCCGGCAGGTCTGGGGGCGCCGTCCAACTCAACCGGGCCGGCGTCGGCTACAGAGCCCGCCCCGGCGCCCGTCTTCACGATCAACGCTAACCTCTACACCTCGATGGAAGCCTTGGACGACCGCCAGAAGCTCGGTATGGGCGATCGCTTGAGCTACCGCGTGCTCGAGGACCGCGAGGAGGCTAAAGCCCTGATCGTCACCGACTCAGGTGAACTGGAGATTCCGTACCTGGGCCGAGTCAAAGCGGACGACAAGACGTGCAAGGAATTGGCCCACGAAGTCAAAGCCGCCCTCGAGAAGGACCTCTATTACCAGGCCACGGTCATCCTCGCCATCGATCAGTTGAATCGCAAACGCGGTAGTGTCTACCTCGTTGGTCAGGTCAAGGCCGCTGGCGCCCTCGAAATCCCCAGTGACGAGGTCTTCACCCTCAGCAAGGCGATCCTGCGCGCTGGCGGCTTTGGCGATTTTGCCGACAAGAAACGCGTGCGGCTCACGCGGAAGGCTGCCGAGGAGAACAAGATCTTCGTGGTCGATGTCGGCGAAATCTTCGAGAAAGGCCGAACGGAGAACGACGTGAAATTGGAGCCGGGCGACCTGATCTTCGTCCCCAGCCGACTCATCAATTTCTAGCGGCGGACCCCCTCGCACGCAACCTCTCACTCACGCCATGGCCACCTGCGCTCTCCACGTTCCGCACCCCGGATACCCAACCGCGCACGCTGCGTGTCACTGAATGAACCCCGCTGATCAACCCGGTTATCTCGAGGAACTGCCCGAGTATCCACGCACGGCCTTCACGTCGCAGTGGGGTCGGTACATCTATTTCACCCGCCAGCTTTGGTGGGTCCCCGTGCTCGGTCTGGCGTTGGCCATCTGCGGCACAGCCTTGTTTCTGGCCCTGCGCGCGACAACCTATGAATCTGCGGCCAAGATGTTCGTGGCTGGCCAACTCAAGATCCCCGAGGGCAGCCTGTACAGCGAAGAACTCCAGTTCTTCTTCGGTACCCAGGTCGAACTGATGCAGAGCGACAAAATCCGCCAGCGCGCCCGCGACCGAGTCAAGACGCTCGATCCCGAACTGGTCCCGAGCCCGGTCAAGCTCAAGGTCAGCCAGGCCCCTAAGACCTCCATCTTTAACCTGACGGTGACCGGCCCCGACCCGAAGTACGCGCGCGCCTACCTGGACGCAGTCATGGACGAGTACCTCAACTACAAGAAAGAGACTCGAGCCAACACTTCGGAAGGCACGCTGCAAGCCGTTTCCGAGCAATTGACCGAACAGGAGAAGGACCTGCGCACGGCCCAGGACGAGCTGGCCGATTTTCAACGCGACAACAACCTGACCGTGCTCCAGGATCAGAGCACCGCCGCCAGCTCCTACCTGGGGAAGCTCACCACCCAACTCTCGGACCTGAAACTCGAGCTGCGGCTGCTCGATGCGCGCGTGGCCGAAGGACCGGCCGAGGCCGGGGCGGACACCAACCTCACGGCTCTCCCCCCGGGCGTTCGCCTCGGGAGCGCCACCCTCGCCCCCACGACGTTGCCGGCGGAGTGGCTCCCCGCCCAACGCCAGCTCCAAGAGCTCAAGCTCCAACGCGAAGAACTCGGCCGGTTCTTGCGCCCGAAGCACCCCAAGATGCAGAGGCTCAACGAGGACATTGCGCGCGCCGAGAAGATCCTCGACCAGTACCGCCGGGAAACCCGTGAGCAAATGGCCGGCACCCGCCAGGTCCTCGAAGCCCGCATCGCCACCCTCGAGGATTCCATCAAAGACTGGGAGGCCAAACTGGTCGATGCCAACGCCCGTATCGCCCAGGCTGAAAGCCTCAAGCTGAAGGTCCAGCGTATCCAGAGCCTCTATGACCGCCTCCTGCACCTCCTGCAAAACGTCGATGTCAACCGCAACCTCGCCCGAGAGTCCCTCTCCATCATGGAGCGTGCCTCGGCCGCCGAGCCCGTCTTGCCGGAGGCCCCCCTGCTCTTTACCCTCGCCGCCTTGGCAGGCCTCGCCGCCGGTCTAGGCATCATCTCCCTGGTGGTCCGGTTCGACGACCGCTTCACCTCGCTCGGCGAACTGTTGAACCGGTTCCAGGAGGAAATCGTCGGCCAGGTCCCCGATATGGGTCGCCACAAGTCCAATGGCAAACTTGAAGTGGTCAAACAGGATGACGACCGGCACATGTTCGCCGAGTCCTACCGCAACATCCGTTCCTCGCTCCTCTACGGCGCGAATGAGGGTGAACGCCCGCGAGTCCTGCTCGTCACCAGCTCCGCCCCGAGCGAGGGTAAGTCTACGGTGGCTGCCAACCTCGCTACTACCCTGGCCTTCACCGGCGCGCGCATCCTCCTCGTCGACGGCGACCTGCGCCGCGGTGGGCTCAACGTGACCCTGGAAACCACCCGCGAGCCTGGTCTGTCCGACCTACTCCGATCTCAGCAGGTCGATCTCAAGCAGCACTTGCGCCCCACCGCGCTCGCGAATCTCTCCTTCCTCCCCAGTGGCCGCCTGATGCAGAGCTCCGGCGAGTTGTTCCTTAGCGCCACCTTCGATCGGGTTCTCCAGGAGGCTAAAGACGCCTTTGACTACGTGGTCATCGATAGCGCCCCGGTCTTTGCTGCCGATGACACCACCACCATGGCGCCCAAGGTGGACGGGATCCTGTTCGTGGTCCGCAATGGCTACACCCGGGGCAACCTGGCTCGCCAGGCCCTCAACCAGCTTTACCAACGCCAGGCCAAGGTCCTCGGCCTGATCTACAACCGCGCGAACACCGCCTCCCGCAACTATTACTACTACAAGTACGCCGACTATTACCACCCCAAGGGCAAGAAGAGGGATTAGTCCACCTTAAACAAAAAGGTCCCGCCAGGTTGCCCCGGCGGGCCTTTACCCCCTATCCCCCACTCGACGGCGCTGTGCGTGTTCCTCGCCGACGCCGTCAAACCGGTCGCTTCTGTTCCTTTCCTGTGTCCTTGGCGATCGAGCGGCCGATTCTTCTATCGGTTGAGCCCAGGACTAGCTTGAGCGCAAGTCGGTGGGAGCGACCTGTTGCTAACAAAAAAGCCCGTCGGGCAATCGCCCGCCAGGCTTTAGCGCCCCGCTGATTGGCGGAGCCGAGGATTGATTCGGTTTGCGGTGTCCAGGATCTCCCGGTCAGGCCGCGTCGGCTCCCGGTTTGTATGGCCGCGGGACGCCACCCGTTCCATCGGCCAGGATCGAGACTACTTTAGCCCAAAAAGCGCAGCGCGCGGCGCAGGATGTCGCGCGCACCTAAGGTCGGGGATCCAGTGGAAGGCGCGCTAGCCCCCCAAGCATCCTCCACATCAACCGGTCCGGGCCTGGTCGAGGTCGGCCACAACCTGGTCCAAGCTGCCCCGCCACTCGGGGAGCCGGAGGCCGAAGACCCGGTCGAGTTTGTCGCCGGCCAGAACCGAATTGGCCGGGCGCCGAGCTGGTGTCGGATACTCCAGCGTCGAGATCGGAATCACTCGCTCGCACCGGCGCAACTCGGCCGGCATAAGCTCGAGGATCGCCTGGGCGAAGCCGTGCCAACTGGTCGCCCCCGCGGCCGACAGGTGGTACGTGCCTGCGAAATGCGCCCGGTCCGGGCTGCAACCCACCCGTTGCAGAGCCAAGGCCGTGGCCTCGGCCACCAGACGCGCCCAGGTCGGACTACCGACCTGATCTTGGACCACCCGGAGTGTGTCGCGTTGGCCAGCCAGACGCCGAATCGTGAGCAGAAAATTGCGGCCGCGCGCCGCGTAAACCCAGCAGAGCCGAAAGATCAGGTGCGCGGCCGTCGCAGTGCGCACGGCGCCTTCACCGGCGAGCTTGGACCGGCCGTAAGCGTTGAGTGGGTTCGGTGGATCGTCTTCCACGTACGCTCCCCGCTTGTGGCCATCGAACACATAATCTGTCGAATAGTGCACGAGCAACGCGTCGAGGCGCTGGGCTTCTTCCGCCAACACACCCGGCGCCCTGCCGTTGATGGCCATCGCCAACTCGGTTTCGGTCTCGGCTTGGTCGACGGCCGTGTAAGCCGCGGCATTGACGATCAGACCTGGACCAAACCCGCGGGCCATGCGACGGATCGAATCGGGCTCCGCGAGGTCGACTTCCGGGTAATCCACCGCCAGGACCGCCCCGAGCGGCGCGAGCGTCCGCTCGAGTTCCCAACCGACTTGACCGCGGTTGCCAATCAGGAGGATCCGGTTCGAGGCGGACATGGGTCAGGCGAAGAGGTGTTCGTGCGGCAATTCACACAAGCGCGGCGCGCGGGTGTCTTTGCCCGAAAGGATCGGTTGCGAGACAGGCCAAGGGATGGCCAGGTCGGGATCGTCCCACCTCAGCGCGCGTTCGGCCGCCGGCTCATAGAAGGCCGTGCACTTGTAATGGAAGATCGCGCTGTCACTGGTGACCACAAAGCCGTGGGCGAACCCGGGCGGCACATAAAGCTGGAGGTGGTTGGACTCGCTCAGCTCCAAGCCGTGCCAACGGCCGAACGTCGGCGAACTGCGGCGAAGATCGACCACCACGTCGTAGACCGAACCGACCAGGACGCAAACCAGCTTGCCTTGGGCAGCGGGATTCTGGAAGTGCAGCCCGCGCAGCGTGCCGCGTCGCGACCGGGAGAAGTTGTCCTGGACGAACTCCGCCTCGAGGCCGGCCTCGCGATAGGAACGTCGGTTCCAGCTCTCGAAAAAGAAACCTCGGGCGTCGCCGAAGACGCACGGTTCGATCAACTGCAGTCCGGCCAGGGGCAGTTCGGAAGCGGTGGGCATAAAACGATCGTCTGACTCAGCCCTCCACCCGGTCGGGCCAGGCTACAGGCCTTCCCGGGAACGCTGCTCGCCACGCCAAGTCCCGGACCTGGCCATGGGCCAAGCAGGGAGATCAGGGCGCCGCTCGGCGGGCGAGAGCGGCTCGGACCCAGTCTTGGTGGTCCAGATACCAACGAACCGTGAGTCGCAGGCCCGCCTCGAAGTCGTGAGCGGGCTTCCACCCAAGTTCTCGGTGCAGCTTGGCCGCGTCGATCGCGTAGCGCCGGTCGTGGCCGGGGCGGTCTTTCACAAAGGCGATCAAGCGCCGCGACTGACCGCCCAACTCCGGCGCGAGTTCGTCCACCAGATCGCAGAGTTTCTCGACGATTCGAAGATTGGGCCATTCGTTGGCACCCCCAACGTTGTAGGTCTCCCCCGCTCGACCTCGCGTGAGAACCTGCCACAGCGCCTGGGCATGGTCCTCGACGTAGAGCCAGTCGCGCACGTTCAGGCCGTCGCCATAGACCGGAATCGGCTTGCGCGCCAGCAGACTCTGGATGACCACCGGGATCAACTTCTCCGGGAACTGGCGCGGGCCGTAGTTGTTCGAGCAGTTGGTGATCACCACGGGCAGGCCGTAAGTGTGATGATACGCCCGAACCAACATGTCGCTGGCCGCCTTGCTGGCCGAATAGGGGGAGTTGGGCGCGTACGGCGTCGACTCCGTGAAGGCGCCGGTCGGACCGAGGCTGCCGTATACCTCGTCCGTCGAGACGTGGTGGAACCTCGGCGCCGGAATCTCGGGGCCCGGTCGGCTCGCGGCGGAGGGTGCGGCGGCAGCCGTGGGATGTGCCGCGAGCCAAGCCTCGCGGCAGGCCTCGAGCAGGTGGAACGTGCCCAGCACATTGGTGTGCACGAAATCGCCAGGGCCGGCGATCGAGCGGTCCACGTGCGACTCCGCGGCGAGATGCAGAACATGCGTGACCTGCCACTCGAACACGACCTTGCGCACGGCTGCAGCGTCGCGCAGGTCGACTCGCGCGAAGGTGTATTTCGTGTGGCGCTCGAGCTCATCGAGGTTCTCAGGAACGCCCGCATAGGTGAGGCAATCGAGGTTGACCAAGCGCTCGATCTCCGGCCGATCGATCAACAAGTGGATCAGGTTCGAGCCAATAAAGCCGGCACCGCCGGTTACAAGCAGGTTCATAGAGATGAGAGCTCGGGATAAACGACAGATCGCATGCAGGGCGCCCATCCGGACGGGAAACACCGCCGCCGGAAGGTTAGCCCCCGTGGCTCACCCCGCACGGGGGACGCCGTAGGGGAGTCGACCGGCCCGCGCCTCCGCCGCGACTGTGGACAAATAATCGCGATACTCGCAGTTGGGCATCCGCCCGAGACGCTGCTCGAACTGGTCCAGGGTGATGAACCCACGCCAGAGCGCCGCTTCCTCGGGGCAGCCGATCTTGATGCCTTGGCGTTTCTCGATGGCCTGCACGTAGGCGGAAGCCTCGTGCAGGCTGCTGCTGGTACCCGCGTCGAGCCACGCGAACCCCCGCGGCAAACGATAGACCTGAAGTTGGCCACGCTCGAGGTACACCCGGTTGACGTCCGTGATCTCGAGTTCGCCGCGCGCACTAGGTTTGAGGCTGCGCGCAATGTCGACCACCTGGTTGTCGTAAAGGTAAACGCCGGGCACGGCAAAACTGCTGCGCGGGCGCACCGGCTTTTCCTCGATCGAGACGGCGCGCATCCGAGCGTCGAACTCGACCACCCCGTACCGTTGAGGGTCGGTCACGTGGTAAGCGAACACAGCAGCGCCAGACTTGAACTCGGCAAACGCCCGCGGAAAGGCGTCGCCCCCGAAGAAGACGTTGTCCCCGAGGATCAGCGTGACCGGATCCTGGCCGATGAACGTGTCGGCGATGAGGAAGGCTTGGGCGATCCCCTCGGGGCGTGGTTGCTCGCGGTACTCAATCGAGAGACCCCACTCGCGCCCATCCCCGAGCAACTCCCGGAAGCGCGGCAGGTCTTTTGGGGTCGAGATCAGACAAAAATCGCGTACCCCGCTGGCGATCAGCACCGTCAGCGGATAGTACACCATCGGCTTGTCGTAGACCGGCTGGAGCTGCTTGCTCGCGACCATCGTCAGCGGGTAAAGCCGCGACCCGGCGCCGCCAGCGAGGATGATGCCTTTCATATCAAGCGTAGCGTAAGGAACGGCGTGCGCAGTCCGCCTTCAACATTCTCCGGCTTCGGTGAAGTCTGCGCTCCCAAGCGCCAAGAAGGGCCCGAGCCGGAACCGGTCTGCCCAGAAGAGCCGACCCATGCGTAGAAACGTAACCCGCCCCGGCTGCTCACCATGAGGGCGAGTAACCCCGGGCGGCCCCGAGCGCTCCTTCCGCGCACACTTCGTGCCGGTCGCTTCGCGCTGCGAACGAGCCGTACGCAGCGCCCCGGGCCTGCTCTCTGGGAACTTGGCACGCTACGTCAGACATGCCTTCCCCACTCGGCCAGGCCCACTTAACCGAGCCGTCACTGTAAAGCCTTCGAGGAACATGGATCGAGCGCAAAGTGGCGTCCCACTTTGCGCTAGCCGGGTCCACCGCGTAAAACACCCATTGGGTCGCGGCGAGATCGTGCCCCGTCAAGCCGGTGTCCCGGTGTGCAGCGCCCGATAAGCCCTCCAGACCAAGAGACTCGCGCCTCACGAGATTGCCGCCACCCTCAAGTCCCGCAACGCACTCAGCCCCGACAACGGCGCACCCCCGCCCCGTATCGGCCGCGCCCCACTCCGCCGCTTGGCCCCAAACCGCTCCCGATGCGCCAACCACACCGCGTCAACAAACCCCTTTGACCCCAGCACCACCCCATCCGTCATGTGCCGTATCCGCAACCGCAACACCTCCCCCACACTCAGTTCCCCACCCTTCTTCAACACCCGCTTAATTTGCTCCCGATTCAGTGCCACCTTCCCGCCGCTCCCAGACACCCCCCCTCGCACAAACAACCGCCGCCCATACTCCGCCCCCACCTCTTTCCATTCACGCAACTCCCGAACCTGCACTGTCCTCGAAGCCTCGGACCCCGCTGCAGCCTGCGCGCCGGCCAAGAGCGGAGCGCGGGCATCTTGCCCGCGGGGCCCTGTCCCTGCCCCTGCCTCTTCCCCTGGTGCCCGCACCTCTGCCCCCGCCGTCTGGCCCCCTCCCGCCCTGTCTCCGCTCCGAGACGCTCCATCACTCCCGCCCGTGTACAGACTCAGCAACCCCGACCGCGCCCTAGCATCCCCAGCCACCGCAGCCGCGTACCCGCAGTGCCGGTAATCCTTCGGATCCTCCACCAATCCCGCCCGCACCGCGTTCAAGTCGATGTACGCCGACACCGTCTCCAACACCCCCGACTGATCCTCGACCAGCACACTCCGAAACCGTTCCGCCCACAACGTCCCAAACCGCTGATGCCGTATGTTGTACCACTTGCTGAACCGTTGTTTGAACTCCTTCATGAACTCCGACAAATCCCCCATCCGCGCCAACATCCGTTCCCGAATGTCCGGGTCCACCCGACCATGCTCGTGCAACCCCTTCTCGGCCTCATAGAGCAGGCCGGCCTCTCGGGGCTTGGCCTTCCCGTAGAGGGCCTTCATGCGCTCGAACAGTTCCTCGTCGGTCGGGTTCTGCTCGGCCGGGACGCGGACCAAGACATGGAAGTGATTGGACATGATGCAGTAGGTGATGACTTCGAGGCCGCAGAAGGTGGCCAGGCGGCGGAGGAGCCTGACCAAGGCTTCTTTGCCGAGGTCATCGAGGAGCCGTTGGGCGCCGACGATGCGAGAGACGCAGTGGTACACGGCGAGTCGGCCTTTCACTTTGATCCTGTTTCTCATGGCGGGGCTCAGGTTAGCTAAAATGTAATCTGGCTATGCAGTTGACTCTTGCGCTTTTCGGTCAGTTTCTCCTGCTTTGAGTTGGGTTTCGAGAACTGGGCCTAGGTTGATCGCCTGGTTAAGTAAACGGTAAAATAACAATCCACGTGAATTGGACGTTCGGCAATTGAAGCGGAAGGTGTACTCGTCCAAGTAATAATCCAAGTGAGAGTGTCGCACCGCACCTTGATGCGTGCCCAACAGCCATCGCTTAAGCAGCG
>Ga0194111_10006715_pt1 | contig 13051 bp, 9 predicted proteins | sample TA2KigC300mmetaG_FD_146194 | JGI IMG/M metagenome (GOLD analysis project Ga0194111, IMG submission 146194) | Freshwater microbial communities from Lake Tanganyika, Tanzania - TA2015033 Kigoma Deep Cast 300m | ecosystem: Environmental > Aquatic > Freshwater > Lake | place: Tanzania: Lake... | reverse complement strand
ACCGGTACGTAGACGGAGGGAAGGGATGGGACGCGGCCTGGAGGACCGTCTACGCGAGGCGATCCGGGATGTGCCTGACTTCCCGAAACCGGGCATCATGTTCCGGGACGTCACGACCCTCCTCCTCAAGCCCGATCTCGTCGTAGAAGCGATCGATGCGATCTGGAGTCGATTCGCCGACGAAGGGGTCTCGCACCTGGCCGCGGTGGAGGCGAGAGGCTTCGTCGTAGGGGCGGCGCTCGCTCTCAGAACCCGTCTCCCCCTGGTGCTTCTGCGCAAGCCCGGCAAGCTGCCGTCGCACTGCCTCTCGGAGGACTACGATCTCGAGTACGGGCGGGCCACCCTCCAGGTTCACGACGATGCGCTTCGGGAATCCGATCGCGTTCTCGTCGTCGACGATCTGCTCGCCACCGGCGGGACGGCGGCCGCGTCGGGGCGGCTGATTCGAAGGTGCGGGGCGACGATCGCGGGATACGGATTCATCGCCGAACTGGCTTTTCTGAGCGGCCGAGAGAAACTCGCCGATGCGCCTGTCCACGCGATTCTGATGTATGATGCGTAAGGGAGAGGGGCCGGAGGATTCGGCCGCTTCTCCGAGCTGTCGCTGAAGGGCCCCCGTAGCTCAGCAGGATAGAGCGGCGGTTTCCTAAACCGTAGGTCGGATGTTCGAGTCATCTCGGGGGCAAGGCGGGGCGGGTCGCTTGCGATCCGCCCCGTTCCGCCGTCGAGAAACCCGGCGGAGAGGAAGCCGACAGGCCGGCCGCGTTCCCGCAGGGCGAGCGACCCGGGGTCGGCCGCCGGAGTCTCCCGCGGCGGGGGAGTGGCCTCCCCCGGCCAGTTCCTATCAGGACCCGCGGCGACTGTCCACCCCCCCGCCAGGGTGTTAGGCTTAGACGGTGCAGACCTCGACCATCGACCAGACGCGGCCCGCTGCGCCGGGGAGCCCCGGTCACGGCCACAGAACAGGCCTCATCCGCTCCGCGGCTCAGCTCGGTCTGGGAACGTTCGCCTCGCGTCTACTAGGGCTCGGGCGCGACATGAGCCGGGCCTGGCTCTTCGGAACCGGACCCGCCGCCGACGCCTTCACAGTCGCCTTTCGGCTGCCCAACCTCCTGCGAGCCCTCTTCGCGGAGGGGGCCTTGAGCGCGGCTTTCGTCCCGGTCCTCGCCCGCTACATCGAAGAGAAGGACCGCGGGGAGTTCGAGGACTTCCTCCACGCCTTCGCGACGATCTTCCTCCTTTGCCTGCTGGCCGTGAGTCTCCTGGGGATCCTGCTGGCTCCGCTCGTCGTGCCGCTCATCGTCCAGGGGTTCGAATCGGTCCCCGGGAAGATCGATCTCACGGTCCGTCTCACGCAGTTTCTCTTTCCCTACATCCTCCTGATCTCGCTGGCCACCCTGATGATGGCCGTGCTGAACTGCCTCGGCCACTTCTCCGCGCCCGCATTCTCGCCGGCCTTGCTGAATGTGGCCATGATTCTCGGAGCGCTCTTCGTCTGCCCCCGACTCGGGGTGACGCCCGAGCGTCAGATCTACGGCCTTGCGGGGGCCGTGCTTGTAGGAGGCTGTCTTCAGGTCGGCATCCAACTCCCGCCGCTCCTGCGGCGGAAGATCCGGCCGCGCCTGCGTTGGGCGATTCGTCATCCGGGCATCAGGCAAGTGGCCCTGCTGATGCTTCCAGGGGTCGTCGGGATCGCCGCCGCTGAGATCAACGTTTTCGTCGACACGCTGATGGCATCCAGCCTGGAGGCGGGAAGCGTCGCGGCCCTCGAGTACGGTCAGCGCGTCATGCAGCTCCCGCTCGGGATCTTCGCCGTGGCCCTGGGAACAGCGGTTCTTCCCGCTCTCTCCCGACAGGCGGCGGCAGGCCAGAGGGACGCGCTCCGCGACACCTTCGGATTCAGCCTTCGTCTGACCTGGCTCGTCCTGGTTCCTGCGAGCGTGCTGCTCATCGTGCTGGCCAGGCCGATCCTCACCGTCCTCTTCGAGCGGGGCGCGTTCCGGACGGGCGACTCCCTCAGGATGACCACCGTCGCTCTCTCGTTCTACTCGGTCGGCCTCTGCGCCTACGGCTCGGTCAAGTCCCTGGTGCCCGTGTTCTACGCTCACCAGAACACGCGCTATCCTGTTCGATGCTCCATCACCGCCATGTTCGCGAACATCGCCCTCATCCTCGTTCTCATGGGGCCTCTGCAGCTCGGCGGACTTGCGCTGGCCACCGCCCTTGCGAGCTTCCTGAACGTCGTCCTTCTCTTTCGCGGTCTCAGGAAGAATCTCGGGCTCGATCCGCCGGCGGGGCTCGTCGCCGCGGCAGGACGTTTCCTGGCGGCTTCGCTCCTGGGCGGCTGCGTAGCCTACGCGTGCGACCGCTGGATCCCCCTCCCGGCCCCGCCCCGTCTCGCGGCAGCGGGGACCGGCGGAATCCTCGCCTATATCGTCGTGCTCACGGCGATGGGCGCGGAGGAGCCGCGGGACCTCTGGACGATCCTCGGAGGGAGGCTGCGGAGGAAGGGATGAAGCTTCTGGAGGAGCGGCTGCGCATGCTGCCGCGGCGGCCGGGCGTCTATCTCTTTCGCGACAGCGCCGGCGAGGTGCTCTATGTCGGCAAGGCGAAGAGCCTGCCGCCGCGCGTCCGCAGCTATTTCCGCACGCGCCACGAGCCCGGATCGAGGCTGGCCCAGATGGTCCAGCGGATCCATGACATCGAGACGATCGTGACCGGGTCCGAGACGGAGGCGCTCATCCTCGAGGCGAACCTGGTCAAGGAGCATCGTCCCCGCTACAACGTCTTCTTGAAGGATGACAAGAGCTACCCGTTCCTCCAGGTGACGACAGGCCATCCCTTCCCCGGCCTCTTCCTCACGCGGCGAGTGATCGCCGATGGGTCCCGGTACTTTGGGCCGTACACATTCGTGAAGGGCCTGAGACGGACGTTGAAGGGGCTGCGCGGCGTCTTCCGGCTGCGCAACTGCACCGATCAGAGGTTGGAGAGCGGGGGACGCGAGTGCCTCGAGTACTTCATCGAGCGCTGCCCGGCTCCCTGCACGGCGAGAATCGATCAGGCCGACTACGGCGCCATCGTCGCCCGTCTCCTTCGTTTCCTCGGGGGAGATGTCGGCGGCGTCGTGGAGGAGATGCGCGCTCGGATGCTCGCCTGCTCCCGAGAAGCGCGCTTCGAGGAGGCAGCCCGCCTGCGAGACGACATCGCGACCCTCGAGCGGCTTGGCCTGCTCCAGAGAATGACCCCGGCGCTGCAGTCCGATACAGATGTCGTGGCGCTCGTCCGGCGCGGCGCGCGCGCCTGCTGCGTCGCCATGCATGTGCGCGACGGGAAGGTCCTCGGCAAGGAGCAGCGCATCGTCCTCAGGGCATCGGAGACGGAGGAGCCGGAGATCCTGAGGCTCTTCCTCATCGATCTCTACGGCGGTGCTCAGGATCCCCCCGATCTGATACTCACATCGCTCGCCCCCTCGGAGGCGCCGCTCCTGGAGGGGTGGCTGTCATCCCGGCGGGGGGCCGCCGTGCGGATCCGCCCGGTCCGCACGGGCGCGAAGCGAGGGCTGCTCGACCTGGCCCGAGAGAACGCGCATCTCGGACTGGAGGAAGAAGAGCTCCGGCAGAGGAAGAGGCGGACTCTCGTCGACCCCGGGATCTATGAGCTTCAGGAGAGGCTCGGTCTACCTCGAATCCCCTATCGAATCGAGGGGTTCGACATCTCCAACCTCCAGGCGACCTATGCCGTCGCGGCTCAAGTCTGCTTCCAGGACGGATCACCCTTGAAGAGCGCCTATCGCCGCTATAGGATCAAGCAAGTCCAAGGACCGGACGACGTTGCCATGATGGAAGAGGTTCTCAGGCGACGGCTCGGGAGGCTGCGGCAGGATGGAGGGGCTGGGCCCGATCTGATCCTGGTCGATGGGGGGAGAGGGCAAGTGGGCAGGGCGGTAGCCGTCCTCGAGCAAGCGGGCCTTGGCGAGATCGCCGTCTTGGGGTTGGCGAAGCGGGAGGAGCAGTTGGTCATCCCCGGCGTCAGCGAGCCCCTCCGTCTCCCTCGCAACTCGGACGCGCTCCGACTTCTGCAACGGGTCCGCGACGAAGCCCATCGTTTCGCCCTCTCTTACCATCGGTCTATTCGGGGGAAGGGGCAGACCAGGTCCGCTCTCGATCCGTTGATGGGAGTCGGAAGGGTGAGGCGGGCGCGTCTGCTCGAGCGCTTCGGCAGCGTCGAGGGGGTCAGGCGCGCAAGCGTCGAGGCCCTGGTGCGCGTGCCTGGGATCGGGCCTCGGATCGCCCGGCGCATCAAGGAGGGGCTCGGGGCCGCAGAGATCCCGCGAGCGGAGATCTCCGGAGGGACCGTTGACGAGTCTTGAGGCGGCGCTGGACGCCTACCTCGACCACCTGCGCCTCGAGAGGCGCCTCTCCGCGCGCACCGTCATCTCCTACCGGAGCGACCTGGTCCAACACGTCGCCTTTCTGCTGGAGTCCGGCGTGACGGCCTGGAAGCAGGTCGACACAGAGCTCCTGCGAAGGGACCTCGCGCGCCTGCACGGGGAGGCGAGAGCGCGGCGGAGTCAGCAGCGGTACAGGAGCAGCCTCCGGGGGTTCTACCGGCGCCTTCTGGAGGAGGGGGAGATCGACCAGAGCCCCGCCAGGGACCTGGAAGGCCCCCGCGTGGCGCGGCGACTTCCCGAGAGCCTCTCGATCGAGGAGATCGAGAGGCTCCTGGATGCGGCGGGCGGGCGGGAGCCTCTCGACTTGCGGGACCGCGCGCTTCTCGAGATCGCTTATGGCGCAGGTCTGCGCGCCTCGGAGCTGGTCGGCTTGGGCGCTGAGGCCGTCGACCTGGAGAACCGCCTGATCCACGTTCATGGCAAGGGAGACAGGGAGCGGGTGGTTCCTCTGGGCAAGCCGGCCTGCCGGGCCGTGCGGGACTACGTCGCGAGGGCTCGCCCCCGCTTGGCCCCCGGTGGGGGATCGGAGCGCCTCTTTCTCAACCGCCGGGGTCGCCCCCTCTCGCGAATGGGCTTCTTCCGGATCGTTCGAAAGAGGGGAGAGGTGGCCGGCCTCGATCCTCGCCGCCTCCATCCGCATCTCCTGAGACACACCTACGCGACCCACCTCCTCCAGAACGGAGCATCCTTGAGGATCGTTCAGGAGCTACTGGGCCATCGCTCCCTGACCACGACGGAGATCTACACAGCCGTCGACCCCGCCTACCTCAGGCGGATTCACAGACAGCACCACCCCCGCGGCGGGGGATGAAAGGAGCCCGCGTGAGACGCGCCACATGCGATCGGAGGGGTTTTGGAGGGGCTGGGGCCGTCCTGCTAGCTCTGCTGCTCCAGCTGGCCTCCCTGGTTGCCCCGGCAAGCGCCTACGAGCACCGCCAGAGCACCCCCAGCTTCGGAGTCCAGTTCGGGTATGGACGAGTGTTCGGTGACGACTCGTACCGGATCTCCTATCCCGAGGGGACTGACGAGACCTACCGAGTCGGAATCTCCAAGTACCACGATGAGTGGGGACCGTCCGCCCATGTCGCCGTCCGCTTCGTCCTGGACCGCAGCCACGCGCTCGGATTCGGGTTCGACGACCTGCGCTACAAGAGGAACGCGGACCTCGATTCGGCCCTCAAGGGTTCTCTTGCGCAGTGGGCCAAGTTCACGTCCTTCCGGGCGGACTACTACATGTACGTGAACCGTCGCCAGAAAGCCTCCTACTACGTGGCCCCCAGCGTGGGGATCCAGCAGCGCGAGATCCGCTTCGCCAGGAGCGAGGTGGAGAAGCGCGAATTCCGCCTGCTGTACGGGGGGGCCCTGGGTATGGAATACTTCATCCGCCGGTCCTTCAGTGTGGACCTGAGCGGCCGTGTCTATGGCCTGCCGGGGCAGGACGGCACCAACCTGGTGGTCCAGCCAGCGCTGGGAATCCACATCTACGTGATCTGAGAGGAGAGGGGTTGGCTCCGGTCAAGCGGTTCGCGGTGGGGGACACGCTCCACCATGTCGACTACGGGGAGGGGATGGTCGTTGGGGTGCGCCCCCGCCCCTTCTTCGACATCCTGGAGGTCGCCTTCCAGGACGGCGTGCGCAGGCTGAACTCCAACCACCCGCGCGTCGGCCAGAAGGCCCCGGAGCCTGCGGGCGCCCCCCAACCGAGCGAGAACGCGCCCGAGGAGGCGCGCCCCGGGACGCAGGACGAGAACGGCGCCCTTTGGATCGATCCCGAGACGGTCGACGCCTTCCGATCGCTCGCGGAGATGCCCAAGGGAAGCGCAGAGCGATTCCTGGTCCACCTCGCCGCGGAACGCCTCGCGCTCACAAGGGGATTCGAGAACCTGCTCTGCCTGAACGGCGTCCGCGATCTCGAGCGCTATGACTTCCAGATCCGGGCCGTCCTCAGGGCGCTCCGCCAGATGCGGGGCAGGGCCCTGCTCGCCGATGAAGTCGGTCTGGGAAAGACGATCGAGGCGGGACTGATCCTCAAGGAGTACGCGCTGCGAGGCCTGGTCCGGCGCGCGCTCGTGCTCGCGCCCGTTTCCCTGCTCACGCAGTGGCGGGAAGAGCTGACGCACAAGTTCGATCTTCCGTTCGTCGTGCGCGCCCGGGGCGAGGGATGGGGGAACCACGCCTTCCTGATCGCCTCGCTCGACACCGCCAAGACGGAGCGCAATCGGGAGGAGATCGGGCGCCAGGGATTCGACATCCTCGTGGTTGACGAGGCCCACCGCCTCCGCAATCACCTCACCCAGGGCTGGAGGTTCGTGGACGCCCTCTCGTTGAAGTACCTCCTTCTCCTCACGGCCACGCCCGTCCAGAACGACCTGCGCGAACTCTACAACCTCGTGACTCTGCTGAAGCCTGGCGTGCTGGGAACCTATCGGGCGTTCAGGAAGCAGTTCATGGTGCGGGGCGACAAGCGGTTGCCCAAGAACACGCGGCAGCTCTCCTCTCTTCTGAGCGAGATCATGATCCGGACGACGAGAAGCTCGACGGCGCTCAAGTTTCCCAAGCGCGAGGTGATGATCGAGACCTTCGACTTGAGCCCGGAGGAGAGGCGCCTCTATGACGGGGTGTCGAGCTTCGTCCACGACATCGTCTCCGACAGCGAGCCGGACGAGTACGGCCATTGGCACTTCCTCTTGCTCGTGCTCCAGAAGGAAATGGGCAGCAGCCACCTCGCCGCGCAGAAGACTCTCGAACGCTCGGCGCGGGTCTTCCGGACGGGAAACCAAGCGAAGAGACTGAAGCGCCTGGTCGAGATGGCCCGCGCCGTGCGCGTCAGCAGGAAGTTCGAGGGCCTGCAGCAACTCCTGAGCAAGACCGACGCCGACGAGAAAGTCCTCATCTTCACCCAGTTCCGCCGCACCCTCGAGTTCCTCGAGTCGGGGCTTCGCGCCCTGGGGGAGGAGCCGGCGATCTTCCACGGCAGCCTCACAGCGGCGGAGAAGGACACTGCCGTCGAGGCCTTTCGGCGCGACAGGCGGATCCTGATCAGCACGGAAGCAGGGGGAGAGGGGCGCAATCTGCAGTTCTGTCGCACCGTGGTCAACTACGACCTCCCGTGGAATCCGATGCGGATCGAGCAGCGCATCGGCCGCGTGCATCGTCTGGGTCAGACTCGAGACACGAGGATCCACAACTTCACCGCCAAGGACACGGTCGAGGACTACGTCCTCGCCATTCTCCACCGGAAGATCAACATGTTCGAGCTGGTCATCGGCGAGATGGACATGGTCCTCGGCCAATGGAGCGAGCGGGAGAGCTTCGAACAGCGCGTCTTCCAGATCTGGGCGAGTCACCGCAACAGGAAGGACCTCGAGGAGGCCTTCGGCGCCTTCGGTGAGGATCTTCTGCTGGCGCGCAAACGCTACGAGAAGATCCGCGACTATGACCAGGCGATCTTCGAGTCGGTCGGGGCGCGGGAGGGGGAGATCTCGTGATCAAGGCTTCGGTCCTGCAGCGCTTCGTCGAGGATTGGCTCGAGGTCCGAGGGCTTGAGCCGCAGAGGCTGGAGCCGGACGTCTGGTCGTTTCGGCTTCCCAAGGAGCTGCGCGAGCGCTTCGGGCGCGGGGAGCTCGTCTTCTCGTTCAACCAGCGGGCCCTCTCGCGCCACCCGAGATCGGAACTGGCCACGGTCGGGAATCCTGTGTTCGACCGTCTCCTTGCCGTGGCGCGCGAGGAGGGGCGCGTCGGAATAGCCTTCGCAAGACCACCCTCTTCAGCCGCGCGCCCGCCCGCGCTCTCGAAGGCGATCAGCCTTGGAGGACAGCCGCCCGCGAAGGTCGAGCCGACCTACCAAGCGGTCTACCACTTCGTCTTCACGATCGGTTATCCATCGATCGAAGCTCCGGACGAGACCGAGGTGGTCAGCGTCGATGGGGCCACGCTCGAGACCTGGGCGCAGACGCCCGATCTGGCCGATCTCTGGGGAACTCTGGAGCCTGAGCCGCGAAAGGGCCGGAGCCTGCTGCCGCCGCTGCCGATTCCGCCGCGGGTGATCGAGACTGCCCTGGCCGGATTCGAGAAACGGATGAGGCGCCGCATCAAGAAGGTCCTGGCCACATCGGAGACCCGGCTTCAGCAGGAAATCGAGTCGATCCAGGGATACTACGAGCAGCTGATCGAGGAGGCGCGCAATCAGAGCCGCCGGTGGGCGACCAAGGTCGAGGACCGGGAAGACCGGATCCGATGGCTCCAGCTCGAGTGGAAGCGAAGAACCGAGGAAGCGAACGAGTTCTGGAGGCCCAGGGTGAGCGCCCGCCTCGTGGCTCTCGGTCTGCAGATGATGCCGCGCGCCGCCTATCGATACGCCGGCCCCGGCAAGGGCCAGGGCAGGTCCGCTCCGCGCGGCGCCCTGCTGGTATGGGACGAGCAGTCCCGCAGGTTCCTGCCGCCCTACTGCGAGGCGTGCGGCAGGGTGGGTCTGACGGAACCCCAGGCTCGCCCGCGGGGGGGGATGGTCTGCCTCGAGTGCGCCGGCAAGGAGCGAGAGATCGAGCATCAGAGTCTGGAGCCGGGGGAGAAGGGGGGATCTCCGCGTGAGAAGCCGCGCGGGAGGCGGGCACGCGGGCACTTGACCCTGGTCCCCGGGGACCGATAGGCTCGAACAGTTCGCGCCTGATAGTTCGAGGAAAGGGAGGCATGGGTTGACGGAGAGGCTTTCCAAGGAAGAGCTGCGCGAGGATCCGGTCCTTAAGGCCGCCGCGCGCTTCGCCCAGGCGGTCCGGGAGAGGGCCGCGACGATCGCCATCGTGGTCGGAGTCTTGGTGGTGGCCCTCGTGGCGGTGCATTTCATGCGCCAGTCTCGCGCCAAGACTGCCCGGCAGGCCGCAGTCGTTCTGCTCGACGCGGAGTCCTACTACCAGAACGGAATGCTGGAGATGGCCGCCCGGCAGTTCCAGGAGACGGCAGAGAGGCACGGAAGCACCCCGAGCGGGAAGCTCGCCCGCCTGCGCAACGCCGACTGCCTGCTCGAGATGGGACGGCCCGAGGAGGCCGCCCGTCTCTATGAGGCATTCCTCCGAACGCGTCCTTCAGATGGATTGCTCCGGGCCTCTGCTCTGAGAGGGACGGCGGCCTCGCTTCTCGCCCTCGGCAGGGTCGAGGACGCGGGGCGGAAGTTCCTGGAATCGGCGGCTGTCGACGGCTCGCCCATGCGATCCGACGATCTCGCGTCGGCCGGATCGGCCTTCGCGGACGCCGGGAAGTACGACGACGCGATTGCGGCCTACCGGCTGCTGCTCGAGAAGTTTCCGGAAAGCCCCCGGGCGCGCGAGGCGCGCGAGGGGCTCGCGGCGGCCGCGGCGCGCAAGGGGCCCTGACGCGCCGCTCCCTGCGCCGTCGCGCGGTCAGTAGGTGACAACGACGAGGCCTGGGCCCTTCCCCCGAAGGGACGGAAGAGCCGCACCGACATCCCGGGCCGTCACGGCCATCGGCGCTCGCAGCCTCTCGTCGATCCCAAGGGGATCTTCTCCGCTCAGCATCGCCATCCCAGCCGCATAGGCCCTGTTCATCCGGGTCGCGCGCCTCATGAGGGCGCGGCCGTAGATCTGCGCCGCCTGCGTCGTCACGGCCGCGGAGTCGGGCGCGTTCGCGAGGGCCGCCCCCAGGAACTCATCGAATCCGGCCAGGATCCGCGGGAGATTCTTGCTGGCGGAGCCGGCAGAGGCCGTCCAGAGGACCGTGCCGTCATCGAGCCACTCGACCGAGGAACCGATCGAGTAGGCGAGGCCCTCTGTCTCGCGGAGCTGGAACTGGATCGCGGAGGAGAGAACCGCATTCCAGACCTCGATCGCCGGTTGTGTCTCGCCGTCCACCCTTCCCAGGAGGCGGGAATAGACGAGGCTTCCTTGCTTGGCGTCCATCCTGTGAACACGAAAGAGAACCGACTCGGGGAGAGCGAGACCCGGCAGGTCCGGCGGGATCGAGTCGGCGCTCGGGAGCGACCCGCGAAGGCGCGCGGCAATCGATTCCCCCAAGTCGAGCGGGGGAGGGGACGAGCCGGCGGGAAGCTCGCCCAAGTGACGCTCGGCGAGCGCCACGACGTCCTCCGGCGGCAGGGAAGTTCCCACGACCAGGAGCATCCGATTGCCGATCCAGTAGCGGCGCGCGAGATCGCGAAGCGCGGGGGGAGTGATCCTCGCGAGCGTCTCGGGGGTTCCGAAAACGGCGCGCGACCGCGGAGCGGAACCATGGAGCGCCCTTCGCGCGATCGCCCGCCCTGCGGTTGCGGCGCTGGCCGAGGCGCGTTGGGCTGCCGCGAGCATTGCCTTCTGCTGCTCCCCGAACTCCTCGTCGGTCCAGGCCGGAGGGCCCAGGAGCTCGGCAAGCAGGGCGAAAGCCTCCTCAGCATGCTCGTCCAAGGTCTGCAATCGGACGAAGCTGGCCCGAGGGCTCGAGTAGAAGTCGTCATAGGGGATGTTCGGGTCATCGGCCGTCTTCACCTCAGCGCCGATCCCCCTGAGCCTGCGGGCGAGCTGCTCCGGCGAGGACTTCGATGTTCGGACCTGCATCAGGCGGTGGAGCAACTCCACGGCGCCATCCAATCCATCCGGCTCGACCTCCGATCGTCCGCGAACCAGAAGATGGAGAGCGAGAACGGGGCTCTCGGCACCCGATAGAACCAGCAGATCGATGCCGTTGCGGAGGGTCGTCCTCAAGTGCGCGGCGCCAGCCCCTGAGGTGTCGTCGGGCTTCGTTTCCTCGCGGGGCAGAACGACCGCCAGCCGGAAGCGATCCCCGGGCCAGCGAGAGTGCTCCGTTTCCAGGTCTTCTATCGTGAGGCGGGCGAGCCGCTCGGGAAGCGTGAGGATCGAGGAGAGCCCCTGGCCGGCGATCTTGTCTCCGCGAACGATGCCGTAGAAGTGCGGCTTCTCCCGCAGGAAGAACTCCTCGGTTTCCTGGCTGACCTTCCATCCATGCAGATCGGACTCCGAGGGGAGTGGGATCGTCCGCAGGATCTCCGGCACGACCGGCTCGACGGCCCGCCAGTCCAGATCTGCGTCCGTCTCGACGCGGATACGCAGGAAGGTGCCCCCGGGAGCGAAGTCGAGCCACCCGCCGCAAGAGTGGATCCCGCGCGGGAAGCGCTCCCGCAGAGCCCTTTCGAACGGGGAGAAGCTCTCTCCGGCGAGGAGCGAGGTCAGACACTCGACGGCCAGGCATGCGGGTCCATCGGGGGAGGGGCCCGGAAAGGTCCATTGCTGGACCGCCGTCGCTCCCCCACTGCTGGCGACGGTAGGGGAGGGGTCCCACGCCGGCTCTGCCAGGGCTGCGGCTGGCGGAACCGGCCCCGGGGGCTCGGCCCCGAAGATCTCATGAAGCGCCCTTTCCATTTCGCTTGAAGCAAAGTCGCCAATCACCAGCACGCTCATGTTTTGCGGCGTATAGAGACCCTTATAGAAGGAGAGGATCGTCTCGCGGCTCAGGGCCTTGATCGAGCGTTCGCTGCCAAGCACCGGAAGGGCTAGCCCAAGCCCTCCTGGACCGAAGGTCATCAGATCGAGGAGCCGCTCGCGGTCGAAAGTCCCCGCGTCCTTGTCCTTGGCGAGTTCCGCTAGGATGATGCCCCTCTCTTTCTCGAGCTTCTCGGGAGGAAGGATCGAGTGAAAGAGCATGTCCCGCTGGATCTCCAGCCCCTGCCGGATCTTCTCCGATGGAGTCAGCATCATGTAGAGGACATGGTTCCGGCGCGTCGTCGCGTTGTTATAGGCGCCAAGGGCATCGACCTCCGCATAGAGCTGCTCCTGCGTCCGGCTCTCCGTCCCATTGAAGAGAAGATGCTCGAGGAAGTGGCTCGCCCCGCTCGTCGTGAAGTCCTCGCGGGCCGACCCCGAGTGGACGAAGACCGAGCTGCCGATGAGGGGGGCGGCGTGGTTCTCGAGAAGCAGGTAGGCCATGCCGTTGTCGAGGTAGCCCCAGCGTGGCGGGTTCAGATCGGCCCGCGCGCCGCCGGCAGCGACGGGGGAGAGGCATGCCAGCAGAAGGGAGAAGGCCAGGAAGCCGGCCCCGAGAGCCCTTTTGAGGCTCTGTCGTAATGGCGCATAAGAACTATTATGTAACGTAGTCAATTCAGCCCCACGCCCTGCGGCCCGCTCAAATCGCATCGCCGTCCCTTGCATTCCGCCTCCTTCCCTCCAGCGGCCTGCCCCCCGCTGAACCCGCCGGGCGGCAAGCCTGTCACACAACACGCTGGCGCGCGAGCCGCTAGAGCAGCATACGCAGTCGCACGCCCCTGCCTGCCGAACGGCACGCCCCCTGCAATCCGAAACCGCGGAGGTGAGAGCGAATGGACGCAACAGCGTCCACTGAGTCTCGCCTCCTTGCGAGGGGGCCGACTCTGGGCCGCCCGTGAGCAGTCCCGGCAGCCACGGACCGCGAGAATACTCTAGGCGTTCCGTGAATGGCTGCCAGGCACGGCGGAGGCGGATGACACCCCAAGAAATCGCCGGCGGCATGCCGGCATCCGATCGGGCCCCCGGCTACGTGCCCTTGGGGCCCGATCATCTATCTCCTCGCTAGCCGAGCTCGGCAAGCCGCTCGCGGGAGCGGGCC